>ERZ761603.260-NODE-260-length-46073-cov-12.721174_pt1 | contig 46073 bp, 40 predicted proteins | sample MGYA00511879_ERZ761603 | MGnify/ENA primary metagenome ERZ761603 (study PRJEB28899, sample SAMN02850040) | bioreactor sludge metagenome | biome: EBPR Sludge; feature: EBPR Bioreactor; material: flocular biomat | place: Australia: Thorneside Wastwater Treatment...
ACCACCGAGATCTACACTCTTTCCCTACACGACGCTCTTCCGATCTCGCTACGGGGGATCGCTGAAGCGCACTGCCGCGCACTGACGCGACAGTTCCGATTGCTCCTCATGCACGCGGGCGCGCCTGCGCACGCGCCCGCACGCACGCGGCGTGGGGTCCGCCGCGATGGCGACTGACGCGACAGTTCGTGACAGTGCTCGGCAGCAGGGCTCATACGGGCACCTCCGTTCGGAGGCTGATGCCCTCGTAGAACGCCACCATCCCGGTTCCGCGTCGGCGCGCCACGCAGGGCGCGGCGGCCATGAGGTCACGGCCGAACGCCTGCTTCGTGCTGACTGCGTTCCGCCCGTCCTGCTCGCACCACGCCTTCCAGGCGTTGTAGAGGTCGTCAACCCATGCCCGGTGCCCGACGCCAACGACGCAGCGGTCGCGGATGAAGGCGCCGACGGGCGATCCGAGGTCCTCCATGTCGCGGATCGCATCCTCACCGCTCTCGGGTTGGACGAACCGACCACGCTGCCGCAGCCGCTTCCACCCCTCGATGGCCCATTGGAGAATGCCCGGCAACTCTGCGAGCAGTTGGTCGGTGAGCGTCACGTCCTCGTTGCCGTAGAACGTGTTGGACAGACGCAGCACGAGGAAACGACCGGCGAGCGCCGTGCTGGCGTCGTTGAGGCGGGGCAGTTCGTTGGTCAGGAACATGAACCGTGTCGCCAGTTTCATGCTGACGGAGCCCAGGAACTTTCTGTCGATGGTTAGGGTGTCCTCGCCTGAGATGCACAGGAGGCGTTCGACCACCGTGCCGACGTTCTCGCCGCCGAAGCGGGCGTCGCTGACGATGGCCAGCGACTTCTCGATCAGGGGTTGAAGGCCGAAGTTCCCCGCGAGGCTGCTGGTGGTCGGCCCGACGACGTTGGCCGCGCCGACCAGCCGCGTCAGGATGCGGCCGATCGTCCCCTTCCCCGAACGCCTCGGCCCGACCAGGAGAAGCATCTTCTGCTGGCTCGTGTCGCCGGTGAGGCAATAGCCCATCCACTCCTGGAGCAGCTCCACGGATTCGAGGTCATCGCCGAACAACTGCTCGAGAAACTTGATCCATCGCTCCGGCGGCTCGGGATTGGGGTCGTAGTCAAAGTCGAGGGCGTTGATCGTGAACAGCGCCGGTGTCGGCGCGAGGATGCGCCCGGTCGGAATGTGCAGGTTCAGCGACTTGCACGGCAGCAGTTCGAGCGCGGGCGGGCGGTCTTTCCCGCCGTCGAGCCAAGACGGCGACACCGTCGATGCAGGCAAGTGAACGAATGCCCGGATGGTGTCGAGCGCTTGCTTGACCGTCGTCGGGTTGGACTCGAAGTCCACCAGCTCCATCTCGCCGGTCTGTTTGTTGAGCACATACCGCAGCGCCTTGTGCAACCACGGCTGCAGCCGCTGCTTGAGCCACTCTTCCTCGACCTGGCAGTAGCGGTTGCCGCGCCATTCCATGAGAAGACCGCCGTAGCCGTGCAGCGTTCGGCCATCGGCGTGCTGGTTGAACTCGCGGACGTATGCCTCGGCGGTGGGGAGCGTGCGCCGGGGCGAGAGCACGAGGCGACCGGTCGCCGGGTCGTGCTGGCCGAGGGGCACGAGCAGGTCGTCGCCCTCGCCGGGCTCCGGCGGCGGGGCATCTCCGGAGGCGGGTGCCGACTGTGCATTGTGCCGTCGCGGCGTGTACGTCTCCCGGCAGTCCGCGATGGCCTTCTCGATGGTCATCTGCCCGTAGGTGCGGGCACCGCGCTTCTCGTCCCACTTCTCGCGGAACAGGCTCGAGCGCCGGAACAGGCTGTCCATGCGCTCCGGGTTCTTGCCGGTCCAGAATGCGAGCGAGTTGCACAGGGCTTGGTCGGCCCCGCTGGCGTCGTCGCCATGCATCGAGGTGTCGCCCGCCCAGAGTTTGGTGAATCGATCGCCATTCTTCGCGGCGCTGGCCCGCTTGATGAGGGCCTCGTCATCACCGCCGAACCCGGCCGACGCGATGGTCCCGTTCAGGTGCGGCTTCGCCTTCTTGGGCCAGAGCCGCGTGCACAGCGATTCGAGTGCGACCTGCCGCTCCTCCACACAGTCCGACGTACCCGCGACCCGCTGGCCGGTGACGGTGAAGAACCGATCCCGGTCGTAGACCTCGGATTCCTTGAACCCCGGTATGGCCTTGGACTTGCAGCCGACGCCGTCCGGCTTGCGCCCGGCGATAAACACCTTCACGCCGCGGCCGCTCGGCGAGACCTCGGTGTACGACCCCAAAGAGTCGATGATCTCTTGCGCTGCCGGGACGATGGCCCCGGCATCGTCGATGCACCCGTCCAGGTCGATGCCGCAGAAGGGGCCGTCCGCCGCGAAGACGAAGCCGATCCCGGCGAAGCCGCCCGACTTCCACGCCGCCACAGCCTCATCGAACGATGCCCACGTCGCCGGGTCCGTCGAGTCGGCCCGACCACCGCCCCGCGCGCTGACGGGGCACTTGGTCTGCCTGCCGCCCCGGTTGACGTAATCCCAGCAGACCCACTGCGGTCGCGCTCGGAGCGCGGCAGGAATAGGTGTCGGATCGAAGTATGGCAGCGGCGCGGGCGCTGCTCCGGCAGGTGCTTTGCCGTTGAGCGCTGCATCGCTCGGCAATGGATCGTCCACGATCAGCCGGACGCTCCCGCGACCGCCGCGCTTTCGGGCACACGGTTCAGCCGCTCGACCCGGAAGGCCGTCTCGCCGAACTCGCGGCGGGCGTACCCGACGAACACCTGATTGAGGGCCTGGCCGACATCGGTGCACGCATCGATGACGACAGACCGCTTGGCCGCGTCGTCGCTGAATCGTGCGTCCAGCCTGGACCGGGACTCGCCGTGAATGCTCTCGACCGCGATCAACGCGAGGTCCACTGTCGCGAGCACCTCCGCGAACGGGACCGAGTCGTTGAAGACGTACCGATAGACCTCACGCGCCATGCGATGTCCTCCTTGTTTCAGGCTGGGCGACTACTGGATACCTACGCGGTGGCGACCGCCGGATGCGCGGGATCACAGGTAGTCGCGGAGACCGGCGTCCTCGAAGATGCGACGCAGGTCGGAGACGTGACGCTCGACCGTGCGGCGGGAGAGCCCCATGTCCTCGGCGATGGAGTTCACGGTGCCGCCGAGGCCGATCGCATCCATCACTGCGCGGAGAATGTCCGTCGGAAGACTGGCGCGGACCTCGGCCAGGTCACGGCGCAGATCGTGAATCCGCTGGTAGGTTCCGGCCGCCTCGGGCGTCGTCTGGTGGCGCTCGACGACGCGGCCGTCGCAGTCGAGCACCGGCTCATTCAGCGATGCCTCGTTGCGGGCCGGCGACCGCATCGCCGCCAGGTGGTAGCGCAGGATCGAGGCGACCTTGCGGTCCACGACACGGGCGATGAATGTGTTCAGCGACGCCTTGCCCGGGTCGTAACGGGGCAGGCGGCCGACCAGGTCGGTCCAGAGTTCCTGCTCCAGGTCGGCGCGATCGGTCCGGGAGAATCCGGAGCGCCGCGACAACTGTCGCGCCTTGAACTTGATCAGACCAGATGCGTACCCATTGATGCCGGTGTGCGAACGGTCGTCCATGACGGACTCCTCGCTGGCCGAGGAATCCGCCGCTGGGGCAGATCTGATGGGTCATGGCTGCATCCATGACGGAGTCCTTGTGGCCGCTGAACCCCTCGAAGCAAGGCCCGGCCACCGGCTCTTCAAGAGCGATGGAAAGAACATGGAGATTGGCCGGGCAGCCGCTCCGGCCACTCAGGGGCTACATCTCGCGTAGCACCGTGCTACATCTCGTGTAGCACATCAGGTCTCCCACGCGATTCCGTTGGGAGGCTGGTAGACGGGGTTGTACCCCCGCTTCACACACTCGCTCAGGTGCGAGGCAAGTTCCTTGTCGTCGGGCTCGATGTCCTTGATCGCCCGGACGATCGCGTTGCACACGGAGTTCCGAAGTCGGTTGCGCACGGAGTTGTCATGCTTCACTTTGCCGCCCAGCCCGACCTTCTTGAGCTGTGACGCCAGGGCCGTCATTGCCGCCTTGATGCGGTCGATCTCCTTCTCGTTCCCGTCGGCGGTCGCCTGCTCAAGGTCTTCCTTCAGGTCCTGGTAGGACGCGCGATACGCCTCGTGAGCCTCTTTGTCGAACGCCTTGTCTGCGTTCCCCATGAGATACTGCTCCGGGACCTTGGCCACGCCAATCACAAGTTCAGCCACAGACATCTGTGTTCCGGGGGTCGCCAGCAGGCGGTGCAGGTATGCCGCGCCGCGGCATGGCAGCAGAATCATCTCGTCCTTGCCGCGGAACCTGTAGACCCACGCCTTGCCCTTGCGGCGGAACAGGTTCTCGGGCGGCTTCGCCTCAATCGCCGATGAGGACTTTGTCGGCGCTGCCGGAGCGGACGTGCCATCGCTCGGCACGCTTGGATCATGCACCAGTCGCAGCAGGCACGATGCCGGAAGTGAGCGCGTGCGGATCTGCGTTCGATAACGGGCGATCCCGTCATCGATGACCTTGGCGACCTCGTCTCCGTGTTGCTTGTAGAGATTGAACACCTTCCGGGCGTTCTCGTCGGGTGACCCGGCGATCTGACGCACGATCCGGCCGACTTCACCAAATCGACCGAAGAAATCCAGCGCCGACATGTGCGGGATCTGGAGTGCTGCCTCGACGTAGGAGGCCAGCATCATGCGCGGCTGGCCTTCATCGCGTGGTCCCACCAGCAGGTCAACCCGATATCTGTCGCCGGGGTCGTGCGCCTCCATGTCTGCAGCCAGCACGGCGAACCGCCGATCGATGCACTGCGAGCACAGGCCGCAGTGCGGATGCTTCTTCGTCCACTCCCATGTGTGCGTGCAGCTTTGGGAGTACTCGAGCAGCCCGGCGCAGCCGGCCCTGGCGATGACTTTGATAACGTCGGCCTTCGACAGCCACTGGAATCCATTCGTGACGGAGAAGGGCTGCTCGGCCACAAGGGTGAAGAGGTCTTGGAAGCCATTGAGGACTCTGGGATGCGTCGTGCGCGTGGCGCGGGCACCGACGACCTGATGTGAGACTGGCAGATTGAGGCTCACTACCCCGTTCTCGAAGAAGCGGATGCCGGACAGCCCGCACGTCTTGGCGATGGTCGCGGCCAGGCTGGCGTAGAGGAACGACCGGCTGCGCTGGGTGTACTCGTGGTTCAGTTCCTTGGCTTTGTTGATATCAACCGTGATGTGCACCGGGGCAGTGTCGCCCGCCTTCTCGGCGATCATCTGCTGGAGCAGCCGCTGGCGGACCTCCAGCTTGGAAGTCGAGCGATGACGGACGACAAGGGAGTGTCGCTTATTGACGACGGCTTCTTGAATGACGCCGCCGAGAGAATCGATGCCGCCTGAGTAGAGGATGACCTGCTTTGGGGCAGTACCGTCTCGGGCCTCAGAGAATCGCAGGTAGCGATCCAGAGCCGGCGGTTTCTTCATCTGGTGAAACCGAAACTCGTACTCATCCTCCGACAGGAAGCTGAGAGTGCCCTGGAGCACCGTTGTCACGCGGGTCGCTCGCCAGAAATCAGGGCAGCGAACCGGCACCTCAAAAGACAAACTCCGTCGCCAGTTTGCGCCTACTTCTTCAACACCGTCGCCGCCACGGCTTACGGCCTGATCGGCGATGTAGACGTAGGTGGCTATCTCGATGAGATCGAGCCATTGGTCTGGAATGTCCTGCATGAGGTCTCGGCTGATGTCCTCGATGCGGAGGTGAACCGGGTCGTTCGGACGTCCAAAGTGCAGCGGTAGGACGTGAGGCCCCTTCGGCCGCGGGGACGCGCTCGCAAGTTCACCACACAGAATGGTGCGCTCATTGGCCACGTCACCTCGCCCCCGCTTTGAGCTCCGAGACGAGCTTGCCCATGGCGACGTGCGTGAACCCAGCTGCTTCCTGCCGACCGATTCCCTTCTTCTCCCAGTTTGCCTTCGAAAACCATTCGCCGGAGAACGTCTCCACGATCTTCGATGCCTCGTGGCAATGAACCTCCAGGGCCGAGTTGAACTGCGATTGCGCCGCCAGCGTTGGGAAACGCTCGCCTTCACCCAGGTGCAGCGAGACGGCGCGGCTCACGAAATAGTCAAGGCACCGGTTCGTCAGCCGCCCAAAGAAGTGCCGCGCGAGTTCGCCAAACTGTTTCACGGTCCCGGCAGAAGCGAGCGCGCGCTGAACGTCCGCGGGCTCGACACCGTAGAGGTTCCCGGTCTTCTCACCGATGACTCTTGCCAGCGTTTCCGATACGGCCATCTGGGCCATTTCACCGAGATCGGTGCGGCCCTTGTTGTTCGGAAGCCTGCTGTCGATCGCGTCGGAAACAGCGCCAACCAGCTCCATGAGCCCAGGTTCTCTGGAAACATTGACGCCGACGCTCTTGAGCGCGGCCACGAAGTCCTTCTGTTTCGCCGCGAGTGGCAACTGCGTCAACAGCCAGACGGCGTCCACGAGCGCCTTGTCCTCGGTCGCAAGATTTAGGCCCGTTTCCGCAGCGCGAATGGTGGCGTTCGCCACCTGCGCGGTGCCAGCGCCGCCAGCGATTAGCCCGACCACTTGACCCCACTTGCGGGTCCGAGGGAGATCTCCAAGTCTTGTGTGGCCCATGCTGGTGACCCCACAGCGGCGTGCGACAACGACAGCAGCCGTGGGGAAACCAGCCCCGACTGACCGGAATCCGGCTGTTAACCGGAATCGTAACCGGGTTCATGCACCGAGTGGGAGGCGTTAGGGGGTGATCGTGCGGAAAATCTCCCGCCATGCCGCTCGCTGCTTCCGCCAATCGACGAGCGCCGCGACGGGCCGGAGGTCACGCTCGGTGACAGGGTCCCGGCCTTCCTCGACCCGGGGCAAGAACAGAATCGCCTCCTGAATGTCCGGCGCGAGGTGCAGCAGGTTCATGATCTGTGTGACGCGGGCGCGGGTGACCTGACCGAGACGGGCGATCTCGGCCAAGTCGCGGACCTCCTCGTCGCGGATCAGTTGCTCGAAGCGGATCGCGAGCGCCATGAGCCGCGTCACGCGGGGGATGCTTCCCAACGGCGCGGCGGTCTTCGCGGGCTTGTCGCCCACGACGGCCTTCTTCTTCCCGCGGCGCGTCGCCTGGAAGTGGACCTTGAACTCGATGCGTGGCGCTGCGGGGCTCGTCATACCGCGACCTCCTCTTCAACCTCGGCCGCGAGCGTCTTCAACCCGTCCGGATGGAACGTGAGCGAAACGGTGCCCGTCGAGCCGTCGTAGTCCACCTGCTGGACGAGCAGCCGCACCACGCGGGCCTGCTCCTTCGGCGTCAGCGTCTCCCAAACCGGGTCGAACGCGGCCAGCGCGTCTGCGACCTCCCGCTCGTCCACGACCTGACGGCTGAGCGCGACTGCTTGCTCCCGCAGCCCTGTCATGGCCTGCTCGCCTGTACGGATGCGCTCGTTGAGTTCGCCGAGCCGCGCGGCCCCGACTCCGTTGGATGCGCCCGCTTCCGTCGCCAGCGTGCGGACTTCGCGGTAGTGCCGCTTGAGGTCGCGTTCCAGCGCGGCCCGCTCCCCCTCAAGCGCCGCGAGCGCTTCCTTCGCCTGCTTCCGCGAGTGCTTCAGCGTCGCGCCGAGCAGTGCGGGGTCGCGGCCGATGGACCGGATCTGCTCGATCACAAGCCGCTCAATCTCGGCGGCGGGGATGGACTTGGAAGGGCAGGTATGCCAGCCGCGTTTCTGCGCTCGCAGGCAAACGTAGTAGCGGTACTGGATGTTCCCGTTCTTCGTCGAGTACGTGTGCCCCATCGAGCAGCCACAGGGTGTGCAGTGCAGCAGGCCCTTCAAGAGCGCGCCGTACTTGTTGCGGACGGCTGCGCCGCCGGTGCGCCCGTTGCGGGCCAAGAGCTGCTGGACGCGCTGCCAGACGGCGGGATCGACGATTCCCTGGTGCTCCCCGTCGTGGACCTCGTTCTTGTACCTGACCTTCCCGAGGTAGGCGACGTTGGTGAGCAGCTTGAACACGCTGTTCTTGTCGAACGCCTTCCCGCCGCGGGCCTTGCCCTTCCGCGTCGTCCACTGCTTGTTGAGCCACTCGCGGCCGTCGATGGCTTTGACGGTGGCGAGCAGCGATTGGTGCTCGACGTACAGCCCGAAGATGTCGCGGACGCGGCCCGCCTCCTCCTCGTTGACCACCAGCCGGAACCCGCGGGGGTCCACGTCGTAGCCGAGGATGGGGTGCCCTCCGGCCCACTTCCCCTTCCGGCGCGTCGCAGCGATCTTGTCGCGGGTCCGCTCGGAGATGATCTCCCGCTCGAACTGAGCGAACGACAGGAGGACGTTGAGAACCAGCCGCCCCATCGATGACGCCGTGTTGAACTGCTGCGTGACGGAGACGAACGATACCTTGTGGCGCTCGAACGCCTCCATCATGCGTGCGAAGTCGAGCAGCGAGCGCGACAGGCGATCCACCTTGTAGACGACCACGCAGTCGATCTTGCCCGCCTCGATGTCGGCCATGAGCCGTTTGAGCGCCGGTCGGTCCATGTTCCCGCCGGTGAACCCGCCGTCGTCGTAGCGGTCGGGCATGCACGCCCATCCCTCGCCCGCTTGGCTGCGGATGTACGCCTCGCCGCTCTCTCGCTGGGCATCCAGCGAGTTGAACTCCTGCTCGAGGCCCTCCTCGCTGCTCTTGCGGGTGTAGATGGCGCAGCGCACGGCGGGCATCTTGCCGGTGATCTGGTTGTGTCGTTGTCGGCTCATCGCGCCTCCGTTGCCTTCGGTGCCTGAATCCCGAAGAACAGGTATCCGTTCCAGTGCGCCCCGGTGACGGCCTGCGCGACCGCAGAGAGCGACCTGTAGATCGTCCCCTCGAAGTCGAAGCCGTTCGGCAGCACCCGTACCCGGATGGTGCGGCCCCGATACTCCCGGGTCAGGAGCGCGCCGGGCATCGGGAGCCGGGCGTCGGCGGGGGCCTCGACCTGTTTGGTCACCACGCGACCGCCGGACGCACGCGCGGCCACCTTGACGGGTTCGGCCCCGACGGGTGCTCGCGTGCGGAGGTCGGCGTCGTCGGCGATCTCCAGTGCTCGCTTCCGCGCACGGTCCGGCAGGCCGCCTTCAGCGTTGGCCTGAATCCGCCAGGCGATCCGGCGGACGAGGAACTCCTTGTGGAACGAGCGAGTCTGCTCGCCGAAGACCTCGGCGTATTCGCGCCGGAGTTCGCCGACGGTCATCCGCCGCAACTCGCTCACCTTCTGGCCTACGTTCAACATCGGACATCACCGCCTTTCTCTGGCCGTTAACCAGCGACGCCATCAGGGCGAGGAGGGGGCGGAAGTTCAAGGCATGTGGCCGAGGATTCCGGCAGATTCTCGGCTGGTGCGGAATGTCCCGGAACTCGCCCATGCAGCCGCAGAATCCCGCGGGCGAAGATGCTCGCGATCTCGTCCAGCCGCTGGTCGGCCGTCATTTCCGCCGGGTCCGTCGGGTCGCGGCGCAGCGACATCGCGCACTCCTTCCGGAGATGTTCACCCGTCCGTGGTCGGTCGTGGTGATCAGGGATCGGTCGCCCGCGGCACGCCGCCGCTGGCTACTGGATACCTACGCGATGGGATTCCGAAGTCGCGCGAGGGGGGCGAGAGCAACCCAAGTGTCAACCAACGAATGTACCCGGGCCGGTGCACTGCGAGTCAGTCAGCTGAATGCGGTTGCCCACGTCAGCAAGTAGTCCAACCCGCGTTGATCGCCACCGGTTACCGGGGCATCGGGATTGGGAAGCCGGCTCACAGAAGCGTGATACTTGGTGTGCGCGTCCTTCAACCCTGCAATGATCTGCGGCACGCTCTTGGTGGCGAGGATCTCACACTCTCCGCGCCTTGCCTCCAGGAAATGCCGCCGCAGGAGCTCGGGCTGGCTGGCGAACACGAATATTCGGTCTGGATCGCCCGCCATGACGGCATCTGCCGTAGGCGTGCCCGTTGCGAGCTCTGGGTGCTTCTTCAGAATCAGGTTGGTCTGGCTCAGTGATCGAAAATCGTGGAATCTCGGGATGTAGTAGCGCTCTGGCACTCCGCCACCTCCCGGTACCTGTTCTCCAGCCTTGTCCTGTGTATAGAGAATGCCATGCGAGACCGCTGACATGCCGTCGAACTTCATCAGCATCATCATGAAGCCGCCGTACAGGGTTTCGACGGCGCAGCCCTTCTTGGCCAAGGCGCCGACCAGTGCCCGGACCCGCTTGATTTCCTCAACAGTGGCGATTCCCTGATTCAGGCTGTCGATCCAGAGGAAGCACCGCTTGAACGCTCCAAAATCGTTTGCGATCTGATCGATCGATCCAGAGTCCAGCAGGCTGGCAGCGCACATCACAACTGGTGCGACCTCCATTTCCCCGGCAAGTGCTCGAGTGACGGTGGCAGCGTCTAGTGAGACCTTGTACCACTCATCGCTTACCGCACCGAACTGGTAGTAAGGTGCGAGCACACATCTCGGAGGAGTTGCCAAGGTTGTGCCGTACCGATCTAGGTACTTCTTTGCGCGGGGATCGACATGTCCGAGGTTCACTGACTCAGTCTGGAATTTCAGATTCCCCTCGCAAAACTCCTGGAGATTTGGCAGATCGGACACTGCAAGCGCAGCCGTCTTTGAGCCGGTAGTGAGCTTGCTCCGCAACCCGGCGTGGATCACGTCGCACCACTTGCCAACCGACGGGCGCAGCGAGCCGTCCTCGCGCCGGTGTCGTTCTCGCGGACTTTGAAGAATCCACGTCATGGGATCGATGACATACGCATGATTCGGCAACGAACAGACGAACGCCGCTGTGGATGCGGTCTGATGAGCGAGAATGTGCGCGGGGATAACGAGGCCATCGAGGAGATCTTGGGCTTGGTGGATCACCTCGATGTCTTTGTGCATGCCGAATCGGAGGTGAATCTTCATACGGTCTGCTCCACGCCGAAATGCTCGCTCATCTGCTGTCGAACAAACCGGTTGGTGAGGTCGCTGCGCCGGGCCTCGACCAGCACCTCCACCTCCCCCCAGCGAGTTCCGACGGAGATCAAGCCGATACCAAACTCGTCCAAAACAGAACGATCCACTCGATGGGCGGTCTCAGCCCACAGGGCGACATACGAAAAATCCACAGCAGTCAGATTCAGCATGGCCTGCTGTACGGCACGCGACCAGTCTCGACTCTTGGCCTCGATTCCCTCGACGAAGTCCTGAGACGAGAGGTAGGTGACGACATCGATGCGCTTCTCGTAGTGAGGGACCTCGCGTCGAACCTCACGAGTTCTTCGCAGGTACTCCACAAGCACATCTACGAGTCGTCGTTCAGTTACCTTTGCCGACATTTGCTGCTTTCTTTTGTTTCACAAACTCGGCGACAGAGGAAGGATCACCAAACTTCTGGGACCGACGAATCAAGCTGCGCTTCACCAAGAAGCTCATGCCATAAGCGGCGAGTGCCATCACTGCAAACACGGCAAGTGCGAGCAAGGCCCAAGGCGCGATCAATTGCGCCCACTGCTGGTTCACGAGAATCCCTGCCAACACACCCATGCCCGATACGATGCCGAGTAGAGAAAACGCACCTACGGCAGTCCAAATGCGTCGGAAGCGAGTCTCCAGCCTCCGATTGTCGTAGTCGAATTCGGCAACTCCGGCGAAGCTGAGGAATCCATCCCCTTCCAAACTGAACCTGGCGGTCGTGGGGTTGAGTACGGCGTTGGACGCCGTTGCGCCTGCCGAGGACATCGCTTCGATCAGCCGTTCGGCGCTGTCCGCGATAATTCTACCAAAGCTCTCCTTGATGATGTTCGCATATTTGCCTCGATCAGCAAGCTCTTCTGCGGGGATCGACCGAAGCGATTGGCAGAAATAGTCGAATCGCGAGACGCTCGGATTGGTCGTTTTCGCTTGGCTGAGCGTAAGAGGAATGTGATCGTCGATTATGGCGAAGACTCGCCGAGCCTCTTGAAGCACGATCGCAACGAAGAATGCCGATGACACCTGCTCAAGTGAGAGGCGAGCGCCATCGACATCGCGATGCTCGTTTTTCCAGACGACCTGGAGAAGCTTGCATAGGGCACCTACGCCCGCAACCAGCGCGGTCAGCAGCGGCCATTGCCCGTAGACGAGAAGGCCCGCGGCTGGCGGAGACTGCTCCGGCGGCGAACTTGCCAGCAGAGCGATGCAGCCGAAAATGGAATGATCACAGGCCAAGTTTTCCACGGATAGTGCTCTCGGTCGTGTACTTCGGGTACTTCTGGTACACGAAGATTAGCAGTTGCCGGAGCGGGATAGAGTTGAAGAACTTCTTGAACTCGACCAACCCATCCCGGTCACGACGCTTGAGCCCATCCAGCAGATCGCGCCCAGCGTTGATGCCGCGTTCGGACAACTCGAACAGTGTGGACTCGACCATTCGGGCCTGCGGCTCACCCTCATCCGCCGCCTCGGGGTCGTCATCATCGGTGATGAGGTACTCCAGCCTTCGGGTTCTCACGAGGCCGAGCGACTTCAGCACGTCGAGGTCGCGGTAAAGCTCTTGAGAGAACGGCCCCATCTTGAACGGCTTGTAGTCGAACTCGCGAGCGGACTCGACCACAGCCTCGGGGCCCTCTCCTTGCTTCAAAAGGAACACGAGCTTCTGGAGTCGGGTGATTCCAGCGATCGGCTCCGCAACCTTGCCCGTGCTGCCGGGCGCGTATAGCAGCACGATGATGAGGTCGAGGGAGTTTTCGACCTTCAATGGACCGGGATTGGGCATGGTGTCGGTCATGTTGCTGATCGCCAACTCCTCGGTGGCCGTCGATGACCGCCGCAAACGGCATTCCAGGAGCAGTCATCGATCGACTCGTAGGGCTCAACCGTGCGGTCGCTGCTCTCTGCCCGACGCACCGCCGGTCAGATCGTAGTCGAAGCCGCTCCCGGTGACTGCGGCCCCCCGTTTGCCGCACGACTGCCGGTCCTACAAGATACCTACGCAGCGATGAGCCCCGGTTGCTCGCGCCCCCGAGAGCAACCCTCCTGTTAAGCTCAGCCCTCCCGTCAACCAGAGAGCGCGAGAGTCCGAGAGGGTTGCCGCCGGTGGGGCGAGAGCAACCGTGGGGGTTGCCGTCGGACCCCGAGATTCGGCTTCAAGACAGAGAGCGCGGCGGTCGGGCCGGGTTCCCGCCCCGGCGTCAGAAACCCCCGTCCTGACGGGACTTTCCGCGCGTCGCGCGGTAGACGGCCCGAGGCGTCCAAAACCCCCGAGCCGTAAACCAAAACGCCCTCGCGTTTCCGCGAGGGCGTCGGTAACTCCCCGACCAGGACTCGAACCTGGAACCTAGCGGTTAACAGCCGCTCGCTCTACCATTGAGCTATCAGGGAATGGAACCCTTCCCGCCTCGGGCGCGGGGAGCCATTTGCCTTTGGTTTGTGTGCTTTTCGGCACGCAAGCCCCGGGCAAACCGCAGCCCTTTCGTGCCGCGGGAAGGAAGTGTATCAGCACCCGCCGCGGCGTTCAAGGGGTGGGAGTTTCTCGGCTCAATCGCCGGTCCACTTGTGGTCCAGAGACAGACAAGTTGATTGTTGGCACCCGAACCGGGCGTTCCGACACGCTCAGGGTCTCGCGGCCGCCACGGCGATGGTACCGGATGTAAGTTTCACCGTCCTGTCCGTGAAGGCAAGCTCCATCGATTCATTCCGTCACGATCCTGAGTTGGCAGACAAAGGGGTTTGCCGTATCGAGCCCTATCTCATTTCATGAAATAGTACCTGAACGGATGTCAATGGTCAGATCGCACTACTTTGGGACTACCACGGGCTGCTGAATCCCCATCAACTGGAACTTGTTTTCATTCAAGTTCCACACCACCCGCGTCGCGGTGATCGGGGTGGCGCTCTCGGGGTCGAAGGCCGTGATCAGGTTGCCGTTGGTGCCCTGCGCATCCACTGTTCGTGTCGCGGCGTCGTATGTCATGATGTCCGCGGAGACTTCCTTCTGCTGGTAGCGCATCCACACGCCCCCGGTCGCGGTGGCGGTACGGAGCGTTCCGTTGAAAGGTTCATCCAAACCGCCCTTGCCCGCCGTTGTTCCGCCCGACTCCCCCCCACCACCACCCGCGACCGATTCTGAAACCTGTGCGTTCATCTCCGCCGCTTCCACCTCGAGAGCTGCACCACCCTCCGTCGCTGCATGCACCAGCCGCGTGCCGCCGCGGATTGATACGGTCCCGGCGTTGCGGTTGAGCGAGAAGGCTTCCTTCCACGTGAAAAGCGCGGACCCGCGAGCCGAAGATTCGTCGAGCGCGATGCCCCCATTCACAGGCTGTTCGCCCGGCGTAGCCGCCCTGTCCGTTCGTTTGTCAAGAGTCAGCAGTTTGCCGGCCCCGGGCACATCGAGCGTGCCCGACTGGTTGTCCGCGCGAATTTCACCCCCTTCAAGGTACATCAGCCGGGACAATACCGCCTCACCGCCGCTTGTTGCGGGGTCGTATCTGCGGATTTCGACCACGGCCGGAGTCGCCGGGTCCTTGCCGATCGCCACAACCGAGAGGAGTTTTCGCTTGTTCGCCGCGTTGAGAGGATCGGCCGGGCCTGAGCCACGTTCTCGAATCGGCGCTGTCACCGGATGGCGTGCCCCATCTCTACCCGGTTCCCGTTCCGCCGGGGCGAGTTGCACACGGATCGACTCGGCTCTTATGGAATCACGCGCCAGATGACCCTGACGCAGCTCCCCCGCCGCGTCTCCATCACACACCACCGTACCGACAGAGTCATCGAAGGTCATTCCCCGCGTCCATGTGATGCGCGCCGTCGTGGGCTGTTCACCCTCGGCGGGAGGTGGTATGTGTTCAAACTCACCGGGGCCGGGAACGAGGAGGCTCTTCTTCGCTCCGTCGAGCCGGATGAACTGACCACGCACCATGGAGCCGCGTTGCCCCGCGCGAGCATTCTCTCCCCGTAGTTCAACAACCTGTTCCGCAGGGTTCGCGGATAGTTGGTCCGCGTACGCCTCAACTCCTTCGTTGTCGATAAAACTGACAGCACCGATCGCCTCGGCGCTCGCGACGAACGACTCGCCCTGCTCGTCCCGGTCGAGTTTCGCCTCCAGCGCATCGGCGCTCAGCACCGATCCCAACCGCTCGCCGCGTACCCCGCCGCGAGCGGTCAGCATGATCGGGTCCGACCCGTCCGTGTCGCCGCGGCGGACAAACGATACCTCAAGAGACTCCGCGGCGAGAGAACCGTCCTTCCCGTCTCCCGCGCGGGCACTGCCGAGGACACTCAATCGTTCCATGAATGACCGATCCGCATCGATGGCCTTGAACAGCGCCGTCACCGATTCTCCGCGGAGAAATCCCTTGCCATCCCCAGCCGTGACGCTCCCCTGCAGTACGGCCTTCTCCAGGCGAGAGCCGATGGTGTCATCGTTCAGCCCGAACTGAAACTCGGCCTCCTTGCCCCATGCGATGACCCGGGAAGTATCTTCACCATCCGTTCCGGTCGTCTCGGACACGCTCCGAACCTCGCCCGAGCCGCGGGCCTGGACGCGACCCGTGCCGAGCGAAACATCAAAGCGTTCGCCCATCGCACGGCCAGTGCCTGTGCGTTCAATGACCGCCGGAACTCCGGATCCCCCTGCGATGGCGGCCTCACGCCGAGTCGCGGCGTACTCCACCATGGTTCCTTTCCCGATCACCCCGGAATCCGCATCCAGAATCGTCACGATCCGCGGCGGTGTCGAAGTACACCGCACGAAGGCATCATTGCCGGTCAGTTCGGGCGGGACATGGCTCAGCGGCCTGACTTCCATCGGGCCATCCCACAGGAGCAGGAGCGGCTCATCGGACTTCGCAAAATGAAACGGCTGGGTCGGTACCGCGGGCGGCTGCACCGTCGTGACAACCGCGATCCGCGGCATGGACGCATCAATCGGGGGAGTCAAAGCCGCCGCGCCGCGACTAGTTTCACTTGCGGCATTCCGCAACGCCAACGACGGCACGCTGTTGTCCAGCAACCGAACCCATCCTTCAAGCCTGTCGCCCGTCAGCGTGCGCGATCCCTGCGTTGCGCTGACCGCACGCTCACACCACAGGGCGTACAACGTCTCGACCGGTGCCTTGTCAGGGACCGGTTCACCGACTGGCGCTTGCGGTGTTTCATCGGACACTTCCGCGGGCGTTGCGCCCGGGAGTGCCGCCGTGGTTTTTGTGCCCGGCGGCTCAGGTTTGAGGAGGAGTGACCGGGTCCGCTCCACGCGCAGGAGTTCCAGTCGTTCGGCACCCTCGTTGAGCACGATCAGCACCCCAGCGCCTGAAAACTCCACCCGTTCGCCCGTGATTTCGACACTCTCGGGAAAGTTGATCTCACCCGCCCGGCCATCAAAGCGCAGCTGCTGAGTCGTGAGTTTCATCACAGGGGGAGTCGTTCGCGGGTCGGGCCGCTCGCTCCGCGGCAGCGGCGCGAACATCCTCATGACCACATCGCCTTCCACCACACCGTCCTCCGGGCGTGCCCCGGCACCGTCGGGGATCATCGCCTCCCCTCGCTCCGCCTCGACATGGATCGTTCGGCCATCGCGTAGAAAGATCCAGACCCGGGGTCGCTCCAGGCGGAATCGTCTGTTCTCCAGCGGGATGGAGCGATCCGCCTGCATCTCTCCGGCGATGCGCGAGGGGTCGGCACGGTCCATCATCGTGATGTTCATGCGCGAGCCCCCGCCCATCTGGCGGAGTCCTCCATCAGCGGATGGAACCTGCCGGATGTCGGGCGCGGCCGGGATCTCGCTGTGAGCGGGCCCCTTCGCCGACGAACTCCCACCTCGCCAGAGCATGATACCGACGGCGAGCGCGGCGACAACCACCGACACCCCGATACCAACGCGATGCGCCAAGCCCCGCCGCGGAGTCCATCCGTGCATGAGCGATGGTATGAACATGTTCACGTCCGCGGGAGCGTTGGGGCTCGTCACACTTTTCCGCACTCTCGCTGTGAGCCCGGCCCGAACGTGATGGCGTTCTTTCCCTGTTGCTTCGCCTGGAGTGCCAGTTGATCAGCCTTTGAGAGAAGTTCCTGCGGGGTGCCCCCGTCCCACGGGAATGTCGCCATGCCGCCGGAGATTGTCAGCGTCCCCGGCGCACAGCCCGCGAGTTTGGGGAATCGGTGTTCGTGGATCAACCGGCGGAACCGCCCGGCGACTTCCATCACCGAGACTGTGTTCATGCTCCCCTCACGGCGCGGCCCTTCGGGATCATGGAAGATCACGGCAAACTCATCCCCTCCGATCCGACAGACCCGGTCGCTGGGACGGATCGCGGTGCGCATCAGCCGCACCGACTCAACCAGAATCTCATCACCGGCTTCATGCCCGTACTGATCGTTGTACTTCTTGAAATCGTCGATGTCGAACAGAAGCACCGTGACGGTCTGCCTCCGGATTCGGGCCTGCTCCATCGCCGCGGCGAGGTGACGGTCAAAGAACCGCCGATTCCACGCTCCCGTGAGCGGATCGGTGAACGCCGCGGCCTTGAGTTGTGTCTGTTGATCGCGCAGGCGCAGCCACCCGGCCAGCCACCTCGCATGATGAGGAATGTCGGCGCCTCGGCCGCTGAGCCTTCCAAAGACCACGCCCTCCCAAGCAACCTCGTGTCCGGACACGCTTGTCTCGATGCTGAAGGTCACACCCGGATCACCGGTGCGCTCACGGATCAACTCGATAGCCGCGGGCAACAGGTCACGCCCGTGCAGCAACAGCGAAACCAAGGCCGAATCACCCGGGCCGGTGGGCGCAGGAGTCTGAGGTTGGGTTGGGCGCTGCGCCCCCTCATTTCCGGCACGGATGTAACGAGCCAACGCGGGCGGATCCCACCCGGTCGAAACCGCGCCGTCAAACTCCGAGGCGCCCTGAACAGGCTCATTCCCCGACACCGCGAGCACTCGCACCGAAGGCTCCGCAAGACGCAGACCCCGTATGAAGTTTGTCAACCGATCCATTTCACGGATCGCCGCGGCATCGGCACGCAACTGCCCCGCCTCGCCCGGCGGTCGCAATGATTCTTCGACTTCTGGAGCGACAACCACCACGGCGCGCCCGATGGGATGATCACACTCGGGAGGATTCGCGAGTTCCCCGATCGCATCCACGGGCGATCTCACCCGAACGAGGTCGATCCCGTGGTCCAGGCGCAACGCGGCATCCAATCCCGTCTTGCCAACCAGGATGACGCGGGTGTCCGCGTGCGGAACAGAACGGCCCTGTACCCCTGTCTGGGTCATGCGCCCAGTGTAGCATTCTTTTCGGACCCGGCGTCCCATGGTTACACTCTTCGGCCCGCTCGGCTCTAAAGAACCCAGTTCCCCATCAAAGATACATACGCCGATTTGTTACTCGGGTTCGTTGGTTATAGGTCGCGCGGCTTCTCTGGTGGATCAAGATCCAACAACATGGCGAGTTCCTCATCGCTGAGGATGTGCGAGGCGGGGTGATTTGGCTGTGGTATGACGATTTTTGGTGATTCGGTCACCGTCGGGTCGGTCGGCGTTTCAACACCCACGGCGGGCGTTTGCGGCATCGAAACCGGGAGCACCGTGATCTCGGGCGCATGCTGATCTGGAGCCTCGTACACAATGGTCCGCCAATGCGCCATGTCTGCGCTGCGCACGGTTCGCAACTGCGGTGAAGACTTCAGGTCGTACATCCAGACCGAAGCCGTGGGAGCGTGCCGTGCGACAGCCTCGACAACGGGCACGACAGACCGCAACTGCTCGGGATCAACCAGCAGCAGAATGACCAATGGGGCGGGCTGAATCGTCCGGGTGTCACGCGCCAAGCGACACACATGTGCCACCGCAGCGAACTCATCATCGCATCGCACGACCGAGAATCCGGGCCGGTTCAGCGCGGCAAGAAGTTCGGGTTTGAGATCCGTCCCGCGCTCGTGCCAAGCCACACAGCGCGCTTCACGCGCCGGGGCGGCCGAAAGAGGTGCCCCATCTGGCATGGTGTCAGTGTACCCATGCTGCGCATCGGCGCGCGCCAAACTGCACGTTTCCGCGTGAGAAACACGAGTTCTCGCCCCTTCGACCCGTTCTAAATAACGATCAGGTTTCTCCATCTTACCAGCGCTGTCGCGCTCCCCTGCCCGACGACGGGCGACGGGCGCTGTGTAGCGACCGCACGCACGGGCCGCGCGGCCTGTCACGTATCGGTCAGCAATGCTTCGGCGACGCGCTCCGCTCCATCGGCATGGCCCAGAGTCCCCATGGCTGCACGCATCACGGCGCGCTGTTGGGAATCAGTCAAAAGGGCCGCAATCACAGGGCCGACGGAGGCGACGTTGTCGCGTGCCTCGATCCGATCTTCCACGACCATCGCGGCACCCGCTGCAATCAACGGTTTCGCGTTGTGCTTCTGGTGTTGATCCGCGTGGAAGGGGTACGGCAGGAAGAGCGTTGGAACCCGGTTGTACCAGGCTTCCGCCACGCTCCCAGCGCCGGCGCGGCTGATCGCCGCTTCGGCGCAGCCCCACGCCACACCCATCTCTCGAAAGAAAGGCTCGACTACGGCGTCTACGCGCGCGTTTCGATACGAAACGCGAAGTTCTTCAATATCGGACTTCCCACTCTGATGAACCACCTGCCAGGCCCCATTGCGCAAAATCGGCGCGTACTTTTCGAGCAAGGCGATCATCAGTTTATTGATCGTCTGAGCACCAAGACTCGCGCCCGTCACCAGGAGTGCCGGACGAGACGGATCCAGTCCCAACAGGCGTTTGCAATGCTCCGGAGTTCCTGGCGCTCTGGCCGCGCGACGAACTATTGGTGAGACTCGCCGCCAACTCGCCGGGCCGATCTCCGCTGTCGTGAAGACATGGGTCGCGTGCCGGGCGATCCAGGCATTCGCACGACCCGGAACCGCATCAAGATTCACCATGAAAATCGGGCAACGCTCAGCACGGGCCGCCTGAGCGGCGGGGGCCGCGACGAAGCCCCCCATCGCGACAACTGTGACCGTGCCGGCACGCTCCCGCATCGAACGGATCGCGGCACGCGCCGAACGAACTGCCCCGCCCCACGAACCAATGAATCGAAGCAGCCCGCGTGGTTTGAGCAGGAAGGGCTGAGCTGGAAGGCACGTAAACTCAACGGGTTTCGACCCGAGTTGTTCCGCGCCGAGCATCGAGGCATCACCGGGACGCGTGGAACAGAGAAACTGAATCGGCCAGTCTGGTCGTGCTTCACGGATGCACTCCGCGATGGCCAAACCGGGAAAGATGTGCCCCCCGGTGCCGCCCCCGGCGAAAAGAATCCCCATCTGCCTGCTCATGCGGGCAGGCCCGCGGGAACGTGCTCTTGCGCCTCCTGCGGCTCGGCCTGTGTACGGTTGATGGAAACCAACAGGCCGAGTGAAAATGCGGTGAGAATCCATCCCGTTCCACCGTACGACACCAGAGGCAAGGCGATGCCTTTCGCCGGCGCCATCCCCGTCACAACAAGAAGGTTCATCGATGCCTGCAACGCAACCGTCGCGGTTATTCCCAATGCCCAGAGTTGAAGAAACGTGTCTCGTTCACGTTTCGCGATCACCACTCCGGCAACCACCAGACCGCCGATCAACGCCATGACCGCCGCGGCCCCGGCGATACCGCCCTCCTCACACACGAGCGCCATGATGTAGTCCGTGCGAACTTCGGGGAGGTAGCCGCGTTTCTGGATGCCCTCGCCCAATCCGCGACCGACTCCTCCACCGTTATAAATCGCGATGAGGCCCTGGATCGTGTGGTAGCCGATACCTTCCGGGTGTGCGTACGGGTCCAAAAAGGACTTCACGCGGTTCATGCGGTACGGGCTTGTCAGAATCGCCGCCGAAACACCTCCGGTGCCTATCAGCCCGAAGATGGCGAACTGCAGGAACTTCGCTCCGCCAGCCAGCAGGACCAGGCAGGCGACCGACGCGACCAGCACACCCGTTCCAAGATCTTCGATAACGATGAACCCTGCGACGGCGCCCACCCCGATCATCGCGGGCATGAGTCCTGTGAAGAACCGCGGCAGTTCCCTCGACCGCAGGGTGCAGTACATCGCCACCAACGGCACCAACGCCCACTTCGCCACCTCGCTGGGCTGCATGGAGAGGTCACGCATGCCCGGCAGCGCGATCCACCTGTGCGCGCCGTTGCGCGGATCACGCACGCCGGGTGCATACACCAGAGCACAGAATGCGATGACCAGCAGCACCGCCAAGCCAAGGAACGGCAGAGCGTTCCGATGCGTCACCAATCGCCTCATGCGTTCGGCCACTACTCGAACCGGCAGGAGTGCGCCCAAGACCAACGCCGCACAGGCCAACGCCAGGTATGTTGCGGCTCGGCTTTCCACGATTCCCCACAGCGTCAACTCCGGCGAATGATCACGCCCGGAATCGACCCTCGCCACCATCAGGTCCGCCGAGTTGACCATCAGAACACCCACGCACAGCAGTGCAAAGGCACACAGAGCGACAACCTGACCGGGACGGAGCATCGGTTAATTTCTATCGACCGAAAAGGGGTGGGGACTGGAACCTTCACCGAACAAAGGGAACTATCGTACACCCGATCAGTTTCGAGGCCTCTTTCAGAGATTCCACATGAATACAACCCCGATGCCGTTAGACCACGCTCTTCCCCGCCGCGATGCACTTCTCGCGGTCGGGGCCCTCGCCGCGGTTGCCGCCGCCGTGCACGCACAACCGACCATCCTACCCGCACGCGATGGGCAACCGAAACCCTCACCCTCACTCGGTGGTTGGGATGACGCCGCGGGGGTCTTTGTCCTGCCGCCTCTTCCTTATGACAAGTCCGCGCTCGAGCCATTTATCGATGCCCAGACCATGGAAATCCATCACGGCAGGCACCACAAGGCGTATGTCGATGGAGCCAACAAGGCCATCAAGGCCCTACGCGATATCCGAGAGGGAGGTGATGCCGGATTGATCAAACACTGGTCCCGCGAACTCTCTTTCCATGGGTGCGGCCACATGAACCACACGCTCTTCTGGAACATGATGGCCCCGGCCGGGAAGGGCGGCGGTGGTCAACCCGGGGGCGCGCTCGCCGTGGCCATCGACCGCGACTTTGGTTCTTTCGAGAAGTTCGTGGCCCACTTCAAGGGTGCCGCGGCCCAAGTCGAGGGAGGCGGTTGGGCATGGCTCGTGGCCGAACCCCTCTCCAAACGATTGCAGATCATCCAACAGGAAAAGCAGCAGGATCTGATGCTGACCGGCGCGAAGCCGATCCTGGGCATCGACGTGTGGGAGCACGCGTATTACCTCAAGTACCAGAACAAACGATCGGACTACGTGACGGCGTGGATGAACGTCGTCAACTGGAAGTTCTGTGAAGGCGTGTACGGAGTCTGATTTTACAGTCGCGGTTGATCGACGTCACTGTGCCCAGAGTCCTCGGGACCGGCACAGACTTCTCCTATTCAACTCCGGATTCCTGCAACTTGGCCGCGGGATTACGAAACAATCGCGCCTGGCTGCATCTCTGAGAGCGTGGTGAGGATCACCACGCGACGCTCAACCTCGGGCGTGCCATCCTTCGGCGCATTGCTCGCGGCGAGCAACATGCCCCGGGATTCCTCGCCCCGCAACATGCGTGGGGCCAGATTGGCGACGATGATGATGGTCTTCCCGACAAGTTCCTCTGGGGAATAAGCCTGTCGGATCCCGGCGCAAATCTGCCGCGTGGTTCCCGAACCGTCATCGAGTTGAAGTTTGTAGAGTTTGTCCGCGTTGGGGTGTGGTTCGGCCTTCAACACTCTGGCCACACGTAAATCCACCTTTGCGAAATCCTCGAACGTGATCGACGGCTTTGGCTCGGGGCCGGGTTTCGCAGCGGGTGCGGGAATGGAGGTGGAACCTGGAACAACAGGATCGGGCATGGGATCTTTCAACATGAATGGGGCGGGATGTCACTGGCCCGCGGCTGGATTCTGGGCGGGGACTGTAGGCGATTTCGTCTCTTCCTTCAGCCCGGGCAGATCGACAGGAGATGGTTCGGCACACTCCGGCGTGGTGCACCACCGCCCGGCTCTCCAGTAGACCCGAGCGGGATCGACTCCGAAGACCGAACAGAGATGGGCCGGGTCCGGGTCGATAAGCGGTTCACCACGATCCGATGCACCCTGCGCCGCCCAACTACGCGCTGACCCTTGAAGCAGGAAACTCTCCAGTCGCAGTTGCTGTGTGAACTCGAATGGCGACAACACCGGGCCGGGATTACCCCCGCAGTTGGAGCAGGGGCGATACTCCGGAGGACTTGTATTGGGCCGTCGGTTGAGGAGCCGATTCGAGCACGAAGGACATGGCCACATCGCCGCCTCACGTTCCAAACCGGCGATGCCGCCGCTCAACCCATGGGCGAGGAGCATCCGCTCCGATGCCTGGAGTGAAGCACGAACATCGGGCTTTGTCAGCATCTGCCTCGCCCTCACCCCGTCACCGGATCGGATCAGCCCGAGCAAGACCGCGACCTTGTAAGGCTGTGACTCGGGCGAAGCGGGTGGCGGCTTGGTCAACCACGCCGGCTCCACCCGCGCGGGATCCATCACGCGGGCCATCGCCTGCAAGAATCTCCGGTTCTTTTCTGCCAAGTCGAGTTCTGTCAGCGCCAATGCCGCCGCCGCGGCGATCGATCTCGTCGCGGGAGCCTGCCGAGCGATCTCGAAAGCAAGACACTGAAGTTCGACCGCCAGTTTCGAGTCCGCGGGGTTGGCAGCCGCATCGGCGACCTCCTCACCCAGCAGGAAATAAGCACCGGGATCATCGGGCCGCAGCGCCTCCAGCCGATCGCGATACCGCACGTCCACGGGCGTATTGACGGGCGCGATTGGCGGCTGCAGACACAACCACAGGAAAGTGAGGAACACCATCAAGAATCACCGCCCGTTTCCGGCTCGCCCAGCCGCAGAAGCCACAACCGGAGCATGGCACGCTCGGCGGATTCAATCTGATGATAGATGTGCAATGCGCCCCGCCGTTCGGCCGCCAGATCCGCCAGGATGCCGCGCGCCGCTTCGGCCCTGTTCCCTCGCTCCGCCACGATCACGAACGACATCAGATCGGCGATATCCGCCTGTGCCGCAGCGAACAGTTGCACGCGTCCCTGCGCCATGCGGGCACGAGCCGCTCTCGCTGCCGCCGCTCGCGACAGGCTCACCGGCTCACGCCCCGAGGGGACCATGCCCTCCGCCTCTCGCAGCCACGCCGCGCGGTGCGTTGAGCCTGCCGCCTCGGGTGTAGGAATCGACTTTTCCCTTAGCGTGTCGTTCCGCGGCAGGTCGTCCGTGCCCGTCGCGGACCCGATCACCTGGCCGGACTGCCTCATGCCGTAGGCCTCGGCCAGCATCTCACCGGCATCATCGGTGATTCCGCGATCCGCCTTACCCGCGACGACTTCGAGGAGCCGCTCCACCAGCGCTCTGCGTACGGCAACACGCCATCCTTCCTGTTTGACGGGTGGTAGGGTCACACCCGTGATCTCGGCGACCAGCAACGAGCACGAGTTTGTGGCCGGCATCGATGGCGAAGCCGCCAACAACGCGTTGAGCACGGAAGCGTCTGAGGCGAATCGTTTCAGCGTATTCTGCGCATCAGCGCGAAGGCCATCATTTCCGGCGTAGCAAGCATCATCCACGATGATCTTCGCATCGGCCCCGTTGGGTGGACCCGCAAACTCCTGGAGCATCTTCCGTCGATCGGCGATCCGACCACCGGCCTGCTGCATCGGCAAGTACTGCAACGCCCACGCGGTCAACCCCCGGGGGATCGGCTGCAACTCTCGCCCTCCGACCTGCATCTCCAGGCGCTTTGTCAACCCGGAATCCTGATCGGAGAGCACCGATGCCGCACGATCCACGGCCCCGGACCACAGCAGCCAAGCCGCGGCGTTCAGCCTCGCCGCCACCACCGCCCGGACCAGGGCCGCCAGCGGAACGGAGGATGCCTCAGCGCGCAGAAACTCCCGTGAGGCTGCAGCCCATCTCGCCCACGATTCATCTCGCTTCTCTGTATCACCCAGTCCCCACACCGATGCGAACTGGTCCCGCAGCGCCGCCCGGGCGGATTCCTGGGCCGTGGGGTGGAGCACCATCGTCTGATCGACCCCGGGCGCACCGGATCGAGTCGCGATCGCCGACGTCACCGCGAAGAGGTCGGCGGTCGACACGGCCTTGCTGTCGAACGCCCGAAGCAACCAACGCCGAGAGGCATCGTTCTCTCGCCAGGAAAGGGCGGCGGTCAAGGTCGTTATTCCGTCGAAAACGCTCTGATTGAGCGAAGGCTCGGGCGAGGCACCGAGCAAGTGATCCAACGCTCCCAGCAGCAGTTGCTGGTTGAGTACGCTTTCTCTGCCGCGGAGGGCAGCGCTCGCCTCCACCCAGCGCTTCCATCCCTCCGACGTGGCCGCCACAGCCGCGTCCGACCCGGCGGACACGCCTGCAACCAACATCCCGGCCATGGTGGCCATCGCCGCGGCCGCCCCGGACTCGAAAGAGGATTCGGGCACGGCCCCATCGGGGAACGCATCAGCCGCAAACTCATCGATTGCCCTGACCACTATCCTGGGAAGGTCACGCTCGCTCGACAGCCGAGCCAACACGCCAGCGGCCCAGACGCCGGGCCACACTTCATCCGCGGCGAGCGGCGCGGTTGCATCAAAGCGAGCGATCTTGCGCACGAGTTGCAGACATAACTCCGGATGGTCGCGTGAGGCATAGACCGCTTCGATCAGCGCGTTGATCGCCGCCGATCGACCGTCGAATGTTGCCGAAGTCCATTGTGCGGCCATCCGGCTCGCCACCGAGTCCAGACGCTCGACACCGCCGACATCCCCGCCGCGGAGCATGGACACACACGCTTCGGCTTCCCGAACCAAGTCCGCCCACTCTTCCACACGGTTCACGAGCGGCTTGCCGCTCATCGTTCCCGTCGATGGAGCCGACGAACCCGGTCTGGAATCGGATGCCTTTGGTAGTTCTGAAACGGGTTCGCGCACAGCCGATCCGCTCGATCGCCGTGAATCAGAACCGTCAGCCGCGGGCTCGCTCGAAGCGACCGGACCCGATCCGGTCGGAGCCGATGGCACGATGCGCGAGGCCACCACGACCACCGCGATGAGTGCCATGAGGAGCGCCATCACGCCACCCACGAACCAGGCCCCGACGATGATGAACTTTCTGGACGGGTCCGCCCCGCCGGAAGGTTCCGCCTCGGGTTCCATGATCATCGAACGACGCTGCGGGAACGAAACGCCCGTGGCGATCGGCGAACCCTGGCCGGGCGCATGCAACGCCATCCTCGCGCCGCTCGCCGAGCCTGTGAACTCGAAGACCGCCCGCCCTTGTCCGCGAGCCAGTTTCGCGGCCTCTTCCATCACCGTCGGGGTCCACCCTCCGTGGAGCATGAGTTGCGTCGCCAGGCCGCGCAACGCCGCATCATGGCTCGAATCTCCGAGCGTGGGTACGGGCGAACTCGCCTCTCCCTGCTCGATGAGCCTCGCCGCCGCCGCGTGCAGCGCGAAGCGTAGTTCGTTGGCCGCCGGCTCGGTTCCGCCGGGATGCGTTGACAACACGCCCAGTCGCTGCTGCAACGCCGTGATGATCTCCGCCCGAGTCGGGACGTCTGCCGTGATGCCGAGTAGTCTCCGAGGATCGCCGGGATCGATGCCCGGACCCAGATACCGATCACAAACCGCAGCGAGAGTCGGACTGATCGCCGGGTTCATCGTCCACCGCTCCCCGCAGGAGTCGGAGTTCCCGAAGGCTGGGTCGCAGGAGGACCGATGAGTCTCTCCAGTTCTGCGAACTTCACATCCCACGGCGACGGACCCCACGATGGGTGCAGCAGTTTGTGCTGTCGCAGCGAGAGAGATGCCTTGGCGGTATCTGACTTGGCCATCAGCCGGATTGATTCATGCCTTGCTTCAAACCACCCCGGATCGGTTTCTTCAAGCCCGGAGAGCAACTCGCTCCACAGTGCCAGCGCCTCGGTCGCCTGGTCCATCGCTTCCAGGCAGACCGCTAATCGTCGGAGGCTGGCGGCCGTCCTTCGTCCCGCGTCTACCTGGGCGCGATCCGTTCGCACCGCCACATCGCGCATGGCCGCATCGCCCCCCGACATCCAGATCATGAACGCCGCTTCGGCCACGCGATCACGCACACCGGCCGCCGCGTCCGCGTTCGCTGCAGGATCGAGCAGCACGCGCGATCCCGCCGCGACCACTCGCGCCGCAGCGCCGGTGTCTTGCGGGGATTCCGTCCATGCGGCCAACGCCGATCGGTACAGCGCCCGCTCCGCCGCCGATGCGTACACGCCCCCGGTCTCGCGCAGTTTCGACAGCGCCCGCTGCGCCGCGGCATCATCACCGCGTGCCCACGCGATCCGCAGACTGTTGAACGAGAGTTCGGCTTCGTGCTGACGCAGATCGATCCCGTGGTACGCGGCCACGCCGTCCATCGCGGCCAGGGCCGCCTCGGCGCGAGCGACATCCGGCGTGCGCGATGAGAGCAGGGCATCGGTCAGCTGCCTCGCATGGATCAGGGCGTCCTCCGCGATTTCGCGGGACTGTCCATCACGCGCGGAGGTCGCTCGGGAGGTCTCGATCCTGAGCAGCGCCTCGACCACCTCCGCGAAACGGAGTATGGCGTGCTCCTTGTTGTCCGTTGTCGCGCGCTGAAACTCACGGTAAAGCAGCCGCGCCGCCACCCGGCGCGAGGTCAGATAGAGCGGGGAATCCGGAGTGACTTGCAGCAGCGTCTCCAACTCCCGACGGTCGATCACGCCCCCGGCGCGGTGCTGCTGAAGCAGCAGTTCTACGGCCCGTTCGCTGAGCGGGAACGTTTTGATGAATAACGTCGCCAAAGCCCTCCGCCTCGCCGCAACGCTCGGGCGGCTCGCGGCCGCTCTGTCGAGAGTCACGATCGCGTACCAGAGCGCGTCACGCTTCTGCTCTTCCGTCGCGCCCTCCGCGTGCGCTCTCTCAAAGGCGTCCGCCGCCTGGTCCAGATCCCCCGCGTAGTACAACGACAGCCCGCGGCAGATCAAAGCCCGTGACCGCTCGACCGGGAAGCGTCCGGCATCTGGCGCCGCCGCGCTGGACCCGAAGAGGTCCGCCGACGCACGATACGCCAGGATCACTTCGGACTCGGCGGAAGGGATTTCGATGTTCTGCGCCCCGGCTTTGTGGGCTTCACGGGCGTCGTCGTACGCTCGAAGACCGCGCACGTAGTTGTTGATGAACCCATCCCTGCCGATCGGCGCTGTGCCGAAGGTGTTCACGAGGCTCAGCACGTGACCCACTTCGCCCCGCGTGATCAGGTCCCCCAGGCCGATCTCCGCCATCTCCTCTGCCGCCGCACGGTGCGACGGAGTCAGAGTGTCGCGTGAGAGCGCGGTCAAAGCGAGCACGGAGAGAATCCGAGCGTCCGGCGTGGCCAGGGGAGTTTCGATCTTGCCGCCATCGGGTTGCCTCGCGCGGTTCACGGCCGCTCGGATATCCGCCCAGCGGCCACCCGCAGCAAAGACCGTGATCTGCCGTCGCAGAAACTGGGCCAGCACCGGGGCGGGCACATCCTCCGCTTTGGAAAGCGCATCCAGCCATCGTTCCGCTTCGACATGATTGCCGAGAATCGCTGAGGCGAGCGCACAACCCATGACAGCCTTGGCGATGTGTTCATACTTCAGATTCGCCTCGGCTAATCGCTCCAGCGTCGCGGGCCGACCTGGCACCGCGTTCAGGATGGCGCCGAAACTCTCCATCGCCTCTTTCGCAGCCTTGGTGTCTCCTGTGAAGAGCGCCGTGTAATAGTTGCACCACGCGCTGTAGTAAAAGGCACGGGATCGAAGGCTGTTGGCCTCTTCGAGTTCGAGCCGCAGACGCTCCGCCTCGGCGTCATCGTTTACGCCGCGGTCTTTGCGGTCACGGAGCGTTTTCACAGATTGATTCAGTTTCACGGCCAACTCCGCGAAGACCGGCCGCACCGAGCGCAACACCCGCTCCGCTTCGACATCGTCCTCCCGGGTCGTCATGCGCATCGCGCGTTGCTCCACCACCTCCTCAATGGGCAGGTACTGCGCCGCCGCAAGCGTCAGACGTAGCGCGTAGGAGTTCGCTTCGGGCGCGATCCGGGCCAGATCACGGCAGCGTTCCTCGATATCCTGCCGACGCCGCGAGGACGACGCGTCCGACAACATCTTCGCGTACAGACGGCTTAACTGCTCGGCCAGCACCGTTCTGGTTTCCCCGGTCGCTCCGGCGAGTCGCTGGCGCAACCCCGCCGCCAGCGCATCGGTCAATCCGAACTCCGCGAGGAACAGATCACGGGCCGCGGCTACATCCGTGCTCATCGCTTCGGGAGGCTGGCGTGCACACACCCACGGAGGCGACGCTCCGAGCACGAACACCAGGGCGGTGCAGATGGGTGCCCGCGCTTTCATGGAGAAGTGACCTTCCTGTTGTCGGGAACGGCAGGAACCGATGACCAGTGACGCAGCGGCTCCCAGTCCAGCGCCGGGTGTCCCGGGAAGCGCTCGGCGAGCAACTCCCTCAGAGTCACTGCCGCTTTGTCATCACCTTCACGCAGCGCCGCCATCGACAGCTCCGCCAATGCCACACCGGTCAGGTACGGACAAACACGCTCGAATGCCGCGGGGACCGCCGCCAGTTCGGCCATCCCGAGCAACCGAGACTCCGTATCACTCTCCTTGAGCAGAGATCGACCGAGACCGGTCCTGACCCAAGCCTGCACCCACGGTGCGGTGGGTTCCGCCGCACGCGCCCGCAGATGCTCACGCGCCTTCACCCGTTGGATTGCGTCTCCGGCCCGGGCGACCACCACATCCCACACCAGCGCACCGCCTTCATCGTTCCCGGGGCGGGCGGGCACCTCCGCTGCGATGCCCGCCTCGGAGCACGCCGACAGTTGATACAGCATACTGAGCGTCCCGATCCTTCCTGAGCGCGCCGGCCACGCACCCCGTGCAAGGCTTTGAACACCCGGTCCCGAGAGCCAGACCGGCGGCAGGTTGGGGGCCAGCCCGAAGGTCCAGTCGATGGGTGATAAGTCCGCGGGATCGGTGATGTCTCCGCCGCGAATGATGCGGCGGACTTCGCCGCCATCGACCGACGCGAGATAGGCGAGAAACGGCCCCACCGCGGAGACCTGCGCCCCCCGGGCAAGGCGGCACATCAACAGCCCCCCGCACACCAACTGCGATGTTGGCCCTGTGGATGTCGAGTACGCCGGAAAGTGATGCTCGAAGAGCGGTTCGGCGCCGGCCAGATCCCCCCTCTCCAGACGAATCCTTGCCCTCCACAAATCATCTGCAGCTTTATTGAATGCCGTAGACGCCGCGGACCATTCACCGGCTACGGAAGCAACCGAATCCCACGGAATCAGCGCCGAGTCCTCCCCCACCATGACGCCCTGATCGTCCACCCCGCGCACACCCCCGACAACCTGGGAGGTCCCCCGCCGCGGCACGACTTCCTGCGCCCCGGCATCAGCGCGCAACACCGCCGCAAGACATGTGCAGCAGAGAATGAGGCGGGCACATCGATGCACGGTTCTTCAACGCTCCGGAACAAAGCGGTAGGTGCCGCGCGACATGTCGGCGATTCGCTTCATCAGTGCTTCCCCATCGGAACTTCCCAGGCAGATGCAATGGATAGGCACACGGAGTTTCGCGTTCATCTCGGCGACATCCGCCGCGACGGATTCATGAAACTCCCCATCGGTCATGAAATAGATGGCATCAGGGCGAGGCCGCACCGAGAAGATCACTTTGAAGCCCGGTGATGGTTCGGTCCCTCCGTTTGGAGAGAGAAGCCCGACCTGGGCCTTAACCCAGCGCTTGCCCGACTCCGTCGCCTCACGCCATTCGGCCTTGTCCCCGAGAATCTGCTTGTCGCTCGCGAAAGCAACGATCAGGAACTCCGTGCCGTTGTCCATCCGCTGGACCGCTTTATTCAGTTCCGATTGGAGCAACGACATCCGCTTGCCGTCCATGGAACTGGACACGTCAACCAGAAAAGCGAACCTTCGGCCCGTCGCTTCGACTCCGAAGAAACTCGTGCCGCCACCCCCAGCCCCACCGAGTCCCAACCCGCCGCCGGCGCTGAGCTCCCCCCCGCCCGCCAACGACCCCAGATCGGAAATCGCGGCGGCATCACTCGCCACGGCATCACCCGGCGAAGCGTCCCCGATCTCCGGGAGTTGATCATCCCTCTCGGGCGCATCGGGAATCGCCGGGAGCGCACCGAGCGATGTGTCAGCGCCCAGGCTCGCCAGATCCGCCTCAGAAATCACCGCCATCTCCACCGGGCCGGAGAACCCGGGGCCGTGGCCGTCTCCTGCCGCGCGGCCGACGATCAGCACCGCGGCGAGGGCGATGAACAGCAAGTGCGTCACCGCCGAGATGACGAACGCGGGCCACGCCGCACGACGCCGCCACAACCACTTCCACGCCGTGCCACCAAGCACGGAACGATCCTCCCCGCCGGGATGCGCTTCTACTGAATCCGGTAGTTGATGGATGGTGGACTTTGTCATCATCAATCTGGTATAGACCGGGACATTCACAAACGATGAGGGTCAATCAGGATGGACTGGTCTCGCACTCATACAGTGTACGGACAAGCAGGCCCAATTGGTTCACATGGAGGGTAGATGGAGTGAAATGAGATGAGGTTAGTGAGAAACCAAGCCCATGGGCAATAACCCTATTGAGGCCTTCCGGCCCGCTCGCCCCGGACTCTCCACTTCCGTCTGTTGCCGCCGAGATCCGGCACTTCGATCTGAACTCGGGTCACGTCCATCCTGCTCGGAGTGACCGCCCGCGTGATGAATCTTGTCGATCATGTCATACGGCTATTCATCATGAGATGCGGGAAGCTTGTTCCCGTCGCCCATTCCATCAGGACGCTCCAATCCAAGGCGCTTCAGCAGGCTGCGCAGGTCGGTGGGCCAGGGTGCACGCACGTCCAACCCGACCCCCGTCACAGGATGATCGAACTTGATGCGGTGTGCATGCAGGGCCAGACGCACGGCGGCTTTGCGTACCGCGGTTGGTCCGTACATGTCATCGCCCAGAATCGGGCACCCGATGGAATCCAGATGCACCCGGACCTGATGCAGCCTGCCTGTCACGGCGCGACATTCCAGGATCGCGCCCGAGTTTGATTGAGCCACGACCCGGTACGCCGTCAAAGCGGGCTTTCCGGCGCTGCTCACTTTCGCCAGTTTCTTCACTCGGGACTCCCCTTTGACCGTTCCTTCGTACTCGGCGATGGGTCGATTGATCACGCCCGAGGGCTTGTTCGGGGGGTCGCGGACCACAGCCCAGTAGAACTTCGCCACCCGCCGTGTTTCGAAGGCCGCCCGCATGGACTCGTACGCGGGGATCGAGAGGGCCGCCATCACCAAGCCGCTCGTGGCTTTATCCAGCCGGTGCAGCAGCCCGAAGTCCCGCTCGCGGCCCAGGTTCTGCATGGCGGTGCCGTAACGGGCGAACAACCCGTTGAGCAGACTCGTTCGATCGTGGCTCTTCCCCGGAGCGGTGACGATGCCGGGGGGCTTCACAACCACTGCGAGGTGCGCATCTTCGTACCTCACCCGGAACGTGATGCGGTCGTTGGGTTCGATGGAGAGGTGCGTCATTCGTCGGGTCACGGTATGGCATCGGCGGGGCATCGGCCGCATCTGTTCCAACGTACTTGGAAAGGCTGAATCACCCGAGTCGTCGGTGCTTACCCTGTGGATATGCTGCCATTGGTCCTGCTTGCGCTCGCACAACCCGCCCCCACAGCCGATTGGGCTGAAACCGAGGCTCCTTTTCTCTCCGGTCACGTTCAACTGACGTTCCGTGACCGCTACACCCGCGCGGGCGAAGCCTACTTCTCGCCCAACGGCGGGTGGATCATCTTCCAGGCGATTGAGTCGCCGCGAGAGGGAGCCGAACCTGATCCCTTCTACGCCATGTTCGTGGCCAGACTTCTCCGGGACGATGCCGGTCGGATCACGGGGATCGATGAACCGATCCGCGTCAGCCCGCCGGGGTCGGCCAACACCTGCGGGTGGTTCGATCCCGCCCGCCCGGGAATGGTGCTTTTCGGCAGCACGCTCGGCCGCCCCGCCGATGACCAGAAGTCGGGGTTTCAGGTAGGCACACGCAGATACGTCTGGATGTTCCCCGCGGAAATGGAGATCGTGCAGCGTGCCGTGGTCCCGATGCTCGGCCTTCCCGTAGAGGGAGGTACCGCGACCAGCACGGGCCAGGCGATGGGCTTGCTGCGGGAGCAGATCGCACAACTACGGGCCAGGGTCGATCAGTCCTCTTCGCTCCCGGGCGGGTTCAACCCGCGCGCTGTGGAACTCAAGTCGCGGCTGGAAATGCTCAACCTCGACCTGGCGCACCTGGAGGAACTCGCTCCACACGAGTCCGCGGCGACACCTGTCTTCACCCGCCCCAACTACGACGCGGAATGTTCGTATTCCGAGGACGGAAGATTCATCCTGTACGCTCACGTGGAGGACGGCAAGGAAGGCGAACGCCCGGATGCGAATATCTACATTTACGATACCGTCTCGGCGAAGCATTATCCGATTGTCGTCGCGCCGGGGTACGACGGCGGCCCATTCTTTTCACCCGATGGCAAGCGCATCACCTACCGCTCCGACCGCAAAGGCAACGACCTGCTGCAGATATTCGTCGCGGACCTGAAGTTCGAGAATGGTGTGCCGGTGGGTATCTCCCGCGAGTATCAGGTGACGGACAACACGCACGTGAACTGGGCACCTTACTTTCATCCATCGGGCAGGTACCTGGTGTACGGATCGAGTGAAGCCGGGCACGATAACTACGAGGTCTTCGCGGTGGAACTTGATCAGGAACGGATGGACAAGGCCCCCGCAACCGCCGCAACGGGATCCATCGTTGTTCCCGGCCTGCGTACCGTCCGTATCACGCACGCACCGGGCGCGGACGTACTACCCGTCTTTTCCGCCGATGGTTCGGTGATGATGTGGACCAGCCAGCGAGGCCCCAAGGCACCGGGCGAGGCCCGCTCTTCCAGTCAGTTGTGGATTGCCAACGTCGCCGGTGACCCCTTCGCGGCCTCCCCGGAATAACGAGGCAACGGATCACCCCCATGCCCGACCGTGTCCGCATCACCGACGTCTCGCCGCGAGACGGTCTGCAGAACGAGCCCGCGGTCATCCCCGCGACCCAGAAGGCCGCCCTCTGCCGACTTCTCTTCGCTTCGGGAGTGGATGAGGTCGAAGTCAGCAGTTTCGTCAGCGCCAAGTGGGTACCTCAACTGGGCGATGCGGCGGAAGTCTTTGCGCTGCTGAGCGAAGCAACAGACGCTCCGTTGCTGTCGGCGCTTGTGCCCAACGAGAAGGGGCTGGAGGCGGCCCTCGACGTGAACCGGCAAGCGGGCCGCGCGATTCTCGGGAAAGTGTCGGTCTTTACCGCGGCGTCGGAATCCTTCACCCGCAGAAATACGAACGCGACCATCGCCGAGACACTCGCACGCTTTGTGCCCGTGGTTCGGCGCGCACGCGAGGCGGGGCTCCTGGTACGGGGGTACATCTCGTGTGCGATCGCCTGCCCCTTCGAAGGACCGATCTCTCCCGAAGCGGTCGTGCGGGTCTGCCGGGGGTTGGCGGACCTGGGTGTGGATGAACTCGACCTCGGCGACACCATCGGCGCCGGGACAGCGGATTCGGTCGCCGCGTTGCTCGGGGCGGTCGGCGAACGCTGGCACTTGAATGGCGTCGGCCCCGCGATCACGCTTCACTTGCACGACACGTTCGGTCGCGCTTCATCCTGCATCTCGCGGGCACTTGCGCTTGGGGTGCGTTCCTTCGACGGATCGGCGTCGGGGCTGGGCGGCTGCCCGTACGCGAGCACGCCGGACAAACACGCGCCCGGGAACATTTCCACTGAAACACTGGTAAGGACCATCCGAAGCGCGGGATACGAATGCCGCGTGGACGATGCCGGGTTGGCCAAGGCCGCGGCCTTCGCCGCCAACCTGGTCGGTCGCGGATGATGTCAGGCGATCCACACCGCACCGATGAGGAGCGATGCGATCAACGCCGACAGAAATGTTTTCGCAATCGTCGCGGCGAACCGCCCGGCGGCGGCGCCAGCGCCGGCCTGGGCGGACTCGGTCCAGGTGCGTTTGCTGATGCCTCTTTCAACAAGAATCGCACCGAAACCGGCCCCAACCGCTGCGCCGACGATGCTTCCAAGCGGGAAAATAAATGGCGAGCCGAAGACGGCCCCGAGCAGCGCACCCACCACAGCGCCGAGGGCGCCTTTCCTGCTCGCGCCGCCCTTCGCCGCGCCCGCCGCCGATGCGGCAAACTCAACCAACTCACCAAGCACGGCCAATCCGCCGGCGATGCCGAGCGTCCACCACGAGAACATCTGCGGCTGCCACGCCTTGACGGCCACGGCGGCGAGAAGCATGAGCCAGTTTCCCGGCAGCGTGACGGCCGTCAGGGCCACGCCGATCAGCGAGAGAAGACTCACGCTCGACGCGGCGGTGATCTCCTGCCAGGTCCAGTTCATTCGTGTGCCTGATTAGGAAAACTACGCCGCGGGTTGCGGAGCGTCGGTCGAGTCCGGGTTGGCGGTCTTCTCCATATCCAGAATCCACTGTTCGAGCGGAACATGCCTGAGAAGATCGACTTCGATACTCCGGCCGGCATGAGTCGGGTGTCCATCCCGTACTCGAAGCACGACGTAGAACTTGTGCCATTTGCGTTTATCAAACTCGGCGATATCACCAGGTGTGATCGAACCTCCGTCAGGGAGCCGAAGCGTTTGGTTCGAAGGCTCCCATCGATAGACCTTGATGCTCGCCCGGACGACCGTAAGCAGAATCCAAACGGCAATGGCCCAGCAGATGGCGAGGATGGCCCATTGGCTCGGGATGTCAAAGCCGGAGAGGGGCTTGGGCGCATTGATCGCCCCTCCCTCGGCGGTGGTCCATTTTTTCGTCACGGCCGTATAGCGGTCCGCGGCGGTGGGAACATCTACGCCTCGAAAATCGGCGCGGGGAAGGGCGGTCGCGTCGGGGGTGAGACGATCGATCAGTTCGAGGCTCTCGAGCCAGCGAAGGCGGGCCGTCTCGATTGGATCAAGTGAACCGGTCTGCTTCTGCCGCTCGCGGATCTGGGCAAGCCGCTCAACCGGGTCCGGGATGCCGGCATCATTCGACAGCGGCGGTCTGGTCTTGGCGATCAGGTCCAGGTACTGATACTCGTAATACTCGGAGGCATTCGCTCCACGCGCCGGGTAGGCGACTTTGGCATCGTACAACGCCCAGAACCCGAAACCGACCAGCACCAGGATGATGATGACCATCTTGACGAGCCACTTGCGGTTGAGGCTCGTCACGGTCGCGTCGGAGCGAATAACCTCCGGCGGCGATTCCGTGGCGTCGGTTGTTTCCTGTTCAATCGGGGTCTGGTCCGGCGAGTTCGTGTCGGTCATGCGTCAATCCGTGCGGTGTGTCATCGGCGAACACACGTGCGTTCAGTGGTCCCGATCCTCTCGGTCGAGTTCATCCATGCGCTTGAACGCGGCGGCCCACCATTGCTCGGCTCGCTTCACGCCGTTCTCGCGGCTCATCATCGGCGCAAACCCGCCCGTGATCATCGGACGCACCGGGATTCTGGGGTAAGGAGTCCCCCGTTCAAGCGCCCGTGCGAGCCACCGCTCGTGAACGCGTCGGGCCAACTCCCCCGCTTCGAGGATGTCGCGTGAAGTCCAGAACCGGGTGATCCGCCAGCGCATGCGGGCCGATCCTATGCCGCTGTCGCGGCCCGCCCCCGCCATTCGCGTCGCCCGCGAAGTGCGATCCACCAACTCCACCACTGCACAGCTACCATGAGCGATACTCCAACCGGGTGGGCGACCGCGATCCACATCGGAAGCCGGAAACGGGCGCTGATCACCGCGCGTTGTGCCACTCCCGTCAATACCGCGATGCTCGCCGCGACACGCTCGATCAGGTCGGCCTCTCGCACGCCCGTGAGCCAGAGAAAGAGTGCCAACCAGGGGACGATGTGCCCTATCAGGTGCAACCCTGTGGCGAAGACCAACAGGGAAACAGACCCAAGACCTTCGTAGGCGTTCTTGGCAAAGCCGCGCCACGCCGTAGCGAGGTCGCGGTACATGCGGCACTCGGCGATCGCCGTGCCATCGATGAGGTCGGAGTGCATGCCCGCGCGTCGCACGGCCCTGGGCAGTCGGATCCCGTCGTGCATCGATTCTCGAAACCCGGCGTGCCCCCCTGAAGCGTCGTAGGCGGACCGTGACACGAACAGGAACTGCCCGCACCCGGCGCTGGACGCCGGATCGTTCGTACGGCGCATCCTCGGGAACGGCAGGTAACTGAGCAGAACAAAGAAGATCATGGGGACGAGCAGCGCCTCGCCCGGTGTCTTGACGATCTGTCGCGGGAACGCGCTGATCAGGCCCGCCCCCAGGCGCCCGGCGGCCTCGAGCGAAGCGCCGATGGCGTTCTGATGGAAACGGACATCGGCATCGGTGAACAACAGCCATTCGCCCCGTGCCTCGCCGGCCATTCGATGGCAGGCGTGCTGCTTGCCGTTCCACCCGTCCGGGAGCGGTTGGGTGGCGACACGGCGAACTCGCGGATCACGCCCGGCCATTTCGGCAAGGATGCGGGGCGTGTCGTCGGTGCTCTGATCGTCGTACACCAGCACCTCGAGATCGGTATACCCCGCGGAGAGGACCGAGTCGATGCACCCTCCGATGTTTTCCTGCTCGTTGCGGGCCGGGATACACACGGAAACCAAGGGGCCGCGGCGCGGGCCGGGCCGAACACGCCCCAGGACCGCGAGGTTGATGAATGTCATGGCCAGCGCGAGCACGGCGATCAACGCGCCCGACATGAGCACATACGCGACACCGCTCATGCAGCGGCCTTTCGTGATGGGGGCGGCGTGTTGACGCGGGCCGAATCGATCGACACCGAACGACCCCGCAGCCGAAGCCACGCGTCATAGAACGGGTTGATGCGTCCGCCCCCCCCGATCAGGATTGTGAACGCACTCGGATCCCGTGCGATGACCAGTTCACTCAACGCCGAACCATTGCGCCGCATCGCCGAGATCATCCCACGTTGCCAGGAGGCGGTGCTCCCCGACTCTCCCGATGGAACAGCCTCACATCGGATAAAGACCTCGGGCCTTTGATCAAGCCAGAAGGCGTACTCGAAGGCTACCGCGAGAACGCGGCATCCGGGGGTTGCCGAGGCGACGGCCGCCGCGCCGGGACGGAGTTCGATCGGGGCCCGCGGGTCCACGAATCTTCCCTGAGGGGTGAGGTACAGCGTCGGGCGTGGTTCGGCGGCGAATCTCGCGGCGACATACGACTTCATCGCCGGCAAACTCGCGGGGTCATCCGGTTCGATTCCGAAAAGCCCGAGCCGTCTGAAAAAGGCAAACTTGCGGAGTTGCTCACGATCCATCGGTGCGCAGGCAGACCTCTGCGGAAAGTACGTACGGCCCAGCAAGACGCCCACGAGCGGATCCCACCACGATGAATGCGACATGCACAGGATCAAAGGGCCTTCGTGGTCCGCCGCGGCGGAGAGAATCTCGCCCGAACCACGTGCCAATCGAACGGCGTGAAACGAGCGTCGGAGCAATCGACGCACATACCACCCGAACCCCGCGGCGAAGCGGGAGGAGTAGGCACCGGGTATGACGTTCGCGTCGGACATCTGGCGGTCGGGGTGAGAGTTCGTCGCGGAACAGAGTCCGGATTCGCTCTCCGTTTGTAGGCGAATTCACCTGTGTGACCAACTCGTTTCAGACGGACTCAACACCCATCCCGAACGGGATGTACTCCTCGGGCTTGACCCCTAAGTCCGCGGCGGCGGCCCTGGCCGCGGTGACGCCGCTCATCAACACCATCGGTACACCCGGACCGGGATTGGCCGACCCCCCCGCAAGGTAGAGATTCGGGTAGAGAGGGCTGCGGTTGCGGGGCTTGAAACCGCCGAGCAGGCGCCCATGACTGGCCAGTCCGTAGATCGCTCCACCCTCGGCGTTGTAGAGGCGCTCGATCCCGGCGGGTGACAGAAACCGGTCGACCACGATGTGCTTGTCAATGTCGCTCATGCCGAAGCGACGGAGTTTGTCCATGATGACCGGGCGGTACTTCTCAAACAACCCGCCCCGGCCATCCCAGGTCTGACCTTCCCGTATGAAGGCCGTATGCACCAGCACGTACAGCGCCTCGCACCCTTCCGGGGCCTGCGTCGGATCCGTCCGACTGGGAACCGCCAGGTAGAGCGTGGGGTCTCGCGCGGGGATGCCCCTGGTGTAGATGTCTCCGAACTCCTGCTCGGAATCCCGTGAGAACAGAAAGTTATGGTGAGCCAGGTGTTCATACCGACGCGACAGCCCCAGGTACAGCACCACACCGCTGCACGCGGGGGTGTACCTCGCGCTGATCGCCCGGCGCTGTGTGACGGCCTCGGGGGTGGCGATGAGGTCGCTGTAGGTGCGTTGCACATCGCAGTTGGAGACCACGGCATCGGCGAGCAACACCCGGCCGTCCTCCAGTTCCACCCCTTCGGCCCGGCCCGACTTGATGCGGATGCGCTTCACGCCAACCCCGGTGATGATCTCGACCTCGCTCTCTCTCGCAACCCTCTCCAGGGCCCGCGCGACGCAGCGCGTGCCGCCACGCTCACCCGCCGGTGCGCCCGCGGGGGGCATCGAGTACCAGCACCCATGATCCACCTGTGCCGAGGCAATCAGCGACAGGATGGCCGGGGCCAGGAACGGGCTGCTTCCGACATACTGAAGAAAGTGCTCGCACATCTGCCGAACATGCGGCTCGGTGATGGACTTGTGGACAGTCGCGCCCACCGTGCTGTGCATCCGCATCGCCAGGGCGTCGCGCATCACGCCGGGGTCCTTCGGCGGTTTTTTCATCATGTCCATGACGCCGCCCAGGTCGCGGTAGAAAAAGACCTTCTCCGAAAGCCGCATCATCCGGCGGGAAAACTCGACAAACTTCGCATACCCCGCGCCGGGCCTGTGCTCGGGGAACTGAGCATCGAGCGCCGCGGAGAGGTCCGCCACCTCGGCCAACAGGTCGATGACCACGCCGTCCTCGTAGTGGCAGCGCCATTGCGGTGAGAGATTCACCAGCGTGATGTAGTCCTCGACTCGTCGCCCGGCCCGTCGGAGAATCCCGCGGAGCACCTGCGGGAGTGTCAGGATCGTCGGCCCCATGTCGAAGGTGTAGCCCCCTTCGCTGAGTACGTTCATCTTGCCGCCCAGGTGCTCGTTGCGCTCGATAAGCGTGACGCGGCAACCCAGCGTGCTCAACTCGACCGCGCAGGAAAGACCGGCGAGACCGCCGCCGATGATGATGACTTTGGATTGAGACATAGGGTTTGTGTGCAAGAGTTTCTCGAAGCAGTTCAGACGCAGCGAATCGGGTTGGGGAGATCGTTCACAGTTCAGTGAGACGCAGAATGATGATCCGAGATGAGATCGACGGGCGATGCAGGAGTGACCGAATCGGCGGCCTCTGCCCCGCAGGTTGGCACCCCCTCCGCGCTCACCACCGATAGGACCACGACACCATTTTCGCCAGCATCGACACCCCCGGACGCCCAGGCTCCTTCAGAATCTTACGAACCTGGCCTCGGGATTCGGTGATGTACACCGGCCGGGTCATGGAGAGTAAGCCCTCTTCCCCCCGGCTGAGGCCAAGCCCGGATTCGCCGCGACCGCCGATGCTCACCCCGGGGTGAGCACTGGGGGCGACACAGTCGTTGACCGTGATGACGGTGGCCCCCAGGAGCACGGCGAGCCGGCGGGCTCGCGACGGCGTGCCGGTGAAAATGCTCGCCGACAAGTGTTGATCGCACCGTTCGTGAACTTCCAGCGCATCCTCCATGCGCTCCACGCGGACAACGGCGAGCGCAGGGCCGAAGTGCCGCCCCTCGACCAGCGTTGCCATGCCGGGACAATCGATCACGGCTGTCGGCCTCCATAAGCGACCGATGGGCCGGGGAACCGGCTCGCTTGGCGCTGGACTGCCGTAGGGCTCCGCGGCTGCATCACGCCCCCCCATCTCCAGCGCCTTCACGACCAGTTCGTACGCGTTGGCGGCGGCCTGCTCGTCGATCAGTTGACGCGCGGGTGTTCTTCGTGCCAGGCGCGATAGTCTTTCCACGAACGGCTTGTACACGGCGCTGTGGACCAAGGCACGCCGGGGCCCCATGCACGTCTGACCCGCGTTCATGCAGACCGCCGCCCAGATGCTCTCCGCCGCGAGCACAGGATCGGCATCATCGAGCACAAAGGCGGAATCCCGCCCGGAGAGCTCGAGTGTCGCCGGCGTGAAGCGCGCGGCGGCGGCGGCCGCGACGGCTTCGCCTGTCTTGGTGGAGCCGGTGAAGACGATGTGATCGAATCGCTTATCTCGCACAAGCCGCTCGCCTTCCTCTCGGGTGGCTGGTGCAAGCGAAACTGTCCCTTCTGGGAGCGCCGCCTCGAGCGCGAGTTGCACAAGCAGTTCCTGCGACTTCGGGCTGCGTTCGCTGGGCTTGACCACGACACGATTTCCCGCGACCAGCGCCTGAACAAGTTGAATGCCCAGAATCTGGACGGGGTAGTTCCACACGCCGATGAGCAGGACCCGTCCGATGGGCACTCGCCTCTCCACGACCATCGGACCACGGAGCAACCCCATCCACCACGGTGAGCCTCCAACCCGGCGCTCACCGAGCAGGCGCGCCGCCCGGCGCCGTGTCCATCGGCAGGCCGCAAGGAGCGGCGCAACATCGGTCATCAACGCCTCGTAGCGGGATTTGCCGGTGTCGGCCTCGATGGCGGCGGAGAGGGCCGGTTCATGGGCCGCGATCAGACGCTGAAACCGACCGAGCCAGGCGAGACGGTCGGAGAGAGGAACATCGGCACGGAAATGGGGCATGCGTGGACAGGAACCATAGCGAAGGCCCCGCTTGCATGCCGGCCACTAGAATCTCTCGTGAAATACACCATCGCCGGTATCCTTCTCACCGCCGCGGGCCTTCTCTATTGGGTTTCCAGGACCGGCACCGCCAGCGATGTGGCCATCATGGTCATCGCGATTATCACAGTGACGTTCTTCGCCTCTCTGGGCAACCTCTGGAACTCCTTGTACCGCCGCAAGCAGGCGGCACGCAAAGCCGACCTCTCCAACGCCGTGGTGATCCGATCCGCCCCCCGGCCCACCACCCAACCCGAAGACAAGACCGAGAAGTCCTGACGCTGCACGCTAGCAGCGTGCTTTGTGCTCGAGCGAGTCCAGCACGATCGTGATCGGCCCATCGTTCACCAGCGATACCTCCATATGAGCGCCAAAGACGCCCCGGGCGGTGGGCACCCCCGCCGCCGCGACCGCATCGCACAACCCCGTGAAGACCAACTCGGCCTGTGCCGGCGGCATCGCGTCGATGAAACTGGGCCGGTGCCCCTTGCCGGTCTGGGCGCAGAGTGTGAAGTTCGGGATCAGCAACACCCCACCACCCGCCTGCGCGACCGAGAGATTCATTTTTCCCTCGGCATCTGGAAAGACTCGTAGTCCGACGAGGCGTTCACCCATCCAGCGTCTGTCCGCATCGGTATCGTCTTTATGGACTCCCGCAAGGACGAGCAGACCCCGATCCACCGACCCCGTGACCTCACCCGCCACCACCACCTCGGCTTTCAAGACCCGTTGAACAATGCACTTCATGCTGCGGGTAACGTACGCTGGCGTGTGCCGCGACCTAATGACCCCGCACGTTTTCTTCGATCCGCACTTTCGCCCCTTGCCGATACGCGCCGGGCCGCCGGCATGGCCGCGTACATGAAAACCGCGGACCCGTTCTTCGGCGTCTCCGAACCCATGCGTCGCCCTGTGTTTCGTGAACTCTGCGAGCGGTTCGTCCCGACTACTCCCGCGGAGTACCGCCGCGTCGTCATGCAACTCTGGGCCATGCCTCAGCGCGAATGCCGTTACGCGGCGATCCATTACGCTGTTGAGTTCCGCGCGTTCCACACCCCGGCGTTCCTCCCATTCTTCCGCCGTCTCATCATCGCCGGTGCCTGGTGGGACAGTGTCGATTGGATCTCGACCAAACTCATCGCGCCGATTCACCTGAACCACCGCACCACAGCGGCTCCCGTCATTCACCGTTGGATCGAAGACTCGAACCTCTGGGTGCGCCGCGCGGCCATTTTGTCGCACTTTAATCACAAGGACAAGACGGACTGGGAGACACTCACCCGGTTCTGCCTCGCGTGCGCCCACGAGAAGGATTTTTTCATCCGCAAGGCCATCGGCTGGGCATTGCGGCAGCACGCCCGCACCGCCCCAGGCGATGTCCGGGTATTTCTTCTCTCCAACCTCACCACGCTCTCACCGCTTTCCATCCGCGAGGCCGGAAAACACATCGGCGTGATCCCCCCACCCCGCCGCGGCACACAACCTTAGAAATCCCGCCTCGCGAAGATCAGGCACGCGAGTCCGAGCATCACGCCCTCGAACGCGACCGACGTACCCACGACCCACCACACCGACCTCGCCCTGATGACCTCATCCACGCGCTCCTCCACCCGTACCCGGCCTCTCCTGCCGCGGCGTGGGCGTTCCTCCTCTTCCAGTTCATCGGGCTGGACCGTTTCGGGCCGGAACTTCTTGCGGTCCTCGAGCGAGAGCAGGTGCCGATCCAGGAGCGCCACCGTCTCGCCCGTCTTAGGAAGCACCGTCTTGATGCCGAAGGCAATACTCGCCCATTTCGTCCATGTCTTGACCGACTCTTCGGCTTCCTTCACCTGCCCCCGGGCAAAGACCACGAGCGGGTTCTTGTCGGGTTCCACGGGCGTCTGCCCTTCCGCCGCTGTCTTCTCCGCCTGCTTGCGGGCCGTCTCCAGCCGTTGCGACAGCAGTTTTTCCCGAGATTCCAGATCCATGATCGCCGTCTCACGCTGGAGGATCATCACCGCATCGCCGGCGTTCACGATCCAGACCGCGAACCAGACCAGGAGCGTGATGAGCAGCGCCGCGATCGTCGATCGCGTCAGCAGCCCCACGAGCGCGCACACCGAGAAGAGGTAACTGAACATCAGCACCACGATCGGCACCGCCAGCCACAGCCCCCACTCCCACGACCCGCCCCGAAAGCCGATCACCACAAAGCACGCCCCGGTGAACAACCCCACCTGCAAGGTCACGAAGAGCAGGCCCGACACGAACTTGATCAGGAAGAGCCGCACCCGCGAGATCGGTTTGCTCAGCGTCAGTTCGACCGCCCCGCCGGCGATGAAGTCCGGGATGATGCTCGCCGTCGAGATCAGCGCCAGAACCCCCGCCACCCACGCCAGCCAGATCGGCACCCCGAAGTTCGCGAAGACGAACTTGTAGAACGTCGCGGGGGGCACCGTGTCCGAGTTGAACAGCGGCAACGGAAACTCCCACCACAGGAACGTCAGCCCCTTCGAGTTGATGCCGAACGCGCCGAAGACCGCCACCACCAGCCCCGACAGAATCAACGTAATCCAGAAGAGGCGCTTGGCCGACAACTCCCGGTACGCATCCACCAGCAAGGCCCACGTCTGGATCAACGCCCACCCCCGTTCTTCCCGTCTTTCGCGGCACCGGGCACCAGCGCCTTGCCCGTGGTCGGGTCCGTCACCGCCTCCATGAACAGATCCTCAAGGCTTGGCCGATATTCCCGAACCGCGCGGATCACCAGCCCTCTCGACCGCAGCGCATCGAGCACCGGCTGCACCGCCGCCGCCTCCGTGGTCAAGATCCGAAGCGCACCGGATCGCACGAACACCCGCTCGCCGCCCGCCAAAGCACCGATGTCTGTCTCGGGAACCGCGACGCCGGGGTGCGGTGAGACCAGCGGAGGCCCGGGGTCGGCCCGCGGACCAAGCACGCCCGACACGGCGTTCGACAACACCTCGATCTGTGCCGGCTGCGATCCCGCCAGCGCTTCGATCTCGTAGTACTTGCGGTGGTCCGTCAGTTCCCCGATCGTCCCCTGCGACACCACCCTCCCTTGCACCAGAATCGCCACCCGGTCGCAGACCATTTCCAACTCGCTCAACAGGTGCGAGTTCAGGAACACCGTCTTTCCCTCGTCCCGCAGTTGTTGGAGCATCACCCGGATGTCGCGCCGCCCCACCGGGTCTACACCATCCGTCGGCTCGTCGAGCACGACCAGTTCCGGGTCATTCATCAACGCCTGCGCGATCCCGATCCGCTGGCGCATCCCCTTTGAATAGCCGCGCACCGCCTTGTTCGCCCAGTCCTTCATCCCCACCAGGTCCAGAAGCCTCCCCGACCGCTCCCGTCTCTGCCGCCGCGGCACCCGCGACATCGCCGCGTAGAAATCCAGAACCTGGGCCCCCGTGAGGTACTCCGGGAAACGATGGTGCTCGGGCAGGTAGCCGACCCTCGCCAGCGCCGACTTGTCGCCGATCGGCCGCCCCAGCATCACCCCATCGGCCCGCGTGGAAGAAATCACCGTCAGGAGTATCTTCACCAGCGTGCTTTTTCCAGCGCCGTTGGGTCCGAGCAGGCCGAAAACCTCTCCCCGCTTCACACGCATGTCGATGCCGCGCAAAGCGTGAACCTTGCCGCGATACACCTTGGATACATGCGTCAGGTGGACGGCCCAATCGCCGGAATGTTCCGTTGCGGTCTCGATTCCGGTGGGTGTCATCGTCTGCATCGTGCGTTTGTTCAACTGCTGGTCAGGTCTCTGGCCGATACGGCCCCCGTCCGTGCTTCTTGCACCCAACCATACCCCCGAATGTGCCCCTTCGGGGCGACCCCCGCAGATTCACCCCGACAGCTCCGCCGTCGAAGCAGGCTTGCTCGTTCGCGTGACGGGTTCAACACTTACCCACGACACCAACCTCCGCGCTCCCGCACCGCGAGGCGGTGCAGGTTCGTAGCCTGGGGTCGTCCCGAAGGGACACCCCCGGAACGCCGC
>ERZ761603.262-NODE-262-length-45907-cov-68.715301_pt1 | contig 45907 bp, 44 predicted proteins | sample MGYA00511879_ERZ761603 | MGnify/ENA primary metagenome ERZ761603 (study PRJEB28899, sample SAMN02850040) | bioreactor sludge metagenome | biome: EBPR Sludge; feature: EBPR Bioreactor; material: flocular biomat | place: Australia: Thorneside Wastwater Treatment...
CGGTCTTCCCGCCCGACCGTAATGCCGACGAGGTGCTCGCCTGGTTGCGCCGCCCACACTGACAGCGCCTCTGCGAGCCGCCTGCAGGCACGACATGGCCCGCGGCTGGCCACTCAGGTCAGGCGGACGGCCACTCGTCCGCATCGATGCGCGCAGTGCAAGCGGATGACGCAGACTGACGCCGGCCGCGTAGCCAGCAAAGCGGCAGGCACCGACCGCCACGCGCCGCGCTGGCTGCCTTTCCTGGTGCTCGGCGTCGGCCTGCTGGCGATTTCCTTCGGGGCGATTCTCGCGCGCTATGCGCAGGCCAACGGCCTGCCCTCGCTCGCCATTGCGACGCTGAGGCTGGCCTTTGCCGCGCTGATCGTGACGCCGTTCGCGTTCTACCCGTCAAGCCGTGCGCTGCGCACGCTGAGCCGCCGCCAGTTGCTGCTCGCCGCCGCTGCCGGCTGCTTTCTCGCGCTGCACTTTGCCACCTGGATCAGTTCGCTCGCCTATACTTCGGTCGCCAGCAGCACTGCCCTGGTGACGACCAACCTGCTGTGGATCGGCATCGCCTCGTTCGTGCTTTTCGGCGAACGACCGGGCCGGCTGATGCTCGTCGGCATCGTCATTTCGTTGACCGGGAGCCTGCTGATCTTCTGGAGCGACAGCCAGACCAGCGCAGCCGGCACGCAGCCGCTGCTCGGCAACTTCCTGGCGCTCGCCGGCAGTTGGTGCTTCTCCGCCTATCTGCTGCTCGGCCGCCGTCTGCGCGCCGTGCTGCCGCTGGCCGCCTACGTCTGGCTGGCCTACGGCTGCGCCGCGCTCTTCCTGGTCAACGCTTGCCTGGTCAGCGGCACGCCGCTGACCGGCTACAGCGGCGCTGCCTACCTGGTCGCTCTCGGCATGGCCGTCGGCCCGCAGCTCGTCGGGCACACCGCATACAACTGGTCGCTGAAGCACGTTTCGCCGACTTTCGTCGCCGTCGTTACGCTGGGCGAACCGGTCGGCAGCGCACTGCTTGCCTGGCTCCTCTTCGACGAAGGTTTCGCCCTGCTGCAAGGCATCGGCTTCATCCTGCTGCTCTGCGGAATCTATCTGGCAGCGCGCGCCGAGCGCGCCTGAGCAGCGTCGGATCGCGCCAGGGGACAGGCCAGCTCATCGACGGGAACAGCGGGCGCGAGTCGGCGCCTGCCTGCCGCTGCCCCGCTTACGCGCCGTCAAGGCGCGCATGCGACCGCTGGAGCGGTCTGCATCGCTCAGACCTTGCCTTGCTGTTTCCTGTGCCGCGCCATCCAGTCAACGACCAGACCAATGCCCGGCGATGAAAAACACGCCAACATGAAGAGGATGGTGATGCTCGCGCCGACAACCGGAATTCCCGCTTCCATTCTTGCTGCTCCTTGGATTACTGCCCTGCCTTTTTGACGGCAGTGCCATTACGCTTCGGCCGAATCTCCCGTCACACATCGCACGAAGCTCGCAGAAACTCTAGTCGCTCGGCCAGGTTTCGACAAACGAGAAAAGCTCATGCAACGGATGAGAAAAATTCATCCTATGCGGACGGCTCGCCAGTGCCAAGTGGCTGGCGGAGAGTCTGAAGTCGCCGGCAATGAGCGTGCAGAGCCCCGGCCATCCGCCGGTGACGCGCCGTTTACCCCGGCGCCTGGTCGCTCAGCGCCACATGGCGCGCATGCGCGCGGCGAGATCGACGGCTTCCCGGCGCGCCGACGAACTCTCCGGCGCCCTGCCGTCGGGCGGCTGCTGCGGCCAGGAGACCTGCTCGAAGTGGTCGAGCAGGGCGTTCGGAATGAAGCGCGTCCGGCTGGCATAAACGTGCCGGTCGTTCAGGCGCGCCTGGTGGGCAAGGTAGAAGCGCTGCGGCATGAGCAGGTCGAGGTGATCCTTGGCGCGCGTCATCGCCACATAGAGCAGGCGGCGCTCCTCTTCGATTTCTTCAGCCGATCCGGTCGCCATATCTGATGGAATGCAGCCGTCGACCGCATTGAGCAGCGTGACCGCGGTCCATTCCTGCCCCTTGGCCGAATGTATCGTCGACAGAATCAGGTAGTCCTCGTCGAGCAATGGCCGACTGGCTTCGCCGCTGGTCGCCTCGGGCGGATCAAGCGTCAGTTCGGTCAGGAAGCGTTCGGCGCTCGGATAGGTGAGCGCGATGCGGACGAGTTGCTCGAGGTCGGCGCGGCGGACTTCGGCGTCGGCGTGCAGCCGCTCGAGTTGCTCGCCGTACCAGCGGCAAGCGTCCTCGAACGCCGCCGGCCACTGCACTCCCGGGCCAGCAAGCGCCTCGACCACGGCAACGAAGTCACGCCAGCCCGCTGCCGCCCTTTCGCCCACCGGCTGTTCGTCAAGCAGCGCGCAACCGGGGGCGGCCTGGGCAAGATTGGCCATCAGCCGGCCGGCAGTTTTCGGGCCGACGCCGGCGACCAGTTGAACGGCCCGGAAACCGGCGACCTCGTCGCGCGGATTCTGCGCCCAACGCAGCATGGACAGCACGTCCTTGACGTGCGCTGCTTCGAGAAACTTGAGCCCGCCGAACTTGACGAACGGGATGCCACGCCGCGTCAGTTCGATTTCGAGACGCGCGCTGTGCTGTGCGGTACGAAAAAGGACCGCCTGCGCCTGCAGCCTGATCCCCTCCTCTCGCCGCGCAAGCGCCTGTTCGGCGACGTAGATCGCCTGCTCGCTATCGTCGGCCACGGCAACCAGACGCGGCCTTGCCGACGACTCGCGCACACTCGACAAGTTCTTGCCGAAGCGCTCGGCGGCAAGCGCAATGACCGCGTTCGCCGCGCGCAGGATGGCTTGCGTCGAACGGTAGTTCCTTTCCAGCGTGACACGTTGCGCCGGCGGGTCGAATTGCTGCGGGAAGTCGAGGATGTTGCGCACGGTGGCGCCACGAAACGAATAGATCGACTGCGCGTCGTCGCCAACGACGGTCAGGCCGCGGCCATCCGGCTTCAGCGCCAGCAGAATTCTGGCCTGCAGGCGGTTGGTATCCTGATACTCGTCAACCAGAACGTGGCTGAAGCGCGCGCCGAGGGCGCTCGCCAGCTCAGCTTGCTCGAGCATCTGGGCCCAATAGAGCAGCAGATCGTCGTAATCGAGCACCTGCTGCGCCTGCTTGGCTTCAACGTAGGCGAGAAACAGGCGCTTCAGTTCGCTTTCCCATCCGACACACCAGGGAAAAGCGCTGTGCAGAATCTCGCTCAATGGCGCCTGCCGGTTGAGCACGGCGGAATAGATCGCCAGGCAGGTCGCCTTCAGCGGGAAACGCTTCTGCGTGGTAGACAGGCCGAGCCGGTGGCGCGTAAGGTTGAGCAGATCGGCCGAATCTTCCCGGTCGTGGATCGTAAATGCAGGATCGAGACCGATCGCCGGAGCGTACTCGCGCAACAGGCGGGCGCCGACGCTGTGGAAGGTTCCGGCCCAGACGAGCTGCGGCGCACCACCGGCGGACCCGGATTCGCGTCGCAGAATGCGCTCGACGCGGCGAGTCATTTCGTTGGCTGCCCGCCGCGAGAAGGTCAACAGCATCAGACGATGCGGGTCGACGCCGCCGGCGATGAGCTGCGCGACGCGATGCGCCAGCGTGCTCGTCTTGCCCGTGCCGGCGCCGGCGATGACCAGCAGTGGCGCGTCGCGCGTCGCGTCGTCGGCGCTGCTCGCAGGCTGGCCGAGGCCGAAGTTGACCGCCATTCGCTGCTGTTCATTGAGTCCGGCAAGTGCGTCCGCGCGCGTCGAAGGTCGACGCCGCGCGAACTTCTCAGCGGCGTCGCCATCCTCGACGCCCGTCTCGTTGATCGGCGGGTGGACCGCCGCCGGGGGCAGAACCTTCACCGGGCAGACCTCTCATCATCTGTCATTCTCGCCAGTATAGCGTGATCGCCCGCACTCCGCCTCGCCTACGCCAGCGCTCGGCGAGCAGACGAGGCATGACGGCTGGGCGGCAGAACGGTCGTCGGCACGAGCTGCGCCCGCCTGCCGTCGTCCGCTCCGTCCGGCCAGGCGCAGGCCGGCGCCGCCCGGCCTGTCCGCTTGGCAACTGAGCGTGGTACAGTATCGCGGCGCCCCCGTCTGCTCCAGGATGGGCGCCCGCTGCAGCGAGCACTGCCGTCGAACTGGAGGATGATAATGAAGATTCCAGCAGAAGCGATACCGCCCGCGCCGAACCCAGGCCGAGCGGTAGACGAGGACAGAAAGACCGAACCCGTGGCTAACCTTGCCAGCTTGGCGAACGACCTCTCGCCGTCGTTGCAGGGCCGACCGCTGCCGACGGCGCCCCGCCCTAAGCACAGCGCACGGCCGCTCGCCGCCCCGGCAGTCAGTGAAGAGACCAGTTCAGTGCCCATCGTCGAACGTCGAAAAGGCGAACGTCGGTTGGAAAGCCGCCCCGTTCTGCTCGACACGCGCACTGACACCGGCCGCCGGCGATCAAGCGCCGCCGGTCGAATCAACATCAAGGTCTGAGACGCAGTCGTTCCGCCGCAGCCACCAACAGTGAGCTTTGCGCCGCAAGCGCCGAGCAGCGCATCTGATCGGCGGCGCAGAGCGCATACCGGGAAATTCTGGTGGTGGACCTGGGATGGAGCGTCAAACGACCGTCGTTGCTGCCTCGCCCTCGCGCCGCGGCTTGATGCTGCCAATCACCAGAGCGGGCTCACCGGCGTCGCGCAGAATGCGCACTGCCTGGCGCGCGTCCTCACGCGCAACGACGACGACCATGCCAATTCCGCAGTTGAAGACGCGGTACATTTCGCTTTCCGCCACCTGCCCTTCCGACTTCAGCCAATCGAACAGCTTCTGTCGCGGCCAGGCGCTCTGGACAAGTTCGGCCTTGACGCCAACCGGCAGGATACGCGGCACATTGCCGGTCAACCCGCCGCCGGTGATGTGCGCCATTCCCTTGACGCGTAGCGCCTGCATGACCGCCAGCAGGGGTCTGACGTAAATGCGTGTCGGCGCCATGACCGCTTCGGCCAGCGTCCGATCGCCATCAAACGCCTGCCCGAGGTCCACGTGCGAACGCGCAACGATCTTGCGGATCAGCGAATAGCCATTCGAATGCGCGCCGGACGACGGTAGCCCGAGGACGACATCGCCGACCGCGATCTGCGCACCGTCGATGATTCCCGATCGCTCGACGACGCCGACGGCGAATCCCGCCAGATCGTACTCGCCTTCCGGATACATTCCCGGCATCTCGGCCGTTTCGCCGCCGATCAGTGCGCAGCCAGCCATCTCGCAGCCCCGTGCAATGCCTTGCACGACGTTCGCCGCCGTCGCCACGTGCAGCTTGCCGCAGGCGAAATAGTCGAGGAAAAAGAGCGGCTCGGCGCCCTGGACCAGTATGTCGTTGACGCTCATGGCGACAAGATCGATGCCAATCGTGTCGTGTTGGCCCAACTCGAAAGCCAGCTTCAGCTTGGTACCGACGCCGTCGGTACCGGCGACGAGTACGGGCTCACGGTATCTGCGCGGCACTTCGAACAGCGCGCCAAAACCGCCGATTCCAGCCAGCACGCCGTCGCGCATGGTTTTTCTGGCCAAAGGCTTGATTCGTTCGACGAGCTCGTCGCCAGCGTCGATATCGACCCCGGCGTCACGGTAGGATAGAGGTCTGTCTGTCATCGTCTTGTCTGCCCCGCGCCAAGCGGGTCAATCCGGCATGGTAGAATGCGCAACTTGCTCGCCAAACGTCGAATGTTATCCGAAAATGCCTGCCGACGTGTGGTCAGACCTGTAAGCACCCGCCCCGGAACGACACTTTCGATAATGCGCCAGTTGATTCTTGACCTGCTGCCCGAAGCAAACCCGGCGTTCGAAGACTTCGTCGTCGGCGGCAACAGCGAAACGCTGACCGCACTTGCCGCGTGGTTGATGGCCGAGAACAGCGAAACGCTGTTTTTTCTGTGGGGAGACTCCGGAGCCGGCAAGACGCACCTCCTGCGGGCGGGCAGCCCGGGATCGTACCGTGATGCACGCGCGGATCCGGAGCTGTCGTCGATCGCCGGCAGCGCGCCCTGCCTCGCGGTCGACAATGTCGAAGCGCTCAACGACCAGGGGCAACTGGCCCTCTTCAACCAGATCAACCGACGGCGTGCCAATGGCGGGCGGCTGCTCGCCGCAGCCAACGTTGCACCGGCGCAGTTGCAGTTGCGCGAGGATCTGCGGACGCGCCTGGCAAGCGGCATGCTCTATCGCTTGCTTGCCTTGCCCGAGGCCGAGCAGCTTGCCGCGCTGACCGAACACGCCCGGCGACGCGGTCTGGTGTTGCCCCCACCCGTGCTGCACTACCTCTTCGCCCGTGCGCCGCGCGACATGCGCAGCCTGACCGCCTTGCTGACCGCCATCGAGCAGTACGCGCTCGAACACAAACGACCGATCACGCTGCCCCTGCTGCGCGAAGTTCTGCACACCGCTGCGAGCGGTTGCGCCTGATCCGAACGAACCGGCCGATCATGGACCTTGCCCTTTTTGACCTCGACAATACCCTGATCAGCGGCGACAGCGACTTCGAGTGGGCTCAGTTCCTGATCGCCAAAGGCGTCCTTGACCGCGACCTGTACGAAGCCCGCAACATCGAATTCTACGAACAGTACAAGGCGGGAACGCTGAACATCGACGCCTTCCTCGATTTCCAGTTGCGCCCCCTCGCCCACCACCCGCGCCGCGTACTCGACGCCTGGCGTGACGAGTTCTTCGCGCAGCGCATTCGACCGCTGATCAATGCAAAAGCACGCACGCTGGTCGATAGCCACCGCCAACGCGGCGATCTCTGTGCCTTGGTCACCGCAACCAACAGCTTCGTCACCGCCCCCGTCGCGCGCGACCTTGCCATTGCGCACCTGATCGCCACGATACCGGCGCACGAGCAGGGTGAATTCACCGGCTGCGTGCGAGGAATTCCGTCGTTCCGCGAGGGCAAGATCCAGCGCGTCGAAGCCTGGCTGGAGGCGATCGGTCTGTGGTGGGGAAGTTTCGCGCGGACATGGTTCTACAGTGACTCGCAAAATGACCTTCCGCTGCTGTCCAGGGTCAGCAACCCGGTGGCGGTAGACCCTGATGCTACCTTGCGCGCCCATGCCGAAGCGCTCGGCTGGCCAGTGACCAGCCTTCTCGCATGAGCAAACCCTTGTTCCAACGCTGATGAAAGGCATAAGATCGGCTATGATCGGGCGCTTTGAGCCTTCAGACAGGAAGATGCGCCGCCCGCAATGATCCGCAAGTTCATCTCTCGCGTCCTCGGACGCAGCACGCCGACGGAAGCGCCCGAACCGGCAATCATCCCGGTCGACCAGCATGGTCTGCAACGCGATCAGATCAGCCGCGCCTGCCGGCGCACTATCGAAACGCTGCAGGAAAACGGCTACCAGGCCTACGTCGTCGGTGGCGCGGTGCGCGACCTGCTGGCCGGCCTGACACCGAAGGACTTCGATGTGGCGACCAATGCAACGCCGGACCAGGTTCGCCAGAGCTTTCGGCGGTCGCGCATCATTGGCCGTCGTTTTCAGATCGTGCATGTCGGCATGGGCGCTGAAACGATCGAGGTCACGACGTTTCGCGGGCATCACGGCGACGACGCAGGCAGCCACGGACAGGTCGACGAGCAAGGACGCGTCTTGCGCGACAACGTCTTCGGCAGCCAGTCGGAAGACGCTGCGCGGCGCGATTTCACGGTCAATGCGCTGTACTATGATCCGATCTGCGAGCACATCGTCGATTACCATCACGGCGTCGCCGACCTTCAGCAGAAGACGCTGCGCATGATCGGCGATCCGCGCACACGCTACCGCGAGGACCCGGTGCGCATGCTGCGCGCCGTTCGGCTGGCGGCCAAACTCGGCCTTTCGATCGATCCCGCGGCGCGCCGGCCGATTCGCGAGATGGCTGACCTGATCGGCAACGTGCCGCTCTCACGCCTGTTCGACGAAATGCTCAAACTCCTGACCTCGGGTCATGCGGTGCGTTGCGTCAGCCAATTACGGGAAGAAGGGCTGCATCGTGGCTTGCTGCCTCTGCTCGATGTGATTCTCGAGCACCCGGTCGGCGAGCGCTTTGTCATGCTCGCGCTGGAGACGACCGATCGCCGGGTACACCATGGAAAACCCGTTTCGCCGGGCTTCCTGTTCGCCAGCCTGCTCTGGCACGAGGTGCTGGCCAAGTGGGACGCGCTGCAGCAGCATACCGGGTCGGCGGCGACCCCAGCCCTGTTCTTTCAGGCAATGGATGAAGTCATCGAGGTGCAAGCCGAGAAATTGGCGATAACTCGGCGCATTGCCGGTGACATGAAGGACATCTGGGCCTTGCAGCCGCGTTTCGAGCAGCGCTCGGGGAAACGCGCCTACGGCCTGCTGCAGCAGCCGCGCTTCAAGGCCGGCTACGATTTTCTCCTGTTGCGCGCGCAGGCCGGCGAAGTCGACAGCGAGGTCAGCACCTGGTGGACCGATTTTCTGCACGCCGACGACGAAAACCGTGCCTTGATGGTCGTCGGACAAGCCGGCGAAACGCCCAGGAAACGCCGCCGCCGACGGCGCTCGGCGCGGACCGCGCCGGTCGAGAAGACAGATTGATGAGTCGCCGCAGCCGCGCCGGGCGCTCGACCGCTTGCCCTGCCCGGCGCTTGGCCGGCGACGCTCTGCCGCCTGATCGCTCGCCACCCAGGCCCGCCGGATGAAGGTGGAGGCGGCACCGCCTGAACCAGCGCTGACGCCGATTCGCCCGCCAGCGCGCGCTGAGCAAACGCAACACCTGGCCTACGTTGCCCTTGGCGCCAACCTGGCCGACCCGGTGGCGCAAGTCGAGGCGGCGGGTGCAGCTCTGGCCCGGCACAGCAGCTTCCGGCTGCTGCGCCGGTCGTCGCTCTATCGCACGGCGCCGGTGGGAATTCGTGGCCAGCCCGATTTCATCAACGCGGTCGCCGCGCTGGAAACCACGCTTGCGCCGACAGAGCTGCTCGATGCCCTGTTCGCCATAGAGCGACAATTTGGCCGCCAGCGGACTTTTCGCAACTCAGCACGCACGCTCGACCTCGACCTGCTGCTCTACGACGACCTCACGCTGTGCGGGCAGCGTCTGTGCCTGCCGCACCCGCGCATGCACCTGCGCGCCTTCGTCATCGCTCCGCTGCTCGAGATTGCTCCTGATTGCCGAATTCCAGGGCGTGGCTACGCGGCCGCCTGGCTGCCGGCGCTCAGCCGCCAGCGCATTGAAAGGCTGGCCCGCTGACCGCCGAAGCCTTGTTCGCTCAGTAATAGCGGCGGTACCCACGTTGCCAATATGGACGGTGCTCGTGCCGATGGCCGTAGTAACCGCCACCGGGAACGACATAGATGCCGGGCGGCTGCACATGCACCCGCGGCGGCCCGACAAAAGCGGGCTCGGCAGGGACGACGACACAGCCGCTCAGCAGGACTACGGCAGCAAGCAAGGGTGCAGCAAGAATTTTCATCGTTCATCTCCGTCAGGGGTCCTGCCTGAATAACGCACCAGATGAACACTCGTTTGTACCAGCGTGTGACGAAGCAGGTGCGATTCCGCTACCCATCGCGCTTGACGATGGAGAAGGAGCGCGCTGCAGCGGCGGCTCGCCACCACTCGCCGGCGATCAGGCAAAGTGCACCCAACTCGACTTTTTTTCGCCAAACGGGCGCAGACTCGCTATCCGGGCTTTCCACTCCGTATCTTAGTAGCCTAGTATACGCGCCGTCGCCGGACAGCACCCGGCGCTGATCCCATGACAGACCAGACGTGGCCGGCAAGAGGTCGTACGCCAGTGACCTCGAGCAGCGGGCTGTGTTGCTTAGCCCAGCCTGCCTTAACTCGACCCTTCATTCGTTCTCGACCAGCGACCTTTCCATGTCTTCGCGCAACACCCTGAGCAGCGCCCGCTCTATCGTCGTCGAAGGACCGATCGGTGTCGGCAAGACCAGCCTTGCCCGCCGGCTTGCCGAGTATCTGGACGGCCAGACCGTCCTTGATCAACCTGAAGCGAATCCCTTTCTCACTCGTTTCTACCAGGACCAACAGCGCTTTGCGCTCGCCACGCAGCTCGCCTTCCTTTTTCAGCGCGTCGAGCGTCTGCGTGAGCTGCCACCGCCCGACCTCCTGGCGCGCCCGGTCGTGGCCGACTACCTGCTCGAAAAGGATGCCTTGTTCGCCCGCCTGACGCTGAGCGACGACGAATACGGCCTCTACCGCAGGATCCACGACGCTCTCGCTCCGCCGCAACCACCCGCGCCGAGCCTGGTGATCTACCTGCAGGCCGCACCGGAAACACTTATCGCCCGCGTACGCAAGCGTGGTGTAGAGGTCGAGCGCGGCATCGGCGACGCCTACCTGAGCATTCTGGCCGAGAGCTACACCCGCTTCTTTCACAACTACGACGCCGCGCCGGTAATGGTGGTGAATTCCGAGCACATCAATTTCGTTGATCGTGACGATGATTTCCAATTATTGGTCACGCGCATCGAGGCCATGCGCGGACACCGCGAGTATTTCAACCGAGGAGAGTAAGGCCATGTCCACCCATGTCGTGACGCGCCGAGTGACGCTCGTCGAGCTTGCCAGGATGCGTACCAGCGGCGAGAAGATCGCTGTGCTGACCTGCTACGACACGAGCTTTGCCCGCCTCTGCGATGCCGCCGGCATCGACGCCCTGCTCATCGGTGATTCGCTTGGCATGGTCGTCCAGGGACACGACTCGACGCTGCCGGTGACCCTCTCCGATGTCGCGTATCACACGGCAGCCGTCGCTCGCGGCAGCCAGCGCGCACTGCTCATCGCCGACATGCCTTTCGGCAGCTTTCAGGAAAGCCCGGCGCAGGCGATGCGCAACGCGGTTCACCTGATGGCGGCCGGTGCCCAGATGGTGAAGCTGGAAGGCGGCGTCGAGATGGCTGAAACCACCCGTTTCCTTACCGCCCGCGGCATCCCTGTCTGCGCGCACGTCGGCTTGACCCCGCAATCGGTGCACCAGCTCGGCGGCTATCGCGTCCAGGGTCGCGACGACTCCGGCGCCGCCCGCCTGCTCAGCGACGCGCTTGCCCAGCAGGAAGCTGGCGCTTCGCTGATCGTGCTTGAAGCGATTCCGGAAGCGCTGGCAGCCGAGGCCACCGAGCGCCTCGCCATTCCGACCATCGGCATCGGCGCCAGTCGCCACTGCTCGGGCCAGGTCCTCGTTCTTTACGACATGCTCGACGTGTCGAGCGGCCGCAAGGCGCGCTTTGTTCGCAACTTCATGGCTGGCCAGCCCTCGATCGCAGCCGCCATCGCGGCCTACGCCGCGGCCGTCAAGGACGGAAGCTTCCCCGGCCCGGAGCACTGTTATTGAGCAGCCGGCGGCGATCATCGCTGCGCTCGCCGTGCCGCCCGATACCCACCGCCCGGCCGGGCTGACCGGCCAGACCTCCGCTGATACCGACCCGGAAACGACGCATCCGGCAACCGCTTAACCACCGACCAAGGCCACGCACCGTCATGCAGATTCATTCGTCGATCGCCGACCTTCGCCAGGCACTGCAAGGCCACCGGCGGATTGCCTTTGTGCCGACCATGGGCAATCTGCACGCCGGACACATCGCGTTGATGAACCGGGCGCGTCAGCTTGGCGACCTGGTGGTCGCCAGCATATTCGTCAACCGCCTGCAATTCGGACCGAGCGATGACTTCGACCGCTATCCGCGCACGCTCGAGGCTGACTGCGCCCAACTCGCTGCGGCTCAGGTCGACGTCCTTTTCGCGCCGGCTGAATCCGATCTTTACCCGACGGCGCAACAGTACTATGTCGACCCGCCGGCCATCCAGCACGAGCTTGACGGCGAGTTCCGGCCTGGGCATTTCCGCGGCGTGGCGACCGTCGTCCTCAAGCTGTTCAACATCGTCCAGCCGCAGATTGCGCTGTTCGGCAAGAAGGACTATCAGCAACTGTTCATCCTGCGCCACATGACGCAGCAGCTGGCGCTGCCGATTGATATCGTCGGCGGAGAGACGGTGCGTGACGCTGGCGGTCTCGCGCTCTCCTCGCGTAATGCCTACCTGTCACCGGCCGAGCGCGCTGAAGCGCCGCGTCTGCAGCGCCTGCTGGCATCGATCGCGAGCGCAATCGCGGCCGGAGCCCGCGACTTCGCCGAGCTGGAGGAGCAGGCCTTTGCCGAACTCGAGCGAAACGGATGGCAGACGGACTATGTTGCCGTACGCCGACAGAGCGATCTGCAGCCGCCGGAAGCAGACGAAAGGGAAGCGCTGGTCGTGCTTGCAGCCAGCCGTCTGGGTAGCGCCAGGCTGATCGACAACGTCGAAATCGACTTCCCGAACGGGCGTTGACAAGCGCCTATTAGCCGCTACAATGCGCTTCCCCTCCCCCACTAGATCGGTGACTCCATGCAGAGAACGATGCTGAAGTCCAAGCTGCACCGCGTAACCGCGACGCACGCCGAGCTTCACTACGAAGGTTCATGCGCTATCGACGAAGACCTCCTCGACGCGTCGAACATCCGCGAGTACGAGCAGATCGACGTTTGGAACGTCAGCAATGGCGAACGTTTCACCACCTATGCGATTCGTGCCGAACGAGGATCGGGAGTCATCTCGGTCAACGGATCAGCCGCCCGACGCGCGGCGCCGGGTGACCTGCTGATCATCGCCAGCTTCGCCGTCTACAGCGAGCTTGAACTGAGCCGCTATGCGCCGCAACTCATCTACGTCGATACACAGAACAGGATCGTGCGGACTGCCGGACACATTCCGGCGCAGGCAGCGGCTGCCTGAGCAGGCGCGCCGATCAGGCAAGCCACGCCGACGAGGAAAGCCGCGACAAGCGTCGCGGCTTTTTTTTTCGACTCGTCGGCTCGCGGCCACGCGCAGCCTATTGGCTGTCCTCCGCGACGACCTTCGGTTTGCGCGGCCGCCGACTGCGCGCCGGCGCCTTGCGCACGGGCTCGGCACGCTCGCCTGGGCCGAGTTCGGCCGGGCCAGCCGTCTGTCCCCCCGGCGATGCTTCGCCAACTGCGTCGGCCGACGGAGCGGTCGCGCCGCCGACCGCTTCCCCAGCGGCGTACGCAACGTCTGCGGGGACCGTGCTGCTCGTCGGCGCTGGCCCCGCTTCGCTCGTCGCGCCTTCGCTTGGCGGCGGCTGTTCGTACGCGCTCGTCTCGTCCGCCGAAGCAGCAACCGGCAGTTTCTCCTCGATTAGCGTTGCGCCCTTGCTCGCGCGCCCACCACGTGTGCGCTTGACACCCTTGTCGGTGGTCTTGCGGGAGCTGCGCGCCTTGCGTTCTCCCTCGCTCGGCGCACTCGACTCGCTGCGCTCTGCAGGTGCGCCGGCGGCGTCCGACGGCTCGTCGCGGCTTGATGGCGCAGCCGACGGCACGGCCACTGCCGGCAGCGCTTCAACAGCCGGCTCGCCGGGCGGTGCCTCCGGCGCAACGCTCACCGAATTGTTGCGAATCACGTAGGTCCCCGACTTCTCGTCACGGCCAATTTCCAGCAGCCCACGCGCCTGCGCTTCTTCGAGCAGGTTGCCGAAAGCACGAAATCCGTAGTACGACTCGCTGAAGTCCGGCTTGCGGCGTTTGACCGCTTCCTTGAGCATCGAGGCCCAGATCTTGCTGCTGTCGCCGCGCTCGGCAACCAGCGCGTCAAGCGTCGCCACCGCCAGTTCGATGGCTTTGCTCCGGCGCGCTTCGAGTTCAGCCTTGCGTTGCGCATCCTCTTCCGGACTACGCTTGACGACGGGTTGCGCTTCCTTGGAGTCGCGCCGGGCTGCGCGCTGGCTTTCGCGAACCAGGTCGTCGTAGAAAATGAACTCGTCACAGTTGCCAATCAGCAGATCGGAAGTCGATTGCTTGACGCCGACGCCGATGACGTACTTGGCGTTCTCGCGCAGCTTGGAAACCAGCGGTGAGAAGTCCGAATCGCCGCTGATGATGACGAAGGTGTCGACGTGGGCCTTGGTGTAGCACAGGTCAAGCGCGTCGACCACCAGCCGGATGTCGGCTGAGTTCTTGCCCGACTGGCGCAAATGTGGGATTTCGATCAGCTCGAAACTCGCTTCGTGCATCGTCGATTTGAAGCCTTTATACCTCTCCCAGTCACAGTACGCCTTCTTGACGACGATACTGCCCTTGAGCAGCAGCCGTTCGAGGACGGGTTTGATATCGAACTTGTCGTACTTGGCGTCGCGTACGCCAAGCGCCACGTTCTCGAAATCGCAATAAAGCGCCATGATGGCAGTTTCGGGCGCGACGGCCATGTTCTGTTCTCTCCATTTGGGTATGTGTCCTCCGGGCTAGGCTTCGAGCGCTTCCCAGCGTTCGAGCAGAGCCAGCAGTTGGTCATCGATTTCGTTCAGGCGGTCCGCCAGGCGTTGCACCTCCGGACCTTGCGAGCGGTAAAACAGCGGGTCGGCGAGCTGTTCGCTGATCGCCCGCTGCTCGGCTTCCAGCGCGGCAATTCTGTCCGGCAGCTCGGCCAGTTCGCGCGCTTCCTTCCACGACAGCCTGGCCACCGGCGATGCCTTCTGCCGGCCGGCTGCACCAGCGTCCGCGCCTGACGTAGCAGCACGCTTGCCCGCTACCGGCGCTGCTTGGGTCTCCTGACGGCGTCGCTCGACCTGATGGTCGGCCCACTCCTGATAGCCCCCGGCGTACTCGCGCCACCTGCCGTCGCCTTGTGGCGCAATGGTTTGCGTCACCACATCGTCGAGAAAGGCGCGATCGTGACTGACCAGGAACAGCGTTCCACTGTAGTCCTGCAGCAGTTCCTCCAGCAGTTCGAGCGTTTCGATGTCGAGATCGTTGGTCGGCTCGTCGAGCACGAGAACGTTCGCCGGTCGGGCAAACAAGCGGGCGAGCAGCAGACGATTGCGCTCGCCGCCGGAGAGCGAACTGACCGGCGCGCGCGCGCGCTGCGGCGGGAAAAGGAAGTCACCCAGATAACTGATGACGTGCTTTCTCCGGCCGCCAAGCTCGACGTAGTCGCCACCGGGTGAAATAACCTCGACCAAGGCCGCATTCTCGTCGAGTGCGGCGCGAAACTGGTCAAAATAGGCAACCTGAACCTTGGTACCGAGGTGGACGACCCCCCGATCAGGCGCCAGTTCGCCTAGGATCAGACGCAGGAGCGTCGTTTTGCCGACACCATTCGGGCCGATGATGCCGACCTTGTCGCCCCGCTGCAGACGGCATGAGAAGTCGCGCACGATGAGCTTGTCGCCAAACGACTTGCTGACCCCATCGAGTGCCGCCACCAGCTTCCCGCTGCGCTCGCCGGCATCGAGCGCCAGATCGACTTTGCCTTGGCGCTCGCGGCGCGCGGCGCGTTCGCGCCGCAAGCGCTCAAGGCGCAGCACGCGTCCCTCGTTGCGCGTTCGGCGTGCCTTGATTCCCTGCCGGATCCACACCTCTTCCTGGGCGAGAAATTTGTCGAAGCGAGCATTGTTGAGCGTCTCATCGTGCAACATGGCCTGCTTGCGCGCCTGGTACTCCTTGAAGCTGCCGGGAAACGAAACCAGCGCGCCGCGATCAAGCTCGACAATCCGCGTCGCCAGGCGTTCGAGGAAACGTCGGTCGTGGGTGATGAACAGGAGCGTCACGCCAGCCACCAGCAGCATGTCCTCCAGCCACTCGATGGCGGCAAAATCGAGATGATTGGTGGGTTCGTCGAGGAGCAGCACTTCCGGTGAAATGGCCAGCGCCTGGGCCAACGCCAGGCGCTTCTTCTGCCCTCCCGACAAGGTCCCGACGAGCGCCTCGGGGTTCAGCGACAGCCGCTGAATGGCCTTCTCGGCCTGCGCTTCGAACGACCAGGCGTGACGCGCTTCGAGCGCGCTCTGCAAGGTCTGCATGCGCTCGAGCAGGGCTGCCTGGTCGCTCCCGCTTTCGCTCAGTGCGTGCGACACCGCATGGTATTCACCGAGCAGCGCCGAGAGTTCGCCCATACCCGCGACAACCGCCTGAAAGACGGTAAGACTGTTGTCGAACGGCGGCTCCTGCGGGACGTAGCCCAGGCGCAGGCCAGGTTGCCGCCAGACTTCGCCTTCGTCGAGCCCCCCCTCGCCGGCGAGCGCCGCGAGCAACGACGATTTGCCGGTTCCGTTGCGCCCGATCAGGGCGACGCGCTCGCCGGCGTCAAGCTGGAACTCGGCATGATCGAGCAGAGGAATGTCGCCGAAAGCGAGCGAAGCATTGGACAGAATGAGCTGCGGCATGGCGTAGTATTTCTCGGGCGGGGTACTCGGCGCGGAACGGATGCGCGGCTAATTCTGCGCGTCTGCGGCCACTTTGAAGTAAAAGTCGCCGGTCAGCGACGACGACTCCCAGGGAATCTGTTCGTTGTTGGAAGCCTTCGCCACCGCCTTGCGCGCGTTCTTCAGCACATCCTCGATCTTCTGATTCGGCACGCTCATTTCCCTCAGCAGGTGACTCGTATACAGGCCATTTGCCCCGCTGCCGTCGGCCGCCGTCTTCCCCGGCGCGGTGGCAAATGCAATCAGCGTTCCCGCCGGCGCGTCGACCGAAGCCAGGCCGCCGCGCGTCGAGCGCCACGAACGGGCAAACGGGTTGTCGCGACAGGCGTCGAGAACGACGAGATTGACGCGTGATCGGGCGTCCTCGAACTTGCTCAATATCTGCCCGAGAGCGACGGTCTTATAGGGCACATCGCTTTCACTCTTCAGGTCGGCGTCGACCGGGATCAGGAAATTTTCGCCTTTGACCTGCATCCCGTGTCCGGCGTAGAAGACAAGCGCCACACCGTCTTCCCTGATGGCGCGGCCAAACTCCTCGATGGCCAGACCCATCTTGCTGAAGCTCGCATCTTCGACCTGGATCACCTGGAACTGCAAGCGGCGCAACTCGGCGGCGATCGCGCGTGCGTCGTTCACCGGATTGAGCAGGGCGCCGCGCCGATAGGCAGCGTTGCCGATCACCAAAGCCGTCCGCCGGCCGAGCATCAAGATGTCTGCGCTTACCTTCGGCGCGGCCGGTGCCACCGCCGTCATCGACGGGTTGCCAGTGGCCGTCTTGTTGGCCGCCGGCTTTCGGCCGGAAACCGGCGCCGCCAGCGGGTGCGAAGCCGCTGTCTCGACGCTGCCGCCGGGCAACAGATCGGAGCGATGGCGGGCGAGATTCCCGGCCTTCTTCAGATTGCCGGCGTTCCGCTCGAGCGCGACGGTGAGCAGTCTGTTCGGTGCGCCACTCAGGCGATCGGCAATCCGGTAGTATTCGTCCGCCTGCCAGAAGGCGCCAGCCGCTTCCGCACAGATGCCGAGATTATAGTTGAGCGCCACCGATCGCTTGTCCGCTTCGTAGATCTCCGCGAACATGGCGCAGGCGCGGTCCATGCGGCCTTCGCGAGCAAACGCGGTGGCGCCTGCGAAGCGCTGGCTGGCGCCGTCAGCCTGCAGGCCGTCGCCAGTGTCCATCAGCTCCAGGCTCACCACCTTGTCGTGCGGGACGATCTTTCGCTTGATCTGGTCGACGACCTCCTCCTGCAATTCGCCCAGCATGGCCGTCCCATCCTTGGGCGCGCCCTGACAAGCTGAATCCTTGCGATTGCGGCTGATATTTTCCGCGTATACCTGGTTGGCCGTCTGCGCGTCGATCAGGCGAACCTGAACCTGCAGGCTTGCCGTCCGGTCGATGCAGCTCTTCGTTTCGTAGTGACCCGACACGCATTTCGAAACCAACTTCCCAGGTTTCTCCGACTTGTCGCAGACGTAGTCCTTCTCCTGGCGCCGGTCGTCCTGAAAACGCGCTTGCACGACCTCACCGGTGAGAATGGCGTCCGCCTTCAGCGACCGGGCCACAGCCGCCACGCTGCGCAAGTCGCCCCCGGATTGGCGCAGCTCAGTGCTCCGGCCAACCCATCGGTAGACCGGCTTATCCTGCACCCGGGCGTTGACCAGAGCGGCTTCCAGCTCGTTGGCCAGTACATCGCCCTGCACGCCGGCAAAGCGGGCGACGGCAATCGACTTGTAGCGCGCCGCATCGCCAACCTCCGGCGCCTGCAGCATCGAGATCTTCGCCTGATTGCTCGTGCACGCCGACAGACCGGCAGCGCAGCAGAGCAGTGCAACGAACGACCAGCCGCGTGGTCGAAGCTCGCAGCGCACACGCGGCAGAATCACATCCATCGAGATATCTCCTGAGATCAGGTCAATGCGAGGCAGACAGGGCGTCGGGCAGCAGCAAATCACCGGCGCGCACCCGCAATCAGCACTGCACAAAGGGGTTTTCGGACATCCCCGTGGACCCGGATTATCGCTCAATGCGACGATTCCGTCGCCGGTCCATCGTCTGGCGGCGGCTGCCTGCCTTGCGGCATAATGTCCTCTCGACCATTGGCGCGTTCCCCGGCATCATTCGATCCGCGCGCGAAGAACGCAGCAAGCGGCGCGCATCGGTTCGGGGTTCGCCAGGCGAACTGTGCAGCGCAAGCCATGGTTGGTCTTCACCTGGGTGGCAGCAATTCGCTTCGCTCCGCCCAACAATTGCATCCATCTTTTGACGAGGTTCTTCATGCAAGGGATTAGAGACGTCATGGCGCGGCATCACCGCTCCTGCGATGATCTGCTCGCTGTCGCCGAGCGGACAGCCGCCACCAACGCCGGGGACGCCGCCCTGGACGCGTTCGCCCGCTTTCGCGAAGCGATGCTGATCCATTTTTCCGCCGAGGAGTCGTTCCTCTTCCCGCTCTTCGAGCAACGGACCGGAATTCATCTGGGGCCGACGCAGGTCATGCGCCTGGAACATGCGCAAATGCGCCAGTTGCTCGCGGCCGCTGAATCTGCCCTGGCGACGCACGATGGCGAGGAGTATGCGGGACATGCGGAAACCCTGCTGATCATGATGCAGCAACACAACCTCAAGGAGGAGAACGTGCTTTACCCGATGTGCGACGAGCAGCTGGCCGATCAAGGCGAAGCGATCGTGCGGCAGCTCGCGACAGCGCTCGATCAGTCCGGACAGGTGGCGGGATGAATCGCCCGGAGCCCGATGCGGTGCTCGATGTCCGCAGTTACGAGCCGCCGGAGCCATTCGTCCGCACAATGGAAGCGCTCGATCGGCTGGAGCCAACGAAAAGTTTGCTCGTCCTCCTGCCGCGCGAACCCTTTCCTCTCTACCGCGCGCTTGAAATCAACGGCTTCTGCTGGCAGACCGAGTTCCACACCGACGGCTCGGTCGGCGTGCTGATCGCTCATCGCAGGTAGTGATGCAGGCACTACTCTCCTTTGATCAGGCACCACCTTTTGCCGCACCGTTTCGCTTTTTCCTGACCGCACCCGCTTTCGGCATGCTTGCCGGAGCACTTCTGCTGGCCAGCGGGCCTGACGCGCTCGCTTCACGTTGGACACCGGCAGCCCTGGCGCTCACTCACCTGGTCACGGTCGGCTTCATGCTGCAGGCGATGCTCGGCGCCTTGCTGCAGATCATGCCGGTGGTTGCCGGCGCGAATCTGCTGCGGCCGCTGCTCGTTGCCCGCCTGGTGCACGCGAGCCTGCTGCTCGGCGCCTGTCTGCTCGCTGGCGGCTTTCTCGCGCAACACGTGATCGCCCTGCAAGCTGCGGCAGCCCTGCTCGCCGCAGGCTTGCTCATCTTCGTCACCGCGGCAGCGCACGCGCTGCATGCGGTGCCGACAAGCAGCCCGACAATCCGTGGCATCAAACTGGCGCTGAGCGGACTGAGCGTGACGACGATCCTTGGCGTGCTGCTGATTTACCTGCTGGTTGGTGAAGGCGGCAGCGAACTTCCCTTCCTTTCGCTCATCGCGGTCCATCTTGCCTGGGGTTTGCTCGGCTGGGGCCTCGTTCTGCTCAGTTCGGTCGCTTTCGTCGTTGTCCCCATGTTCCAATTGACGCCACCCTACTCGGATCGTTTCGCGCGCACATTCTTGTCGGCGGTCGTCGGGCTGCTGATCCTCTGGAGCGTGGTCGAACTTGACGGCTGGCCGAGCGTGTCGCTCGTTCTGGCCGGCGGGCTGCTCGCTGCCACCGCGGCCTTTGCCGGACTGACGCTGCATCTCCAGCGTCTGAGCAAGCGACCGCGCTTCGACGCGACGCAACAGTGCTGGCGCGTCGCGATGCTGAGCACGCTGGCTGCCTGCATGCTCTGGCTGCTGGTCAACAGCGGCGCGGCATCCGGCGACGAGCGGTGGGTGCTGGCGTCTGGCATCCTCGTCTTGTACGGCGGTTTCATGACGGCAATCGTCGGCATGCTTTACAAGATCGCACCTTTTCTCGTCTGGCTCCACCTGCAGAATCTGGGCGCCGGCCGAGTGCTGGCACCGAACATGAACAAGGTGATCCCGGCGGTGCACATCGAGCGGCAGACGCTGGCTCATTTCCTTTCGCTGCTCGTGCTTCTCGCCGCGGCTGTCTGGCCACCCTGGTTTGCCTACCCGGCCGGGCTTGCGCTCGTCGCAGCGAATGCCTGGCTGTTGCACAACCTCCTGCTCGCCGTTGCCTTTTTCCGGCGGCATCGGCTGGCCATCGACGCCGCCCACCTGAAACCCGCCGAACAGGGATGAAGACCAGTCGCCGCACTGGCAGGGCTCAAAGCGAATGAGCTATCTGCTGTTGAAGCAACTGCACGTCAGTTGCGTGATCCTGAGCGCTGCCGGCTTTCTCTTGCGCGGCTTCTGGATGCTGTTCGAGTCGCCCCTCCTGCAAACGCGGGCAGCCCGCGTCGTGCCGCACATCGTCGACACGGTGCTTCTCGCCAGCGCGATTGCCATGCTCCTCATCAGCGCACAATGGCCTTGGCACAGCCACTGGTTGTCCGCCAAGCTGGTCGGCCTCCTGGTCTACATTGGCTGTGGCAGCATGGCGCTCAAACGCGCCCGCACCCGGCGCCAGCGTGCTGCCTTCCTGCTCGCAGCGCTCTGCGCCCTGGCCTACATCGTGTCCGTCGCGCTCACCCGCAGTCCGCTCGGCGCGCTTGCCTGGCTGGCCTGAGCGCTGGTTGAGAGCGGCAAGGTCGCGCGCAGGCCAGGAGGCAAGGCTGGCGCCGACAGCTCACCGCTAAGAGCCACGATGGTGCGTCATCAGCTTGCGCAGTCCAGCCGTATTCAGGATGCGTACTCTCCTCTGGTGCACTGCGAGCAGGCCCTCTTCCTGAAAACGCGAAAATGCCCGGCTGACCGTCTCCAGCTTCAGCCCCAGGTAGCTCCCGATTTCGTCGCGCGACATGCGCAGGTTGAACTCGGCCGGCGAATAGCCGCGCGCCTTGAAGCGTTGCGACAGATTGAGCAGAAAGGCGGCCAGCCTTTCCTCGGCGCGCATCGTGCCGAGCAACATCATCACGCCGTGGTCGCGGACGATTTCGCGGCTCATCACCTTGTGAAAATGATGCTGCAGGGTATGGATCTGGCGCGACAGTCCCTCGAGCTGCGAGAACGGGATGGCGCACACCTCGCTGTCTTCCAGCGCAATGGCGTTACAGGTATGGACCTCGCTGCTGATGCCGTCCAGGCCGAGCAGTTCGCCGGTCATCTGGAAGCCGGTGACCTGGTCGCGGCCATCCTCGATCAGCACGTCGGTCTTGAAGAAGCCGCTGCGGATGGCGTAGATCGATTCGAAGCCCTGGCCAGCGCGGTAGAGGTAGTCGCCGCGCTTCAAACGCCGACGGGTCGACACCAACTCGTCAATTTTCCTGAGATCCTCAGGTTCGATGCCAATCGGCAGACACAGCTCGCGCAAATTGCAGTTGGAGCAGGCCGCTTTCACCCCTTCTAAAGCCAGCCTGGCCGCCGCGACATTGGTAGGCATCCGACCCCTTCTCACTCAACCCCACGTTTGATCCACGTCAACCCCGTGCGGCGGACACCGCCCGATAATTCAACCGGCCAATTGCCTCATGGGACCATGAACTCCATTGCTGGAAACCTCTTGTTTGATCCCGAGATCATTCGTCGTTTCGACGTCAATGGCCCGCGCTATACGTCCTACCCGACAGCCGACCGCTTCGTCGAAGCGTTCGATGCGGACGCGTACAAGCTTTGGCTAGGCAAACGCAACATCGGCGGCATCAGCCGCCAGCTCTCATTGTACTTCCACATCCCGTTCTGCAACACCATCTGCTACTACTGCGCTTGCAACAAGATCATCACCAAGGATCATGGGCGATCGGCCAAGTATCTGCGCTACCTGGCCAAGGAGCTTGCCCTGCAGAGCAGCTTTCTTGAAGGCGGCGACCAGGAAGTCGCTCAGTTGCACTGGGGCGGCGGTACGCCAACCTTTCTTTCGCACGGCGAGATGCGCCAGTTGATGGCGGCAACCCGCCGTCATTTCAAATTGATCGAGGGCGGCGAATACTCGATCGAGGTTGATCCGCGCAAGGTCGACCGGGCAACCGTCGAACTGCTTGGAGAACTGGGCTTCAACCGGATGAGCGTCGGCGTGCAGGACTTCGACACCGCCGTGCAGCAGGCGGTCAACCGCGTACAAAGCGAACAGGAGACGCTTGCCGTGATTGAAGCGGCACGCGCCAACCGCTTCAAGTCGATCAGCATCGACCTCATCTATGGTCTGCCCAAGCAGACGCTGGATGGCTTCGGGCGCACGCTGGAGAGGATCATCGCGGCTGACCCGGATCGCGTCTCGATCTACAACTACGCTCATCTGCCCAGCCTCTTCAAGCCGCAGCGAAGGATTCTCGAAGCCGACATGCCGAGCCCCGACGAGCGACTGCAGATCCTCGCGCTGGCCATCGCGCGCATGACCGAAGCCGGCTACGTCTACATCGGCATGGACCACTTCGCCAAACCCGATGACGAACTGGCGGTGGCGCAACGGCAAGGCCGCTTGCATCGCAACTTTCAGGGCTATTCGACGCATTCGGACTGTGATCTGCTGGCCTTCGGCATTTCGTCGATCAGCAAGGTCGGTCCAACGTACAGCCAGAACGTCAAGACGCTCGACGAGTACTACGATCTGCTGGACAGCGCCAGCTTGCCGGTCTATCGCGGAATCGAGCTGAATGCCGACGACCTGCTGCGGCGCTCGATCATCCAGTCGCTGATGTGCCACTTCGAATTGTCGATCGAGTCGATCGAGATCGCGCACCTGATCGATTTCGCGAAGTACTTCGCAACCGAACTGGAAGACCTGCAGGAACTCGTGGCCGCCGGCCTGGTTCGTATCGACGACAAGTGGATCAGCGTGCTGCCGCGCGGTCGCATGCTGGTGCGCGCCATATCGATGGTCTTTGATCGCTATCTGCGCGCCGACCGGCAGCGCACACGTTACTCGAAAGTGATCTGAGCCGACTTCGCCGGCGCGCGAACGGAAGAGAGTAGAATCGCTCCTCTTCGCGTTCGACAATGCATCGCCTGCGCTGATGCCGCAAACCACTTACCTTGCCCTGCTGCTGATCGGCCTGCTCGGAGGGACGCACTGCGCCGGCATGTGTGGCGGAATCGTCGGCGCGCTGTCCTTCGGCGGACCGCCGTCAATCACGCTGCACCTGGCGTACAACGCCGGAAGAGTCTCCTCCTACTGCCTGGCCGGCGCACTCGCCGGGGCACTCGGCGAGGCCAGCATTGCCCTGTCGGGGCCACTGCCGATTCGCCTCGTGCTGTCCATACTGGCCAACCTGATGCTGATCGCGCTTGCCTTCTACCTGATGGGTGTCGGCGCTGCCCTCGCCTGGCCCGAGCGGCTCGGGCAGAAGCTCTGGCGTTATCTGCAACCGCTTGCGCGCAGCTTTCTGCCCGCACGCAGCTTCGTCCAGGCTTTTCCGCTCGGCCTGCTCTGGGGCTGGCTGCCCTGCGGACTGGTCTATTCGGCGTTGGCCAACGCCCTGACCAGCGGTTCTGCGCTGCACGGCAGCGGAATGATGCTGGCTTTCGGCATCGGCACGCTGCCCAACCTGCTTCTCGCCGGACTGCTCGCCAGTCGGCTGCACGCTTACACTCGGCTTCCGGCAGTTCGCTGGCTGAGCGCGGCGATCATCCTGTGCTTCGGCGTCTGGGGCCTGTTCACCAGCACCCGCCAGCTCCTGCTCGCCTGAAGATGGCGCCCGGAGAAGAACTCGGCGCTGCGGCGCAGACGGTCGAACTGCTCATCGAGGGAATGACCTGCGCCGCTTGTTCGGCGCGCATAGAAAAGCAGCTCAACCGTCTGCCGGGCGTCGAAGCAGTGGTCAATCTGGCGACAGAGCGCGCCAACATCCGTTACGTCCCGCAGCTCGCCGGACTCGAGCTCTTGCTGGCAACGATCAGCCGCGCCGGCTTCATAGCGCGGCCGCGCATAACCACGACGGCAGCCGATGAACAGGCCAGGAAGGCCGAAGTTCGCCGCGCCGACTTGCGGCAGCTCTACTTCGCGATCGGGCTGACGCTGCCGCTGGTCGTGCCGATGCTGGGCCTGCTCGATCCCTCCGCGCCGACGCACGACGAACTCCTGCCGCGCTGGCTGCAACTGGTACTGGCGACCCCGGTGCAGTTCTGGATCGGCTGGCGTTTCTATCGCGGCGCCGCCAACGCGCTGCGCTCGGGGGCGGCGAACATGGACGTTCTCGTCGCCCTCGGGACGTCGATGGCCTATCTCTTCAGCGCCGTCGTCACGCTCGCTGGCCTGGCGCACCTGCACGTCTACTTCGAGGCCTCGGCTGCGGTCATCACGCTCGTTCTGCTCGGCAAGCAGCTCGAAGCGCGTGCACGGGCGAGGACGAGTGAGGCCATCGAGCAGCTCGTCCGCCTGCAACCAAGGACCGCGCGCGTCGAGCGCAACGGAGAACTGTGCGAAATCGACGCTGCGCTTTTGATTCCCGGGGATATCTTCATCGTCCGCCCGGGTGAGAGTCTGCCGGTCGACGGCGAGGTCGTTGATGGCGTATCCACGGTCAATGAGGCGATGCTTACCGGCGAAAGCATGCCGGTCGCCAAACGCGCCGGCGAACGCGTCTTCGCGGCGACGATCAACGCTCAGGGAATGCTGCGCTGCCGAGCAACCGGCGTCGGCGAGCAAACACTGCTCGCCGGAATCATTCGCCTCGTCGGCCAGGCGCAGGCGTCGAAAGCCTCGGTGCAGCGACTCGCCGACCGCATTTCAGCGGTCTTCGTGCCGACCATCTGCCTGATCGCCCTCGTCACGCTGTTCGCCTGGTGGGCGATCGGTGGCGTCTTCAGCACGGCACTGGTCAATGCCGTCGCGGTGCTGGTCATCGCTTGCCCATGCGCGCTCGGACTGGCGACACCGACAGCAATCGTCGTCGCGACCGGCCAGGGAGCCGCCGCAGGCATCCTGGTGAGGAATGCCGATGCGCTCGAGCGCGCCGGTCAGATCAGCGTCCTCGCCGTCGACAAGACGGGCACGCTGACCCAGGGTGAGCCAGCGCTGACCGATGTGGTCGCGCTGGCCGCTACCGCTGACGAGGCGCTACGCCTCGCCGCCAGCCTCGAACAGGCGTCCGAACATCCGCTGGCGCGCGCCATTCTGCGCGAGGCGCAGGCGCGGGGCTTGACCCTGCCGGCGCTCGACTGGTTTCACGCGATTCCGGGTTGGGGTGTGACCGGCTGTGTCGCCGGACGCCGGCTCAGTCTGGGTGCTGCGACGGCGCTCGCGCACACGGCATGTCCTGGCGAACTGATCGAAACCTTGCAGCGCGACGGCAAGACGGTGGTCATACTCTGCGCTGAAGCCGAGAGCCTGTCCCCGGAGCAGCCGCACCCGACGTTGGCTGGACAGGCACTTGCGCTGCTGGCGATTGCCGACCCTTTGCGTGCGAGCTCGCCGGCCGCCGTCGCGCGCTTGCAGGCGATGGGGATTCGCCTCGTCATGCTGACCGGTGACCATCTGGAAACGGCGGTGGCGATTGCCCGGCAGGCGGGAATCGACGACTATCGCGCGGGGATTCTCCCGGGGGAAAAGGCGAGCGCGGTGCGCACGCTGAAGGAAGGGCGGACGATTGTCGGCATGGTGGGCGACGGTCTGAACGATGCCCCGGCGCTGGCTGCCGCCGATGTGGGTTTTGCCATCGGCGCAGGGTCGGACGCGGCGATCGAAGCGGCTGACCTGACCTTGCTGCGCAATGATCTGACCGCCCTCATCGACGCCATCGCGCTTTCGCGTGCGACATCGAGAAAAATCAGGCAGAATCTCTTCTGCGCTTTCGTCTACAACGTGCTCGGGGTGCCGCTGGCAGCGCTCGGCTACCTGAATCCGGTGCTGGCTGGGGCGGCAATGGCGCTGAGTTCGGTCTCCGTTGTCGCCAACTCGCTGCTGCTCAAACGCTGGCGTCGCGTGCACCATCCGCCGACCTGATCACTTGGCGGACCACCGCTTGTCGACTGCGGCGCAGACTCTTGATCTTGTTTCGTCGTCGCTTGCCGTGATGGCGACCCTTGAAAGCGTTTGATGCAATGGAAGAAGCTGTCCTTACCGTGCGCGGAATGAGTTGCCAGGGCTGTGTCAGGAACGTCACGCAGATCCTGACCGGTCTTGCTGGCGTCGACCAGGTCGAAGTCTCGCTGGCGGAAGGAAGCGCGCGCGTGCTTTACGACCCGCAAGTCGTCAGCCTCGAGCGGCTTGCCGAAGTCATCGACGACGCCGGATTCGAGACCGGCTGAGCCTCTTCCGCCCCTGCCCGCTACCCCCTCACCACCCCTACGCCGAGATTGCGACGGCTGTGCCGACCGATAAGACCATGCCGAGAAAAAAGCCAAAAACCAACGAGCTTCCCGCAACGCCCGACGCAGCAACGACGCCGCTCAGGTTGACCGAGTTTTCACACGGCGGTGGTTGTGGATGCAAGATCGCGCCAGCGGTACTCGAACAGATCCTGAAAAAGAACTCGCCGGCGATCATTCCCAAGCAGCTCCTGGTCGGCCTCGAAACCAGCGATGATGCTGCGGTCTATCAGATCAACGCCGAGCAGGCGCTGGTTGCGACAACCGATTTCTTCATGCCGATCGTCGACGATCCCTTCGACTTCGGTTGCATCGCCGCCGCCAACGCCCTGTCTGATGTCTATGCCATGGGAGGGCTGCCAATCCTCGCGCTGGCCATCGTTGGCATGCCAGTGAACACACTGCCGCTCGAAACGATCAGACGCATCCTCGACGGCGGCGAATCGATCTGCGCGCAAGCGCGCATTCCGATTGCCGGCGGACATACCATCGATTCAGTCGAGCCGATCTACGGTCTCGTCGCCATCGGGCTGGTTCACCCGGACAACATCAAACGCAACGCGGGCGCGCGCCCTGGCGACAAGCTGATCCTCGGCAAGCGGCTGGGGATAGGCGTCTATAGCGCAGCCCTGAAGAAAGGTCTGTTGACCCCGGCCGGCTACTCGGCGATGATCAGTTCAGCCAGCCAGATCAACACGCCGGGACGCGCGCTGGCCTGCCTGGCTGGGGTGCACGCAATGACCGATGTCACCGGCTTCGGCCTGCTCGGCCACCTGAGCGAGATCTGCAAGGCGTCCAACGTTGCCGCGGTGATCGATTACAGCGCGCTGCACTTTCTCCCGAATGTGCTCGAATACGCTGATGCGGGTTGCCTGACCGGCGCCTCCGGGCGTAATTGGGCAGGGTGCAGCGACCATGTCGAGCTCCCGAAGAAGAACTTCAGCGACACCGAACGCGCTCTGCTGACCGATCCGCAGACCAGTGGTGGCCTGCTGCTCGCCTGCGCGCCGGAGGTCGTTACCGAGGTGCTGGCGGTCTTTCTACAGGAAGGGTTCGACCATGCCGTGGTGATCGGCGAGGTCGCCGACGGAAAACCCCATATCGCAGTCGTCAAGAGCAAGACCGATTGACCGCTGCCGCCACGCAGCGGGTCGTGTCAGTCACCGTCGACCCGCCTGCCCGACGGGTGAGGCCGGATGGAGCGGACCTCGCCGGCGAAGCGAAGCTGGTCTAAAGCTTCAATCCAGAACGTGTGAGACCAGGCCATCGGCCAGCTTGGGGTCGAACCATGTCGACTTCGGCGGCATCACCTGTCCGGCGTCGGCAACACTCATCAATGCCGCCATCGGCGTTGGGCACATGGCGAAAGCAACGGCCATCTCGGCGCTGTCAACCCGCCGCTCCAGTTCGGCCAGGCCACGCCCCCCGCCGACGAAGTCGATGCGCGTGTCCCGGCGCAGATCGCCAATTCCAAGCAGCGGGCCAAGAATGTGTTCGGCGAGCAGTGAGACATCGAGAGAATGAACCGGGTCGGCTGAAAACAGCCACGCTGACGGGAACTCCAGGCGATACCAGCGCCCATTGAGGTACATGCCACAGACGGTCGGCCGATCGGGCCGGCAGCGGGCGGTGCACGGGTGGATGCTGGAGCAGCGCGCCACAGCCGCCAGGAATTCCGCCTCGCTGTGGCCGTTGAGGTCGCGCACAACGCGGTTGTAATCCAGGATTCGCATCTGACGCGCAGGAAAGATCACCGAGAGGAAGAACTCGGCGCTGCCCCCCGTTCCTGCTGCCGCCATCGCGCGTGCGCGTCGCGCGGCTGCGACGCGCGCTGCAGCGGCTGAGCGGTGGTGGCCGTCAGCAATGTAGAGCGTCGGCATCCGGTTGAATACTTCGCTCAATTGCGCAATCGTGTGCTCGTCGTCAATGCGCCAAAGCTGGTGCCGGACATCGGCGTCGGTCAGCACATCGGTATCCGGCAGGCCGGCCGTCGCCTGCGCGAGCAGGGCTTCCGCCTGCTCATCGTCCCGATGGGCGAGGAGAACCGGCCCGGTTTGCGCGTTGAGTGCTTCGATCTGACGAACGCGGTCGTCTTCCTTGTCGGGGCGGGTATACTCGTGCTTGCGGATGCGGTTGCTCTCGTAGGCAGCAACCGATGCGGCAGCCACCAGACCGGTCTGTACGTGCCCGTCGACGATCATGCGATAGGCATAGTAGCTCGGGCGCTGGTCGCGCTGCAGAACGCCAAGGCGGATCAAGCGCTGGAAGTTCTCGGCGGATTTGGCGTATACCTCGGGCGCGTAGTGATCGACCGAGCGCGGCAGATCGATCTCGGCTTTCGATACATGCAGGAAAGACAGTGGCTTACCGATGCTTGCCTGGCGCGCCTCGTCGCTGGAAAGAACATCGTAGGGGGGCGCCGCGACGGCGGCTGCGTCCGAGTTGCGTGGCCGGAGGCCGGCGAAGGGTCGAATCAGGGGCAAATCCAAAGACAAGCCTATCTCCTGCTGGTTAGGTCGAGGTCAGATACTTCGGTACAAGGCCTCGTAGCGCACGGCAGAGTCGGCCCACGAGTAGTCCTGCAGCATGCCGCGCTTTTGCACTTGGCGCCAGGCCGTACCCTCCCGATACAGGGCGCAGACGTCAGCAATGCGTGCCGCCAAGGCACGGCTGTTCGCGTCGACAAAAACGAATCCGTTCGCCGTTCCCGCCTGCAGGCTCTCGGCCGTCGCGTCGATCACCGTATCGGCCAATCCGCCAACTCGCCGTACGAGCGGCAGCGTACCGTAGCGCAAGGCGTAGAGCTGGGTCAAGCCACACGGTTCGAAACGGGAGGGAACCAGCAGGACATCGGCTCCGGCGATGATACGATGTGAGAACGCGTCGTCATAACCCAGGTGGACCGAGACGTTCCCCGGATACTCCGCGGCGGCGGCCCGGTAGGCCGCCTCGATCTCGACCTCGCCGCTGCCGATGACGACGAGTTGCCCGCCTTCAGCCAGAATGGCCGGCAAGGCACCAAGAATGAGATCCATTCCCTTCTGCGCGGTCAGTCGGCTGACCACGGCAAACAGCGGCGCCTTGGCGCGACGGGCGAAGCCCAGTTCGGACTGCAACTTCGCTTTGCACGCTTCCTTGCCGCGCAGATCGTCGTGGTCGTAGTTCTTCGCCAGGGCCGGGTCCGTTTGCGGATTCCACACCAGGTAATCCACTCCGTTCAGGATGCCCGACAGATCGCTTCCGCGATCGCGCAGCAGGCCATCAAGTCCCCAGCCAAACTCGGGCAGGCAGATCTCCTGCGCATAGGTCGGACTGACCGCATTGACCCGCTTGGCGTGCACCAGCGCCGCTTTCATGAACGAGAGCTGTCCATGAAATTCGAGTGCGCTCTGATCGGCCCCGGAAATGAGCAGGCCGAGATCGTTGTGGTGATCGAGCGGGAACAGTCCGCGGAAGGCAAGATTGTGAATCGTGAACACCGTGGCCGTGTTCAGAGCAGGGTTCTGCGCGATGTAGGCGGGCGCAAGTCCCGCGTGCCAGTCGTGTGCATGAACGACATCGGGTCGCCAGTTGCGGTCAAGTTCGCCGGAAGCGAGGTGCGCCGCAACCCAGCCGAGCAGCGCGAACCGCCGGTGATTATCGTTCCAGTCGCGCCCGTCCGGCCCAAGATAGGGGCTGCCGTCGCGACGATAGAGAAACGGCGCGTCGATCACGTAGATCGGCACGCCGCTATCCGGCAAACGTCCCAGGCGCAGGGTGATGATTGCGGCGCCAAAGGCAGGACCGATACGGACGACCCGCTTCAGCCCGACGACTCCGCTCAGGATCCCGGGCATTCCGGGTACCAGCACGCGGGTGTCGAGCCCGCGCGCGGCCAGCGCGGCCGGCAGCGCGGCGACGACATCCGCCAAGCCGCCGGTCTTCACCAGGGGATAGATTTCAGCAGCCAGATGGAGGACGCGCAAGTTCCTGGTTCCTTCCCGACTAGACAAGACGCTCGAGCATCTTTCGGGTAACCAGCGTCACCCCCTCTTCCGTGCGCCGGAAGCGACGCGCGTCCTCTTCCGGGTCCTCGCCAATCACCATGTTCGCCGGAATCACGCAGTCGCTGTCGACGACGCAGCGCGTCAGGCGCGCACGGCTGCCGATCGTCGTATCCGGAAGGAGAACCGACAGATTGACCCGCGCGTAGGAATGAACGCGGCAGCTCGAGAACAGCAGCGAACGATTCACCTCACCGGAAACGATAGACCCGCTCGACACCGACGACTCGATTGCATTCCCCCGCCGATCCAGGTGGTTATGCACGAACTTGGCGGGTGGCAATTGCTGTTGATAGGTCCACACCGGCCAGTTGCGATCGTAGAGGTTGAGCGCCGGAACCGTCGCCGTCAGGTCGACGTTGGCGTCCCAGTAGGCATCGATCGTCCCCACATCGCGCCAATAGTGCCCCTTGAACTCTTCGTCCGGAGCGACGACGCAACTGCGCGAGAACGGATGGGCGACCGCGACACGGTTGGCCACCGCGCGCGGAATGATGTCCTTACCAAAGTCGTGGCTGGAGTTCGGGTCGACGATGTCGCGCGCCAGTTCGGCATACAAGTACTTGGCATTGAAGACATAAACGCCCATGCTGCACATCGACATCTCGGGATTGCCCGGCATTCCCGGCGGATCGGCTGGCTTTTCAACGAAGTCAGTGATCATGCCGCTCTCATCTACCGCCATGACGCCAAAACCAGTCGCCTCCTTGCGTGGGACTTCGATGCAGGCAATCGTGCATTCGGCGCCGCTCTCGACATGGTCGACCAGCATCAGCGCATAGTTCATCTTGTAGACGTGATCGCCCGCCAGGATGACGACGAACTCGGGCGCCGGACGGTAGGTCTCCAGGATGTCGATGTTCTGGTACACCGCGTCGGCCGTGCCGCGATACCATGACTCCTCATTGACGCGCTGCTGTGCGGGCAGCAGGTCGACGAACTCGTTGACCTCGCCGTGCAGGAAGTTCCAGCCGCGCTGCAGGTGGCGCAGCAGGCTGTGCGACTTGTACTGCGTGACGACCCCGATGCGTCGAAACTGCGAGTTGACGCAGTTGGACAGTGCGAAGTCGATGATCCGGAACTTGCCGCCAAAATGAACGGCCGGCTTGGCGCGGCGATCGGTCAGTTCGTGCAGCCGGCTGCCTCGCCCACCGGCGAGAACGAGCGCAATTGCCCGCTTCGGTAATTGGAAAGTCTTCTTGTCAACCATCTTCGTATCCCCTTATGAGCTTTGGTGGTCGAATCTGGCGGCGCCGTCGGGTGTCGCCAAATCCTAGCTGATCACGTTCGGTCCTGCTTTTCCGGTGATCGCCTTGATCTGCGCCACCTCATCGGCCAAGGCGATGAGTGGCGCCAACGCTTCCTGCGTTGGGATTTCGTGTTGGCTGGGGTCGGCGACGAAACGTTCCAGGTAAACGCGCAGCGTGGCGCCTTCGGTGCCTGTCCCCGAGAGGCGGAAAACGACGCGCGAACCGCCTTCGAGAAGGATACGAATCCCCTGGCGGTCCGAGCGCGAACCGTCGACCGGATCGGTATAGGCAAAGTCGTCCGCAGCCGAAATGCGCTGGCCAGCACAAAGCGCACCGGGCAGTTCAGGCAGGCGAGCGCGCAGCGCTTCCATCAGACGGTCTGCCTTCTCCGTCTCGATTCCTTCGTAGTCGTGGCGCGAGTAAACATTGCGTCCGAACCGCTGCCAGTGCTCGCGAACGATGACGTCAGCCGGGGTGTCGCGCACGGCGAGAATGTTGAGCCAATAGAGAACGGCCCACAAACCGTCTTTCTCGCGGACGTGGTTGGAACCTGTGCCGGAACTCTCTTCGCCGCAGAGCGTTGCCTTGCCAGCGTCGAGAAGCGAGCCAAAGTACTTCCAGCCGGTCGGTGTTTCAAAGCAGGCAATGCCCAGCGCCTGGGCGACGCGGTCGACCGCGCAGCTCGTCGGCATCGACCGGGCGACCCCGGCCAGGCCACCGGCATAGGCCGGAATCAACGCATGATTGGCCGCCAGAACAGCCAGGCTATCGCTCGGGCTGACGACGAAGTTGCGCCCGACGATCATGTTGCGGTCGCCATCGCCGTCCGACGCTGCGCCAAAGGACAGGCCGGACGAGGGGTCGGCGAGAGCGCCTACCAAGTCCGCAGCCCACACCGGATTCGGGTCCGGATGACCGCCGGCGAAGTCCGGCAGCGGTATGCCGTTGACCACGGTGCCGGGCGGCGCGCCGAGCCGCTGTTCAAGGATCGCATGCGCATACGGCCCGGTAACCGCGTGCATCGCGTCAAAACGCATGCGGAAGTCCGGCCGCGCCAGCAGCCCGGCGATGCGTTCGAAATCGAACAGCGACTCGAGCAACTCGGCGTAGTCGGCGACCGGGTCGATGACGCTGACCACCATATCACCGATGCTGACATCCCCAAGCCGCCCGAGATCGACAGCGGGGGCGTCGACTGTGTGATAGACGGTGATTTCCTGCGTGCGCCGATAGACCGCATCGGTAAAGCTCTCGTTCGCCGGCCCGCCATTGCTCAGGTTGTACTTGATTCCGAAGTCGCCATGCGGTCCCCCTTCGTTGTGGCTTGCGGAGAGGATGATCCCGCCAAAAGCCTGCCACTTGCGGATCACCGCGCTTGCCGCAGGCGTCGACAGGATTCCCTGGCGACCGACGAGAACCCGGCCAAAACCGGCGGCGGCGGCCATACGCAGGATGACCTGGATGGCAACGTCGTTGTGGTAGCGCCCGTCACCGCCGAGTACCAGCGTTTTTCCCTGCTGGCCCGAGAGGGTATCGAAAATCGCCTGGACAAAGTTCTCTAGGTAGTGTGCCTGTTGAAACACGGACACCTTCTTGCGCAATCCGGATGTCCCCGGCTTCTGTCCGGAGAACGGCGCACTGGGAACACTGATCACATTCGTCGTCATTTCATGCCTCGCTGCAAACTGGGCGCGCACTCTCGGCGCGCCGGATTGGTCCGGGAAAAACTCACGTCAGGTTCTGCCGGCTGAAAGCCAGCAGCGCCTGCGTCGACGCGTCGAGTCTGGCGGCGAGCGCTGGCTCGGCAAACGCCGGCAGGATGCTGTTGGCAACCGCTTTGCCCAGCTCGACGCCCCACTGGTCGAATGAGTTGAGACCCCAGATGATTCCCTGTACGAAGACCTTGTGCTCGTAGAGCGCGACCAGAGCACCGAGCGTCGGCGCATCGAGGCGCGCCAGAAGCAGGGTCGAAGATGGCTGGTTGCCGGCAAACACCTTGTGCGGCAGGAGTGCTTCGAGCGCCTCGCCAGCCGTGCTGCGCGCCAGTTCGTCACGCGCTTCGGCGGCGGTCTTGCCGAAAGCAAGCGCGGCGCTTTGCGCAAAGCAGTTGGCGAGCAACGCCTCCTGATGACCCGGCAAGGGATAGTCTGAGCGCACCGCAGCGATGAAGTCGCAAGGCACGAGGCGCCCACCCTGATGGAGAAGCTGGAAGAACGCGTGCTGCCCGTTATTGCCCAGTTCGCCCCAGACGATGGGATTGGTCGCACAGGCGACCGACTGGCCGTCGATGCCGACCGATTTCCCGTTGCTTTCCATTTCGAGTTGCTGCAGGAACGACGGGAAGTACTTCAGCGATTCGTTGTAAGGCAGCACGGCGTTGCTCGCCGCGCCCAGGAAGTTGGTGTTCCAGATGCCGAGCAGCGCCATGACGACGGGCAGATTCTGCTCGTAGGGCGCGCTCCGGAAGTGCTCATCCATACGCTCGGCGCCGGTGAGCAACTCGCCGAAAGCCTGCGGACCAATGGCGATCATCAGCGCCAGACCGACGGCCGACCACACCGAGAAGCGTCCACCGACCCAGTCCCAGAGGGGAAAGATGGCGTCCTCGCGGATGCCGAACTCGACGGCCCGCTCGGGCTTTGCGGTCAGCGCAGCGAAATGGCGTCCGATGGCTGCGGCATCGCCCAGGTTGGCGAGCAGCCAGTTGCGCGCGGTCTGCGCGTTGAGCATCGTTTCCTGCGTCGTAAACGTCTTGCTGGCAAGGAGAAAAAGTGTCGTCCGCGGGTCGAGCGTCTGCAGCAGCGGGGCCAGTTGAGCGCTGTCGAGGTTCGATACGTAATGGACGCTCAAGGCCGGGTGCGACACCGAGCGCAGCGCGCTGCTCAGCATCTTCGGTCCGAGGTCAGACCCGCCGATGCCGATATTGACCACATGGCGAATCGGCAAGCCGGTGAAGCCCAGCATCTGGCCGGAACGAATGGCCTCGGCAAAAGCCGCCATCCGCCGCCGGGTAGCGAGAACCTCGGGCATGACGTCGAGGGCAGCACTGGGGAAGGGGCCGTGTGAACGACGCAGCGCCACGTGCAGCACCGCGCGCTCTTCGCTGGCGTTGATCTTCTCGCCGCCGAACATGCGCGCTGTCCACTCGTCGAGCCGGGCCTCGCGCGCCAGAGCAGTCAGCAGCGACAGCGTGGTCGCGTCCACGCGCTGCTTGGAGAAATCGAAGAGGATGGTGTTGTCGAAGTTGAGCGAGAGTCTGGTGACGCGACCTGGATCGCGGGCAAACATCTCTCGGAGGTGCACGGGCGAAAGCAAATCCCGGTGCGCATCAATAGCCTTCCAGGCGGCTGAGGCGGTGATGGTCATGGTCGGTACGAGTTCGTATGGGAAGGGATCAGGCCGTCGGCTGACGACCGCAGGAGGGTGGCAGGCCTTGCTTGGTGACATATATCCGCGTCTGGTTAGCAGCTTGCCAGAATGCTTGGAAGAACGCAAAAAAGAATCATCGCAGGCTATGCCAGGCACCGAAGAGGATAATTTTTCCTTTTACTTTCATTGCCTTGACAAACAGCCCGGTTTTTCATCCGGCGAGCTTTGCGGAGGGTGTGGAAACACCGGTAGCGGGCGCCGGGAGCAGCGCCAGCGCCAAGGTCAGAAGCTGGGAGCGACTTGCGGGCTGGCCGTGGTGAAATTCAGCCGAACCTCGCGCACACTGGCGGCAAAAGGTTTGTCTTCCACATTGATGTGTCGCTCGAACCAGTACTCGGCGTAGCGCAGAAAGGAATGTACGTCGCGCGAGCCATCGAGTACCTCGGAAAAAGCCTTGCGCAGGACTTGCATGTTTTCCCGGTGGACTTGCGCATGCGCTGCGAAGTTGATGCCGGTTTGCTGCGCGATGCGTTCCTCGCTCGCGAAGTGATGCTTCAGATAATCGAGCAGGCTGCGGAATTCTTCGAGGGGAGCCGGGCCGCTACCGAAACACGCCGCTTTCAGCGCCTCGATTCGGCAAAAGATCTCTTCGTGTTGGGCATCAATTTCCGGCAAATCGATCAGCAAGGCGTCCGGCAACATGCCGACAAGCTGGGTTTCCATCATCAGGCTCCACAGGAAGGCGGTCGAACTCTTTGGTTGACACAGTATAAGAAGAGGCCGCAAAAAATTCCAGTGAAATCAGTTGGTGTTCAGGAAAACAGGCCATGCAGAAACCAACCCGCCCGGTTACGAAAGATCCACAGCCACTGCGCACGCATGGAAAGCGCGATGAAGTAGTCGCGGCGGACATCGCCCAGCGCATCATGCTCGGCTTCGTCCCACCAACCGCTTTCAATGCGTTCGGGTCCGGCAAGCAAAGACAAGGGGCCATCACACTGCGGCAGGCCGGATTGTTCGCGCAAGAATCTTGGTTTGTCCAACAACCACAAGGGTCGCGGCCCGTGGAAGCTGCCCGCCATGGCTGGATTTGCCGACAGCGGAGAGCGCAGTTTGCCACCCACCATCAAGCTTGCCGCGATCCGCTGCGAGGCCTTTTCAGGGCGATGTTCAGTTACCGCCGACAAAGCATGCACGCTTTCCTCCCCGAGGCGCGCCTGCAGACGCTCGACCAGCATCGCCACCGATTCGTTTGCCGCTCGCTCGCTGCGCTCGCCGAACAGATTTGCCGAATGCTCCGGCAGTTTCTCTGGCGCTTCGGCGCGCAGGCCGATCGCGGCGACAGGCGCCGCGAGTTCGAAGCCTTGCAGACGCTCGCTGAAGATGCGGAGCATTCGCTCGCCATCGCGCGTTGTTCCGGTGAAAGCGAGCGCCAGCAGAGTGGCCGGCTGGTGTCGGCCATATCCCGCATGTTCAAACTCGAAAACGCATCGGCTGACGCCGCAAGCACGTGCCGCGAGCCAGCCCGACAACGCGATGATCAGCCGCCGCCCGGCGAAAGCGAGGGCGGCCGCGCTGTCTACCGGTAGCGGCAGTTCGAGTCGCTCGACAAAGTGTGCGGGGAAAACAAAACGCGATTTTGGATCCGGCAGACTGCCTAACGCTCGCGCCAGATCGTTGCCCAGCTCGACACCCAGGCGACGGACCAGGCCGGCACGCGGCAAATGCAGCAGATCAGCGAGCGTTCGCGCGCCGATACGGCTCAAACACGCCTGTTTCTCCGCCGAGAGCGCGAGAACTTCGACTGGCAAGCCAGCAAGACGAGCGGCAAGCTCTTCGAGCTCGAGGCAGAGCCGATCGTCGCCAGCCCAAGCCAGCCATTGCGCGGCCAGCGGCGTGGGAGCCAATGCGGCCTGAGGAACGAAACCCTGCTCTCGGCAGCCGGCGACGACGCGCCTGAAAAGCATTTCGGCTCCACCGAAAAGACGCAACGATCCGGCGACTTCGAGCAACAGGGTCTGTGGTGGTGCAAGGCTGACTTCCGAAGTGAAACTACCCGCCCAACAGGCAAGCCGATGCAAGGCTGCCTGCTCGCGCTCGACAGCGCGTTGCTGTACAACCAGACCGGGCAGCAAGGCCCATGCTTCGGCAAGCCGTAAACCGGGAGTCACTCCGGCCGATGCCGCAGCCTCGTCAACCGCAACGATCCGCTCATGACTGACGATGGCACCCGGTGAGCGCAGGCTGGGAAACACTTCGCGCGCCAGGCGCGGCAGGTAAAGAACAAGCCAGAGCATGGGCAGTAGGCAGGGGACGTCGGACGGCAAGGGTCAAAGGGGCTGGCTGCGCGCCACCGCGGCGCTTGAGCAGGCGAACGCTCAATTGCTCGCCCTCGCCTTCCAGGATCAGGCGCAGCGGTGCTGGCGAAGGCTGCTCAGCGCAAGAGCGTGGACGAAATACAAAAAGCAATGTGCGGCTGGCCTCGGCAGCAAGCTGCAGGCGACGCAATGACGCGATCTGCACCTCAGGCAGCCAGGCGACGACTGCCCCGACGCCTTCGGTGGCGAGCGAGCGCTCGCACGCCCAGGCGGCATCCCGTCCGGGCGTGCTGGCCACCAACAGGCGCGTCAAATCGATGCCGGACTGGCTGAGCGCCGGCGCATACAGCGAATGCGGTGGAGCGATGCAGACGAGCCAGGCCAGTTCGCCACTCGACAGTTGCGCCAGTGCCGGCAATAAGAGACTCATTTCTCCGACGCCGTATCGATCAGGTAACAGTTCGGTCAGGCAAGCACGCGGCCAGCCTCCCCCGGGCAATTCACCATCGAGTTCGGCAAAACCCGTCGGCACGCCAGGCAGAGGCGCTCTGGCCAAACTACTGGCGCGCCAGATATCGGGACGATCGAGGATTTGCGCAAGCTTTGGCAGGGCAGACATGCGTTGGACAAAACCCGTTCAAGTCTCCCAGACGCTCAGACGACCTCGCCGCGCCGGATCAGACCGACAACAATTCCCTCGATGCTTAATGCGTTGGCTTTCGTGTCGACCACGATAGGCGCAAAATCAGGGTTCTCCGGCAGCAGTTCGAGCACGTTTCCTTGCTGGCGAAAGCGCTTGACCGTCACCTCGTCGTCGAGCCTGGCGACGACAATCTGGCCGTTGCGCGCCTCACTGGTGCGGTGCACGGCGAGCAGATCACCATCGAGAATGCCGGCATTGATCATCGACAGGCCACGTACACGCAACAGAAAGTCGGCCCGCGGGTTGAACAGGCTGGCCTCGACCGTATAACGGCGCTGGATGTTCTCGACAGCAAGCAAGGGGCTACCGGCGGCAACACTGCCGATCAGCGGCAGGCCGAGTTGTTCGACCAGACGGATGCCGCGCGCAGAACCCGGTTCGAGCAGGATGACACCCTTTCTGGCGAGTGCCCGCAGGTGTTCCTCTGCCCCATTGTGCGAGGCAAAACCGAAAGCATTGGCGATTTCGGCGCGCGTCGGCGGCGCACCGAGAACTTCCATGGTGTTGCGAATGAAGTCGAGCACCTCCTGTTGTCTTACGGTAAGCGAACTGCTTCTGGCCATGATTGTCACTCCTGTAGTTGGTTTGTGTATTTTCGTACAGTCATCGGAAAAAATCAAGCGATGCCAAGGGAAAGATGATTGTCGATTGCCGCACCCGGTCCATCTTCGCCGTACCCCTGCCCGTTTCGTCGGCGACACGCTTGTGCATCCTTCAGCATCCGGCTGCGCGACCGACCGGCTGCTTGACCTGCGCGCGGGTTTCTTACAACAATTCCATCCTCCCACTAGCGAAAGCACGCCATGCTTGATCAGACCGTCGCCGATTTCAGCCTGCCCGCCACCGGCGGCCAGACCTTCACGCTGTCTGCCTGCCGCGGCAGCACCGTTGTTCTCTATTTCTACCCGAAAGACAGTACCCCCGGGTGTACGACCGAAGCGCAGCAGTTTCGCGAACTTCACGCCCAGTTCGTCGACGCCGGAGCGGTGGTGGTCGGCGTCTCACGCGACAGCCTGAAATCGCACGAGAACTTCCGCGCCCGGCAGGAGTTGCCCTTTGCCCTGCTCGCCGACGCCGATGAATCGCTCTGCCAGCAGTTTTCGGTGATCCGGATGAAATCAATGTACGGCAAGCAGGTGCGCGGAATCGAGCGCAGCACCTTCGTCATCGACCGCGCAGGCGTCTTGCGCCGCGAGTGGCGCGGCGTGAAGGTCGCCGGGCACGCGCAGGAAGTACTGTCTTTCGTCATCGGGCTCTGACCCCCGTTGTCAACGCTGCCCGGGAAACCCCCTATGCCCAGCCCACCTGCCATCGGCACTGCAAGCCAGACGGCCGACGCGCCGGTGAAGCCGCTGGTCAAGCTTTTCGTGCTCGATACCAACGTCCTGATGCACGATCCGACCAGCGTCTACCGTTTCGCCGAGCACGACATCTTCGTGCCGATCATGACGCTGGAGGAACTCGACAATCACAAGAAAGGCCTTTCCGAAATCGCGCGCAATGCGCGCCAGGTAACGCGCACGCTGGAGGAAATCGTTACCAGCGCAAACCACGCCATTGACCAAGGTATCAGCCTCTCCGAGCCTTCACGCAAACTCGCCAGCGGTCGCCTCTTCCTGCAGACCGAGGCGATCGACGACAGCCTCCCGGCAGGTTTGCCGACCGCCAAGGCAGACAACCAGATTCTTGCTGTCGTCATCCATCTGCAGCACCGTCATCCCCAGCGCCAGGTGATCCTCGTCTCGAAGGACATCAACATGCGCATCAAGGCGCGCGCACTCGGGCTGCAGGCGCAGGACTATTTCAACGACAAGGTTCTCGCAGACACCGACCTCCTGTACACCGGCATGTACGAACTGGTACCCGATTTCTGGCAACGATCCGCTCAGGAAGTCGAATCGTGGAAAAAGGAGGGCCGAACGTCGTACCGCTTCAGCGGACCATTGTGCGCCCAACTGCTGGTCAACATGTTTGTCTTCCAGGAAGGCGAAAGGTCGCTGCAGGCGATCGTTCGTGCCGCCTCCGACGCGCGCGCCGAGATCGAAACACTCATCGACCATACGCATGCCAAGAACAGCGTCTGGGGAATCACTGCGCGCAACCGCGAACAGAACTTCGCCCTCAACCTGCTGATGAACCCGGAAATCGACTTCGTCACGCTGCTCGGTCAGGCCGGCACCGGCAAGACGCTGCTTACCCTGGCTGCCGGCCTGACGCAGGTGCTCGAGACCAGGCGCTACAGCGAAATCATCATGACACGCGTGACGGTACCGGTTGGCGAAGACATCGGTTTTCTGCCCGGAACCGAAGAGGAGAAGATGGGGCCATGGATGGGCGCGCTGGAAGACAATCTCGAAGTGCTCAACAAGAACGACCAGGACGCCGGCGACTGGGGACGCGCGGCAACGAACGACCTGCTGCGCCATCGGATCAAGATCAAGTCGCTCAACTTCATGCGCGGACGCACCTTTCTCAACCGCTTCCTGATCATCGACGAAGCGCAGAACCTGACGCCCAAGCAGATGAAGACACTGATCACGCGCGCCGGGCCGGGCACCAAGGTCATCTGCCTGGGCAACATCGCCCAGATCGATACGCCCTATCTGACTGAAGGAAGTTCCGGTCTCACTTACGTCGTCGACCGCTTCAAGGGTTGGAAGCACGCCGGCCATATCACCCTGCAACGCGGTGAGCGCTCCCGCCTCGCCGACCACGCCGCCGAGGTGCTATAATCGTGCGAACAGCAGGCCGTGCCTTGTCACACGGCTTGGTCGTTTTTTTTGGCCCGAGATCCGTGCCCCCGTTCCGTTCCCTGCGGATCCGACGCTTACCGGAGAGAGTCGATTGAAACGACGAGCTTTTCTTGCCGCCTCAGCGCTCCTTTCCCTGTTCACGCCGCCTTCCCTGCTCGCTGCCAATAAGAAGAAGGCGGGCGGCGCAGCAAGCTCCAGCAAGCCGACGAGCACGGCCAAGCCAAGCGGCAGCGCCGGCCGATCGGCCGGCCGAGCAAGCGCCAAAGCCAGCCGGAGCTCTGCCAGAAACAGCGCCAAGGGAACGGCAAGAAAAGAGAGCCGGCGAAGCTACCGCCCGCTCGTCGAGCGCACAAGTCCGCCGCCAGCCGCGGTGAGCGCCCCGCCGCCGCCCATCGAGCGCAACGCAATCAGTCTGCCTGACGAGCCGCTGCCGCAATGGCGCACCTACGAAGTCAGCTCGAGCATCGCAGTAAATAACGTCAAGGGCAAGCTGCGCGTCTGGGTGCCCTTGCCGCAGTACAAAGACAATCCATGGCAGCGCTCGCTCGGCCATAGCTGGCACGGGAATTTCGAACGCGCCACGGTCTACCGCGACCCGCTCAGCGAAATGGAGGTCTTCTACGCGGACTGGAAGGAAGGCAGTAGCACACCGCAACTGCAGATCGTCAGCCAGATCGCCAAACAGGACCGCCATTTCGATATCACTCGTCGTGGCAGCCTCGCCGAACGCGGTGAGGTGCTGCGTCATTGCCTGCAGTCGACCCAGCGGGTACCCACCGACGGACTCGTTCGCCTGACAGCCGAGCGCGCCATCGGCCGGATCAAGGACCCCGTAGCCCAAGGCAAGGCAATCTACGACTGGGTTCTTGACAATACTTCGTACGATCCGTCGACCAGCGGGATCGGCCGCGGCGACGTCGAAGCGATGCTCGACAGTGGTCAGTTCAGCGGCAAGAGCGCTGACATCGCACTCCTCTTCGTCGGTCTATGCCGATCGATCGGCATTCCGGCGCGACCGGTCTTCGGCCTGCGCATCGACAACTCGCGCCTCTTCGCCGGTCTCGGCGCCAGCGGCAACCTGTGCTTCCGGCAGCATTGCCGGGCCGAGTTCTATACGCCGGGCTATGGCTGGATTCCCGTCGATCCCGCCGATGTGCGCAAGGCGATACACGACGAACGCCTGCTGCACGCCGACCCGAAGCTCGTCGTCCTGCGCAAGCTCTTGTTCGGCTTCTGGGAAATGAACTGGATCGGGTTCAACGCGGCGCAGGATGTTCGCTTGCAGGGAACCAGCGGACGGGCGCTCCCCTTCCTCGTCGTGCCGCAGGCCGAGGCTGCCGGCCATCGTTTCGACATCTCCGACAGCAACCGCCTGAGCTACGTGGTCAACGCCACGCGCATCGACGGCTGAACACGTCGCCGCACTCGACCCGGATCAGTACGCGGCGCGGCTGGCAAAGTTCTCGAAACGGGTGTATTCACCCAGGAAAGTCAGCCGCACGGTGCCGATCGGCCCGTTACGCTGCTTGCCGATAATGATTTCGGCAAGCCCCTTGTCGGGCGTATCAGGATTGTAGACTTCGTCCCGGTAGATGAACATGATCACGTCGGCGTCCTGTTCGATGGCACCGGATTCGCGCAGATCGGACATTACCGGCCGCTTGTTCGGCCGCTGTTCGAGCGATCGGTTAAGCTGCGAGAGGGCCATCACAGGAACATTCAGTTCCTTCGCCAAGCCCTTGAGCGAACGTGAAATTTCCGAGATTTCTGTGGCCCGGTTCTCGCCCTGCGAGGTGGCCGACATCAACTGCAGATAATCGATGACGACGAGCCCCAGCTTGCCGCACTGACGGTGCAGGCGGCGTGTCCGCGCACGCAGATCAATCGGATTGAGCGCCGGCGTCTCGTCGATATACAGCGGCGCTTCGTGCATCTTGCCCAGCGCAAACGACAGACGCGACCACTCGTCGTCGTTCAGGCGCCCGGTGCGCACGCGGTGAGCGTCGAGCCGTCCGACCGACGAGAGCATGCGCATCGCAAGCTGCGTGCCGCCCATTTCCATCGAAAAGACCGCCACCGGGAGGCCGACCTCGAGCGCCACATGTTCAGCGATATTGAGCGCAAATGAAGTCTTGCCCATCGATGGGCGACCGGCAACGATCAACAGATCACCCGCCTGCAGACCCGCCGTCTTCGCGTCAAGATCGTGATAGCCGCTGGGCAGACCGGTGATGTCGGAAGGATTGTCGCGGTCGTGCAGTTCCTGGATACGTTCGACAACCTGGGTGAGCAAGGGATTGATGTGCACGAAGCCGCTCTGGTGGCGCAGGCCGCCTTCGGCAATGGCAAAAACCTTGGCCTCCGCTTCGTCGAGCAAGGTCTTCGGGTCGCGCCCGAGTGGGTTCAGCGCACTGCCGGCGATCTCGTCGCCAGCCGTCACCAACTGGCGCAGGATCGCCCGCTCGCGCACGATCTCCGCATAACGCCGAATGTTCGCCGCCGACGGCGTATTGGCTGCCAGCTCGCCGAGGTAGGCAAGGCCACCGGTATCGCTGCCCTCGCCCGCCAGATCGAGGCTTTCGGCGACCGTCACCACATCGGCTGGCTTCGCACGTTCGAGGAGCTTGCGGATCTGTCGGTAGATCCGCCGGTGCTCGTCGCGGTAGAAATCGCTTTCGCCAATCAGGTCGGCGATCTTGTCGAAAGCAGCGTTTTCCAGCAGCAATCCGCCGAGGACCGACTGCTCGGCTTCGATCGAATGTGGCGGTACGCGCAGTTCGGCCAAGGCAGAATCAGAGGGTGCATTCCGTTCACGCCGTGCGCGCGCCGACGACGACGGCCTGCCCGAATGGGACGGATCAGAGGAAGCGCTCAAGTCAGTCGGCAAGAAAAGTAGAGCAAACGACCGGACGGGGACGCCGGCGCCCACCTTGCAGTGCGGCCCGCAGCAGAAAAAAAGCCTTGCCCGCACAACGGACAAGGCTTCCTCTCGACTGCGCCGAGTGGGCGCTCCAGCATGGTGCCGTCGCGACTACAGCTTTGGCTGCTCGGCAACGACCGAAACCGTGATCGTTGCCACGACATCGCCGTGCAGGGCAACGTCGATCCGATTCTCGCCGACGTTCTTCAGCGGCCCCTTGGGCATGCGCACAGCCGACTTCTCGATCTCGAAACCAAGCCCACGCAGACCGTCAGCGATATCGAAGTTGCTCACCGAGCCAAAGAGCCGGCCATCGACGCCCGCTTTGCGAGCAATCCGCACCACCACATCGGCCATCTGCGCGGCCTGCTCCTGGGCAGCCGCCAGCTTGGCGGCGGCGGCGTTCTCCAGTTCGGCACGCTTGGTTTCGAACTCCTGCAGCGCCGCCGGCGTCGCCCGCTTGGCCCGCCCAGTCGGAATCAGGTAGTTGCGCGCGTAGCCATCCCTGACCTTGACCAGATCACCGAGATTGCCCAGATGAGCGACCTTTTCCATCAGAATGATTTGCATCGATCCACTCCTCGCTTACTGATGATTGTCGGTGTACGGCAGGAGCGCCAGAAAACGCGCCCGTTTGATCGCGATCGACAGCATCCGCTGATAGCCCGCCTTCGTGCCGGTCAGACGCGCCGGCATGATCTTGGCGTTCTCGGCAATGTACTCCTTGAACAGATCGACATCCTTGTAGTCGATCTCCTCCATCTTCTCGGCCGTGAAGCGGCAGAAGCGCCGCCGCTTGAACAGACCGCTGCCCCGTTTCTTGACGTTCTTTTCATCCTTCTTCTTGAAGAACCTTGCCATCTTGCTTTCCTTCAACAAATTCGATCTTGGTTACATGCATCTGCAACTGCTTGCCATGCCGGCTGCGGGCAGCGAGAAAGCCACCCAGAACGAGCCCGGCGCCCGGCTCCACCGCCTGCAGCGAGCGCGCGACCGCAGCCAGCGCGATCAGGCGGACCTCACAATCGACACGGCGCGGGCTACCAGCCTCGAGTTGCTCGGATTGGTGTCTGAGCACCCCCTCGACAACCGGTACGCCGGCCGGCGTGAAGCGCAGCGCCTGCCGTTCGACAAGCACGCCGGCCAGTTCGATGCGGTTCAGCAAAGCCCAGGTGATCAGGCCGTTGGCTGCGCAGCGCTGTCGGCCTCCGAGGGTTGACGGACCTCAAGCAGCGACTTTGACTTCTCGTCCTTCATCATTGGCGATGGCGTGCTGACCGCACGCTTCGTGCGAATCGTCAGATGGCGGAGAATCGCATCGTTGAACTTGAAGCCGTGTTCGAGTTCGCCTAGCGTCGCACCGTCGCATTCGATGTTCATCAGCACGTAATGTGCCTTGTGCAGCTTCTGAATCGGGTAGGCAAGCTGACGGCGCCCCCAGTCCTCAAGCCGGTGGATCTGCCCACCGCGCGCGGCAATCAATGTCCGGTAACGGTCGACCATCGCCGGCACCTGTTCACTCTGGTCCGGATGGACGATCAGAACGATTTCGTAATGACGCATGTACACTCCTTATGGCTGAAGCCCCCCGCCATGCGAACGGTGGAGCAAGTGGAAAAAGCCTGGGAGTATAGCCGCTTACCGGGTTGGTGAGCAAGCAGAACGGCCCTCACCCAGGGCAATCGCATAAATCCTATCGAGGAACGAGGAGTTCGGCGCGAGAGGTGTCCGAAGTAGCGGCAATGGAGTTGCCCCTATTGGGTGGACAGGTTAGCGCTTGGTTCTGAACCGGGTTGAGCCTGCTCGGGCGTAGGGTTATCCACGGCGGCGCGGCTGGCCCCTCTCAGGCCAGAGGAGAGCGGCGCGGAGGATAACCCGGGTTCGGGGCTGGCTGACTGCACAGAGTGGTGGTGCTTCTTTTCG
>ERZ761603.265-NODE-265-length-45637-cov-40.809486_pt1 | contig 45637 bp, 33 predicted proteins | sample MGYA00511879_ERZ761603 | MGnify/ENA primary metagenome ERZ761603 (study PRJEB28899, sample SAMN02850040) | bioreactor sludge metagenome | biome: EBPR Sludge; feature: EBPR Bioreactor; material: flocular biomat | place: Australia: Thorneside Wastwater Treatment...
GAACCACCTCATCGGCCGGGTAATTCAGATCCTTCGCCTTGCGCAACTCGACCTCAGCGCCCGTTGGATCGCTTCCTTCAAGCAGCGCCTTGGCCAGCAGAAAACGCGCCTCGGCAAGTTGCGGATCCTTCTGCAAGGCGTTCTTCAACTGGATGACGGCAGTCTTGTGGTCGTGCTTCAGCAGCGATTCCTTCGCCGAAGACAGCAGAGCTGTCGGGTTCTCGCCGCCGCAGCCGACCAGGAGAAGAGTAGCCAGCAATGCCGAAGCGGTCGCCTTGCGCAGCGTGTGCATCGAGTTACGTGTATTCATGAGGGTCCCCACGGAGTGGAAAAAGTGTTGCCCGAAACAAGCCTTATTTCAGCCCAAACCTGTGCATCATATCGTACAGCGTTGGCCGGCTGACACCGAGCAACTCGGCCGCCCTGACGACGTTGCCGTCGGCGCGCGCCAGAGCGGTGATGATGACCCGCCTTTCCGCTTCATCACGCGCCTGCCGCAGGTCCAGCACAGCCGGGTCGGTCTGTTCCCCGCCCAGCAAACCGATCTCCTCGGCTGTAATCTGATTGCCATCGGCCATGATCACCGCCCGCTTGATGCAGTTCTCCAGCTCGCGAACGTTGCCCGGCCAAGCATGCGATTCTATCGTCCGCAGAGCGTCCTCGCGCAAGGTCATCGCACCCCGATTGTTGTCAGCCGAAAACCGCCTGACAAAAGCGTGCGCCAGCAAGGAAGCATCGCCGAGGCGGGCGCGCAAGGGCGGAATATTCACGACGATCTCTGCCAGGCGATAGTACAAATCCTCCCGGAAACGCCCTTCGGTAATCAGGAACTTTAGATTCTGATGCGTCGCACAGACAATCCGGACGTTGACTGGAATCTCCTGCCGTCCGCCGATCCGCTCAATCACCCGCTCCTGCAGAAAACGCAGCAGTTTGGCCTGCAGGGCGTGCGGCAAGTCGCCGATCTCGTCGAGCATCAGCGTGCCGTTGTTGGCTGTCTCAATCTTGCCGGGAGTGGTCTTGGCAGCCCCGGTGAAAGCGCCTTTTTCGTAACCAAAGAGCTCGCTTTCCAGCAAATTGTCCGGAATAGCGGCGCAATTGATCGCAACGAAGCGCTCACGGCGCCTCTGCGACGACTCATGAACTCCCCGCGCCAGAAGTTCCTTGCCAGTTCCACTTTCACCCAGCAGAAGCACCGTCGCATCGGTGACGGCAACCCGCTCGATCGTGCGACAGACACGCAGCAACTCGGGGTCGCGGGTGAGCAGACCGGAAAGCACATCCGGCTGCTGCATCGATTGCAGCCGTTCGTTTTCCTTCTGCAACTCGTGGAGACGGTGAGCCCGCTGTATCGTCAGACCAAGCATGTCGATCTCGAACGGCTTGGCAAAAAAATCGTAGGCGCCGAGAGCAATTGCGCGCAGCGCGTTGACACGATCGTTCTGACCCGTCAGGACGATGATCTTGGTGTCCGGTGCCAGCGTCAGGATCTGTTCGAGCAACTTGAAACCTTCGGAGACGGAATCCGCGTCTGGCGGCAAACCGAGATCCATCGTCACCACCGGTGGCTGATAGCGACGCACCAACTGTAGCGCACTCTCACGGTCATCCGCGGTGAGCGCCTCGTACTGGTCGAAAGCCCAGCGCATCTGTTTCTGCAGCGCTCGATCGTCCTCGACTATCAGCAGGAGGGGCAACTTCTCGGCACTCATGTCGATTCCTTCGACAAGTCAGCGGACTCGACTCCGCTACCCACCTCAAACAATGGCAACAACAAATCCACCTGCGTTCCAATGTCGACAGCACTATCCACCGACAGCTTGCCCCCCAGCTCATGAACGTACTGGAAGCTCTCGTAGGCGCCAATGCCCATTCCCGTCGGTTTGGTTGTCTGGAAAGGCTTGAACAGGCGCTCGCGAACAAACTCAGGGCTCATCCCGCGTCCGGTGTCGCCCACCTCGATCAGCGCATGTGTCCCTTGCCGGGCCAGCCTGAGCCAGACGCGGCCACCGTTCTCCGTCGCATCCAGCGCGTTCTGCACCAGATGGCCGACCACGCGCTCAATTCGGTCTTCGTGCCCACGGGCAATCAGCCTCTCCTCGATATTCAGCTCCACATCCCTCCCCTGACCGGACTTGGCGGTCTGAATCCGCCGTACCACATCAGCTAGGTCAATACCGCGCGGCCCATCAAGCGGTGTTGCGCCTTCGCGCAGTTGCATCATCAACTTGCGCATGCGCTCGACGGAATGATTAACGGTCATCAGCATGTCTTTCTGAAATTCCGGATTCTCACGATGGCGCTCAGCGTTCGTGAGCATCAGGGAGAGTTGAGCAACGATGTTCTTCAAGTCATGCACGACAAAAGCGGACATGCGGTTGAACGAATCGAACTTCCGGACCTCGAGCAGGGCCTCGCTGGCCTGCATCTGACCGAGAAACGCCCCGGCCTGCCGTGCCGCAGTCTTCAGAAGGTCGTTAACCTCCCAGTTGACATCGATTCTGGTACGGGCCGTCGCCAGGACGACAAAGGCGATCAGTTCGCTGCCGGTGGTGAGAGGAACAACCAGCCATGCATTGGGAACCTCGACCAACCAGGACGGGAGTTCGAGACCATCATAGCGACGCGGTAGAGAACGATACTCTTCGAGATTGATCACCCAGCCGCTGTCGAGCAGAAACCGGCAAAGCGGGCTGCCAACATCCTCCGTCGCCGGCGAAGCCGGCATGTTCCAGAAAGCTGCCTGAGCAAAAAAGCGACCCGAGGGATCCTTCAGCCACAATGCGCCGCTTGGACTCTCGACCATATCCGCCAGACCCCGCACGACGTGTCGTCCCATGCCGGTAAAGCCGCCCTGCGCAGAAAGTGTCTGCGTAAATCGCAACCACTCCTCGCGATAGTCATAGCGGTAACTGAAGAAATGCTTGCCGACCTGCACCCTCAACCTGGCCCTCATCGAACCTGAGAAAGTCAGAGCAGCGAGGACCAGCAAGGCGGCAAAGAGCAGCGCCATCTGCAAGGCCCGCCCCCACTCGCCGCCAAAGAAGCGGACGTAGTAACCGGCCGCCGCCATGAAAAGGAGATAGGTACCGACGATCAGCAGTGTCGCCGAGTGCAGGGCAGCACGCTGCGACATGACCAGTCTCCTCTTCCAGTCATGGCTGCGGATTGCCGACAACGCCACCAGCGGCAAACCCATGGCATGCGCAAAACCGCGAATGCTGAAAGCGTCCGCATCAATGCGGTTGAACAGCAGGGCGTCCGAGTACAGGTACATGTCAAAAAGGAAGACACCGCCGAGCCCAAGACACAACGGCTTGATGCTCCAGCGGAAGTCAGGCGAAACGTTCCGGAAGAGGCGCTCGACGAGTACCAGGCCGTACACGCTCATCGCCAGCGAAACGAACAAGGCCACTCGCTGTGACGACAGGACCAGGTCGACACCGAAGACGACCATGACTTGCGCGGCGAAACCACCCACGACCAGCAGCAGGGCGAAGCCGCTCAGCCAGCCTGTAGCCGCTGGCAAAGACGCCCCCTCGGCTGGTTCCGGTTTCATCAGGACGAGGAGAAAGAGATACCATCCGCCGAAGCGCAGCATGTCGGCCAGCAGGCTGCCGGCGAGGAAAAGCACCTGGCCGGTCAGCGCAAAGGCCAGGCCCAGCATCCCCCACAGCGCGCACAGGCTGACGGCAAGGAACATGGCGCGACTACGACCGCCAGCCCGCCAGCCGGCCGCAAGGTACAGCGTCAGGAGGGCCGCCAATACGCCGGCCAGCCCGTAGCTCCACACCGCGACCATTGCCATCTTGCTGTCCATCATGGCCCACAATCCCCGCGTATCCTTGCACCCCGATGAACTGCAGGCCCCGGACGATGCTTCACCGGGCACCCTTGCCAGTCAAGACCACACCGACCGTCTGGAACAGAATCAGGATATCCAGGAACAGGGTGTGGTTCTTGACGTAGTACAGATCGTATTGCAGCTTCTGCACGGAGTCTTCGACCGTTGCACCGTATTGGTACATCACCTGTGCCCAGCCGGTCAGCCCTGGCTTGACACTATGGCGTACGGCGTAGAACGGGATGTCACGCGTCAGTTGGTCAACAAAATAGGGGCGCTCAGGACGCGGCCCGACAAGACTCATATCCCCCACCAGCACATTGTACAACTGCGGCAGTTCGTCGATACGCAACTTGCGAATGAGGCGGCCAACCCGCGTCACACGGTCGTCGTCCAGGGTCGCCCAACGAGGCTTACCGTCGCTCTCGGCATCGTTGAACATGCTGCGAAACTTGATGACCTTGAACAAGCGGCCATCGAGGCCAACCCGTTCCTGCCGATAGAAGACCGAAAAGCCATCTTCCAGCACGATCAGGATCGCCGTCAGCATCATCACTGGCAAGGAAAGAAGCAACAGGAAGGCGGCGACCAAAACATCAAACAGCCGTTTGATACTCGTCCGCCGCCAATTCTGCCGGAAGCCCTCGCCAAAAATCAGCCAGCCGACGCGCAGTGAATCGAGACGGAGTTGGCCAAGGGCCCGTTCGAAGTAGCTCGCCAGATCCAGCACCCTGACGCCGGACAGCTTGCAGTCAAGTAGTTCGCGCAAGGGCAGTGCACCACCGCGACGCTCCCGCACGGCAACGATGATCTCGTCAACTTTAAGGGACTGCGCCGTGTCGGAGAGTGACATCTGCTGGGACAGGACGACCTGCGCCGGAACGACGATCTCCGTTTCAGTAGCGCAGGGATAGAAACCAACGATCTGGATGTCCGGATCCGACTTGCGCAAGACGCGGCCCACGTTCTCGGCTTCCTCACCAACGCCAAAAACCAGCACGCGGTGACTGAGAATGGAGCCAGGCCGGCTGTGGGCCAAATGGACACGACGAAGCAGTGTGGTAAAGAGCGCCGCCAGCCCCGACAGCAACATGAGGTTCCGATCGACCTCGGCCACCGAAAGCAGGTAAAACACCCCATACGCCAGCGGAATGGCAAGGTAGAGAGACAGCACCGCGCGTGCCCGGGTCTCCTCCCGAGTACGGCTGTGCACTCTCTGATAGATCCCCAGCCAAGTGTTGAAGACGATCATCGTCAGCGCAAAGATCACCGCATAAAAAGCGACTTTCTCAAGTTCGAAGCGGCCTCCACCGCCGATCCACATGGCGGCAAGAATCACGCACACGACCGGAAACATCAGGTCGACCGCAACCTGGGCAATAGTCTTCCGATGAAACCAATGATTGAACACCTTGATCACGATAGACCCCTTGCAAGCACGAACCTGGAAACTTCTCGTTTATGAACGAGGCTCGGCTACCTTCCTGGAACTTGGAAAAGCCGAGCAAACGCCACGAAACGAAGGCTATCAGTGCAGATGGTTGGGAACCGTGAACTAATGCACAAGCAGCGAACGATACCTCACGAGGGAAGCCGTTCTGCGCTCGCCGAGAATTAAGGCACTACTTCGATGAAAATACATAACCATTTGATACAATTTAATATTATCTAGAAAAACAGACTGATTCATGCCGAAATTATACCCCGAGCAGCAACCCTCAGGGCGTTTTGAAGGACGCGGACGGCGCCTCGAGAAGGCTTTCAGGGGCTCGAGCATCGAGGACCAGAGCAGAGCATAGCAGCAAGTAGAAGAGGAAAGCAGACCGTGGCATGTCCAGCAGACTCGAGAACACCCCGACGACCAGGCAGGCAAGCAGTGCCGCAAGCAGATACGGTGCGAGGACGTGATCTGCTCCGGGACCCCGCAGCAGATTGGCGAAGGCCATTGCCAGGAGAGCCAGCAGCAAAGAAAGTCCGATCAGTCCCTGATCAATCAGTACCTCGAGGAAGAGACTATCGACGTGCCAGGACAGGAAGTCATGGCGGCCGGAAAAGAACCACTGCGACATGCCGCCGGAAAAACCGCCATTACCCAACAGTTGCTGGCCCTTCGCATCGACGACGCTCAGGTTGTCGACATCGATGAAGTCCGCCGGCCCCAGCAAGCGCAAATCAAAGAATCCGAGCACGGGTACCGGCCATCCCCCGGGGAATCCCTTGCGCCCAGTCAGTGACAGCGACACATGTTGCCATCCCTCGTCCCCCGACAACCTGACCACGGCAGGGTGCGTGCACGACGCCGCATAAAGCAGATGCTTATGGCACAGGCCGACGCTCAGCATCGCCGGCTGCAAGCTGCGCAAGTCCATGGCCACAGTAGAAGTGCCTGCGAAAGGTGCAGGCACACGCTGCAGCAACTCGAATCCGCCGCCCGGCCGCACGCTTTGCCGAGGCAAGAGGACGCGCAAGTGGGTCGCTTCGCCTTCTTCGACGAGACGCAGGCGACCAGGCATCTGGCGCCCTGGCACGGTCTGCGAATAGTTTGCCGGGAACCGCCCGAGGCCCCGGCCGAGCAGGAACTCCGACGGGTCGCGTAACAGGCTCAGGCCCTCACGCCAGTGCTGCATGCGCCCACCGAGATCGCGCTCGCCGGCTGCGAACCTGGCGCTCATGAAGTCTCCCGTTCCCAGAACGGCGAGGATCTCGATGAGCAGAACGGCCACCAACACGCGGTTTCCGTACACCCGCCAGGGCTCCGACGCCAGCGCCACGAGCGCAGGCCGAGGCGCCATCGCCAGGGCCCGGCGCCGCCGCCAGGGTGCCGCCAGCAACCAGGCGAGCACCATCAGCGAAAATCCCACTGCCAGATAGACGCCACGCGAAAAGGTTGTCAGACAGGCGTACGCGGCACTCATTGCCAGCAGTGCCGCGAGCCCCCAGCGCCATCGGGAGCGCACGTGCACTACTGCGTGGACGGCAAACGGAACAGTCAGTGCAAGAAAACCGTCGAGCCCCGCGCCACCCACATGCATTTCCCAGAACAGCGCCGTGCTGCGATAGGGCGTGGAAAAATCCAGCAACCCTGGATATCCAGCGCGTTCCCAGAGGACAGCCACAGCCACCCAGCCCAGCCCGGTTGCCACGCCGGCCGCGAGGCTTCGCCCGACAAGCAGCGATCGGCTCGCCAACAGGCTGGCCAACGACGGCAGGAGCAACAGAACCAGCAGGAAACTCTTGGCAATACGCAGGCTGTTCAACGGATCTTCATAACCCTGAAACCACCCCAGGGGAAAGCCACCCGCATCGGCAACACCACGCGCCAAGGCCAACAGATACGATACGGTCAAGAGACCCAGCCCAATCTGTGCCAGGCGGAAGCGCCCTACCGTCAGAGGCCACCCCAAGGCATGACGGGCACCCTCTCCCGACCGCTTGCGAGGCGCATCCCCTGCCAGGCTACCCGGTTCGCCAACGGCACCGGCCCTGCAGCCAGGAGGCGGGCCAATCGACGGGCTCGCCTGGTACTGTGACGTTTGCGCGAGCCCTTCGGTGGAGGTTCCAGCCCGCTTCACACGCCAGCACCGCCCAGTCGCCATTCGCGCATGGCAACCCGCCACCGCGCCAAGTGCGAGCAGATCGAACTCCTCGATGCCTACCCATCCCGTCCAGGCGGAAAACCCGGCAAGCGGCAGCAACGCAGGTAGAACGAACAGCCACAAGGCTGGGCGCAGCCAGACGGTGATGCACCAGACAACAAAAGCCGGCGTCAGCCATGTCGCCCAGAGCGGATGATGCAGCGCAAGGAAAATTCCCAACACGGCGGCAAGGATGGCGAGAGCACCGCAAATCCCAGGCATGGTCGCCGCCGCAAACGCCCTCTGTTCTGCCACCAACTCGCGTCCCCTGGCTTGACTTTCCCGCAATTGCACGGCGTCATCTCTTTGACAACCACGTGAAGCGTCTCCACCGGCTTCTGTCGGCGTACCGTATGCGCCGCGGCCACACTCGCGCCCGTCGTCAGCGTAGCGGCTGCCAGCCCTGCTCACTGGCGCCGGATTCTGTCTGTCGCGCCGGAATCTGTCAATCAACAGGCGTCGCGCAAGGCGGTCGATGCTCGCCGAACGGCAAGGGGGCTGGGCCTTGCCGCCCTGCTATCGCGCACCGTCGCGTGCTGCCGGATTCGGGCACAGTCGCTTGCCAACCGGGTCGTTCTGGCGTCTAATCGGCAGACAATCCAGCTCCGACGACCTGCGCTGACGAACCCTCCGCCCGCCCCTAAGGCCTATCCTCACGAGCTGGCACACGGAGGAACAGGACGTGTTATCGCCCGAACGGTGGCACTGGATCGTACTTGGACTGGCGCTGACGGTCACCGAATCCGACCACGCCGAACGCTTACTGCTGCCCGCAGAAATCCAGAGCACCTTGCGCAGATTCTCTCGGCGCGTGGTGAAGACCGGCAACTGAGCGGGTGAACCCCTCCCCGACGGAGAGCTTCAATGAACACAGGCTGGATCGTTTTTGGCATCTGTATCGTTTTCGTCCTCGCAGGCGCGATTCCCCTGCTCAGGGATCGTGGAGCCGACAGGAACCCGCCAGTGCCACGCAAGGAGACGCTGCACGACTGGCGAAACGAAAAGTAGCCCGGCAGCCCCTGCCAGGCGGACATCACCCACTTGCCAGCCAGTCAGCCCCCGGACTTGGCCGTTTCCCTGCGACACTGCCTCAAGTGAGAGAGGCCGACTTGAGCGCCTCCCGGATCTCAACCAGAATGCTCTCGTGATTGCTGTGCTGCTGCTCGGCCATCGCCGGGAAGGCTGGCCAGCCATGGTCGAACCACTCCAGGCCGGCAAATTGGCGACGACCCTCATAACGGGGAATGACGTGAAAGTGAACATGGTGATCAACCATCATCAGCATCAGGTAGTTGATGGCCTGGTAGCCAAAGGCTGACCTCAGGGCCATCTCCAGTCCGGGCAGCAACTCGGCCAACTGGGCCATTTCTGCAGCCGTCACCTCCGAAAACCGGGCAGCATATCGGTTGAGCGACAGGATGCCGCAGCCCAGGGTCGCCTGGGCAGGTCTTAGCGACCATGACCAGGCCGTGTTTTTCGCGACCAATAGCTCCTCCACCCGAAACTTCGTGCGGAACTGGGCAAGAACCGGTGATTCGTCCATCTTCTTTCTCCCCTGTCAGAAAACCGCCAAGGTAACAGACGTACCGGAGATCACTCCATTGCCTTGCTCGCGCACACCCCGCACAACGCGTCGATTGCTCTGCGCGAGCGTCGTCAGGCCCGGCCAACATGTGGCAAACTCGCTCTTGCTGCTGGCGCGTGCCGGCACCTGATCAGCGTAAGGAAAGAGGGAATGACCATGACCAGATACGGTTTCGTCGCCTCGGGCGGCGGCTATCGAAGCTTCTACACCGAAGGCGCGCTGGTCTGGCTGAAGCGAAACAACGTGCCCTTGGTGCACATTGCCTCGACCAGTTCCGGCAACAACATTGTCGTCGACTTTCTGCTCTGGGACTGGCAGAGCGAAGAGTTGCCGCCGGTCCTGAGCCGAACGCTCAGGCTCAACGTGACCGACATTTTTCATGTCTTCTCCAATTTTCTCGGTTTGCGTCCGCCGTTGCTCCCGACCGGCACGCATCTATTCACCGTTGACAAAGACAGCTGCCGCAGGTCACTCCTGCTCGATGACCCGCGACGCCGCCAGTTGCTGGCCGAGCACCTAAAGACCTTGCGTTGGGATATTCGCGCCACCAACCTGAGCCAGCAACAGGGGCGTTTCTTCAACGTAAACGAGATTCTGGGCAGCATCGACGACGCCAGTCTCGACGCATTCATGAACGCCTTCCTTGCCGGCATCACCACCATCCCGTATTTCAAGGCGATCACCATCGATGGCGACTATTACATCGAGGGCGGATATCTCGACAACACGCCGCTGCGCACCCTGTTCGAAGATGACGAGGTGGACGAGATCATCGCCGTCGACTTCACCGACTACGACTATCACCGCGAACTTGACAAGCTCTACCACGCCAAGTCGTTCATCCTGCCGTTCAACAGCATAGATACGCACCTTCTCGTCAGTGACATGCAACTCACGCTGCCCAACACCCGCATCTTCGCGCAAGCGACCCTGATCAACGAAATGCTCAAGACGATGGGCCAAAAGAGCGCCGAGGTTGGCGGCAAGCGCTATTACGCCAAGCCGCTGCACGTGCTGCGACCAAAGGATCTCGAGAGTATGACGATCTCACTCAAGGACAGCAGCAACCAGAAGCGTTACTTCGAGCTTGGCCAACAGGAAGCAGCGGCGATGTTCCAGAGTTCCTGACGGCTTACGGCTTACGGCGCTGGAGTCGAGCAAGCGAGGATGCGGCCTCGGGAGTCGCGCAGCACGAGGGCTCCGGGAGGTGCTGGGCTGACATGAAGCCGACGGAATCCTCGGACGCTTGCCCGCGCTCCGAGCACGCACAGTGTCCAGCATAGCCATGCTGACCAAAGCGTATGGCTGAAGTAGTGGGCCCCGCGGGCCAACTGCGCCCAGCCAAAGACGCTACCCGCCAGCAATACGATGGCGAGAAAGCAGCCGGCCAGTCGGGGCCGATGCTCCCGCCACAGGAAGTAGATGCCAAAGAACGAGAATGCAGCGACGGCGTGGCCCGACGGAAAACAATGCCCCGGCCCGCCATCCGATACACCGATTTGCCAGTGCGAAACGTAGCTGGCGACGCCGCCAAACTCGGCGAGATCCCAGGGGCAACTCGTCGTTGTAACCCGCTTGATCGAAGGAACCAGCAGGACGCCGGCCAGCATCACCCCGATCCAGTGCCAGCGCTCGATGCGCTTCGGGCCAGGTAATAGCGGATGGCAGGCGTCCACGACCAGCAGACCCAACGCGCCCCAGGCGAACAGGCGACCGCCATCGTGCAGCAGGCTGCGGGTGAGCCACGCATCCCGCCATCCGAAGCCAGCCGCCGTACCGTACCAGTGGGTGAGAGCCAGATCCCAGCCGCTGGCGTCCCACGCCAGCAAGCAAGCCAACGCAAGAGATGTCACCAGCAGATCACAGCGGCTAGCAGCGTGTCGCCTCACAGCGCCGCCACCGCACCACCACGGCAACTGCTCAGCAGGTCCCAATCCTGCTCGTACAGGGTCGTGCGCACATCAAGCAAGGCAAGCAGCGTGTGGAACAGGTGGTCGTGGCTCACCGGCTTGGCGGCGCGGCGCTGCAGACAGTCAACATCGATCGCCCCGGTCTGGCGAAAGCCCTCCGAGAACCACATCAGCATCGGTACGCTCGTCTGTTCCGCCGGGGCAATCGCATACGGCATGCCGTGCAGGAACAGGTTGTTCTCGCCCAGTGACTCGCCGTGGTCGGAAACATATACGACTGCCGAGTCCACCTTGTCGGCCTGCGCCTGCAGCTTGGCGATCAGAGTGGCCAGAACATGGTCCGTATACAGCAGCGCGTTGTCGAATGCGTTGACAATCTGTTCACGGGAGCAGCGGTTCAGGTCGTCGTCTTCACACGCCGGCTGGAAGCGCGCGAAGGCTTGCGGATAGCGGCGATAGTACGACGGGCCGTGGTTGCCGAGTTGGTGAAGCACCAGCAACTGGCTGCCGCTGGCGCCGGCCAGTCGCTCGTCAAGGCCGTGCAGGAGCCCGGCGTCGAAGCAGTGCCCCCCAACGCAGAGCCCCGGGGCGTTGAGTGACGCAACCGACTCGTTGGCCAGACCCTCACAAACCCCCTTGCAGCCCGATTGGTTGTCGCGCCAATGCACGCCCACGCCGGCACGCGCCAGGACATGCAGCAGGGACTCGCTACCACTGATTCGCGCCTCGTCGTAATCGCGCCGCCCGACGGGCGCAAACATGCACGGAACCGACACCTCGGTGTTGGTGCCGCAGCTTGTAACCTTGGCAAAATTGATCACGGGCAGCCGGGCTAGTTCGGGCGTCGTCTGCCGCGCGTAGCCGTTCAGTCCCCAGTTGGCCGCACGGGCCGTCTCGCCGACTACCAGGACGACGACCGTCGGCTTGCGACGCATGGCCCAGCCCGGCCCAGGTGCGGCGTCCAGCCCGATTGCCCGGCGCGGCGCGGCCGCACCCCGGGCATCAGCCGCCGTCACACTGGCCAGCGACCACAGGTAGTTGGCCGGCGTGATCAGGTAGCGCACTTCCTTGTTGTTGCGCATCAGCGACGAAAACGGCTTGAAGACCACCATCAGCGCCACCCCCGCCACCACAGCGGCCAACAGCAGCAGCCCCAGGCGAATCCCCATTGCCCGCAGCCGCGGCCGGCGGACGATCTCCACCCGGCATAACAGCATCAACGGCAACACCGCGTAAACCAGCAGTTGCAGCAGCACGCTCCAGGAGAACAACTCGCGCGCCTCTGCCACGTCGGTCCGGATGACATTGCGCAGCATCGACGGGTCCAGGTAGACGCCGTAGACCTGCATGAAATGCGAGGCAAGGGCGGTGGTCACGATCAGCACCGTCAGCAGCGGCTTGACCGTCCAGCGGTTGGCAACCAGCGCCAGCAGGAAGAAATGCACTGCCACCAAGAGGACGCCCAGGGCCAGTACGAAACTCCACGTCTGAACGTCGGACAGGACGCGATCCCTGAGCGCCGTACCAAAAAATGCCCGGTTGGCCGTCAGCGCCCAGAAGACGCTCGCCACCAACAACAACTGCTCGACGGTCGCGGGCACAGTGAAGCGCTCGCGGCCAGTACATGCATCGCCGCCCAGCAGCAATGAGAAAACGGAGGATGGCCTGATCATGCAAACGATTCTGCACCGACAGCCTGAAGCCGGCCTTAAGCAGCCTGGATGCTCAAGGCGCTGACCGGGCAGCGAAGCCTGGCATCCGAGATACTCAATCTTCGGTACAATCGGCAGCCTTTCACTGTCAAGGGCCTGTCCGTCGACCCATGCGACTCCTGCTGATCGAAGACGACGAGATCCTCGGAGAGGGACTGCGTGACTATCTGAGCGCCGACGAGCACCGCGTGGACTGGTGCCGCAGCCTGCGAGAGGTTGCCGCCCACCGCGGCGAGCCGTATGACGCGCTGCTCGTCGACTGGCAATTGCCCGACGGCTCCGGCCTCGACTGGCTGCGCAGCCGGCGCAGCGGGGGTGACGCCACACCGGCGCTGATGCTTACGGCGCGCGACCTGCTCACCGACCGCATCTGCGGCCTGGACAGCGGGGCCGATGACTACCTGGTCAAGCCTTTTGCTCCAGAGGAGTTGACCGCCCGGCTGCGCGCCGTATGCCGGCGCAGCGCGGGCAACGCCAGCTCCCGGCGGCGCGTCGGCCAGGTCGAGATCGACCTGGCCGCACGCAGCGCTCATCTGGCGGGGCAGCGCGTCGAGTTAACGGCGCGGGAGTGGGCGATACTCGAGGCACTGCTGCTACGCGCCGGCCGCATTGTCACCAAGCCCGACCTTGAACGACTGATCCTCGGCTTCGACGCCGAATGGGCAAGCAACGCCCTCGAGGTCCATGTCGCAGGCCTGCGGCGCAAGCTCGGCCGTGAGATCGTGGAAACGATACGCGGGCTCGGCTACCGAATCGGTGCTCAGCCATGAACAAGGACTTGCCGTCGATCCGGACGCGGCTGGCACATGCGCTGGTCGGCTGGTCGGTACTGTGGAGTGTGGCGGTGTCGATGGCGGTCTGGCTCGCCGTGCAGAACGAGGTAGACGAACTGCTCGACGATACCCTGGAGGCGGCGGCGGAGGTACTGAGCGGGCCACTTTCGATCCAGGCCCAGGCGGAATCTCCTCCAGCTGGCCATGACGCGGGCAGCGAACACGCTTCATCCTTGCCGAGCGGCCGTTTCGCCTGGCAAGTGGTACGCTATCCAGCGAGCGGCAAGGCGCAGGTATTGATCAAGTCGCCAGCGGCACCGACGAGCGCGCTGCGCGGCAGCCCCTCTCCCGCCTTTGGTGACGCATCCGGTTGGCGAGTTTTCGGCATCTCCCTGGCCGATGGTAGCCAGTGGCTCTACGTTGCGCAGAGTCACGAAGAGCGCCACGAAGCACAGCTTGAAGTGGCTTTCGGCGCGGCCCTGGCGACGCTGGCCATCGCCCTGATCGCCCACCTGTGGCTGCGCGCCCGCGTGCGCCACGAGTTGTTGCCCCTGCAGCGTCTCGCGCAGCACCTGGGCGCGCACGACCCGGCAAGCACCCGCGCGACGCTAGGTAAGGCCGAGCGCCAGGAGCTGCAGCCGGTACATGCCGCCATCGACGCACTCGCCGAACGTCTTGCCCGCCGTCTGGCCCAGGAGCGTGCCTTCACGTCGCATGCGGCACACGCGCTGCGTACGCCGCTGGCGGGCATCGATGCGCAGCTCGCCGTAGCCCTGCGCGAATGCCCGCCTGAATTGCAGCCGCGCCTGCAGCGCGTTCGTACCGCCGCTGGCCGCCTGCAGCGCGTCGTGGCGGCACTGCTGACGCTATTTCGAAGCGGCGCAGAGCTGCAGCGCCAGCCGCTTGACCTCACCGCCCTGATCTCCCGCTTGCCGTTGGACGCCCTGACGATTGATGTGCAAGCGCCACAGGCCGTCAGCGCCGACGCCGACCTGTTGGCCGCGGCACTGCTCAACCTCTTCGACAACTCGCTGCGCAACGGCGCCACCCGTGTGCAGGTGTCGACGCCCACCGCGACCACAGTACGATTGGACGACAATGGTCCAGGCGTCAGCCCCGAGCGGCGAAGGGCGCTGCAAGGCGCCATCGCCGCCCAGGCCTACGAGGGCAGCACCGGACTCGGCCTGGTGCTCGCCGATCTAGTCGCACGTGCGCACGGTGGCGTATTGCTTATTCCCGACGTGAGCGGAGGCTTCGCCATCGAATTGCGACTCGGCCCGTGCGGAGAGTGAATCATGCGCGACCGGCCTCACACAACAGCCAGCGAAAGCCTGCCCGAAAAACTCCTGAAACCAAGGGGCATCAGCCAATAGCAACTGGCCGAGGAAACTGGCATTCCGCAACGGCACGTCGGAGAGACAGTTTCTGACCATCATTTCTGGCGGCCGATCGCCAGGCTCAGCCCGGAAGCACCAATGATCAACATGCCGACGATCGCCGGCAAGTCGGGCAGGTGGTCGAAGACCAGCCAGCCGAGCAGCGTCGCCCAGACGAGCTGGAGATAGAGCAGAGGCGAGAGCAGCGAGGCCGGCGTTTCACGGAAAGCGCGGATCAGCAGCAGATGGCCGAGGCCACCGTAGACGCCGAGCGAGACGACCAGCAACCCCTGCCCAAAGCTGGGCAACCGGCCATCCCAGAAGACCGGCACGACCGGCGACATCACCAGCGTTCCGAGCAACGCCGTGTAGAACAACAGGCGCATCGGTGGCTCGGTGGCCACCAGCTTGCGAGTCAGGATCTGGTAGGCGGCGTAACACAGTGCCGCGCCAAGGGCGCAGGCAACACCGGTCGCGGCCAGGTTACCCCCGGGCCGAGCGATCAGCAGGACGCCGGCGAAGCCAGCAACGGTTGCCAACCAGGTGCGCGAACGCACCTGTTCGCCGAGCAGTGGGCCGGCCAACAACGCCACCAGCAAGGGAGCGACGAAGATCAGCGCCGTCGTTTCCGCAAGCGGCAGGGTGTACAGCGCGAGTTGTCCGAGCAGCGTGACGCCGGCCAGCGTCACCCCGCGCAGCCCCATCAACCACGGTCGACGGGTGAGAATAATGCCGCGCCCCTGACCCGGAAGAATCGTCAACACCATGATCAACAAGTGCACCAGATAGCGTGCCCAGACCAGCAGCGGCACGGCCAGAAAAGCGCTCAGGTGCTTCGCTGTCGCGTCCAGTGCCGAGAAAAGGAACAGCGCACAGAGACAGAGCAGGACACTCCCTGTCCGGAGCGACGCGACGGCCTGACTATCTGCCATGCGCGATCCAGCGGTTGAAGCAGGAGCGCGCGCTGTCGATGATCTCGCCGGCGGTCAGTCCGACCGGCCCACAGCCAGCCGCAACCCGTTCGTCGGCAGCAAGGCCATGCAGGTGTACGCCGGCCAGCATTGCCTCCAGCGCCGGCCAGCCCTGGCCAAGCAGGGCCACGATGAAGCCGCTGAGGACGTCGCCAGTGCCGGCGGTCGCGAGACCGGGATTACCGGTGGTATTCACGAACCAGCGGCCGTCGGGCGTGGCGACAACGCTGCCACAGCCCTTGACCACCACCACTGCCTGGTAGCGGGCCGCGAGCTGCAGCGCCGCATTGCCTCGGTCGCTCTGGACAAGGGCCGTATCGCAGCCGAGCAGGCGTGCAGCCTCGGTCGGATGCGGCGTCAGCAGCGTCGACGCCTGCCGGGTGCTGCGCTCGACCACCGCCTGCTGCAAACGCTGGTTGCCAGCGAGCAGGTTGAGCGCATCGGCATCGAGCAGCAGTGGCATGTCGAGTGCGCAGGAACGTTCCAGCAGGGCGAGCGCTTCGTCGCTGCCGCCCATCCCCGGCCCGCAGGCGAGCGCGCTGAGGCCAGCAGCCAACAGCGCATCGGATTGGCGCAGCATCAGTTCGGGCTGTACCGGGTCGATCGCCGGCGCCTGCCGGTCGAGCAGGCCTAGATAGACACGACCGGCGCCAAGTCGGAGCGCGGCGCGGCCGGCGAGGAACGCAGCTCCGACCATGCTGCTCGCACCACCGAGAATGCCGACACTGCCATGATTGCCCTTGTGGCTGTTCCTGGCGCGCGGGCGCAGGAAATTGACCAGAAGGTCGCTGCCGATCGTTCGCGCCGAGGCTGTCGTCAGACGCTCGGCATCGAGGTCGAGCGCGGCAACCGAGATCGTGCCGCAGTGCTCCGGGCCATCACCCGTAAGCAGGCCGGGCTTGCCGGCAATGAAGGTGAGGGTGTGACTGGCGCGTATCGTCACGCCACAAAGTCTGCCGGTATCGGCGTCAAGGCCACTCGGACAATCGAGGGCGAGCAGCGGACAGCGGTCGCGGACGGCCAGCGCATTGGCGGCCAGCACCAGCTCGCCGTAACGACCGCTGATCGGGCGCTGCAGGCCAATACCGAAGAGACCATCGACAATCAGCGCCCAGCGCTGACCGGACGGGATGCTGTCGAGTACGCTACCGCCATCGTCAACGAAGCGCTTGTAGGCAGCCGCAGCATCCTTCGGCAAGCGACCGGGCTCACCGGCGAAAACAAGGCTGACCGCGAAACGACGCTCGCGCAGATGGCGGGCGGCGATGAAGGCGTCGCCACCGTTGTTGCCCGGCCCGGCCAGGACCAGCAACGACGCGCCCTGCAAGCGGCACAACGAAGTGGCCAGGTCGGCGGCAGCCAACCCGGCGCGTTGCATCAATGGCTGGTCGGCGGCGACGACTTCGATGGTGCGCAGGTCGGCGGCGAGATAAAGTGGTTCTGATCGAATGCCTGTTTTCATTGCCGGCTCCTGAGCCAGGAGGTTATCGAAAATTCACTCCGATTCTAGCCCACCTGCGCCGCCACCGGACGATTCGACAACGGTCGCTGGCGTCCCGGCAACGCTTGCCGGCGCGGCGAACCAGGATGGGCACCTGGGCAGTTCCCGGGCGTCGGCTATAATCCCGTCATTCCTTCCTTCAACGCAGCTCTGCCTGCCTTCTCTGCAACCCGCCATGGCCGACATCCTGTTTCTCCGCGGTGCCCCCGCTTTTTCGTCTTTTCGTCTGCAGGCCTTGCAGCAGCGCGTGGCGCTTGCCGTAACGGGAGCGCACCTGGACGCCGCCGAGTACTGGCACTTTGTCGCCACCAGACAGCCACTGACCACAGCCGAGCGCCGACAGCTCTCGGCACTACTCGAAGAACGCGCCGCGGGCGAAGGCCAGGGCGGCGAACTCTTCCTCGTCACACCGCGCGTCGGAACGATCTCGCCGTGGTCGTCGAAGGCAAGCGACATCGCCAGCAACAGCGGCCTGCAGGCAGTCGAACGTATTGAACGCGGCATTGCCTTCTGGCTCGATCACCGGCAGGGCAGACTCTCGCCTGCCGAGCGGGCCAGCATCGCCGCGCTGCTGCATGATCGTATGCTGGAAACCGTGCTCGACAGCTTTGCGCGCACGGCGGATCTGTTCCGCCACTTCACTCCAGAACCGCTGACCAGCGTCGATTTGCTGAGCGGCGGTCGTGGAGAACTGGTCGCGGCGAACCGGCGGCTGGGCCTGGCCTTGTCGGAGGACGAAGTCGATTACCTCGCCGATCTGTTCCTCAAGGCGCAGCGCAACCCGACCGACGTCGAGTTGATGATGTTCGCGCAGGCCAATTCCGAGCACTGCCGGCACAAGATTTTCAACGCCTCCTGGGTGATCGACGGTCAGCCGCGCAGCGAAACGCTGTTCGGCATGATCCGTGAAACACACCAGGCGCATCCGGCCGGCACCATCGTCGCCTATGCCGACAATTCATCGGTCATCGAAGGTGCCTGCGTGCCGCGCTTCCATCCTGGTCCCGATGGCCGCTACGCCTATCACGAAGAACCGACGCACATTCTGGCCAAGGTCGAAACGCACAATCACCCGACGGCGATCTCACCTTTTCCCGGGGCGGCAACCGGCTCCGGCGGAGAGATCCGCGATGAAGGCGCCACCGGCCGTGGCTCGAAGCCGAAAGCCGGCCTGTGCGGTTTCTCGGTGTCCAACCTCAACATCCCCGATTTCTTGCAGCCATGGGAACTGGCGAGCAGTGCCTATGGCCGCCCGGCGCGCATCGCTTCGCCGCTGGCGATCATGCTCGAAGGGCCGATCGGCGCCGCCGCCTTCAACAACGAGTTCGGCCGCCCGAACCTCGCGGGTTATTTCCGCACCTACGAGCAGTTCACCGGCAGCGGCGCCGGGCAACTGCTGCGCGGCTACCACAAGCCGATCATGCTCGCCGGCGGCGTCGGCAACATCGCTGCCAACCAGTGCTTCAAGGCCGACGCCTTACCCCCCGGCACCCTGCTCGTCCAGATCGGTGGCCCGGGCATGCTGATCGGCCTTGGCGGCGGTGCCGCCAGCTCGATGACGACCGGCAGCAACACCGCCGATCTCGACTTCGCTTCGGTGCAACGCGGCAATCCCGAGATCCAGCGGCGTGCGCAGGAGGTAATCGACCGCTGCTGGCAGATGGGTGCACCCAACGGCGACGGGTCGATTGCCGGTGACGGCAATCCGATTCTGTCGCTGCACGACGTTGGCGCCGGCGGCATCTCGAATGCCCTGCCCGAACTGGCGCACGGTGCCGGCAGCGGCGCCCGCTTCGAGCTACGCGCAGTGCACATAGAGGAGCCCGGCATGTCGCCCGCCGAGATCTGGTGCAACGAAGCTCAGGAACGCTACGTGCTGGCGATTTCGCCGAGCCGTCTCGAAGAGTTCGCGGCCATCTGCGAGCGCGAGCGTTGCCCCTTCGCTGTCGTCGGCGCGACCACCGGAGAAACTCGCCTGGTGGTTTCCGACCGTCATTTCGACAACCATCCGGTCGACATGGACATGGACGCACTGCTTGGCAAGCCGCCGCGCATGACGCGCACGGCAGAGCATCTGCCACTCTTGAGCGTGGCCTTCGATGTCACGGCGGTGGATTTGAAGGAAGCCGCCTATCGCGTGCTGCGCCTGCCGGCGGTGGCCGACAAGACCTTCCTGATCAGCATCGGCGACCGCAGCGTCGGCGGCCTGACCGCCCGCGACCAGATGGTTGGGCCCTGGCAGGTACCCTGCGCCGACGTCGCGGTAACGCTGATGGCTTTTCACGGTTACCTTGGCGAGGCCTTCGCAGTCGGCGAACGGACGCCACTGGCAGTCCTCGACGCACCGGCGTCGGGCCGCATGGCGGTCGGTGAGGCGCTGACCAATATAGTCGCCGCCGACATCGCGACGCTTGGCGAGGTCAAACTGTCAGCCAACTGGATGGCTGCCGCCGGCTTCCCCGGCGAGGATGCGCGCCTTTTCGACACGGTACGGGCGGTGTCCGACCTCTGCCAGGAGATCGGTGTGTCGATCCCGGTCGGCAAGGATTCCTTGTCGATGCGCACGACCTGGCAGGAGGCCACTGGCGGCGACGGTACTCGCCAGAAGCAGGTGGTGTCGCCGCTGTCGCTGATCATCACCGGCTTCGCGCCGGTCCAGGATGCCCGCCGTACACTGACGCCGCAACTGGTGCTCGACGCGGGGGAAACCGACCTGCTGCTGATCGATCTCGCTGCCGGCCGCAATCGTCTTGGCGGCTCGGCGCTGACACAGGTCTATGCGGCTACCGGCAACGACGCGCCCGATGTCGATGACCCCACCCGCCTGCCCGCGTTCTTCGAAGCAGTAAGAAGACTCGCCGCCGACGATCTGCTGCTCGCCTACCACGACCGCTCTGACGGAGGGCTGTTCACCGCCGTCTGCGAGATGGCTTTTGCCGCCCACTGCGGGGTTTCGATCGACACTGATGGCCTCTGCTATGACCCCCTCAGCAATGACGTCGACGGCAACGAGAAGCGCCCCGATCTGCTCGGCGGCCGCTCGTTCGAGCTGTTGATGCGCGCCCTGTTCAACGAGGAACTCGGCGCCGTTGTGCAGATTCGCCGCGCCGAGCGCAGCCGGGTGATGAGCGTCCTGCGCGCTGCCGGTCTCGGAGCGTGCACGCAGTTCATCGGCGCGCCCAATCCCTGGGACCATATCCGCATCATCCGTAATGCCAGGGCAGTCCTCGACGAGAAGCGGGTCGATCTGCAGCGGGCCTGGTCGGCCACCAGTTTCCACCTGCAGCAACTGCGCGACAACCCGGAATGCGCCCGCGAAGAGTACGACCGCATCGTCGAGACCACTGACCCAGGCCTGTCGGTGACGCTCAGCTTTGACCCGACCGAAGACGTCGCGGCTCCGTTCATCCACACCGGCAGCCGACCAAGGGTGGCGATTCTGCGCGAGCAGGGCGTCAACGGGCACGTCGAGATGGCTGCGGCTTTTGATCGTGCCGGCTTTGCCGCGATCGACGTACACATGAGCGACATTCTGAGCGGCCGTCTCGCGCTCGCCGGGTTCTCGGGCGCCGTCGCCTGCGGCGGCTTTTCCTACGGCGATGTCCTCGGAGCGGGTCAGGGCTGGGCGAAGACGATTCTCTTCAACGAACGCGCCAGCGAGATCTTTTCAGCCTTTTTCGCACGCCCGGACACCTTTGCCCTTGGCGTCTGCAACGGCTGCCAGATGATGAGCGTGCTCAAGGACATGATCCCTGGCGCCGACGCCTGGCCGCGCTTCGAGCGCAACCGCGTCGAGCAGTTCGAGGCACGTTTCTCGCTGGTCGAACTGCCCGAGTCTCCTTCGGTTTTCTTCGCCGGCATGGCCGGCAGCCGGCTGCCGGTGGTCGTCTCGCACGGTGAGGGACGCGCCGTCTTCGCCTCGGCAGCGCAACAGGCGAGTGCTGTGGTGGCCATGCGCTACGTCGACCATGGCGGCCAGGCGAGCGAGGTCTACCCGTACAACCCGAATGGATCGCCGGCCGGCGTCACCGGGTTTACAACGGCCGATGGCCGCTTCTCGATCATGATGCCGCACCCCGAACGTGTCTTCCGCAGCGTCCAGATGTCGTGGCACCCGACCGACTGGAGCGTGCGCGGCTGGCACGATTCACCCTGGCTGCGGATGTTCCGCAATGCCCGGCGATGGGTGGGCTAGCCTGCGCGCGGAATGGTTGCCGAGCCATCGCCAGTCGCTGACAGCCGAAAAAAACGCCGGAAGTCCGGCGCCTTTCCCTGCGTTCGGGCAGCCGCCAGCTACTGGATTTTCGCCTTGGAGCGCAGATCGGTCACGAATTTCTGAATCTGCTCCTGCTGCAGGCGCTGCGCGATCTGCGGCTTGATCTGGTCGAAGGGAGGCGGAGTCAGCGGACGGCTGTCTTCAAGCAGGATCACGTGGTATCCAAAATCGGTCTTGACCGGGGTCTCGGTGAACTTGCCCTTGCTCAGACCCGTGACGGCGTCACCAAACGGTTTCACATAGGCGGCCGTGCTGCTCCAGCCGAGATCACCACCCTTGTCGCGCGAGCCCGGATCCTTGGACTGTTTGGCGAGGTCATCGAACTTGGCACCCTTCTTCAGATTGACGATGATCACCTTGGCGTCATCTTCCTTTTCCACCAGGATGTGACGCACTTTGTACTCGGTGTTGCCCATCTGGGTCTTCATCCGGTCATAGGCTGCCTTGATCTGCTCATCGCTGATCGGATGCTTCTTGACGAAATCCTGAACGAATGCGCGGATGAAAATGGCCTGCCGCGCCAGTTCGGCCTGTGCTGCCACCTCCGGCCTCTTGTCGAGGCCCATTTTCTTCGCTTCCTGGACCAGCAACTCGCGACGGATCAGTTCCTCACGAACCGCGTTCTTCAATTCCGGGCTGTCGGGCGCACCCTGCGCTTGCTGCTCGGCGACAAAGGCGTTGGCGACGGTCTGAGAAATGGCGACGCCGTTCACCGTGGCGACGGCGCCACCGGAGCCACCGGAGGCCTTCTGGGCAATCGCCGGAAGCGAAATCAGCGCGCCAAGCAGGAGTGCGCTGGCCAGTTTTGATGGTTTGTGCATGTCTGGTTTTCCTTCTATGGGGGTTGGTTGGGGTAACGCGGGTTGGATCAGGAAGCAATCGACACCGTTGACGGAACTTCCGCAGGGGTCAGCGCCTGAATGCTCAGGGCGTGAATCCGTGTCTGCATGAGGTCACCCAGTGCGTCGAGAACCCGACGGTGACGGGCGAGGCGCGCCTGGCCAGCAAAAGCGGCCGCAACGATCAGCAGGCGATAGTGTCTGCCGCCACCGCTGGCGCCTGCGTGGCCGGCATGCCTGGCCGAGTCATCGATCAGTTCCAGACGGATCGGCGCCAGAACTGCGAGCCGCTGCTGAATGATCGCGGCGATGTTTGCAGCGTCGGCTGCGGCTGGCAGTTCAGTCACGCCGGCAGCGCTTTCTTGAACGGCTTGACGATCACCTTGGCGTAGACACCGGCGGCGACATAGGGATCAGCGTCGGCCCAGGTGCTCGCCGCTTCGAGGGAAGCAAATTCGGCAACGATCAGGCTGCCCGTAAAACCGGCCGGCCCGGGGTCTGGTGAATCGATGGCCGGAAACGGACCGGCCAGGAGCAGCCGGCCTTCGTCCTGCAGCGCCGTGAGACGCTCGACATGTGCCGGCCGGGCAGCGAGCCGACTGGCCAGAGAATCCGGACGATCTTCGCCGACGATGGCATAGAGCATCATTTGCTCTCCTCGATGTACTTTGACAGCAGCAGTCCCTGCGCGAGCACGAAGACCAGCATCAGCCCCATGCCGCCAAAGAGCTTGAAGTTGACCCAGTCGTCAGTCGAAAAGTTGAAGGCGACGAACAGGTTCGCGCAACCCATGAACACGAAGAAACCGATCCAGGACCAGTTGAGTTTTGTCCAGGCGACGTCCGGCAACTCCATCTGTTCAGCCAGCAGCGTCCGCATCAGGTTCTTCTTCAGAAACAGGGTGCCGCCGAGCAGCGTGGCAGCGAATGCCCAGTAAAGCACGGTCGGCTTCCATTTGATGAAGTTCTCGTCCTGCAAGAGCAGGGTCATGCCACCAAAGACGGTGATGATCACCAGGCTGACCCAGAGCATGGTGTCGATCTTCCGGCCTTTGAACCAAAGCCAGCCGATCTGCGCAAAAGTAGCGCCGATGGCCACGGCGGTTGCGACGTAGATGTCGAAAACCTTGTAGGCGATGAAGAAAAGGATGACGGGAAAGAGGTCAAAGAGGAATTTCATGGCAAGTGCCGTGGAAGAACCGCGGGATTATGGCCGATTTGCCCGGCTGCTGTCCATGCTGCATCTTTGCCGGCATGGATTGGCGGCAGCGGGGGCACGCTGACCCGGTCCGGCCGACGCCCGGCAGGACGGGAGCAACCCTATTCGACCGCTTTCCAGCTCGCATCCGGATTGAAGGTGCGAAGCCGCGCCACCGCCGCCTCGGTATTCTTGCCGAGGTTTTTCTGGAAAACCCTGCCGTCGTGATTGACAATGAAGGTCATCACCCCCGAGACGCCGTACTTCGCGGGATAGGCGACGACCGCAAAACCTCCGATCATCCGGTCGTCAAGCAGGTAGCCATAGGCGCCGCCCGGGGCATTCCTGCCCTGCCCGGTCAGCATCCGGTAACGATAGCCGTGATAGGCCTGCGGCTGGTCGCCACCCGCCTTCCTGTCGTAGCCTTCTCGCGCAGCTGCGACAAACACCGACCCCAACGGGCTTGGCGGCTGGTCTGCCGCGACCGGCCAGAACAGGCCATCGCGCGTGCCCTCGCTCGAGACAAAGCGCCGCGCATAATCGTTCGAACCGTTGCCGTCGAGATCATTGGCGGCATACTCGCGCTGCGCGTCGACCACCGCCAGCAGGGTCTGTATCGTGTCGAGCTCGTTGCGCCCGATACGTCGGTTCAGGATTTCCTCACGCCCGGCAGCCGCATCAAAGAACCAACGCTCGCCCTTGCGCACCAGCGGCGCCGGAAAAGGCCAGTCATCGTCCCCTACCAGCAGGACGGCGCGACCATCGCTCAAGGGGCTGATGGCGTGTTTGCGGTCATAGGCGGCAAGAAATCGCTGCCACTCCGCACGATCGGCGACCGGGTCGCCGCTCGCCAGCCAGCTACGCGATGCCGGGCCAACCACGGCCAGCAAGGCCTGCCGATCCTGCGCGCGTACCGCCCCAGCCAGCGCGCTGGCGGCGTCTTCGAGGGTCGCATAGCCCAGCTGAGCAACGTTGCCTGTCGCCGGTGACGGCTGCGCGGCGTCGATCGCAGGCGCCATGGCGATCAACACGGCCATGGCAAGCGTCTTCAACATGTGCATGAACTTCATCGTATTCTTCTCCGGAGAAAATGGGAAACGGTTCTAACTGCTAGCTAACGGCCACGGCCACCGCCACCGCCGCGTCCGCCACCGCCGCCACCGAAGCCACCACCACGGCCACCGCCACCGCCAAAGCTCGCGCCACCACCTCCCCGGCTGCCCCCCAGGTCGGCCCGGCTGGCGCTGCCACGCTGGCTGGCCTCACGTGTCGAAGCGCCGTTGCCAACCCCGGAAAACCCGCCGCCGCCACGACTGCCGGCATCCGCCCGCGCGCCACCTCCGTCGAAACGGTCTCGGCCTGACGAAGCGCCACCACGGTCGCCACCCTGCATGCGATTGCCCGCTTCAGCGCGGTCCGTTCCCCTGGGCTCGGCGCGGCCGCTGTCGCCACGCCCGAAGTCTCCGCGACCGGCTTCGCCACGGCCCCCAAGATTCTCCCGCGCCCCGCGATCAGCATCCCTGACCCGATCGTTCAACTGGCTGCGGTCCATGCCCTTGAGTTCCGACCGTCCACTCTCGGCACGACCGCGAAACTGCTCACGTGCCTGGGTGGCCTGGGCGTTGCCGCCGCGGTTGTACTGGCGAGCAACGTTCTGATCCCGATAGGCGACACCGCCGCGATGCACCGCATTGTGGTTCCAGCTCTTGTTGCTGATATTGGTGCGATTGAACGAGTTGTAGCGATTGACGTCGATATCGACGTTGCCGCGCCCCCATCCCCAGTTGGCAGAACCCCAGAGCGCTGCACCGACGAGGGCACCGGTCGCGAAAGCCAGGCCGGGAGGATAGACGTAGGCCGGCGGGTACACGTAGTACGGCGGGGTGGGATACCACCAGCTGCCATACACCACGGTCGGGTTATATGTCGGCACATACACCACCTCGGGTTTCGGCGATTCGACAACGTAGATCTTCTGGCTGCCCTGCACCTCGGTCTTGACCACCTGCTGTTCGGTGGTTTTCAGGTTTCCGGCCGCGTCGGCCTTGGCACGCAGACCCTGCACCGTGTCCATCACGTCCTGCTGCTGGGCAAGGAAAGCGTCCCCCAGCTTTTGCATCCAGTCGAGATTGTCGTTCATCTGCTGCAACACCTGTGGCACCGCGGTCAGCGACCTGACAGCCGGATCCCAGGACTGCTTCGCCATGGCGTCCTCGAGCGCTTTCCCAGTCACTTTGGGGTTGGCCTTCGCCCAGCGCGCCGCCTCGACAACTTCGAGCGGATAGGTGGACGCCATCAGAACCTGCGCCAGCAGCGCATCAGGGTAAAGCGCAATCGGCGCCAGCAACCGGTCAAGCTCCTGCTGCGAGAAGGTCTTTGCCGCCGGGCTGGCCGAGGCCGCAGCTGCCGGCAACGTCGATGGGGGTTGTTGCGCCAGGGCGGGCGACAGGGCGAAGATGAGTGCCGTCAACAGCGCACCGGGACGGGAACAGGTTGATTTCATCAAGCATCCTCGAACACGAAAAGGACTCACGAACAAAGCCGCCAGCGGCAAACGATCCGCTTCGGGCAGCTGCCGGCCAAGCAGTCAGGCACCAAGCCAAAAGCATAGACCCCCGGCCAGCGATCTGGCAAGATTATTTCCACAATGGAGAGGACGATCCCGGCAAAAGCGTCAGCGAGTAGCTGGTCGTGGTGCCGCCTGCAGCTACTCGCGTGGTCGCTTGTCGATGACGCGCCGCGCCTTACCGAGCGAACGCTCGATTCCCCCGATATCGGCGATGCGCACTTCAGTCGAAATGCCGATGAAAGACTTGATGTGCCGCTGCAGCGCGTGCGCGACATATTCCTTGTCGACCATCGGCAGATAACGAAACTCGCGCTTCAGCTCGACATCAACGGCCACCGAGTCGAGGTGACCGTCCCGCCAGACTTCAATCAGGTAATGCGGCGACAGCTTCGGCTGCTTGAGGATCAGTTCCTCGATCTGCGAAGGGAAAACGTTGACGCCGCGAATAATCAGCATGTCGTCCGAGCGACCGGTGATCTTGTCGATGCGCCGCATCGAGCGCGCCGTGGGCGGCAGCAGGCAGGTCAGGTCACGCGTGCGGTAGCGGATCATCGGCAGCGCTTGCTTGGTGAGCGAAGTGAACACCAGTTCGCCGTGGCGCCCGTCGGGAAGCACCTCGCCGGTCGTCGGATCGATCACCTCGGGGTAGAAGTGATCTTCCCAGATCACCGGTCCGTCCTTGCTTTCGATGCACTCGCTGGCGACACCGGGGCCGATGACTTCCGACAGCCCATAAAGGTCGATTGCGTCGATGGCGAAGCTGCCCTCGATCTCGAGGCGCATCTGTTGCGTCCAGGGTTCCGCGCCGAACAGACCAACGCGCAGCCCGGTCGACGCTGGGTCGATCCTCTGGCGCTTGAATTCGTCCGCCAGATTGAGCAGGTACGAGGGGGTCACCATGATGATGTCCGGCTGGAAGTCGGCGATCAGTTGCACCTGCTTCTCGGTCTGCCCGCCGGACATCGGGATCACCGTGCACCCCAGACGCTCGGCGCCGTAGTGGGCGCCAAGACCGCCGGTAAACAGGCCGTAACCGTAACCGATATGGACCATGTCGCCGCGTCGTCCACCGGCAGCATGGATCGAGCGCGCCATCAGCGTTGCCCACATGTCGATATCGTCCTGCGTGTAGCCGACGACCGTCGGCTGTCCGGTCGTGCCCGACGAGGCATGCACCCGCACGACCTGATCGCGCGGCACGGCAAACATCTTGAACGGGTAATTCTGGCGCAGGTCGTCCTTGGTCGTGAAAGGAAACTTGCGCAGATCGTCGAGCGTTTTCAGATCGTCGGGGTGGGCGCCGTGGGCATCGAACTTCTGCCGGTAGTGCTCGACGTTCTCATACGCGTGACGCAGCGACCAGCGCAGGCGCTCGAACTGCAGGGCCGAAATCTCGTCGCGGCTGGCGGTTTCAATCGGTTCGTAGGCGTTATCGTGGGCATTGACACGGCTGGCTGCGACCATCTGGCTGATCTCCCGGCTTGGCAAAAGTCGAAACCCTAGACGATGTGCGGTTATCTTTCAATAAGCCGGGTTCCCATAAGGCATTTTTTTCTCGGCCAAGTGGGGAAAGAACCCCGCAACGGGCACTATGCAGCCCGCACTGCCGGAAAAATCGGGTAGGCTGGGCGGCCTTCCTCCCTGTCGCCGACCCGATGCTCGCCCACCACTCCCGCCTGATCGTCGCGCACGCGACGCCGATGCTGCTCGCCCAGTTGAGCTCGATGGGCATGATGATCATCGACACCGCCCTGCTCGGCCACTACGGCACCGACGACCTGGCGGCGGTGGCGGTTGGCGGCGGCATCTACATCGCGGTGGTCTTTGCCCTGGCCGGCATTCTGCAGGCCATCGCACCGACCGTCGCACACCTGCATGGCGCTGGCCGCGAGCGGGAGATCGCCAGCGTCCTGCAGCAGGCGCTGTGGCTGGCGCTGCTGCTGGCCATTCCGGGCGTGCTGATCCTGCTCCACCCCGAGCCGCTGCTGGCGCTGTCCCGGATCGACCCGATGGTCGAAAGCAAGGCACGCGCCTATCTCGCGCTGCTCGCATTGGGCCTGCCGGTCATCCTGCTCTACCGGACCTTCCACGCCTTCTGCAACGCGCTCGGCCGGCCGCGTCCGCTATTGCTGATCAGCCTCGGCAACACGCTGCTGCACGGCTTGCTCGCCTCGTTGCTGGTGACTGGCGCCTGGGGTGGCGAAGCGCTCGGTGTCCTCGGCTGCGGCCTGTCGAATGTTGCGGTCAGTGGCTTCTCGCTGGTCTGTGCCCTTGCCTACCTGCGCTTTGGCAAGGCCCTGCGGCCCTATCGCCTGTTCACCGGCTGGCAGCGGCCGCGTCGCGAACCACTGGGCCAGTTGCTGCGGCTCGGCCTGCCAATGGGTTTCTCGCATTTCGTCGAGATTTCGTCATTCACGCTGATGGCCCTGTTTGTCGCGCAACTCGGCGCAACGGTCGTCGCCGGCCATCGCATCGTCGCCAATCTGGCGGCGATCTGCTACATGCTGCCGCTGGCTCTGGGGATCGCCACCCTGGCCCAGGTGGGGCAAGCCGCCGGCGCGCGCAACTGGCAGCGAGCGGAGCGGTCGATCGGTGCCGGCCTGCTCCTGGCCGGCGGCCTGTCGGCGCTGCTCGGCCTTTTTTTGTGGCGGATCGCCGCACCGCTCACTGCTGCTTACACCGACGACCCCGCGGTGCAGGCGGTCGCCCTCGGACTGATCGGCTACGTCGCCCTCTACCAACTGTTCGACGCCGTACAGACCATCGCCGCGCACGCCCTGCGTGGCTACCGGATCACCTTCGTGCCGATGTTCGTGCATGTCGTCTGCTTCTGGGGAGTTGGCCTGCTCGGCGGCTGGTGGCTGGCATTCCATGCCCGGCAGCCGATGGGCGTCGCCGGCTTCTGGCTGGCCTCGGGGTTCAGTCTGGTACTCGCATCCGTACTGCTCGGCGCGCTGCTGTGGCGCGCCATGCAGGCGGTCAAGCAGTAGCACGCCGAGTAGTCGGCAAGCGTGGGGAGCTAGCAGACAGGCCGACAACCACTGACCCGCAAGCCAGCCGGGCTGTACGCGCGAGTCACACAGCGGGCCCGGTTTCCGTTTGCCCCCTCAAGAAACGAGCCTGCGAGCCGTTATAAATTTGGAGAAAGTCGCTCGCTTGGCATCGATGTCGAACATCAGTCAGTCGGAAGGAAGGATATGCACTGGAAGAGGCGATTCCCCGTGAGGGTTGCCGGGGTCCTGGCCCCGGTTGGCGCCACGCCAGACCCTCCTCACCGACCACTGTGCCGCCGGCCTGTCTGCCTGATCGCGCTGCTCCTGGCGATGGCTCAGCAAGGCGCACAAGCCTCCCAGGACCTGACCGACCTGCCGCTGGAACAACTGATGAACGAGTCGAAGCTGATCGATGCGTCAATCGTCGGCGCTTCCAGATTCCGCCAGAGAGTCTCGACAACCCCTTCGGCGGTAACCGTCATCAGCCGCGAAGACATCCAGCAGTACGGGTGGCGCACCGTGGCCGAAGCGGTCCGCAGCGTGCCGGGCTTTTACGTCCATAGCGACCGTTCCTACAACTATATCGGGACGCGCGGCTTCGCCAGACCGCAGGACTACAACTCGCGCGTCCTGCTGTTGATCGACGGCCAGCGGACCAACGACGCCGTTTACGACACGGCCTACGTCGGTAGCGAGCAGTTGATCGATATCGATCTGGTCGAACGGATCGAGGTCGTACGCGGACCCGGCTCGTCGGTCTACGGCGGTAATGCGCTGTTCGGCGTGATCAACATCATCACCCGAACAGCGCAGCAAATCGACGGCGTCGAAATAGGTGCGGCCTATTCGAGTTTCAGCACGGTGTACGGCCGGGCCACTTATGGCAAGCGTCTCGACAACGGTGCCGAAATCGTCGCTTCGGTATCGGGAAGCGATAGTCAGGGTCCCGATCTCCGCTTTCCCGAGTTCGATGCGCCCGAAACCAGCTTCGGTCGCACGTCCGGCACCGCCTTCGACCGCAGCAGCCGCTTCTATGCGCGCCTGTCTCAGCAAGGACTGACCCTGACGGCTGCCGGAAGCCAGCGGCAGAACGGCAACCCGGGTGCCGCGTATGGTGTCGTGTTCGACGACCCTGACAACAAGCAAACCGACCAGCAAGCCTACGCCAATCTGAGCTACACGCGCAGCCTCTCGCCCGACACCGAAATTTCCGCGCGCCTGTTCTGGGGAGAATACCGCTTTGGCCTGAACGCGGTCTATGCCGGTGCGAACGCCGGCGAGCCAGAGATACGTAATCACGATAGAGGCCTGGCAAGCTGGTGGGGCAGCGAGGCAAAGCTGGTGACGGCATGGTCGGAGCGCAACCAACTGGTAAGCGGCCTCGAATACCAGGGCAATCATCGCCAGAAACAGTGGACTTACGACGTCGCACCCTACCAATCCTTTCTCGATGACCGGCATCAGAGTGAGCGCAGCGGCGTCTTTTTGCAGAATGACTTTCAATGGACCGAGGCCTTCAAGGTGTCGCTTGGCGCACGCTACGACAAGGTCGGATCGGCAAGCGGCGAGCTCAGTCCGCGTCTTGGACTGGTGTATCGCTGGTCGCAGCAGACCGTCTGGAAGCTCCTCTACGGATCGGCCTTCCGGCCGGGCAACGCCTTCGAAAAGTTCTACACCTTTCCTGGACAGCAAATCGCGAATAAGCAGTTGCAGCCAGAAAAGCTCAAGACCTGGGAGGCGGGCGTAGAACACTACCTCGGGAAACAGACGCGCTTGGCAGCGACCACCTACTACTACACCATGGAGAACCTGATCGAGCAGGTCACCGAGGCCGACAGCGGCCTGCTGCAGTATCAGAATGCCGGCAATGTCAAAGCTCAGGGCCTCGAATTCGAGGCCGAACATCAGTGGGACAACAGCGCGCGCATGCGCCTCAGCCTCGACCTGCTGAAGACGCAGAACGCGCAGGGCGAGCAACTGAGCAACTCGCCGCACGCCGTAGGCAAGCTCCTTGGCTCGCTGCCGCTGCCCTGGATGGGCCTGCGACTAGGCGTCGAGGGACAGTGGCTGTCGAGCCGCAAGACCGATGCCGACACCACCGTGCCGGGCTACGGTGTCGTCAACCTCACGCTGCTGCGGCCGATGGCCAGGGACGGCTGGCAGCTTTCCGCCTCGGTGTTCAACCTGCTCGACAGGAAGTTCGCCGACCCGGCGGCTCCGGATCTGGGCGTACCGATGCGCGATCGTTTCGCGCAGGACGGGCGCACCTTCAGAGTCAAGGCGGTCTACCGCTTCTGATCCGGAAACCCGCCATGCGCAAACTTCATTCCGGCCGTCGGTCGGCTGCAAATGCCTGGCGCGCCGCCCTGGGGCTGGCTGCGGGGCTGGCAATGACCGGGGGTGGGCTTGGCCAGGCGTCGGCACAGTCCCGAGCGACCGACGAAAGCGCTCTCAAGGCCGCGTTCGTCTACAACTTTGCCAAGTACACCGATTGGCCGGACGATATGTGGAACAAGTCGCCAAAGCTGCGGCTATGCACGGCCGGTGAACGCGGCGGCTTCACGCAGACAGTGGCGGCACTCGAAGGCAAGCCAGCGGTGCGTGGCAAGGAAGTCGAAGTGCGCCAGCTTTCCCGCCCCGAGGAGGCGGCAAGCTGTCACATTCTGGTCATTGCCGGTCGCGCGAAAATGGCCGAATGGACGCGCGGCGTGCGCTTGTTGCCGGTGCTCACGGTCGGCGACGGCGAAGGATTTGCGACGAACGCGGGCCTCATCGGCTTGTACGCCGAAGGCGAGAAACTCAAGTTTGAAGTCAACCAGGAAGCGGCTCATCGGGCCGGACTGAGGCTAAGCTCCCAGTTGCTGAAACTGGCGCGCCTGGTCAGAGACGAGCAAGGAGAAGGACGATGAAACCCGCTACGCAGATGCTCCGGGGTCCCCTCACGCTGCCATCGGTCTTGCGGTGTCCGGTCGCTGCGCGACCAGCACCATGTCATCAGGGGAAATGCGTATATGCTTAGCCACCCGCTCAAACAACTGCTGCGCAGCGGATCAATCGAGGAGAAGCTGCGGCGGATCAACCTGCTGACCACCGGCAGCGCCTTCCTGGTCGCCATTCTGTTGTTGACCACCTACGACTACCTGAACCTGAGCAGCGAATTGCTCGAAGACAGCCAGGTCAAAGCACAGCTGATTGGCCGCAACAGCGCTTCAGCGCTGGAATTCAACGACGCCAAAGCGGCTGGCGAGGTGCTGAACTCGCTCGAAGCGGACGCCCAGGTGCTGCACGCAGCATTATGGGACCAGGCTGGTCAGCGGCTGGCAGTCTATCGCTCGGCGGCGCAGTCGGCCGACGCGTTCATCAGCCACTCCAGCCACGGCCACGAGCTGGGCCTTGCCGTACTCGACGTCGCTCAGCCCGTGAGCGCCGATGGCAAGCCAATCGGCACCATCGCCCTTCGCCTTGATCTAAGCCAGCTCTACCAGCGCCTGGTCTGGCATGCACTGGCCTTTGCGCTGGTGATCCTGATTGCGCTGGCCTTGTCGCATCGCCTTCTGTCACGCTTGAACAGGACGATCACGGCGCCCGTTTCCAGCCTGGCAAACGTCATGGCCATGGTCTCGCAAAGAGGCGACTACGCGGCACGGGTCCCGATCGAGTCAAGCGACGAGATCGGCGACCTTGCCAAGGGCTTCAACGCCATGCTCGAAGAGATCGAGGACCGTAACCGCCACCTGGCAGCACACCGTCAAGAGCTGGAAGCTGAAGTGGAGTCACGCACGGCCGAGCTGCGCAAGGCAAGAGACCTTGCCGAAGCCGGCAGCCGGGCGAAGAGCGAATTCCTGGCGACGATGAGCCACGAGATCCGCACACCGATGAACGGCATCCTCGGGATGACCGAACTGCTGCGCCACACGGCACTCAGCGCGCAGCAACAACGCTTCGCCGACGCCGTCTATCAATCGGGCGAGCATTTGCTTACGATCATCAACGACATTCTCGACTTCTCGAAGATCGAGGCCGGCAAATTGGATATCGAGCGCATCCACTTCAACCTCCGTCAACTGGTCGAGGACATCGGCTGCCTGTTTGCCCAACCCGCCGAGGCCAAGGGCCTTGAGATGGTCTGCAGCGTGCCCCATGATCTGCCGGTCGCGGTCAGCGGCGACCCGGTGCGCGTGCGCCAGATCCTGACCAACCTGGTGAACAACGCCGTCAAGTTCACCAGCCGCGGTGACGTCGTCCTCCGCGTCCGGCTGCTTGACGAAAGTCCCCAGCAGGCGCGTTTCCGCTTTGAGGTCCGGGATAGCGGCATCGGCATCAGCGAGGAAGCGCAGGCCCGGCTGTTCTGCGCCTTTGTCCAGGCCGACAGTTCGACGACCCGGCGCTTCGGCGGCAGCGGCCTCGGCCTGGCCATCGCCAAACGACTGGTCGAAATGATGCACGGGCAGATCGGCATGCACAGCGAGGCCGGCCGCGGCACCCTGTTCTGGTTCGAACTGCCGCTGCTCAAGCAGGACCCCGATGCGCGCTCGGTGGTGAACATGGCCGAGCGGCTCAGCGGGCTGCGCGTGCTGGTCGTCGATGACAACGCCACCAACCGCGAAATCCTGGCTCACCAGCTCGAAGGCTGGGCAATGCACTACACCGGTGCAGCCGACGGGCAGCAGGCGCTGCAGGAACTGCAGCAGACCGTGCTGCGACCTTTCGACCTGGCGATCCTCGATCTGCACATGCCCGGCATGGACGGCTTCGAGCTGGCGCGTGCGATCCGCTGTCATGCGCGCTGGGCCAAAATGCCGCTGGTCATGCTCTCGTCGGTCAGTGTCGGCGCCGATCATCCGGATCGACGGAGCGCGCCGATCGATTACTACCTGACCAAACCCGTACGTCAGTCCGACCTCTACGACGCGATCACCACGGCCATGGCGCACCAGCCGCTCACGCCGGCGAGAGCGCAGTCGCGATCAGCACCGTCGCTGGTCCCCGAGGACGTACCGGTCAGCCTCGGCGGGCGGGTGCTGGTTGCCGAGGACAACCCGGTCAATCAGCAGGTCGCAGGCGCCATGCTCGAATCGCTCGGGGTCGTCTGGAGCCTGGCCGATAACGGCAGGATCGCGCTCGATCGCTTGCTGCACGAGCCTTTTGACCTCATCCTGATGGATTGCCAGATGCCCGAAATGGACGGTTTCGAGACCACCGCGCAGATCCGCGACCGGCAGCGCGAGGGTCTGCTGCACCACCAGCTGCCAATCGTCGCGCTGACGGCCAACGCCGTCGAAGGCGACCGCGAGCGCTGCCTGGCGGCTGGGATGGATGACTACCTGAGCAAACCGTTTACCCGCGAGCTGCTGCTCGCCACCTTGGAACGCTGGTTGCCGCGGACGGAAGCAGCGCCGGTGGCCACGAGGCCCATTCCCTCGGCTGCCGGCTCGGCGCAAGCTCACGACGCCCCAGTGGCCGCGATCGACGAGCCGATCAATCCGCGGGCCCTCGATGCCATTCGCCATCTGCCCGGACCCAATGGTGCATTGCTGGTCGAGAAAGTTATCGGTGCTTTTCTCGCTGATACCCCGCCGCGCTTCGCGCAACTGCAGTCGGCGGTCAATGCCGGCAATGCCGAAGCCTTGCGCAAGGCCGCGCATGCGCTCAAGTCGAGCAGTGCCAACGTCGGCGCAGAGCATCTGGCAGGGCTGTGCAAGGAACTCGAAGCGGTCGGCCGCAAGGCCACCGTCGACGGCGCAAGGACTCTGCTGATGGATGTAGAATCCGAGTTGCCCCGCGTGCTCGCGACGCTGCAAACCATGACCAACCGGAGTTCCAACCATGCGATCGCCTGAGTCATCCCGACGGCCTGTTGTGCTGATCGTCGACGACGACCACGTGATGCGCCTGCTGGAACAGGAAACGCTGGGCCAGTTCGAGTTCGACGTGCGGGAAGCAGTGGATGGCGAAGAAGCGCTCCAACGGCTGGGCGAATTTGTCCCGGACCTGGTGCTGCTCGATGTCGATATGCCCGGTATCGACGGCTTCGAGGTCTGCCGGCACATCCGCAAGCGCTGGGACATGACCGACATGCCGTTGATCATGGTCACCGGCATGGACGATCTGGAGTCAATCAACGAGGCCTACGAGTCAGGCGCCAATGACTTCATCTCGAAACCCATCAACTGGCCGATTCTCGGGCACCGGGCTCGCTATGTACTGCGCTCGGCGCAGGCGGCGCGCGAGTTGCGTGATCTGGAGGAAAAGCAGGCAGCGATCGTACAAGCGATGCCCGACATGATTTTCCTGCTCGACTGGCAAGGAACCTACCTGGACTACAAGGCGGGTTACGGCAGCGCGCCCTACGTCGGGACCCGCGAGGTCATCAATCGACATGTGTCAGAGGTCCTGCCAGCCGAAGTTGCCGACCTTCTGCTGCACGCCATCGAACGCGCTTTGCAGCGCGGTCAGCTGCAATCAGTGGTATACAAGCTGCCAATGCCGGACGGCATCCATCATTACGAGGCGCGGGTCGCGCCGCGCGGGGTAGACAAGGTCGTCGTCGTGGTCCGCGACATCACCCTGCAGAAGCTCAGCGAGGGGAAAATTCGGCGCCTGGCGTACTTCGACACGCTCACCGGCATGCCGAATCGCCAGAATTTCCTCGAACACCTCGACAGTGAGCTGTTGCGCGCACGTCGGGAGCATCACCAGGTCGCCCTCCTGTTCCTCGATCTCGACGACTTCAAGCGCGTCAACGACACCCTCGGCCACACCGCCGGCGATTACCTGTTGCATGCGGTCGCCGACCGCCTCAAGGAGAAGCTGCGTGGCAGCGACTTCATCGCCCGGCCGGCGCTGGACGAAACGGGCGTACACTTCGCGCGGCTGGGCGGCGACGAGTTCACGGTCGTGCTCCCCGATATCGATGACGCACAGGTAGTCAAGTTGATCGCCGGGCGTATGCAATCGCTGCTCAGCCGTCCATTCCAGATCGGCGAGCAGGAGGTCACGGTCACCGCCAGCATCGGCATTGCCAGCTTCCCCGACGATGGGGATGACGCCGCTACCTTGCTCAAGCACGCGGATACGGCGATGTATCACGCCAAGGCCCAGGGCCGCAACAACTGGCAGATCTACGACAGGACGCTGACCAGCGACGCAGTCAAGCGCCTGGCGCTGGAGAACGACCTGCGCAAGGGGCTTCAGCGCGACGAATTCCGCCTTGTCTACCAGCCACAGGTTCTGGCAGAAGGCGGTGCGATCGTCGGTGTCGAGGCACTGATCCGCTGGCAGCATCCCGAACGCGGCCTGGTATCACCTGGCGACTTTATACCGGTTGCAGAGGAAAGCGGCCTGATAATCCCGATGGGCGAATGGGTCATCCAGACTGCCTGCCGCCAGGTCATGGCGTGGCAGCAGCGTGGCGTGACCACACCCCGGGTGGCGGTGAATGTGTCGGCGCGCCAGGTGCGTACCTCGGACTTCATCGGCAGAGTCGCGGCCATCATTGAAGAGACCGGTATCGACGCCAACCAGCTCGAACTGGAACTGACCGAGAGCATCCTGATGGACACGGACCCCAGCCGTATCGAGGGGCTTGCGCGTCTGCGGGCGCAAGGGGTGCATTTCTCGATTGACGACTTCGGCACCGGCTACTCGTCGCTGTCCTACGTCAAGCGATTTCCGATCAGCATGCTGAAGATCGATCAGAGCTTTGTCCGCGGTCTGCCGGGGAATGTCAACGATGTCGGAATCATCACCGCGATCATCGCCATGGCTCACAGCCTTGATCTGGAAGTGATTGCCGAGGGCGTGGAAAATCGCGCACAGGCCGATTACCTGCAGCAAGCCAAGTGTGGCAAGCTACAGGGCTATCTGTTCAGCCGGCCGCTGCCACCCGATGAAGCCGAGTGCCTGCTGCGCCAGGGCCGCATTGCTCTGCCGCAACCGGCACCTGACGGATGATCAGGCGGGATGGGGATCTGAGTCACACGAACAAGAACAGGTACATCAAAGACGGAGACCAGAAGATGAGGTATCGCCACAGCACCGCGCAGAGCGCCGAGTACCTGCGACTCGCGTTGAAGCGCATGGCCCAACAGGAAGCCGGCCTGCATCCGGCGAGCTATGCCATCTGGTACGAGTACGTGGCAGGCATCAACCCGGCCCTGCAGGCCGAAATTGATGCCTTGCTCATCGGTAATGCGCGCCTGAACGACGAAACCACTTATACCCTTTATGGCCGGTACGTCGCGGACTTCGATGCGAAAACAGCCCTGCGCATCGGTGACAGTGTCAGCCATCTCGTCGACCAGGTGTCCGAAACGGCGGCACAGGCCGGCGATCAGGCGTCCCGCTTCGGCAATTCCCTGGAGCGGTGGAGCGACGCACTGGTACGCCCGCCCGGCACCACCGGGCCGCTGGCGCCCGGCGTCGAGGACATCCTGCGCGGCACAAGGGAAATGCAGGGGGCCATCAGCGCGTTGCAGGCGCGACTCGAGGAAAGCACGCACGAAGCGCAGCAACTCAGGCACGAGGTCGCGCGCGCGCGCGAGGAGGCGCTGGTCGATGCCCTGACCGGATTGAGCAATCGCAAGGGCTTCGATCTGGCACTGGCAGCGTGTCTGGAGCAGACAAACCCGGAAATGCCCGGACCCTGCTTGTTGATGATTGACCTCGACCACTTCAAACGGCTCAACGACACCCTGGGGCACGTTTTTGGCGACCGAGTCCTGACCAGCATCGGCCAGACCCTGCGGGCAAACGTCAAGGGCAAGGACACAGCAGCACGCTATGGCGGCGAAGAGTTCGCCGTGATTCTGCCGCAAACACCACGCGGCGGTGCCGTTGGCCTGGCCGAGGCGTTGCGTGCGATGGTCGCCGCCAGCCGGGTCAAACGCAGCGGCGACAAGGAAGCCCTGATCGGCAACATCACGGTTTCGATCGGTGTCGCCGACTATTCTGCCGGAGAGTCCGCCATGGACTTCGTCAACCGCGCAGATCGAGCGCTCTACGCCGCCAAGATGCAGGGGCGCAATCGGGTCAGCCTCGCCCAGCGCCCGCAGTCGGAGTGCGCCAAGTGAAGGATAGAACGGGACACTTTCGTCGTGGCTGACAGCGACTCGATCGACCAGCTAGCCAGGGATTCTCTGATCCCGATGACGGGCCTGCTGTCGCTGCTGATGCCGGGCAGCGCAACGGTCGGTTTCGCCATCAAGGGACTTGACGGGCGCTACCGTCTGGCCAACCGGACGATTGAACGACTGCTGTGCGGCGATGGCGAACGTCTTGCCGGAAAATCGGAAGAGGATCTGCTGCCGCTGGCTACCTGCCGGCTGCTCGCCGAATCCGACCGGCGCATCATTGCCGGCGAGACAGCGGCGTCGGTCGAGATCGATCTCGCGGTCCATGGTCAGAACAGCCAATGCCTGTGGCTCAAGCTGCCAGTCCTTGGAGTTGACCGTAAGCTGCAGGCGATTGCCTCCTTGATTGACGAAGCGTCGCCGCAGCCAGGTTTCATGGCCATGCAGCAGACACTCGCTCGCCTGCAGCAGAGCAATCGGGAACTGCAGCAGACGGTGGCTGAACTGGAACAGGTGGCCAGCACCGACAAGCTGACCGGCGCCTGGAACCGGCACCGTCTGGAAGAGGGCGTGCGCAGTGAAATGGATCGCCTGAACAGGTATCAACACCCGCTGAGCCTGCTGATCCTCGACATCGACTGCTTCAAGCCGATCAACGACCAGCACGGTCATGCGGCTGGCGACGCCGTTCTGAAGCGCCTGACGACGCTGCTGCAGGCAAAGCTGCGCAGCGCGGATTCGCTGGCCCGCTGGGGCGGTGAGGAATTCGTCATCCTGTGCCCCAACACCGGACGCTCGACGGCCGCAATGCTTGCCGAACGGCTGCGCCGCGACGTTGCCATGGCGAAGTTTCCGGAAGCAGGAGCGGTCACGGTGAGCATCGGGGTCGCCGAATGCGAGCCCGGCGAGAGCTGGGAGCAGTGGTTTGAGCGCGCCGACGAAGCGCTCTACCGGGCCAAGACCGGCGGCCGCAACCAGGTCCAGGCGGCACCGGAAACGCCGCAGCGCGCCGGCCCGGAACAGTACGTGGTCGCGAACTTCGTTCAACTGGTCTGGCACCCGGCGTATGAATGCGGCAATGAACTGGTCGATCGAGGTCACCGCCAGCTTTTCGCGGACGCCAACGAACTGCTGTCGGCAATCCTCTCCGAGCATACCGCGGAACAGGTAAACGCGATTGTCGATCGCCTCGTCGCCGACATCCTGCAGCACTTCTGCGACGAGGAGACGGTAATTGTCGACGCCGGCTTCCCTGCCGCCGCAGAGCACATCGTCCTGCACCGCGCGCTGGTCGATCAGGCACTGAAACTGACCGGGGCGTACCGCACCGGCACGAAGGGGGTCGGTGACGTGTTTCAGTTTCTCGCCTATGACGTGGTCACCAAACACATGCTGGGCGCAGACCGCGTGTTCTTCGACACACTGCGACCACAAGCTGCGGCCGCGGGCCGGCCAGGCAAGCGGCTATCAACCCGGAGCAAGCCGCCGCAACGTCAAAGCACTCCGGCAATGCCAGACCCGCTGGCGTGAGCAGCGAGCCGGGGCACGACAGCACGAGCGCGCCCATGCGCCAAGTAGCCGCAGGAAAGAAAACCGGGCCATACGGCCCGGTTGCCAGACGGGGAAAATCCTCCGACGCCTACTTGCTGACCGCCGCCTTGGCCTTGTCGGCAGCCTCCTTGGTGGCATCCGCCGCTTCCTTGGTGGCATCGGCGGCCTTGACGACCATTTCCTTGCCAGCCTCCTTGGTCGCTGCCATGGCGTCCTTACCGGCCTCCTTGGTGGCTTCGGCAGCGGCACCTACCGCTTCGCCGGCCTTCTTGGCCGCTTCGTCGGCTTTCTGCTTCGCTTCGCTGGCGAGTCGCGCGGCTTCGGCTTTGGCGGCCTCCGCTTTCTTGGCGTCCTCGCCACAAGCAGCAAGGCCGATTGCCAGGAAGGCGGAAACAACGAGCAGGCGGATTTTCATGATTTTGAACTCCAGTACGGGGATTGATCGGAGAAATGCCAACCACTGCATGGTCGGACAACTCTTCACGGAAAGCCCGGCCACGATCGACCGCTGGTTTGACAGCGGGCTCGCGACCACCTCCGCGAATGCGGACTATCACAACACATTTGCCGGCACGAGTAAACCGACTGCCCGGCGACAGTCACAGCAGCGCTCATCGCCGACCGGCCGACCAGGCCATGTCGCTGCGACCACAGACCGCGGCAGCAACTGCCAACGTTGGCTGCAAGGATCTGCATGACTCCCGGTCATCACCCCCTTGACCCAGCGCTGCGCGCCGCCTTGAGCACGGTCATCGGCGGTGACCGGAATCCGGCGGCAGCGATCGACTCGGCGACCGAGATCGGCGGCGGTTCGATCTCGCGCGCGCTCCTCGTCGAAAGTGCCGGACAGCGCTGCTTCGTCAAGCTGAATGACGCCAGCCTGGCCGGGATGTTCGCCGCCGAGGCCGACGGTCTGGGGGCACTGGCTGCCTGTTCGGCGCTGCGCGTACCGCGCGTCTTCGGACACGGCATCTGCGGCCGGCAGGCCTACCTGGTGCTTGAGTATCTCCCCCTGCAACCCTTGCGCGAACGCCGCCATGGCAGCGAAGCCGGACGCTCGCTGGCCGCTCTGCACCGCATTCGGGGCCCTCAGTTCGGCTGGCAGCACGACAACTTCATCGGCAGCAGCCCGCAGTACAACAAGCAGCAGCGGACCTGGGCCCTGTTCTTCGCCCGCCAGCGACTCCTGCCACAGCTCGCAATGGCACGGCGCCAGGGTCAACACGGCAAGCTGATCGCCAACGGCGAGCGGCTGGCGGAGAAGGTGCCGGCGCTGTTCGTCGACCATCAGCCGCAGCCGAGCCTGTTGCACGGCGATCTGTGGTCCGGTAACGCCGCGGTTGACGAAGCGGGAACCCTGACACTGTTCGATCCGGCGGTCTATTTCGGCGATCGCGAGGCGGATCTGGCGATGACCGAACTGTTCGGCGGTTTTCCCGACAGCTTTTACGCCGCCTACCGCGAGGCCTGGCCGGTGGCCGATGGTTTTGAACAGCGCAAACTGCTGTACAACCTTTACCATGTACTCAACCACCTGAACCTGTTCGGCAGTGGCTATCTGCACCAGGCCGAGCGGATGATCGCCAGGCTGCTGGCAGAGATCGGCGGCTGACGACAGTGCCGAATGACCGCCCGCCACGCAGTCGCTTTCCGGAGGATCCGATGGACGTCGCAACCAGGGAAGTTGAGCAGCGGGTCAGTCATTTTCGCCAGATTCTCTTGTGGCCACTGCAGTTGATGCCGCTACCCGAAGACAGCCCCTTCCAGCATCACTATCAGCTACTGGAACAGAAGACGCCGGACAATCCGTGGGGCGAATTGGCCGACGAATTCTGCGGCGACCCTGAACAGTTCCACGAGCGCCATTACAGCGAGTTCGTCACTTTCCTGCCTTACGTGCAACGCTTCCTCTACGGCGAGAAGGGGGGCGAGGAGACTGACCCCCGCTATGGCGAATCACCGATCCGCATCTTCCGGCGTCAGGATGTGGCGAAGGTGCGCATGACCTTCAAGGAAAGTGAAACGCCACTCAGCTTCGACATCGTCCACCTCGATCTCTATTTCTTCTATGATATCGACGTGGTCATCCTGGTTGTCGAGATCGCAGCCGACAATCTCGGCCTGCGGCAGGTCCAGGACACCCTTTACCGCTTTGGCCGGGCTTACCCACCGTATTGGGACGAGGACGGCAGCGGTGGCCACTGCCTCAGGTGCGCCGAATGGATGGCGGCGGACGGCGCGGTGCTGGCGGTCTCCGATTACGAGAAACGTAGTAAGTATCTGTCTTTCGTCAGCCGCTTCCGCGCGCCGTGCATCTCGTCGCACTGGGAATTCCTGTTGCGACCGCTGGTCCTCCACCACTCCGACGAGGACGGCCCGGTCCGCTACCGGCAAATCGAGTATCACCGCATGCCGCTACTCGCCTACCTGGCAATGGACGATCCGCGCAGCCTGAGTCGCGGCGACTTTGCCCGCCTGGTACTGGTCAGCGGGCCGGGAAAGAGCGGCTCGCTGCCCTACTCCGACCAGCACCTCGAAGGCTTCGAGACGCGCTTCTGCTACGACCGCTATTGGCATCCGCAAGCCGACCAGCCCGGCACCCGGCTGCTCTCCTGCGGCCACGCCTTTGTCATGGTCGGCAGCGCCCATGATGCCTATTTCACAGGGCTGGAGAACGGTCTGCTCGGGCAGTTTCGCCACCAGTTCTTCCTCCTGGCACTGATTCCGCATTTCCACAAGGCGGCTTTGCTGATGCTCTCCGATCGTCTGGTCACGGCACTCAACCGGCTGGAGATCGGCAATGCCGAAGCGGTCAAGCAGTTCAAGCGGGCAATTCGCGAGATCCTCGAGGTCTTCCTGCGCTTTACCCACCGCTACTGGTTCTACGAGATCTCCGACCAGGCGCAGGCGCGGGCCCTCTTCAGCATGACCCGCGAGCACCTGGGAACCGAGAGGGTGTATACCGAACTGCGTGAGGAAATCCAGGACATGAGCCAGTACCTCGACAGCGACAGCCTGCGCCGGCAGGCCAACACGGTCGTCCGGCTGACCGTGGTAACCACCGCTGGCCTGATCGCGACCATCAGCACCGGTTTTCTCGGCATGAATCTGATCGATGCTGCACAGGACCCCCTGCCCGACCGGCTGCTTTTTTTCGCGCTCGTCTTCCTGCCCTCCGCCTTGCTCACCGGTTTCGCCATCGTCAAGTCGAAGCGGCTGTCGGACTTCCTCGAAGCGCTCTCCGACGAACGCCTTTCGCAGCGTGACAAACTCGCCACCCTCGTCGCCGTCTGGCGAAAGAAGCGCCCGCCGGGCCGGGGGTGAGCCGGTAGTAATGCTTTGTTGCCACCAGAGGTGTAGATTGCAGCTCGCGCCAGGCCGTTTCGATTATCGCCTGAAGGTCACCACGGGGAACACCAGCCGATGGCGACTTTGGACGCAGGCAAGGGGCCTTGGCCTCGACGCAAGTCGGATCCAGGATGCTCTTGGCGTGCATAATGGGCAGCGACATGAGTGACCAATCGATAACCACCATTCCCGCGCGGGCCCAGACGCTCACGGTGCTCCGTTACATGAGCCCGCGGGAGCCCATCCTGATGCTTCCCGGCGAGGAAGATGGTTACGGCACTCGCTGGACGCTGAGTGGTCAGCAGGTCCAACCTGCTATCGCGCAGTACCTCATGTCTCGAGGTTTGATTGCCGAGACCGGGCGGACCGAACTCGGCGCCCGCAAGCTCACACTCACCACCGCAGGCCTACGCGTTCGGGAGGATGGCATCCACTGGTGGTCGGGACTGAGCCTGATCGAGAAGCTGAGGGTCATCATTTTCGGGTGAACAGGGCCGCCTGAAGGACCAAGGCCCGCCTTGCGGCGGGCCTTGTGCTACCAGCGAGCGTGTCGCCAGGACGAGACTATTCGAACTCGATGATCACCTGATCAACTGACAGACTTTCGCCAGCCTTCGCGACAACCTTCTTGACCTTGCAGTCGCGCTCGGCCTTGAGGACGTTCTCCATCTTCATGGCCTCGATCACCGCGAGCTTTTCGCCGGCGGCGACTGCTTCGCCTTCCGCCACCGATACTTCGCGCAGCAGACCCGGCATCGGCGAGAGCAGGAACTTGGATAGGTCCGGCGGTACTTTCTTCGGCATCAGCGCCAGCATGCGGGCGGCGTTGGCAGTCATCACCGTCGCCTTGACCTGCTTGCCGAAGTGCACAACACGATAGAGCAGACCAATGCGCTCGAGCTGCAGGCAGATCGGCGCACCGTTGCAGGTGCCGCGGAAAACGAGTTCGCCGAACTTCCAGTCGGAAACGAGATCGTAGCGGTCGACACCGTGGGTCACCGAGTAGCCCCCGGGGATCGGTTTCACCACCACCGGGTAGTCCTTGCCCTCCATCTGCACGACCCACTCGTCGCCGACCTTGCGCTGGTGGCCCGCCATCTGGCCGCTGACCTGGACGGCGCGATCGATGTAGCGGCGACGGCCGAAGGCCGCCAATGCGGCGAGCAGACCCGGATCGTCGTGCACCACGTCGGCGGCAAAGAAGCCATCCGGATACTCTTCGGCGAGGAAGGCAGTAGTGAACACCCCTGACAGAAAGCGCGGGTTCTGCATCAGCGCCGCCTGGAAAGGAATGTTGGAATCGATGCCGCGAATCACGAAAGCGTTGAGCGCGTCACGCATTCTGCCGACCGCCTGGTCCCGAGTAGCGCCGTGGCAGATCAGCTTGGCGATCATCGAGTCGTAAAACATCGAGATCTCGCCGCCTTCAAAGACGCCGGTATCGACCCGGACCTGGCCTTCGACGGTTTCGGGCGGCCGATACTTGACCAGACGACCGACGGAAGGCAGGAATCCGCGGAACGGGTCTTCCGCGTTGATCCGGCACTCGATCGCCCAGCCGTTCGGCTTGATGTCCTCCTGCTTGAACGGCAGGGGTTCGCCGGCGGCAACACGGATCATCAACTCGACGAGGTCGACGCCGGTGATCATTTCGGTCACCGGATGCTCGACCTGCAGGCGGGTGTTCATTTCAAGGAAGTAGAACGACTTGTCCGAGCCGACGACGAACTCGACGGTACCTGCGCTCTGATATTTCACCGCTTTGGCCAGCGCGACGGCCTGCTCACCCATCGCCTTGCGGATCTTGTCGTCGATGAACGGCGATGGCGCTTCCTCGAGCACCTTCTGATGCCGCCGCTGGATTGAACACTCGCGCTCGAGCAGGTAGACGGTGTTGCCGAAGGAATCGGCGATCACCTGGATCTCGATGTGATGCGGGCCTTCGACGAATTTCTCGATGAACACGCGATCGTCGCCGAAGCTGTTGCGGGCTTCGTTGCGGCAGGCCTCGAAGCCCTCGAAGGCTTCCTTGTCGTTGAAGGCGACGCGCAGTCCCTTGCCGCCGCCGCCGGCAGAAGCCTTGATCATCACCGGGTAGCCGATCCCCTTGGCAATCTCGACGGCCTGTGCCGAGTCGGCGATCTCGGCGTTATAGCCGGGAATGGTGTTGACCTTGGCTTCCATCGCCAGCTTCTTGGAGGCGATCTTGTCACCCATCGCGGCCACCGAATAGTGCTTGGGTCCAATGAAGGTGATGCCTTCCTCTTCAAGGCGGCGCGAGAACTCCTCGTTCTCCGACAGGAAACCGTAGCCCGGGTGCACTGCCTCGGCACCGGTCTGCTTGCAGGCAGCGATGATCTTGTCGATCACGAGATACGATTCCTTGGACGCTGCCGGGCCGATACAAACCCCCTCATCGGCCATCAGCACATGCATCGAGTCCTTGTCGGCCTCGGAATAGACCGCGACCGTCTTGATGCCCATTT
>ERZ761603.267-NODE-267-length-45507-cov-40.971772_pt1 | contig 45507 bp, 40 predicted proteins | sample MGYA00511879_ERZ761603 | MGnify/ENA primary metagenome ERZ761603 (study PRJEB28899, sample SAMN02850040) | bioreactor sludge metagenome | biome: EBPR Sludge; feature: EBPR Bioreactor; material: flocular biomat | place: Australia: Thorneside Wastwater Treatment...
GGCCCCTCAGTTTGCGCAGCAGGTGCGGCCAGCAACGCAAGCGGTTTTCCCAGGCACGAGGCGTTGGTGCACTATTAGTCACTGCTAATCTTCCATAAGGTTAGATTTCTCATTTTCGGCACGACTTCCCCTTTTTCCCGCGCTGCTTCATGCAGCGGACGCAATTTGCCCTACCCGGACAGATTGCGGCATGCCCAAGTAGGTAAACGTGTTGAGGATGGCTGCGCGAACGTGAGCTTCGGTCACTTGCCGCTCGAAGGTTCGGGAGTACAGGCGGTCGCCCAGTTGCTTCAGCCGGTACCTCATGTTCTCGGCGATGCTGTGCCGGTGGTAGCCGCTATCGTTCTTCCAGCCGTCGAGTCCCTTGGCCTCGATTTCCTGGAGGATGGCGTCGCGGGGGTGGGCATCTCCCCACGTGACCGCCCCGTCGCGTGGCGGGATGGTGGCACGCGCGTCCCGCTCGGCGATCGCCGCATGGCAGCCGTGGCTGTCGTAGGCGCCATCGGCCGAGACTTGGGCGATCTCGCCTTCGATCTGGTCAAGCAGCCCTGGCAAGATTTTGCTGTCGCCCCAGGCGGTGGTGGTCACTTCGATGCCGATTATGTCCTTGCTGGTCTCGTCAACCGCCAGAGGGATCTTCCGCCACGTGCGACGCTTACCCACCCCGTGCTGACGCACTTTCCATTCGCCTTCGCCGAAAATCTTCAGTCCCGTCGAATCGACCACCACATGCATTGGACCCTTGCGCGGCCGACGAGGAATCTTCACCGAAAGCTGCGCCGCCCGTCGCGACATGTGGGGGTGGTCCGGCACCGTCAGGTCCAGCTGACACAGGCGCATCAGCGACTTGATCAGTCCTTCCGTGGCGCGGTACGGCAACTGGAACAAGGTCTTGATCGTCAGGCACGTCTGAATGGCGGTCTCCGAGTACAACCCGGGTTTGCCGCGTCCGATCGGACGCGGAGGTGTCCAACTGTCCCGGATGCTCGCCTCGTCGAACCAGATCGTCAGATTGCCTCGATTGACCAGCGCCCGGTCGTACTCCGACCAGTTCGTCACCCGATACCGCTGCTTGAGGCCCACCTCGCCAGTCTCTGGCTTCACTCGCATTGCCATGCCAACCTCCTCGGACAGCCAAACTACGTTACACCCCAAATAATGCCAACATACTACACCAACGCCGTTGTCATACGGCTCATCGGACCTGTGCAAGCTCAACCGCTCTCGGGTATCGCGTGCCATGAATTCCAACGCGATCAACTCAGCCTCGACCCCTGCCGGGGTCAACCCATCGCTTTCGGTGCGCCAACGCTCCGAGTCAGCCAGGGCGGTATGGAAATAGTGGTTGAGAACCGTCAGAAGATCGGTGCGTTTGAGTTCGCGCATGTCGCAAGAATCAAGCTTTGTTTCCAAAACCCTGATTTTCGCAGCAATTTCGATAGCTCGTCGAACCGCAACGGCAAGATAGCCAGTGCCCAGTGAGCGACGCAGCTCATGGCGGCCGATCTGTTCAGCCAGGCGTGGGGAGCAGGTCCAGCGGAAACCGAACAAGCGGCCTCGCTGGTATAGATAGGGTGCTGATAACGGTTTTCTCGGCATCTTTCGGACACGTGCACGGACACCTGATACCGTAAATACAACCTAACCTATTGATCTATATAGTAGATGGAGCGGGCGAAGGGAATCGAACCCTCGGCTCTAGCTTGGGAAGCTAGGGTATTACCATTATACGACGCCCGCGCAGGGCACTATTCTACGAGCTTGGGCGCCGCTCCACAACGGCCAGCACGCCCGATTGCAAGGCACGCTGGCTACCGCATCCGACGGACAGCCAGTCCGGTTCAATCCAGATCGACCCGGCACCGCCACAGTGCATGGCCCGAGGCCTGGTACTTGCGCTCGAAAGGGGTCATCGGCGAAGCGGGGAGGCAGGCTTCGCAGGCGGCAGCCCGCCCGGTCATCCGATGCACCGCCAGACAAAACTCTGCCAGATAGAGCGGCCAGTTACTGCGACACTCGAGGAGGCCGCCGAGGGCCAGCAGGCTGGGAAAGACCGCATGGCCGTGCCAGCGGCGGCCGAGGTGGGTGCTCTTTGGCCACGGGTTGGGGTAAAGCAGATAATGGCGCGCCAGACGAACATCGGCTGCGTGCAGCAGGCGCCAGTAATCGACGACATCGGCGCGGACCAGGTCAAGATTGGGCGGCCAGTGGGCAACGCCTCGCCTGCCGCGGGCCAGCCGCGACGCGGATTGGTCCACCCCGATCACGTAGTGCTGCGGAAATTCCCTGGCGAGGACGACGCTGCTCTCTCCGACACCGCAACACGAGTCGAGGATCAACGGCGTGTCGGCCCCTGCTCGCCGATAGCGCTCCCAACTTTCGGCGAACGCAGCGCGATTGTAGCCGGCAATGGGCTTGCGAAAACCCGCCCGTGCATGGCGGTCGAGCAGCTCCGGCAGACCCGGATGGATACCGCTCTGCGTGCTGACCGGAAGGCGCGAGTTAGCGTACATCGGCGTCTACAGGGTCCGCCTCACGCGCCACGGAAACGCCGTGCAGCTCGAGCTGGCGGCTCACCTCGGTGACGCTACGCAGCGCACGAACAGCCAGAAACAGGGCGTCGGCCTCAGCGAAGTTGCGCCGCAGGGCACCCAGCCACAGCTTGAGGCGACCGGGCGCGTGCTGCGGTGCAACCTTGCCGCATACCTGCCGCCAGTAGCAGGCCAATAACGGCTGCAATAGTCGCCAATCGGGCGAGCGATCGCTGGCCGGCTGACCACCCAGAGCCAGCAAGCGGATGCGCCGGGCAAGAAAGGGATCGGCCACCGCGCCGCGCCCGAGCATCACGTCCTGGCAGGCACTCAGAGCGCGGCATCGGTCATGGTCATCCGTCGTCCACACTTCGCCGTTGGCCGCGACCGGCTGCGGTACGGCCTCGTCGATGCGCGCCACCCACTCCCAGTGTGCCGGTGGTCGATAGCCCTCGTCTCTGGTGCGCGCATGTACCACCAGTGAACCCACGCCGCCCGCGGCCAGCGCTCGTGCGCAGTCCAGAGTTCGCGCGGTGTCGCGCACACCGAGCCGCATCTTGGCCGAGAACGGCACGCCCGCCGGAACGACCCGGCGTACCGCTGCGACAATGCGGAAAAGCTGTTCCGGGTCGGCGAGCAGGGTTGCCCCGCCGCCGTGGCGATTGACCGTTGGCGCCGGACAGCCAAAATTCAGATCGATCCCCGCTGGCGCCAGTTCGATCAATTGTGCCGCGTTGTCGGCCAGACACGCCGGATCGCTGCCGAGCAACTGAACAACCACCGGGGTTCCTCCCTGCGTACAACTGCCACGGTCGAGTTCCGGACAGATCCGGCGGAAGGCACGTGCCGGCAACAGGCTGCCGGAGACCCGGATGAACTCGCTGACCGCCAGGTCATACCCGCCAACGCGCGTCAACACGTCGCGCAGAACGTCGTCAACCAGGCCTTCCATCGGGGCCAGCAGCAGTCTTCCCATATCCTCTCCGAACGTACGGGTCGATTCTACCCGAGGCGCCATCTGCCCTGCGAGCGGCAGCCGGCGTGGCTGGTTGGCGACCACCCAGAACTCGTTTGGTAGTACACTCGCCGTAATTCGGATGTCCCCCGGGAAGGCGACACCGTCCGGGAGTTGCTGCCGGCTAGTGGCTTTCGGCAGCCCTGCCTTTCGACCCTCGCAGTCTCCTGATGATCGACACCAAGAATCCACTCGAAGTCGCACGCGAAACACTCCGCCAGCTCGCACTGCGCAAGCTGCCTCCCACACCGGCGAACTACCAGGCGTGTTACAACGAAGTCGCCAAACTTCCCAATGTGGCGGGATTCCCGGAGGCGCCACTACGTTACATCGCAAGCGCACTGGGCGCTCACCGTGCGGGGCAAGAGCAGGACCTCGAACCGCTGAATGCCGCCATTGCCAAACGTAGCTGGCAGGGGGTGCTCGATGCCCTGGTCGCTCTCACCACGGTGGACAAGAGCAGCCGGTCGAGCGCCTCCCCACCTCCCGCAAGCTCGACTGGCAGCCAGTCACAGGAACTCCACCAGGCCCTGCTGGCCCGCTTGACCCGTCTGGTCGAAAGTCTGCTGCCCGCGCTCGTGGACGAGGATGAGTCCTTGTCGAACCAGGGGCAACAAATGCTGGCGACGCTCAAGACCCCGTCCGCCGACATCCAGGCGCTGCTCGCCCAGATGACCACTTTCAGCCAGCGGCTGTCGCTGACTGTCGAGGAACAAGGGGAGATCCGGCAGACCCTGCTCAAGCTGCTGCAGTTGATCATCGAAAACATTGCGGCGTTGAGCGTCGACGATGAATGTGTTCAAGGCCAGATCGATTCGCTTGCCAGAGCCGTGCTTCCTCCACTCACGCTGCGTCGCCTGGACGATGTCGAGCGCCGCCTGCAGGACGTCATTACCCGCCAGCGCGCAGCCAAGCTGCGCACCCGCGAGGCGCAGGAGGCGATGCGCCAGATGCTCGCGGCTTTCATCGACCAACTGGCGATGATGAACCAGTCGAGCACGGACTTTCAGAGCAATCTCGAGCAAAGCGCGCGGCAGATCGCGGAGGTGCGAACGGTGGAGGACCTGACCCCTCTGTTGCAACAGGTGATCGATGCCACCCGTACGATGGCCGAAGACACCGCAGCAGCGCGGGACCAACTCGGGGATCTGCAGGCCAGAGTGTTCAAAGCCGATGCCGAACTGGCCAAACTGCAACACGAGCTGCAACACGCGAGCGCTTCGGCACGCCACGACGCGTTGACCGACGTGCTCAACCGCCGCGGGTTGGACGAGGCTCTGGCACGCGAGATTGCCAGCCTGCGACGCAAGAAGCAGGAACCACTGTCGCTCTCGCTGCTCGACGTCGACAACTTCAAGCAACTCAACGACCGCCTCGGCCACGCCACGGGTGACGACGCCCTGATCCACCTGGTGCAGGTGGTACGCCACTGCATGCGCCCGGTCGATACCCTGGCCCGTTACGGTGGCGAGGAATTCGTCATCCTGATGCCGGACACCTGTCTCGACGAGGGAATTGCGGCAATGCAAAGACTGCAGCGAGAACTCACCAAGAACTTTTTCCTCGCCGGTAACGAGAAAATCCTGATCACCTTCAGCGCGGGCGTTGCACAGGTAAGCGCCGACGAGGCGGGCCAGGACGCCCTCAGGCGGGCCGACCAGGCCATGTACCTGGCCAAACGGTCGGGAAAAAACAGGGTGATGGGAGCTTAGCAGTCTGCCGTCAGGCGAGGCAGGGCCGCCGCCGCGCCCTCGACGGGCGAGATCGCAGCTTGCACGACCGGCGCTAGACACTCGCACATAACTCGCGCGCCGCCACCTGACGGCACGGCAGTGGTAGCCGATCCATCAGGTAGCACAGGCAGTCCTGTCGCACGACGCGTTCGTCGAGCGTCAGCATCGCCGGCGTTGCCGCGCGCCGCAGGCTGAGTTCGCCATCACGGCAGGTGAAGAACTCGTGTGTCACGTTGGCGCCGCTCTCATCGCACACGGTGACCGGCAGGAGCAGGCGCGTCCGTCCGAAAACGGTACCGGCTTCGAGCGTGCGAAAGTTCATGTGGTCGAGCTGTGGCTCGAAGTCGATGTCGGCCCGGGCATCGCCGAAGCCAAACGACACCGCGTCCGGCACCCGTACCGTCGCCAGGGTGTGATAGAGGTCGATGTCGTGTTCATGCACATCGTGCGAAGGGAACTGCGCAAGATGCAGACAGGCTTCGATGAAACGCGCTGCGTGCTCCTCGCTGGCCGCCTTGCCGGGTTTGCCGCATTCGACGGTGAGCGCCGGGCAGGTTGACGAAAAAGCGGTGGTCTGCGTGCCGGCCAGGCCGCGAAACCAGACAACCGTACGCGAAAACAGCAGGGCCAGTTGCAGGACCGCCTGGTCCAGCCGGTTGACCACGGCGTAATGCGGGTTGAGGCCAGTGTTGTTGTGGATGTCGATGCTGGCAAATACGCCACGCTCCCGCATCAGGCGATACACCTCGCTCATCGCCGCGGCTTCGGGAGAATCGCGATGCGCCTCGCCTCCCGGCCAGACGCGGTTGTAGTCGGGTTGGCCTTCGAGCCGCCGCATTCCGTCACGCGCCGCGGCAACGTTGCCGATCAGGATTGAAAGTGCGCGCGGCAGCGGTCGCCGGCCATTGATGCGCAGGACCTTCTGCAGGGCGACCACGCCGCTGTCCTCGTTGCCATGCAACAGCACCGAGACGAACAGCGGCTGCCGCCGACGTCCGGGCAGGTGGATCAGGGTCGGACCGGGGAGCAGACGATGCAGTTCGCGCGCCGGAGTGTCGAGAAAGACTGCAGGGAGTTGGTCGAGGACGGTCAGCATGAAGCTTGCAGTTCATATCGGCCACTCATGCACCGGCATGAGATGGCGCTGGTGGTCAAGATAATCGGCGGTCAGCCGAACGAAATCATGGTGTTTCGCGTAGTGCGCCATTTGCCAGACGGCGCCGTTGCGCTGGTTGCGCAAACGGCCGGCGATCACTTCCATATAACGCGCCACATCGGCAGCCGACAGATCGAGTCTTTGCAAGCCTTCGCGCGCCAGCGGCAGCAGTTGGTGCTCGAGCAGGTCTGCCGCCGACACGCGCTGGCCGTCGAGCCAGGATAGTTGTGCGGCGAGACCGTAACGCGCTGCGCGGTAGAAGTTGTCCCGCGCCAGGTCGAAGGAAAGCTGTGCTTCGGGTGCCACCACCTGCCGGGTGAGCATGAAGGCGGCCCCGTAGTAGAAAGCGGCGTTGGCAATCATGTCGATGATGCTGGGTCCGGCGGGCATCACTCGCTGTTCGACGCGCAAGTGCGGTTGCCCCGCTTGGTCGAAGCCGATGAGCATTCGGTTCCACCGCCAGATGGTGCCATTGTGCAGGCGCAGATGTGCGTAGGATTCGACCGGCGTCGACATTTCAAAGGGCAGCAGGACAGCATAGTTCCTGAGGTTTTCGGCAAAGCAGGCAGTCGGATCGGCAGCCAGATAGCCGGAGCCGAAAGTGACGCGCATGTGCTGCGGACAGCCGGGATCGCAACAATCGACCGCCTGCTCGAAGAGCGGCACCCGTGTCTCGTGCCACAGCGCACGCTCGAACAGGAAAGGTGAGTTGGCGGCCAGAGCGACCAGCGGCGCGGCGAGGATCAGCGATGCATTGTAGGCGCGCGCCGCTTCGCCGGCCGGTGTCTGCAGGTGCACCTGAAACGAGGTGGTCGCCGCCTCAAGCATGACGTCGGTGTGGGTCGTACGCAGGCTTTCGATCCCGTTGATGTCGAGGGTCAACGGCCGGCCGCCGCGCAGCAGGAAGATCTGATCGTTGAGCAGCGCATAACGTCGCGACGGAGACATGTTGGCCAGCGAAAGGTCGGCCTCGCGCAAGGTCGGCAATGTGCCGATGGCAATCAACGCGGCGGCGTCATGGGCGGCAACGCGCAGGCATTCCTGCCAGGTTGCGGTGAGCTCGTTCTCCAGTTGTGACAGTGCGTTGCCGCACAGAGGCTGCGGAGTACCGTTGAGTTCGACATTGAAGCGCGACAATTCGGGAACCACCAGCGGACTTGCCATGCGCGCCAGAAACGACACGTTGCGCGGTACAGGCAGAAGGTTTTCGTCGATCAGCCAGGCCTCGAGCTCGAAACCCGCCACCACTTCCTGGCTGGCGAAGCCACCGCGGAAGTAGGCTTGCTGGGCATGCTTCGTTTCCTCTGCCAATCGTCCGTTGAAGCGCACGAAGTCGTCCGTCGTGAAACCGTTGCTGTCGATCTCCTTTCCCATCGACCCCTCCCTCTTCCACCGGTCAGCCAGCCACCGGCTGGTCAGCAAGGCGCATGCACCGTGTGATCATCGCCGATCTTGCCGGGCCAGGTCGCGGCGAAAATGCCGCAAGATTGAAAGGTTTCCCGCGAGGCGTGCGGCCACCATCGGTGCTCACTCCCCGGCAGCGACACGATCATCGCGCAGTACTTCGGCAAACAGTTCACGGTCCACGTTGCCGCCCGACAGGACCACCGCGATGCGGCGCCGTGGTCGCTGCCCCCTCTCCTGCCAGGCTGCAGCGACGGCGGCTGCCCCCGCCCCCTCGGCAACATTGTGCGTACAGGTAAACAGAAGTCGCATTGCCGCGGCGACTTCGCTGTCGCTGACTTCGACGATGCGATCGACACCGCGCCAGATGATCTCGAGTGCCTCGGGCTCCGGCGTGCGACACGCCATGCCGTCGGCGAGGCGGGTGGTGACCGGCGCCTCGCGCAACTGCCGGGCGGCAAAGGAAGCGGCATAGGCCGGTGCGTGCGCCGACACCACGCCGACCACCTCGGTTTGCAGCCCGAGCGCATCGCGTGCCGCAACCATGCCGCAGACTCCGGAACCCAGACCGATCGGTACATACACTGTTGACAGATCGCGCACTGCGCGCAGCAACTCGATCGCATAGCTGGCCACACCGGCGACGAGCAGCCGATGGAAGGATGGAACCAGATGCAAAGCGAGTTCACCAGCCAGCCGGGTAGCATATTCCCGCGCCGACTGGAAGTCTTCGCCATGTTCGATCAGCTCGACACCGAGAGCGCGCATGGCGGCGTTCTTTTCGATGCTGTTGCCGTGGGGTACCACGATGCGCGCCGCCAGGCCGTAACGCCTGGCGGCCATGCCCACCGATTGACCGTGGTTGCCGCGGGTCGCGCTGATCACCCCGCCGCACGCACCAATCGTTGCCAGATCGGCAAAATAAACCAGACCACCGCGCAGCTTGAAGGCGCCAACCGGGGTATGGTTTTCATGCTTGACCCAGACCTCGCTCGCCAGGCGCTCGCAGAGCAGTGGCCAGCAATATTGTGGCGTCGGCGGCATCGCCGCATGCACGATGCGCGCCGCGGCTTCGATGTCGTCAAGTTTGGGGAGCATGCCAGCCATCCTCTGGTAAATGGGCAAAGCGAGCGACCGCGGACTGCCGCCCGCCCAAGCGGCGTATGCCTGCCCCGGTCTGATCATCAGCGACCGACAGCTTAACAAAAAAGCTCCGCCTCCGGCGGCGCCATGTGCCCCCACTCAAGCTTGCTACGCACCCAGACCGATCGCCGCGTCAAGGCGCGCCCCTCCAGCGGGCCGAGGACAGCGCGATCAGTGCCGGAGGCAGGAGCAGCCACGATCGGCAGGGCGGCACGTCCAGTTTGTTCATGGTCAGTGGTCCCGGCGTGTTGTCGCCGCGGTCGACCAATCAAAGGTCGAAACAACGGGCCCAGGCATCGGGTCGGGACAGCTTCGGCGTGCCGGTGCTCGACCGCGCTCCAGCCAGAGGCAGCACAATTCCGGGTCGGCAGCGAGGAGGACTTGATGGAGCAGACCTTCAGGCGCATGTGGCAGGTTGAGCCGGCCCACCGCCGCCTGCAGTTCGACTGCCGTCTGGCATTTAGATGAAGCCAGATTCGCGCCAGACTTCGGCAAGGCAGGTCACGCCTGCTGACCGATCAGCGACGTGTCGCACGATGAACGAAGAAATGTACCGGAGCAGAGATCAACAATGCCCTGCCTGCTCGATCCACCACCGCAACTTCGAGTTGGTGTTCGTCCTGGTCTCTCCCCGCCATCTGCCACTCGTCCGGGCTGAGTTCGAATTGTGGCGTCACGCGTTTGGTCGGCAGAACCGTGCCGTCGAGTTTGACGGCGATCGCGTCACCCCGATCGGTGCGCAATGTCGGGTCGAGCGCCACCACGATGTCGATCTGTCCGGTATTCGAGTGCATCGTACCGCCGTCCTGCGGCTGCATGATCTGTAGCGTGGCATAGGTATAAGCTGCTGCGCTTGCCGGCTGAGCAGCCACGGCGGGTGCTTTTGGCACGCCATCCATCAGATTGACTGGCGGCAGGGACAGCGGTTTCGCGCCAGGGCCCGGCATGTCCGAAAAGACCGGGCCTTCACGGTCATGCGTTTCATACACCGGTTGCGCCGAGACCATCGTCGTGCCGAGCAGCACGGGGAGGAAGAACAGGAACCTGCGCATGATCGTGATCCTCCGCTATCTTTTCTCGTTACGCACCAAACCCAGGCCCGAAACGGGCGCAAACCCGAGGAGGTTGGCGATGCTGCCTTCGCCGGCAGCGGGCCGCGTCCTTGGCAAGACAAGAACGCGGATCAATCCTTGTCTTCTTCGAAAGGAATTCTCGCGTCTCGCTCAAAGCGTGCCTTGCGCTTGCGGCCGAACACCCAGGCCACGATGCCAATGAATGCAGCGACAAGGATGAAATGGTAGATGGTCAGTTCCAAGGTGCTTTCATTCAGCTCGTCAGGTAAACCCCGCGGGGCTGCCCTGAGCAGCGCTTCTCAGGCCTCGCCGGCAGTCGACGCCCGCGTGGCATCCAGTACGGCCTGTAGCTTGGCCTCCTCTTCATGGGTGAGCGAGGTCTTGATCACCTTGCCACCGGTGCCCTGCAATTCTTCGAGCACCTTGTCGGGCGTCGCCTTGCGTACCAACACGAAGAGCACCGAGCTGCCGTTCCTGAAAGTGGCGGCCAGATCCTTCATGAAATCGTCGTTGATGCCAACGTCGGAAAGCGCGCCGCTGACTGCGCCGGCACCGGCGCCAACGGCCAGGCCAAGCAGCGGGTTCATGAAGATCAGCCCGATCAGCGTCCCCCAGAAGCCGCCACTCAACGCGCCGCTGGCGGTGAGGTTGTACAGCTGGTGCAGCTTGACCCTGCCCTTGTCGTCCTTGACCGCCACCACGGCGTCTTCGAGATCGAGCAGGTAATCCTGCTGCAGCTTGCGCAGCTTGGTGCGTACTTCCTCGGCCTTGAATTGATCGTCGTAAGCAACAACTACCAGATTGCTCATTAACAGGTTCTCCTTGAGACAGGTTGGTCGAATGATTCAGTGTCCGCGATGATTCTTATGTCCGTTGTTGGTGACGTCATCATGGCGCCGGTGGTGCCCATGCTCGCCGTGATTATTATTCTTCCGTGCATCCAGGGCCAGCATTTCCGCCACCTCGGGCTCATTCTCCTCGAGGTCGGCGAGCAGGCCTTCATCCGACAGGTCGAGCGGACGGGAGTTCTGCCAATCGTGTTCCGCCACCTGCAACAAGCGCCGGATGACTGCCTCGTCGTGCACTTCGATGGCCAGCTCGCGCCGGCTGTCGAAGCTGCCTGGTGCCAGGTTGATCGACCCGATGATCGCCCGTTTGCCGTCGGCGAGCATCATCTTGGCGTGCAGCTTGAGTCCCTTGAGTCGGTGCACCTTGGCTCCGAGGTCCTCGAGAATGCGCAGCCCCTCGACACCCTCGACCAGCTTGCCGGCTTTCAGGAAGTGCATCGGACGTGCCAGCACATGCAGTTTGACGCCGCGGCGTGTGGCGCGTACCAGACGCTCGATGATCACCTCGTCCTGATAACGTTCGTTCTGGAGCAGGAGCGATTCCTGGGCGGCGTCAATGAACCGTGCCACCCGGTTGCGGCCGTTGGTGTTGCACCAAATCAGATGCGATTCCTCGCCCGGATCGAATTTTTCGCGCGTCCAGTCGGCGTCGAAACACTGCACGATCTCCTCCACCTCATGCTGGTGCGAGGTGACCACAGCATAGTCGCGGGTGATGGTGAGATTCTTGGTTTCCCAGTTGAGCGAATGCACCAAGGCCGTCTGGCCGTCCACTACCAGCGACTTTTCGTGCGTGATGTCGAATGCCGGATTGCTGTCGGCGACTTCCACACCGGCGTCCTCGAGCGCCTTGCGGCTCGCCTTGTTCTCGACCTCGCCGCTGCGCCGTGCCGGATTGAGCATCACCCGTACCTTGACGCCGCGCTGCTGTGCAGCGATCACCGCTGCCAGCAGATCCGGATCGGAGAAAAGGAACATCTTGATGCGCAGCGATTCCTTCGCCGCGGCAATGGCATCGACGATGGGCTGGCCAGTGTCGTCGGGCAGGACAATCAGCGAACGATGCATGGAGACTCCCAAGGCTATGCGCCGGAGGACGGCACGGGTTGAACCTGAGTGCGATAGAGCTCGGCGTACACGCCGTCCAGGGCCACCAGTTCCTGGTGATTGCCTTGTTCGGCGACGACACCACCCTTCAGGACGATGATCTTGTCGGCATTGCGAATGGTCGACAGGCGGTGCGCGATGGTGATCACGGTACGTCCCTGCATCAGCTTCTGCAGCGCGTCCATCACCAGCTTTTCGGATTCGGTGTCAAGCGCCGCGGTGGGTTCGTCGAGAATCAGGATCGGGGCATTGCGGATCACCGCACGCGCGATGCCGATGCGCTGTCGCTGGCCACCGGAGAGGGTCATGCCGCGCTCGCCGACCATTGTGTCGTAACCGTGCGCCATACGCGAGATGAACTCGTCGGCATTGGCCAGGCGCGCCGCCGCGACGATCTCGTCATCGGTCGCGCCGGGACGGCCATAGGCGATGTTCTCACGTATGGTGCCATGAAACAGCGCAGTGTCCTGCAGCACGAAGCCGATCTGCCGGCGCAGTGCCTGCAGATCGTACTCGCGCACGTCGACGCCGTCGATCCGTACGACACCGCCGGTCGGATCGTAGAAACGCGGAATCATGCTCACCACCGTCGACTTGCCTCCCCCGGTGGGTCCGACGACACCGACTGTCTGGCCGGGCGCGATGCCGAACACCACGTCGGTGAGCACCTTGGCTTCCGGGTTGTAGCTGAATGCCACGTGCTCGAAACTGATCGCACCGCGCAGGGGTCCCGGGTCTCGCGCCGCGGCCGTTTCGGGCAGGATGTCGTCGGTATCGAGAATCAGCTGGATGCGCTCGATCGCCACGGCCGTCTGGGCAATGGTATTGCTCATCTTGGCCAGATCCTGCACTGGCTTGAAGAACTTGCTCAGATAGGTCAGGAAAACGGTCAGCGCACCGACGCTCATCAGGTCCTGCAGCACCAACCCCGTACCACGCCAGAGGACATAGCCGGTACATCCGGCAACAGTGATCGACACCGCCGGCGAGAGCAGCGACTTCACCTTGCGCGCCGCCAGTGCAGCGTCGACCGTGGCGTGGCTGACCTCGGCCAGTTGATCCTTCTCGAGTTGCTGCCGGCCGAAAGCCTTGACGATACGGATCGATTCCAGTCCTTGCTGGACGACGGCGACGATGTCGCTCTGATAGTGACGAACCGCGTGTGTCGCGTCCTTGACTTCCCGGTTGAAGCGCGCCACGAACATCAGCAGGAAGGGGGTCACCCCGACGGCAATCAGTGCGAAATCCCAGTCCAGCCAGAACATGATGCCGAGCATCCCGACGATGGTGAACAGGTCGACCAGGATGCCCAGCGTTCCCGACGAGGCGAAGCCCTGGATGGTCTTGACATCGGCGGTCAGGGTGGACAGGATCGGGCCCGTCTGGTGAGTATCGTAGTAGCCGAGAGACAGACGCTGCAGGTGGTCATACACCCGCATGCGCAGGTCGTGGGCAACCCACTGGCTGACACTCTCGGTGTAGTAGTTGTCGATGTAACTTGCCAGCGCCCCCACCACGGCGATGACCAGCACTGCCACTCCGGCGACGGCGGCAAGTTCCATCTTGTCGCCACCCAGGTCGATGAAGCGCAGCGCATCCAGCCAGGCAGGCGCCTTGTGGTTACCAACCACGTTGTCGAGGATGATCTTGAGTGGCCACGGGCCGGCCAGGGACATCATGGTCTCGAAGAACATCATTCCCAGAATCAGCAACACCCAGCGCTGGTAGGGTCCGAGCAACTGCTTGACCAGGCGAATCTTGCTCGACGAAGACGGCTTGCCTTCGCCACCAGTCGTCTGCACCATCGATTCGATCCTTTGTCCTGTTCGTCAGGCGAGATGGTCTTGCGGGTATGTTCTTCGACCGCTGGCAGACGGTCACCGCAAACTCGACAGTGCTCGTCCAGCAGCGATGGCGAACAGCCGTGACCCCCAACCGTACCCCACATCAGGCGGTGAGTGTAGCGCCAAGCCGCGCGGGTGCCAAGCGCTTGCCACCGACAAGAAACTTCCCGGCACAGCGCTGCTCTGCCGGGCCCGGGCAGCCGCTCCTGGCTCGCCTCTCGACCACAAACTTCCTTGCTGCCTCAAGCCGGGCGCACCGACTGTGCCACGAGTCGGCCGAGCAGGAAATAGGCCAGTAGGAAAGCGCAAACATGATACGCAGTGTTGAGCAGCAGGCCATAGCTCGTGTAAAGCACGACCGTCAGGCCGAGATAGGCGAGCAGAAGCGAGACGACCAGCGTCCCCCGGACGAGGGCCGAGGTACCGGGCGGCCAGACGCGCAGCCAGCCACCGGCGGCAGCGAGCAGCAACAGCAGCAGAAACTGTGAGACGGTTTCCAGGCGGCGAACCTGGATCCCCTGAATCAGGTTGTTCACCACATCGGCATGCAGCTCGACACCGTGACGCACCTCGCGCTGCAGCCCGCGCCGGGTCCGGAAGTCGTCCTTGCCCGGTCGCCCATCACCGATCAGGACGATCCTGCCGGCCAACTGGCCCGGCGCGAACCCGCCGTCTGGCCCGCCGACCTGCTCATAATCGTAGCGACGCAACGCAGCGCGCCAGATGCTGACCGGCGCCATTCTGATCATCAACTCGGCCACCCGATCGCCCGCCACCAGCAGCGGGCAGTCGTCGCTCAACTCGCCGGACGCCTCGAACTGCTCTTTCACCAGCGCAAGCGACCCTTGCCAGAGGATACGACCCTGTTCGCCGACAACCGTGAGCGTTCGTCGGGTTTCGTCGACCGCCAGGGTCCGGCCACCGGAGGCCAGCAGCGAGAGGGCCATCAAGCTGTTGTCGCCGACCACGGGCGAGTCATTTCCCCCAGCAGTGGCGCCCGTGGACTTGATGACCGCGAGCGGCGCGACCGAAGCGTAGCCCACCCGACCACCAATGCACAGCAGGCCGAGGCCGCTAGCTGCCTTTTCCAGACCGGGAAATACCGCGGCCCGGCCATCAAGCATCTGCCTGACCCCGACGACAACCTGGCTGCCCTGTTGCCGAGCGCGTTCGATCGCCGCGACAAACTCGGCATCGGCAGGACCTGGTCGCTCGAAGAAAAGGTCAAAGACGATAACCTTGGCGCCGGCAGAAACCAGCCTGTCGATCAGCCGCGCGTGCTCGCTGCGCCAGGCAACTCCTGGCGGTCCCAGCCGGGCTTCGCTGCGCTCGTCAAAACTGATGACGACGATCCGTTCGCTCACCGGAACGCTCGCCACGAGGTCGCCCAACGCCATGGTGTAACTCTCGATACGCGCATCCAGCCCGAAGACATCGAACAACTGTACCCAGCCGAGGAACAGCATGAGCAGCGCGACCCCGCCGGTACTCGCCTGCCGCCACCGGCGCCAGCGCTCGGCGTTCGCCAGTTCGAGAAACTGCCCGAGCAGCGATGGCCGGTGTTCGATCGCACGAATCAGCGCGTCAAGATCATAAGCGAAGCGTCTGTCGTCGACGACATGCGCCTGACAACGGGCGAGTCCGGCAAGGCTGGGCGGAAGTTCCTCCGTCCTGGGCATGGCTGCACCGCCGACGAGCACCGGGATCAGGCGCTTCCCCAATGCGAGCGCGCGAGCGATTTCGTAGCGTACGAAATCGTCTTGCTGATCGATCCGGCGGCCCTTGTCATCGGCCACGCTCGCCCACACCGGGCCGATCAGCGCGATGAGCACGTCACTGCTGGCGACTCTGCTGTCGAGCACGCTGACAAAGTCCTCGCCGGGGCCGATCCCGTTGATGTCCATGAAAACCTCCCCGGCCCCGAAATGCTGACTGAGGTGATCATGCAAACGTCCCGCATAAGCCAGGCTGTCGGCGCGACGATAGCTGATGAAGATTCTGGACACGCCTGTGTTGCTCAAGCGGCCAGGCATTGCCGGAGGCCGGCTGCGGTCGCTTGGGCAGCAAACCGACCGCCGCGGGTGCACACCGCTGTCGTGCGCCGCATGACCGGCTTGGGCGTGGTGTCAGGCCGGCGTTTCACCGTAGCCGGTCGCTCTGCTCGACCGGCGGCTTTTGCTTGACACCGATCGGTAACGCGTCCGGCGGTGAGGGAAGCCGCCCCGGAGGTTTCCGACCATCGCCCGAACTGCGCTCGGGCTGCTCGTCCTTGTGGTCATCCCTGAGCCAGTGTCCGAAGCCGATGCCCGCACCAATGGCGATCGCTCCACCGAGTGCAGGCCCGGCGCTCCTGGGCCATGGCACGAGGGCGTCCAGATCGTGAATGCGTCGGCGAAGATCCGTGATCTCATCCGCGCCGACCGGCTCCCGTTCGAAGTCCGGCGGGGCCGTCCCGATCATCCAGGCGCCTTCCCCGGGACCGAGAACCGTCTTGCGCCAGCGCTGCGCGCGCGAGAGCAGTGCGACCCTGCCTTCGGCGACCACCACCCTCACCTGATCAGCGCGATAAGCTCGGACGAGATACTGCGTACCCTCCGAGCCCGCCGTGGTGTATTTCGTGTCGACCTGAAAGTAGCCCTTGACCTTAACCAGTACTTCACCGAAATAGACGAAGATGGAGCCGACCCTGATACGTGTCGCGGGTTGCACGAAAACCCTCGCCCCATCCATGAAGCTAAGCACGGCGATCGTCTGCGAATCCGTCTGAAGCTCGTCGCCCGGCTGCAAACCCATGTTGTCGTGGACTGGCGACCGGACTCCTTGGCGACTCAGCTCGACCCCCGAAAGCGGTCCGCCGACGACCAGCCGGCCATCCTGGACGGCATTCAGGGTAATGGAGGCACAGCCGCCGAGGCTGAGACAAAACAGCAGCCGCCAGGCGATGTTGAACCAGCGCGCCAAGGGTGGGTACTTCCTGGTGCGGCTTCGATCTGCGTGCAGTGGCATGCGCGTGCCTCCATCTGTGCTGCACCGCCGGGACCAGGCATGCCTGCCCGGGAACGACCGAACGTGGCAGCGCGTTCGACCAGACCTGGCGAGACGGCGTTCGACCGTCCGGCGCCAGCCTGGAACGGCTGATCAGCTTGCTTTTGCAGTATATTCGGCAGGAAAGGAGAAGGCAAAGGCGAATGTTTCTCGAGCGATCCCATCTTGCTGCCGGGCAACCAACGGACGGCGGGCAGCGCGGCGGGTCCCCCCACAGGATGATGGCGGCACCCGGCCTGACGTTGCACGGAGCCGCTCGCGTGACAAGCTTCCGGGGGCGACCGTCAGGGTGCACCGCGGTTGCCTCGGGTCCCGAGGGCCGCGCGCCGCACCTTTCGTCGGGTGCGACCCGATGATCGCCTGGCGCGCACTGCTCCCCCTGATCGCGCTCCTGCTCGGCTCGCCGGTAGATGCCCAGCTCCCGCTGCCCAAGACGGGAAGCAAGCCGCCGGTGGCAGCCACGCCGGCAGAACCCGTCGATCTGCGCGCCAGGGCCGAAGAGCAATTGGCCGAAGCACGACGCCGGCAAGACGCCGGGCGCACCCAGGAAGCAGCCGCCAGCGAAGGACAGGCGCTTGCGGTGAGCGACCGCCAGCGCCTGCTCGATCGTCTGGTGATCGCCTACAGCGAACAGCTCAAGCTGCTCGATGAGGTGGAAAGCATTGCGAGATCACGCCCCGAGGACACCCGCAAGCAGGTTCTGGCCGCCGATTTCGCCGGTCCTCCCCCCTACTCTGCCATGCGTGTCGATGTCTTGCGCGACGAGCACGATGCCACCCGGCAACGCCTGCAGCGGCTCACTTCGACCGAACGGGCACTCGAAACGATGAAGCTTGGCCGCATCGACGAGCAGCGGCGGGCCAGCGAGGCCGTCCGCTTGGCGGAAGACCGACTGGCACGCGCCAGAGGCAAGGAAGAAATCGACAAGGAACGTCAGAACGGGGAAGTCGCCGCCCTCCGCCGGCAACTGGCCGAGGCAGAGCTTGCCACTCTTGGTCTCGGTCTGGACAGGGTCGCTGTCGAGAGAAAGGGTTTGCAGACCTTCAATGCCGAGATCGAAAGCGTGCTTGCCCGGGTCTTGCCCGAGCAATGGCTGAGCAAGGAGGAGCTCGAGCAGCAACAGGCTGCTCTACGTAGAGAGCTGGGCAAGCTGACTGCCGAGTCCGATACCATCACGGCGGCCAACGTCCGACGCCTGGCAGAGCGTGAGCGACTGGCCAGGCAGGTTGCTCGGATTGGCAACAGCGCAGCGGACGCCCGGCGGCTGCAAGTACTGGACGCCCGACTGGAAACCGAGCGCGTCCGGCTGATGAACCTGAGCTGGCTGCAGGTCGTGATTCAGGCAGCGAGCGACGCCTGGGCACAACGCTATGTCGGTCTGCATTCCGCAGATGCGACCACTCGCCAGGAGGTGATCGGCTGGTTGAGCAGAACCCGGGACGAGCTTGCCGGCCGCCAGCAGATCATCGACGAACTGCAGAGGGCGGCGCGCGTCGAGGCCAAGGAGCAGGAACTACGGCGCGACGGAAGCGCGCTCGATGCCGATGCGGCGGCCCGGAATGCCGAGCTGCTCGCCACTCTGAACGAACGCGTGCTGGCTTACGAGCGCGTCGATCGCCTCAGCACGCGGCTGCAGCGCCAGGTCGAGCGTTGGCTGGAGGACTTCGGGTTCCAGGGCAGGAGCGCCAGCTCCGCAGACTGGAAACTCGCCGCCCTGCAGTTGGGAGAGGCGCTGAAGGGGCTATGGAATTTCGAGATGTTCGTCGTCGAGGACTCGACGATCATCGAGGGCAAAGCGGTGACGGTCAGCCACGGGGTCACCGTCGGCAAGAGCATCGGCGGGCTGCTCCTGTTCGCGCTCGGCTACGGATTGTTTGCCGTCCTCTCCAGGCGACTGCAGCGGGTCATGGTGCAGCGCTTCCATGTCGACGAGCAAATGGCCAGCGTGATGCGTCGCTGGGCGATGATTGCACTGGGCATCCTGCTGGTCATTTTCATCCTCAATCTGGCCCGCATTCCACTGACCGTCTTCGCCTTCATGGGCGGAGCCCTGGCAATCGGCATCGGTTTCGGCACACAGACGATCATCAAGAACGTGATCAGCGGGATCATCATTCTCTTCGAGCGCAAGATCCGGGTGGGCGACATCATCGCGCTGGGTGGAACGACCGGTCATGTCGTGGCCGTCGACCTGCGTGCTTCGACCGTACGCGGCTTCGACGGTGTCGAAGCCCTGGTTCCAAACTCGAGTTTTCTCGAAAACCAGGTGGTGAACTGGACTTACTCGAATCCGCGTATCCGGCGCGAGGTGCGCGTCGGCATCGCCTACGGCGCACCGGTACACCAGGCCGCCGAAATCATCACCGGTTGTGCCACGGACCATGGACAGGTGCTGAAGAATCCGCCGCCCGAAGTCTTCTTCGAGGATTTCGGCGACAGCTCGCTGCTCATGGTGCTGGTGTACTGGGTCGAACTCGGCGCCAATCTGGTCGCACGGCGCGTGGACAGCGACCTGCGCCATGCCATCGAGAAGCGCCTGGCGGCCGCCGGAATCGCCATCCCCTTCCCGCAGCGTGATGTGCGCCTCGACACATCACAGCCGCTGGCCGTGCGGCTGACACCGGCAGCGGAGGGCTAGCCGCCGGCAACATTGATCATCCATCACGTGGCCACGTCAACCGGTTCGGGCTTGAGCAGATCGACCAGAGCGCGCGGCGCAATGCCAACCAGGTAGCCGCGCCTGCCACCGTTGATGTAAATCCTTGTCAGATCGAGAATGCTGCGCTCGACGTAAACCGGCAACGACTTGCGCGTGCCGAATGGACTGGTACCACCCACCAGATAGCCTGAGTGTCGGCTGGCGACCTCTGGCCTGCACGGGGCGATCATTTTGACGCTCAGGTGGCGGGCGAGCTTCTGCGTCGACACCTCGCGGTCGCCATGCATGAGAACGATCAGCGGCCTTCGGCGCTCGTCCTCCATGACCAGGGTCTTGATCACCAGATGCTCGTCCACGCCCAATTCACGACTGCTGGCCGCCGTTCCACCGTGTTCTTCGTAGGCGTAGGGATGATCCGTGAATTCGATCCTGGCAGCGCGCAGTACGCGGACCGCTGGGGTGACCGGGTTTCTCTCCTGTACCATGCTCTGCTCGATGCCGGATTCAGTGGCTGGTCGACTGTTCCAGCATCGGAAACTGCACCGCAAAACGCTCGATCCACTCGCCAGCAGCAGTCTCGGCATCAAGCCCACGGCCTTGGCTGTCGCAGCCCGCCCGACGGCACCACGCCACCGAACCCGATGCGCGGAACAGCAGCCTGATCAGCCTAATGGTGAGCAGTATAACGCCGGCACCGACCGGCAGCGGGTGTTCGCAACGACACGCCAGCCCGCCTGGGCTGAAATTCTCGATCGGCCACCCGGCTTGGCGCAACGGGCCGTCGTTATCGATCTCGATCGGCATGTCCGCCAGGTGCCGCAGGAAATTGCGCACAAGCCATTGTGCCGAACCCATGTCCTCACCCCCCGAAGCGTAACGGGTGAAATGCAATGGTAGCGCGCCGTAGAGGCGAATGCCATCGCCGGAACGGCAGGCGGTCAATCACTTCAGGCGGCGCGTGACCAAGGCGGCCAGCGTCTTCGGCGACAAACAAAAACCCGGCGGCCAGGCAGGCCGTCGGGTTTCCCGCGTGGTGGCCGCAGGATGTGGATCAGGCGCGCTCGAAGATTACCGCGATCCCCTGTCCGCCACCGATACACATGGTAACCAGAGCGTACTTGCCGCCCACCCGCTGCAGTTCGTAGATCGCCTTGATGGCGATAAAGGCTCCCGAGCAACCGACCGGGTGACCCAACGCGATCGCCCCGCCATTCGGGTTCGTCTTCACCGGATCAAGGCCGAGACCCCGGTTTACCGCGATAGCCTGTGCGGCAAAGGCTTCGTTGGCTTCGATCACGTCCATCTGATCGAGTGACAGTCCGGCCTTCTTGAGCGCCAGCTTGGTGGCCGGGATCGGCCCTTCGCCCATGACGTCGTTCGGCACGCCGGCAACCGCGTAGGAAACCAGGCGGGCGAGCGGCTTCTGGCCAGCATTGGCAGCCACGTCGGCGGCCGCGAGCACGAGGAAAGCCGCACCGTCATTGATGCCCGAGGCATTGCCGGCGGTGACGGTTCCGTCCTTGCTGAAAGCTGGTTTCATCTTGGCGAGGGTTTCCAGCGTGGTCGCACCCTTGACGTGCTCGTCGGTATCGAACACGACATCCCCCTTGCGGGTCTTCATGACGATCGGCACGATCTGCGACTTGAAGCGACCCTCGGCGATGGCAGCGGCAGCACGCCGTTGCGACTCGACGGCAAAAGCATCCTGCTCTTCGCGGCTGATGTTCCACTTGGTCGCCAGGTTCTCGGCCGTGACGCCCATGTGTCCGACGCCAAAGGGGTCAGTCAGCGTGGCCACCATCATGTCGATCGCCTTGCTGTCGCCCATCCGAGCGCCGGAGCGCATGGCCGGCAGCATGTAGGAGCCGCGCGACATCACTTCCACGCCCCCACCCACACCATAGTCGGCATCGCCGAGCATGATGTTCTGGGCCGTCGTCACGACGCCCTGCAGACCCGAAGCGCACAGCCGGTTGACTGCCATGGCGACCGAATCCATCGACAGACCCGCCTGGATCGAAGCGACACGGGCGACATAGGCAAAGCGCGAATCGGTCGGAATGCAATTGCCGACAGTGACGTAGGTGATCTGCTGCGGATCGACACCAGAACGGGCGATCGACTCCTTCATCACGGTGCCCGCCAGCTCATGCGGCTCCATGTTGGCTAGTGAACCACCGAAGGTGCCAATGGCTGAACGGACCGCGCTTAGTACAACGACTTCTCTAGTCATGAAGAAACTCCTGTAATTAATCGATCAACCGCCTACCAGACTGGCAAGGCCCACCAACAGCAACAACAACACCCACAGCACCAGCGCCCGCCAAACCAGACTGATGGCGCTCTCCATGAACCCAACATCTGCTTCTTCGCCGGTACTAATTTCCGCTCGCCCGACGGGTTCGCCGGGTTCAAGCAACGATATGCCGAGGCGCACTCCCAGTGCACCGGCGCCGCTCGCCACGACGATCCCGAGACCGTCGGCCGGCCATCGGTGGCTCTGCGTCCGCCAGCAATAGACTGCATCCTCGAAATTTCCGACGATGGCAAAGCTCGCCGCGGTGAGACGCATCGGAAGCCAGTCAATAATAGCAAAGCTTCGCCGGGCGAAGCTCGCGAAATCGTCATTTTCTGCGTCGTTGCACTTACCCCAGGCAGCAGCGAGAAACGCCGATACACGATAGAGCACTGCCCCGGTGGGACCTGGCAGGACCAGAAAACACGCGATGACGCCAAACAGGTGGCGATGCGACGTGCACAAGCCCTCCTCGATCGCCAGCCTGGCGATTTCGGACGACGAAAGTCCATCCGCGCCGTGCCCCCGCCATTCGGCAAGCAGGTGGCGCGCCTGAAGCACCTCGCCCCTACCCAGTGCACGTTGAATCTCGATATAATGCCGGCCGCACTGCCGGTAGCCCAGCGCCATGTAGAGAACGGCAACGTTCCATAGCCAGGCGAGCAGCGGGCTGACTTCGACAAGGGCGGCATGCACGCCGGCGCTGACGAGCAGCAAACCGCCGACTCCGATCAACCAGGCAATGATTCCGTTGCGCCGCTCGCCCGCATTGCAGCGACTTTCGAGGAAGGCGGCCAGGTGAGCCAGCGGCTCCTGAACAAGCGGACGATAGGCCAGAGGCCGCAACTGTTCGAGCAGCAGGGCGGCGAGCAGCGAAAAGAAACTCATGCGAAGTCGGTCTTGGGCGCCGCGATCCACGCGCAGCAACCCGCGTTGGCCCGCTATCCAAAAAGGCACCATACCATAAGTTCATCGGGGCTTGCAGAAAGCCGCCACTTCCCGCAACATCTTCCTGACGCATCCGAGAAGCTTTTTGCAATGAAAATGTCGTCCGTCTTTGTCAAAACGCCGAAAGGCCTCGACGAAATTTCCACCCGCGCGAATCACCTGCCGTCACGAGTGCGCGCAATGCTGATCATGATCGATGGCCACCGCACCGGCAATGAACTGGTCACGCTGAGCAGTTCCACCAGCGAAGGAAAACGGCAGATTGCCAGCCTGCTGTCTGGCGGCTTCATTCAGGTGCAGTCGGTGGCCGGGAGTGCCACGGCGGCCGCCGCTATTGATCCGCAGCCCTCCTCGGCCGAGGAGGATATCAGCCTGGCCAAGAGCTACGCAGCCCGCAGCCTGCGTGAGCTGCTCGGCGCGGAGTCGGCCACCCTGGTCGCCGAGATCGAACAGGTGCGAACCATCGCCGAGCTTCAGCAGTACGTCGGCCGACTGCGTGCGGCCTTGCGTGCGGCGCCCGACCAGACGAAGGCGAAGCAGTTTCTGCAACAGATCGAGCTGGTGCTCGACTAGCCGGTGGCGCGGGACTCCAGTGCCCGGTAGAGCGACATGATGATCCCGGCCGTTGCACCCCAGATGAAGCGCTCCCTGTAGGGCATCGCGTAGTAGTGCCGCAACTTGCCTCGATAGTGCAGTGAGTGTTGCTGGTGGTTGGCAGGGTCGAGCAGAAAGGCCAGCGGTACCTCGAAGGCTTCGGCGACTTCGAAAGTGTCGAGTTCGAGCTGGAAAGGCGGGGTCACCATGGCAACCACCGGAGTAACGCGGAAGCCGGTGCTGGTCAGATATTCGGGTAGATAGCCGGCGATCTCGATATGCGTCGCGGCCAGCCCGATCTCCTCGGCCGCTTCGCGCAGCGCCGTATGCACTGGCGATGGGTCTGTCGGCTCGCGACGCCCACCCGGGAAGCTGATCTGTCCGGGATGATCCTTCAGATGGGCGGTACGTTGCGTCAGCAATACGGTCGGTTCACCGTCCCGCCGGACAATGGGGAAGAGGACCGCGGCCGGCATCAGTTCCTCGTCGCCAACACCGTCCTCGAGCACAATGCGCGTCGGACAGGGCTCACGCAGCAGGACCTGCAACACGTGGTTCAGATCGACCGGAGCGCGGACCGCGTCGATCAACGCGTCAGCCGATGACGACACGCTCTTCCTCGATCTCGGCATGCACAGCAGCCAGTGCATCGCGCAGGGTTTCATCGGGCAGCGAGTTGATGGTGCTGGCCACCAGATCGGCCGATTTCACCGCGCCAAGCGGCAACTGACGGCTGTCGAGGGAGGCGATCAAGGCTGCCGTCGCCCCAACCACCTGCAGCAGCGTCTGCCTTTCGCCCATCAGCAGTTCGAGTTCGCGGCCCAGCATGCTGCTTCTTTCGTTGCGACGACGCATTTCCAACCTTTCCTAATAGCGTTTCCTGAGAGTCATCGTCTGACCCTCCCGCTGCATCTCCATACGGTTCAAGAAACTCATGCCCAGCAGCGCAAAGGGCATGTCCTGCTGATTGACCAGCGCATCAACATTGTTCAGCACGATGTCGCCAACGCGCACGCTGTCCAGCTTGACGCGCACGACCCTGGTCTGACCATTGGCTGTCATCATAAATCCCGGTTGCCCCTTGCCGGTATCAATGCCAAGCCGGCGCGCCTCGCCGGCACCCAGTGAAACCATTGTAGCGCCCGTATCGACCATGAAGCGGACCGTCGTCCCGTTGATACTGCCGATGGCATAGAAATGACCTCGCGCATCGGCGGTCAGGGTCGCCTTGCCACCACTCCGCTCGGTGGCTGACGAGGCAACGTTCTGCCCAACACGCAGAATCCGCTTCTTTCCGTCGGCCTGGATGGTTGCCGTGTCACGATCGACCGCCAGCACACTGACGCCTTCGGTGGTCGTGGCACCAACTGCCACGATCCGTGGCGCCCCCCCGTCGATGGTGAGCAAGGCCTTGCCCGGGAACACCCCCGCCAACCCCACATCGACAGCCAGCGCCGGACTGCCGACGAGAGCAAGCAGCAGAACGGGCAGCTTTCTCGCCACCCCTGCCGGCAACCAGGCATCTCGATCAGCACCGCACAAGAGCATTCCGCTTCCTCCTTCAGACAAACGCATTTGGCCATGCGCTACTCAACGGATCAATGCATTTTGCCACACTCCACCCGCAACACCGGGCAAGGTACCGAGAGGCTGCGGCAGGCAGTCGAACTCACCTCGGGAACAAGGGAACTGAGCAACCGAAAGGCCGCACCATACCGCCAGCCTCGCGAGTTTACGAGTAGCCGCCCGCTGCCCGCCACCTGCAGCTCGTCGGCTGCCACTGGCTGGGCAATCGGAGACGGTGCCAACGGCAGTGTCGCCCGCCTGCGGACTGGCGCTCAGCGATAGACGAGCACGGGTATTTTGGAGTGCGTGAGCACCTTGTTGGTCTCGCTTCCGAGCAGCAGGGCGCTGAAACCGCGTCGACCGTGAGAAGCCATGAAGATCAGATCGCAGCCCGCCTGGTTGGCAGCATCGATGATTGCCTGATAGGGAATGTCGCTGGTCAGCGCCAGCCGGTCTACCGGAACACCGGCCTCCTCGCACAACTGCGCTACAAAATCAAGCGTCTGCGCTGCCTGCTGCTCGGCCAGCTCGGCAAATTTCTCCGGTGTCGTCGGGTCGATCAGAGCTCCCTCGCCATAGTAGCTGACCGGATACTCCGGTTTGGCAAAGAATGCCGTGATGCGCGCCCCCGCTTCCTTGGCAAATGAAACTGCCCGGCGTACGGTATCCTTGGAAAGTTCGGAGCCGTCGGTTGGAACAAGAATGTGCTTGAACATGGCATAACCTCCTGTCTTGAGTAATTTAACTATAGGCATGAAATCTGCCACCCCTGTTGATCAAAATCAAACTGCTGACTGGCGAAATGCGCAGCTTCCAGCGGTACTGAGCAGACATCATCGACCCAAACACGCCTGGCTGGCCGGCCGGGCTCGCGCCGAAGCCGGTTGCGAACCTCCCTGGTGGTGCCATCCTTGACCACCAATAGCCTCCCGCTGCACGATGCGACCCTTTGCCCCACCCGTCCGGACGCTCCGCCAGCGGGATTTCTTGATGCGGATCAATATTGACAGACACGTGCAGGCCGACAATCACAGACTCGACCCAGCGAGAACCGTCATGCCCACCATCACCGATTTCATGTCCAAAGACCATCGCTCCTGCGACGAGCTGCTTGTCGCGGTCGAGCGCGCCGTGGTTAACCTTTCCTGGGAGCAGGCGCGTCGCGCATTTCTGCCGTTCCGGACCAGCATGCTGCAGCATTTCGCCGCCGAAGAATCGATCCTTTTCCCGGCGTTCGAACGTGGCACCGGCATGTATCGCGGGCCCACGCAGGTGATGCGTGCCGAGCACGCCCAGATGCGGCAACTGCTGGCGGCGGTGGAGTCGGCTCTGGCCGAAGAGGAAGCCGACGACTATGCCGGCAACGCCGAAACGCTGTTGATCATGATGCAGCAGCACAACGTCAAGGAAGAGAACGTCCTCTACCCGATGTGCGACCAGCATCTGGCAGCCCAGGTCGCCGTGCTGCTGTCCGAACTGCAGCAGGAACTCGCGGCCCGACCGGAGGAAGGCGCATGACACGGCAGGCGGCCGACATCGTAGTCGACGCCCGTGGCCTTGAGCCACCCGAACCGATGGTGCGCACCATGGCGGCGCTCGACCAGCTCGGCGAGACCGAAAGGCTTCTGGTCCTCCTGCCGCGCGAGCCCTTTCCACTCTACCGGGCGCTCGAACTCAACGGCTTCCGCTGGCAAACGGAGCGACAGCCTGACGGAACCGTGGAGGTCCTGATCCAGCACCAGCGGCAGTAATGCAGGCTCTGCTGTCCTTCGACCAGGCGCCACCATTCTCGGCGCCCTTCCGCTTTTTCCTCACGGCACCGCTGTTCGCCATGCTCGCCGGTGTGCTGTTGCTGTGGAGCGGGCCGGAACTGCTCGCCTCACGCTGGACACCGGCGGCGCTGGCGGTCACCCATCTGATCACTGTCGGCTTCATGTTGCAGGTCATGCTCGGTGCCATGATCCAGATCCTGCCGGTGGTCGCCGGGGCGAACATGATTCGATCATTGGGTGTGGCAAGATTGGTGCACGCGACGATCGTTCCCGGTGCACTGCTGCTGGCAACCGGCTTGCTGACCTTCGATCCCCTATGGTTCAGGCTGGCAGCGCTGGCTTTGGGATTCGGACTGGCACTTTTTCTCGCCGCAGCCGGCCATGCCCTGCACGGAGTGCCGTCGATCAATCCGACCATCCTGGGCCTCAAGCTGGCGCTGACGGGTCTGATCATTACCGCCGGGCTCGGCATCCTGCTGGCTATCGCGGTAGACGGATCGATCGCTCTGCCGCTGCCGCTCCTGCAACTCACCACCATTCACATCGGCTGGGGTTTCGTTGGCTGGAGCGCCGTCCTGCTCTTTGCCGTCGCTCTGGTTGTCGTGCCGATGTTCCAGATGACCCCGCCCTACCCGCCCCGCTTTGCCAGTATCTTCCCGTGGTCGCTACCGCTTGTCCTGTCCTTCTGGAGTTTGGCCCATGCTGCCGGCTGGCCAGGCCTTGCCGCCCTGCTGACCGCTGTTCTGGTCATGACCGTCGGCGTTTTTGCCGTCCTCACGCTGCATGTGCAGCGGCGCAGCAAACGGGCCCGCTTCGATGCCACACAGCACTACTGGCGAGTGGCCATGCTCTGCGCGCTGGCGGCCTGCGCCTTGTCGCTGGCCGGCACCAGCCTGCCGGCACTGGCCGAGAGTCGGGAGTGGCCACTGCTGTGCGGCGTCCTGGCACTGTTTGGCAGCCTGATGTCGGTGATGATCGGAATGCTCTACAAGATCGTTCCTTTTCTCGTCTGGCTGCACCTACAGAACCTGGGCGGTGGACAGGTTGTCGCACCGACCATGAACAAGGTCATCGCCGCTCAGCAGATCGAACGACAAATGCAGACCCATTTCGCGGCGCTGGCCTTGCTGCTGGCCGCCGTGATCCGGCCCGACTGGTTTGCTCATCTGGCGGGAGTCGCGCTGGTCCTGGCCAACGGCCTGCTGCTGCGCAACCTGCTGGGGGCCGTCGCCTTCTATCAACAGCATCGTCGCCAGATCAAGCTCAAGACTTCCAGCGCCGCCCTCCGACAGGCCGCGCCATGAGCTACCTGATCCTCAAACACCTGCACATCGGCTGCGTCGTGCTCAGCGGCACGGGCTTCCTGCTGCGTGGCCTCCTGATGCTGGCCGATTCGCGCTGGCTGCAACAGCCGATCGTCCGCATCCTGCCGCATGTCGTCGACACTGTCCTGCTGGGCAGCGCGATCGCCATGGCGGTGATCAGCGCCCAGTATCCCTTCAGCACCGACTGGCTGACCGCCAAGCTGCTCGGTCTGCTGATCTATATCGGCTGTGGAAGCATGGCCCTCAAGCGTGCACGCAGCAAGCCGCAGCGGGCTGCCTACTTGGTCGCTGCGCTGCTCGCCTTCGCCTGGATCGTCTCCGTCGCGTTGAACCGCAACCGGCTGGGCTTTCTTGCCAGTCTCGTCTGAAACCCTGGCACGCCTGCCGCTTGCTAGCTGCGCTGGTGCGTCATCAGCTTGCGCAGTCCTGCAGTGTTGAGAATCCGGACTTTTCGCTGGTTTACCGCGAGCAGACCTTCCTCCTGAAAGCGCGAAAAGGCGCGACTGACCGTTTCCAGCTTGAGGCCCAGGTAGCTGCCGATTTCGTCGCGCGACATGCGCAGGTTGAACTCGGCCGGCGAGTAACCCCGGGCCTTGAAGCGCTGCGAGAGATTGAGCAAGAACGCGGCCAGACGCTCTTCCGCACGCATCGTCCCGAGCAGCATCATCACGCCGTGGTCGCGCACGATTTCGCGGCTCATCACCTTGTGGAAATGATGCTGCAGCATATGCACCTGTCGCGACAGGCTCTCCAGATGCGAGAAGGGAATGGCGCAGACTTCGCTGTCCTCCAGGGCGATGGCGTTACAGCTGTGCACCTCGCTACTGATGCCGTCGAGACCGAGCAGTTCGCCGGCCATCTGAAAGCCCGTCACCTGATCACGGCCATCCTCGATCATCACGTCGGTCTTGAAAAAACCGCTGCGCACCGCGTAGATCGACTCGAAGGGCTGCCCCGCTCGATATAGGAAGTCTCCGCGTTTGAGACGCCTGCGCGTCGAAACCAGCTCATCCAGTTTCTTCAGTTCGTCCGGATCGAGACCAATCGGCAAGCACAGCTCGCGCAGATTGCAATTGGAACAGGCGGTCTTGACCACTTCAAAGGCAAGCCTCGCCGTCGCAGCATCGGTGGACATGTCAGCTCACTTTTCGCTTATCCCTGCGTTTGATCCACGTCAACCCCGGTCCTTCCTTGCCGTCCGATAATGCCGACAACCAACATTGCAGTGGGCAGATGAGATCCATCGCTGGCAACCTGATTTTCGATCCACAGATCATCCGCCGCTTCGACGTCAACGGCCCCCGCTACACGTCGTATCCGACAGCGGATCGCTTCGTCGAGGCCTTCGGCTCGGATGCATCCAGACTCTGGCTAGGCAAACGCAATATCGGTGCCGTCAGCCGCCGATTGTCATTGTACTTCCACATTCCATTCTGTAACACCATCTGCTACTACTGCGCCTGCAACAAGATCATCACCAAGGATCACGGTCGTTCCGCCAAGTATCTGAAATACCTGGCCCGCGAACTGGCTCTGCAGAGCAGCTATCTCGATGGTGGAGATCAGGAAGTGGCGCAACTACATTGGGGCGGCGGAACGCCCACTTTCCTGTCGCACGACGAAATGCGCCAGTTGATGGCCGCGACCCGCAGCCATTTCAAACTGATCGAGGGCGGTGAGTATTCCATCGAGGTCGATCCACGCAAGGTCGATCGGACAACCGTCGAATTGCTCGGCGAACTCGGCTTCAATCGCATGAGTATCGGTGTGCAGGACTTCGACGCAAGCGTCCAGCAAGCGGTGAATCGCATCCAGAGCGAGAAGGAAACCTGCGCAGTGATCGAAGGGGCGCGTGCGACCGGCTTCAAGTCGGTCAGCGTCGACCTGATCTACGGTTTGCCGAAGCAGACGGTGGCAGGCTTCGACCGCACGCTGGACCGCGTGATTGACGCCAACCCGGACCGCGTCTCGATCTACAACTACGCCCACCTGCCCAGTCTGTTCAAGCCACAGCGCCGCATTCTCGAATCGGACATGCCCTCCGCCGATGCCCGGTTGCAGATTCTTGCCCTGGCCATCGAACGCATGACCGAAGCCGGCTATGTCTTCATCGGCATGGACCATTTCGCGAAGCCGGATGATGAACTGGCCATTGCGCAAAGGCAGGGTCGTTTGCACCGCAACTTCCAGGGCTATTCGACGCATTCCGACTGCGATCTAATGGCTTTCGGCATCTCGTCGATCAGCAAGGTTGGCCCGACCTATTGCCAGAACGTGAAGACGCTGGACGAATATTATGACCTGCTGGACAGTGCCACCCTGCCGGTCTACCGGGGTATCGAACTCAACGCGGATGATCTCCTGCGCCGCTCGATCATCCAGTCGCTGATGTGCCATTTCGAATTGTCGATCGAGTCGATCGAAATCGCGCATCTGATCGACTTCCGGAAGTATTTCGCCACAGAACTGGAGGAACTCGGCGAGATGGTCGACGCTGGCCTGGTTCGGGTCGACGACAAGTGGATTACCGTCCTGCCACGCGGCCGCATGCTGGTGCGTGCGATATCGATGGTTTTTGACAAGTACCTGCGTGCCGACCGGCAGCGCACCCGCTACTCGAAAGTGATCTGAGACCGGACAACCGTGTCCGGGTGCGGAAGGAGTAGAATCGGCGCTCCCTCTCCCGATGCTGCTGCCTGTTGCCCATGCCCGAATCGAGTTTTCTCGCCCTGTTGCTGGTCGGACTGCTTGGCGGCACCCATTGTATCGGCATGTGCGGCGGCATTGTCGGCGCTCTGTCGATGGGCACCCCACCACGCCTGAACCTGCTGCTGGCCTACAACAGCGGGCGGATCCTCAGTTACGGGATGGCCGGCGCCATCGCCGGCGCGGTGGGTGAGGCAGGCATCGCGTTGGCCGGACAGCTACCCCTGCGCAGCCTCCTCTACCTGCTGGCCAACCTGATGCTGATCGCCTTGGGTCTGTACCTGATGGGCCTCACTGGTGCGCTGGCCTTCACCGAGCGCCTTGGCCAGAAACTTTGGCGACATCTGCAACCACTGACCCGGCGCTACCTCCCGGCACGCACCGCGCTACAGGCTTTTCCGCTCGGTCTGCTGTGGGGCTGGCTCCCTTGCGGTCTGGTCTACAGCGCGCTGGTGACGGCGCTGAGCAGTGGCTCAGCCTGGCAGGGTGCCGGCCTGATGTTGGCTTTCGGTCTGGGCACCTTGCCCAACCTGCTGCTCGCCGGCTTCCTTGCCGCCCGCCTGCGCGCCCATGCCGGCCGTGCCTCGACCCGTCTGGCCGGTGGTCTGGTCGTCCTCGGTTTTGGCGTCTGGGGACTGCTTGGCCTGCCGGGCCTGCTGCGCCAGGTTCATTCCATCTAGCCATGTGGCCGGCGAATCAGGCAGCAGGCCCAGCGTGCGGATAGGCACCTCAAGCGCGATGAGCGACCCGCCGGGAAGACTGACGAGACTTGATCTGCCGATCAGCGGGATGAGTTGTGCCGCCTGTGCGACACGCCTCGAAAAGGTGCTGAATCGCTTGCCAGGAGTGACGGCCAGTGTCAATCTGGCGACCGAGCATGCCCTGGTCGAACTCTCGACACCAGTAACGACGGCCGTGCAGGTGCTTGCCGCCATCGAGAAGGCCGGCTTCCACGTACCACCGCGCCACCTGGAACTGACGATCGCCGGCATGAGCTGCGCCGCCTGCTCGACGCGTATCGAGAAGCTGCTCAACCGCGCCCCCGGCGTCGAGGCAGTGGTCAACCTGGCAACCGAGCGAGCCACCGTGCGCTATTTGCCGGGAATCGTTGCGCCAGCAGATCTGGTCGCCACCATCGAACATGCCGGGTTCAGCGCTCACCTAGCCGATGACTGCACGCGCGACGCCGAGCGGGCGGCAAGGATCGCCAGTCAGCAGGCCGAATTGCAGCACTTCTGGATCGCCGCCGCGCTGACCTTACCACTGGCCGCTCAGATGCTGACCATGTTCGATGTCGGCGTCAGCCATCACCAGGACCTCCTTCCTCGCTGGCTCCAGCTCTTCCTGGCAACCCCCGTGCAGTTCTGGTTCGGTTGGCGTTTTTACGAAGGAACCTGGAAATCCCTGCGCGGCGGCGGTGCCAACATGGACGTGCTGGTCGCCCTCGGCACGACGATGGCCTACACCTTCAGTCTGTTCGTCACCGTGTCGGGGGCGGCCCATCTGCATGTCTACTTCGAGGCATCGGCCGCCGTGATCACCCTCGTGCTGCTCGGCAAGCTGCTCGAGGCACGCGCCAAGGCGAAGGCCAGTGAAGCAATCGAGGCGCTCGTCCGTCTGCAACCGAGGACGGCGCGCGTTGAACGCGACGGCACGCTGATCGAACTCGATACCAGCCTGCTGGTGCCGGGCGATATCTTCATCGTCCGCCCGGGCGAGAGCGTACCGGTCGACGGTGAAGTGATCGATGGTTCGTCCAGCGTTGGCGAGGCCCTGCTCACCGGCGAAAGCATGCCCGTCACCAAGCAACGGGGGGAGCGGGTGTTCGCCGCGACCATCAACGGCGAAGGCATGCTGCGCTGTCGCGCCACCGGGGTCGGCGAGCACACCTTACTGGCCGGGATCATCCGCATGGTTGCCACAGCGCAAGGTTCGAAAGCTCCGGTGCAACGCCTGGCCGATCGCATTTCGGCAGTCTTCGTGCCGATTGTCTGCCTCGTCGCACTCGGTACCCTGCTCGCCTGGTGGCTGCATGGCGGAGTGTTCAGCACCGCATTGGTCAATGCAGTGGCCGTGCTGGTGATTGCCTGTCCCTGTGCTTTGGGACTGGCGACGCCGACGGCCATCATGGTCGCCAGCGGAGAGGGTGCCAAAGCCGGCATCCTGATCAAGAATGCCGAGGCCCTGCAACGTGCGGAGAGGATCAACGTTCTGGCAGTGGACAAGACCGGAACTCTGACGCGTGGCGAGCCGGAACTGACCGATCTGCTGCCCCTGGCCACGCCAGCCGACGAAGCGTTGATCCTCGCTGCTGGCCTCGAACAGGGATCCGAGCATCCGTTGGCACGCGCCATCCTGCAGCATGCCCAGGCCACCGGCATGATCCTGCCGGCACTGGAAGATTTTCGTGCCATCCCCGGTCGAGGTGTCGAGGGCCGGGTTGCCGGCCGTTGGCTGCGCCTGGGTGCACCGAATGAGTTTTCGCACCTTGCCCTGCCGAATGAACTGATCGAAAGTCTGCAAAACGCCGGCAAGACCGTGGTGATTCTCGCCGAAGGCGACCCATCCAAGGTCGCCGACGACGACACCAACCTGCGGTCCGGCGGGGTAGTGCTGGCTCTCCTGGCAATCACCGACCCGTTGCGCGAAAGTTCGCCGGCAGCAATTTCAAGACTCAAGGCACTGGGCGTCAGGATGGTGATGCTGACCGGCGATCACGCGGCCACCGCGGCAGCGATTGCCGATGCAGCCGGAATCGACGATTTCCGCGCCGGCATCCTTCCAGGAGACAAGGCAGCGGCGGTCAATGCACTGAAGAACAGTGGCGCCGTGGTGGCCATGGTCGGTGATGGCATCAACGATGCGCCAGCCTTGGCGGCTGCCGATGTCAGCTTCGCCGTGGGCGCCGGCTCGGATGCCGCGATCGAGGCGGCAGACGTGGCGCTGGTGCGCAGCGATCTGCATGGGATCGCCGATGCCATCCTGCTTTCACGTGCCACCCTGCGAAAAATCAGGCAGAATCTGTTCTGCGCCTTCATCTACAACGTTCTGGGCATCCCCTTGGCGGCGCTGGGCATGCTCAACCCGGTGATCGCTGGCGCAGCAATGGCCCTGAGTTCGGTGTCGGTGGTGTCGAACTCGCTGCTTCTCAAGCGCTGGCAGCCGGGTAAACTCTAGGGCAAGAACCGCCGGCGAACAACCCGCGCCGCACATGATTGGAACAGAGTATGGACAGGGTCGTGATCAATGTCACCGGTATGAGTTGCGAGCGCTGCCTGAAGAGCGTCAGCGACGCTCTCGGTAGACTACCCGGCGTCGTACAGGTCGAGGTTTCGCTGGCTGCAGGACAGGCCGTCGTCACCTGCGATCCCTTGCTGGTACGCCCCGCCGAGTTGTCGGATGCGATCGAGGAGGCAGGGTTCGATGCGCAGACTTCCGCTTGAAGCCCGCGGCAACCCTCGCCCATCAGTCCCGACCAGGAGTGAGTGCTGTTATCTTGCCCACAACGCCAGTTGATGCAAGTCATCACCGTTTGCCTCACCCTCTGCCTCTCGCCCACCGGCGAGCGAGGGGAGACTCGTGAGTCGCTAGCGCGACTGTTACGCTAACCCTGCTGAGCCAGGAGACAATATGCCGAGAAGAAAAACAAGAACCGTCGAGCCTCCCGCTCCCGAAATCGCCAGCGAGGAACCCCTCCGGCTGACCCAGTTCTCACACGGCGGTGGTTGCGGCTGCAAGATTGCCCCTGCCGTGCTCGAACAGATCCTCGCCAAGACCGCGCCGGTGCTGGCACCACGCCAGTTGCTGGTGGGCATCGAGACCAGCGACGATGCCGCAGTCTACCAGCTCAACGAGGAGCAGGCGCTGGTTGCAACCACCGATTTCTTCATGCCCATCGTCGACGACCCGTTCGATTTCGGCTGCATCGCGGCGACCAACGCGCTGTCCGATGTTTATGCGATGGGCGGTGTACCGCTGCTGGCCTTGGCGGTGGTCGGCATGCCGGTCAATAAGCTGCCCCTGGCGACGATCAAGCGCATCCTTGACGGCGGCGAGTCGGTCTGTAGCCGGGCACTGATTCCGATTGCCGGGGGACACACCATCGACTCGGTGGAACCCATCTACGGTCTCGTCGCCATTGGTCTGGTGCATCCGGACCATCTCAAGCGTAATTCCGGTGCGCGACCCGGCGACAAACTGATTCTCGGCAAGGGGCTGGGGGTCGGCTTTTTCAGCGCTGCACTGAAGAAAGGGCTGCTCTCCGGCGTATCGTACAGCGCGATGATCACTTCGACGACGCAGCTCAATACTCCGGGTCGGGCGCTTGGCTGCCTGGCCGGTGTACACGCGATGACCGATGTCACCGGTTTCGGTCTGCTCGGTCATCTGGTAGAAATCTGCAAGGCTTCGGGTGTTTCGGCGGTCATCGATTACACCGCCGTCCCGGTATTGACCAATGCAATGGATTACGCTGCCAAAGGCTGCATCACGGGCGCATCCGAACGCAACTGGGCGAGTTATGGCGAATACGTGAGCCTGCAGAAGAAGCAGCTTGGCGACCTTGAACGTGCACTGCTGACCGACCCGCAGACCAGTGGTGGTCTCCTTGTTTCCTGCGCACCGGAAGTCGTCACCGAAGTTCTGGCGATCTTCCTGCAGGAAGGCTTCGACCACGCGACGGTGATCGGTGAAGTTGGCGAAGGGAAGGCACAGGTCTCGGTGATCAGGAGCCACTGAGCAACGGCCGGGAGGACGCCGTGCCCGGTTGTCGGCTGCCCCGTATCTCTTCAAGGTTGAACGGCAGGCGGCCTGCCCCACTCAATCGAGGAGCAGCGAAACGAGGCCGTCAGCCAGCTTCGGTTCAAACCAGGTTGACTTCGGTGGCATGATGTGCCCGGCATCGGCGACCGCCATCAAGTCTGCCATCTGCGTCGGATACATGGCAAACGCGACCGCCATTTCACCGCTGTTCACCCGCCGTTCGAGTTCCCCGAGGCCACGCATGCCCCCGACAAAATCAATGCGCGTGTCGCGACGAAGGTCGGTGACATCCAGGACCGGAGCGAGCAGCTGTTCGGTCAGCACCGAGACGTCGAGCCTGCGCACCGGGTCGGACAAGGGCACCAGCCCTGGCCGGATCTCGATCCGGTACCACTGACCGCTCAGATACATTCCGCACACGCCGCTGCGCTCCGGTCTGACCGCCTCCCCCGCCGCGCTGACGAGGTAGCGCTGCTCAAGCGCAGCGAGAAACTCGCCTTCGCTCAGCCCGTTCAAATCTCGCAATACCCGATTGTAATCCATGATCAGCATCTGGGCTGCCGGAAAGATCACCGAGAGAAAGGACTGACCGTCGTCGGCGCCACCCGGCTGCCGACGGCGACCGGCCGCGACACGCGAGGCGGCAGCCGAACGATGGTGACCGTCGGCGATATAAAGGGCCGGCATGGCAGCAAATACGTCGCTGATCTGCGCCATCAAGGCAGCGTCCTCGATCATCCACAGGGTGTGTCGGATACCGTCGCTGGCCGACACATCGGCAATTGGAGCACCATCGGCGGCGCTGGCGATCAGGCGCTCGGCTTCCGGATCGTCGGGATGTACCAGCAACACCGGTCCGGTCTGAGCATTCAATGCCTCGATCTGGCGTACCCGGTCATCTTCCTTGTCGGGCCGAGTGAACTCGTGCTTGCGGATGCGGTTACTGTCGTAAGCGGCGATAGCCGCAGCAGCCACCAGCCCGGTCTGGGTGTGCTCGCCCATGACCAGTCGATAGACATAGTAGCACACCCGAGGATCCCGGCAGAGCACCCCCTGTTCGATCAGTCGTCGGAAGTTGTCGGCCGACCTGGCGTACACTTCGGGCGCGTAGTGGTCGACTTCCGGCGGCAGGTCGATCTCGGCCTTGGAGACATGCAGGAAGGACAGCGGCCTGCCACTCGCGGCCTGACGCGCTTCTTCGCTGGACAGGACATCGTAAGGGGGTGCCACAACGGCTGCGGCGTCTGCACTGCGCGGCCGCAGACCGGCGAACGGTCGAATCAGGCAAGAATCAGTCATTAGGTAGGGTCTCCTGCTTGGGCGCGTTTCTGGAAGGAAGGACATCCCCCGCCATGTGCGAGCGACAGGCCCGGGGCTCCTGTCGTTCGCGCTGGAAAGTCTCGCGCATGCGCACCGAACTGCCTACGCCGCGGCTCACTGGCCACCGACGGGAAGCCGCGCCGGTCAGATGCTTCGGTACAAGGCCTCATAGCGCAGTGCTGAATCGGCCCAGGAGAAATCCTGCGCCATCCCTCGGCGCTGCAACTGGACCCAGGCGGGCGTATCACGCCAGAGCGCCACAGCGTCACCGATTCGACCAGCCAACGCCCGACTGCTGGCATCGTCGAAAACGAAACCATTGGCGGTGCCTGCCGCCAGGTTGTCGGGCGTTGCGTCGATCACCGTGTCGGCCAGTCCACCGACCCTTCGCACCAATGGCACGGTACCGTAGCGCAGCGCGTAGAGCTGGGTCAGCCCACAAGGCTCGAAACGCGAAGGGACGAGCAGGATGTCGGCACCGGCGATCATGCGGTGCGACAAGGCGTCATCAAAACCGAGGTACACCGAAACGGCGTCAGGATGAGCACTGGCAGCGGCACGAAATGCGGCCTCAATATCCGCTTCGCCACTGCCGATGACCATCAGTTGCGCCCCGGCGGCAAGCAGATCCGGTAACGCGCCGAGGACGAGATCCATCCCCTTTTGCGCGGTGAGTCGGCTGACCACGGCGACCAGCGGAGCCTTGGCACGCAACGCAAATCCCATCTCCGACTGGAGCTTCAGCTTGCAGACCTTCTTGCCGCGCAGCTTGTCGGTCGTGTAGTTCCTGGCCAGTGCCGGATCACGCGCCGGATCCCACACTGAATAGTCAACCCCGTTGAGAATCCCGGACAGGTTCCCGCCGCGGTCACGCAGCAGTCCGTCGAGACCCCAGCCGAATTCGGGCGTGCATATCTCGCGCGCATAGGTCGGACTGACCGCGTTGACCCGCTTCGAATGGTAGAGAGCTGCCTTCATGAAGGATAACTGCCCATGAAACTCGAGCGCACTCTGGTCTGCTCCTGAAATCATCAGGCCGAGGTCGGTGTGGTGATCAAGCGGAAATAGCCCGCGGAAAGCAAGATTGTGAATCGTAAACACCGTTGCCGTGTTCAACGCCGGATTCTGCGCAATGTAGGCCGGCGCCAGTCCGGCGTGCCAATCATGCGCATGCACCACATCCGGCTGCCAGTTTCGATCAAGCTCCCCTGCTGCCAGATGCGCTGCGACCCAGCCGAGCAGGGCATAACGTCGATGGTTGTCGGTCCAGTCGCGGCCGTCCGGGCCAAGATAGGGATTACCGTCACGTCGATAAAGGAAGGGCGCGTCAATGACGTAAGCCAGCAGCCCACTATCCGGCAAGCGACCGACACGCAGCGTGATCACCGCTGCGCCAAAGGCCGGCCCGAAGCGGCTGACCCGCTTGAGCTCGGTAACCCTGTTGAGAATCGCCGGCATCCCTGGCAGCAGCACGCGGACATCGAGGCCGCGCGCGGCGAGTGCGGCCGGCAGCGCCGCTACGACATCGGCCAGACCGCCGGTCTTGACCAGCGGATAGATTTCGGCAGCGACATGCAGGACGCGCAAGACTTTCTTCTCCGCAACGCGTCAGACCAGCCGCTCGAGCATCTTGCGTGTCACCAGCGTCACGCCGTTCTCGGTATGTCGGAAACGACGGGCATCGTCTTCCGGATACTCACCGATGACCATTCCTGCGGGGATCTGGCAGCCGGCGTCAACCACACAGCGGCTCAATCTCGCACGATTGCCGACAGTGGTGTCGGGGAGCATCACAGAGAGATTGACGCGTGCATAGGAATGCACACGGCAGTTGGAGAAGAGCATCGACCGATTGACTTCGCCGGAAACGATGCAACCGCTGGAAACCGAGGACTCGATCGCGTTGCCCCGACGGTCCATGTGGTTGTGCACGAATTTCGCCGGCGGTAACTGTTGCTGATAGGTCCACACCGGCCAATTGCGGTCGTACAGGTTGAGCGCCGGCACCGTTGCCGTCAGATCGATGTTGGCATCCCAGTAGGCATCGATCGTCCCGACATCACGCCAGTAATGCTCCTTGCGCTCCTCGTCCGGCGCGATGACGCAACTGCGCGAGAACGGATGGGCGGCGGCAACCCGGTTGGCCACGGCGCGTGGAATGATATCCTTGCCGAAGTCATGGCTCGAAGAAGGATCGACGATGTCACGCGCCAGTTCGGAGTACAGGTACTTGGCGTTGAAAACGTAGACGCCCATGCTGCACAGCGACATGCCCGGATTGCCCGGCATGCTCGGCGGATCGGCCGGTTTCTCCACGAAATCAGTGATCAGACCGTTTTCATCGACCGCCATCACGCCGAAACCGGTGGCCTCGTTGCGGGGTACCTCGATGCAGGCGATCGTGCATTCGGCCCCACTCTCGACGTGGTCGACCAGCATCATCGCGTAGTTCATTTTGTATACATGGTCACCGGCAAGGATCACCACGAACTCCGGCGAGGGCCGGTAGGTCTCGAGGATGTCGATATTTTGGTAGACCGCGTCGGCGGTGCCCCGATACCAGGACTCCTCGTCGACTCGCTGCTGTGCCGGCAGCAGGTCAACGAATTCGTTGACTTCGCCATGCAGGAAGTTCCAGCCGCGCTGCAGATGGCGCAGGAGACTATGCGACTTGTACTGCGTGACCACCCCGATACGCCGAAACTGCGAGTTGACGCAATTCGACAGGGCGAAATCAATGATCCGAAACTTGCCACCGAAGTGCACCGCCGGCTTCGCCCGGCGATCCGTCAGTTCATGCAGCCGGCTGCCGCGTCCGCCGGCCAGAACAAGGGCGATTCCCTTGCGCGGCAATTGGAAGGTTCTCCTGTCAACCATCTTCTTATCCCCAATCTAGCTTGCTTCATCCCATCTGGCAAGGCCACCAGATATCACTCTTGATTAACTGATCACGCTCGGGATTTTTCTGCCGGTGATCGCGCCGATCTGCGCAACCCCGTCGGCCAGCCGGATCAGCGGCGCCAGCGCCTGTTGCGTGGGAACTTCGTGCTGGCTGGAATCGGCGACAAATCGCTCGAGATAGACGCGCAACGTTGCCCCCTCGGTACCGGTACCCGACAATCGGAAAACGACCCGTGACCCGTCTTCGAGCATGACACGAATGCCCTGACGTTCAGAGCGTGAGCCATCGACCGGATCGGTATAGGAAAAATCATCGGCCGCCGCAATGCGCAGACCGCAACGTTCGGAACCAGCCAGCTGCGGCAGGCAAGCACGCAGTTCATTCATCAGGCGGTCCCCATGCGCCGTCTCGATGGCCTCATAATCATGACGGGAGTAGACATTGCGTCCAAACCGCTGCCAATGCTCGCGTACGATCTTGTCGGCCGACATGCCTCGTTCCGCCAGGATGTTGAGCCAGTAGAGGACTGCCCACAGGCCATCCTTCTCGCGCACGTGATTCGAACCGGTCCCGGCGCTCTCCTCGCCGCACAGGGTGGCCTTGCCCGCATCGAGCAGGGAACCGAAGTACTTCCAGCCGGTTGGCGTTTCGTAACACGGAACCCCTAGGGCGCTGGCAACCCGGTCCACGGCGCAGCTGGTCGGCATCGAACGGGCGACACCAGCGAGGCCACCGGCGTAGGCCGGCACCAGCGCGTGGTTGGCGGCGAGTATGGCGAGACTGTCACTCGGACTGACCACGAAATTCGGGCCGACAATCATGTTCCGATCGCCATCCCCGTCCGAAGCCGCCCCGAACGAAAGACCGGAGCTGCGGTCGGCGAGTGCCGAAACGAGGTCGGCGGCCCAGACCGGGTTGGGGTCGGGATGGCCACCCGCGAAATCTGGCAAGGGAGTTCCGTTGACCACCGTGCCCGCCGGGGCGCCCAGACGACGCTCGAGGATGGCTTTTGCGTACGGCCCGGTCACCGCGTGCATGGCGTCGAAGCGCATGCGGAAATCCGGACGCGCGAGCAATGTGGCAATGCGATCGAAATCGAACAGCGACTCGAGCAGTTCGGCATAGTCGGCAACCGGATCGATGACGCTGACCAGCATCTCGCCGATACGGGACTCGCCAATCCGGCTCAGATCGACGTCCGGCGAGTTGACCATGCGGTAGGCGCCGATCTCCTGCGTGCGACGATAAACCGCATCGGTAAACGCCTCGTTTGCCGGTCCCCCGTTGCCGAGGTTGTACTTGATGCCGAAGTCTCCATCGGGACCACCTTCGTTGTGGCTCGCCGAAAGGATGATGCCACCGAAGGCCCGCCACTTGCGGATCACTGCACTGGCCGCCGGTGTCGACAGGATGCCGTCCCGACCCACCAGAATACGCCCGAAGCCGGCCGCCGCCGCCATGCGCAGGATGGTCTGGATGGCCACATCATTGTAGTAGCGACCGTCGCCCCCCAACACCAGGGTCCGCCCCTGCTGCCCTGAGAGGGTATCGAAAATGGCCTGGACAAAGTTTTCGAGATAGCGCTCCTGACTGAATACCTTCACCTTTTTCCGCAGCCCCGAGGTTCCCGGCTTCTGGCCGGGGAACGGCGCGCTGGGAATGCTGACCACCTGCATCTTCATTTCATGCCTCTTCACAAATTGAACGCGCTGAATGCGTGGCGCGGGAAAGCGGTCTTACGCCAGGTGCTGTCGGGTGAACGCCAGCAATCCCCGGGTCGACGCATCGAGCTTAGCTGCCAAGGCAGGATTGCCGATCGCCGGCAGGATGCTGTTGGCCACCGCCTTGCCCAACTCCACCCCCCACTGATCGAAGGAGTTGAGCCCCCAGATGACGCCCTGAACGAACACCTTGTGTTCGTAGAGCGCGATTAGTGCGCCAAGCGTTTGCGGCTCGAGCCGCGAGAGCAAGAGTGTCGACGAAGGTTGATTGCCGGCGAAAACCTTGTGCGGCAGGAGTGCCTCGAGCGCCGCCGGTGACATGCTGTCTCCCAGCTCGGCGCGCGCCTCCGCCGCCGTCTTGCCGAAAGCGAGCGCCGCGCTTTGTGCGAAGCAGTTGGCCAGCAAAGCCTCCTGGTGACCGGTCAGCGGATAATCCGAACGCACGGCGGCGATGAAATCGCAGGGTACCAATCGACCGCCCTGATGGAGAAGCTGGAAGAAAGCGTGCTGACCATTGTTGCCGAGCTCGCCCCAGACGATGGGATTGGACGCACAGGCAAGCGGCTGTCCATCGATGCCGACCGACTTGCCGTTGCTTTCCATCTCGAGTTGTTGCAGGAATGAGGGAAAATACTTCAGCGACTCGTTGTAAGGCAGTACCGCGTTGCTCGTCGCGCCCAGGAAGTTGGTGTTCCAGATACCGATCAGAGCCATCACGACCGGCAGGTTGCGCTCGTAGGGCGTATTGCGGAAATGCTCATCCATTCGTTCAGCACCGGCGAGCAGGTCGGCGTAGGCCTGCGGTCCGATGGCGATCATCAGCGCCAGGCCGACCGCCGACCAGAGAGAAAAGCGTCCTCCCACCCAGTCCCAAAGCGGGAACACGGCATCCTCCCGGATGCCGAAGGTGACGGCACGTTCGGGCTTGGCGGTCAACGCGGCAAAGTGCCTGGATACTGCTGCAGCGTCGCCCAGATTGGCCACCAGCCAGGCACGCGCGGTCTGCGCATTGAGCATGGTTTCCTGGGTGGTGAAGGTCTTGCTCGCCACCAGGAACAGGGTGGTTCTTGGGTCGAGGGTCTGCAGCAGTGGCGCCAACTGGGCGCCATCGAGATTGGAGACGTAGTGCACGCCGAGTGCCGGGTGCGAAATCGAACGCAAGGCACAGCCAAGCATTTTCGGACCAAGGTCGGAGCCCCCGATGCCGATGTTGACCACGTTGCGGATCGGCAGACCGGTGAAGCCAAGCGCCTGACCCGAACGAATGTGGTCGGCGAAAGTGGCCATGCGCTGGCGTGTGGCGAGCACCTCGGGCATGACATCCAGCTCGTTGCTGGGGAACGGGCTGCTCGATCGTCGCAAGGCCACATGCAGCACCGAGCGATCCTCGCTGGCGTTGATTCGCTCACCCGAGAACATGCGTGCGGTCCATTCATCGAGGCGTGCCTCACGAGCCAGCGCCACCAACAAAGGCAGACTTGTCGAATCGACACGTTGTTTCGAGAAATCGTAAAGAATTCCGTCGAAGCTCAGTGAAAGGGACGCGACGCGACCTGGATCGCGCGTAAACAGTTCTCTCAGATGCACGGGTGCAAGCGACTGCCGGTGTGCTTCAATAGCCTTCCAGGCGGCTGAGGCGGTGATGTTCATGGCGGGTGAAAGCTCTTTGATGAAAGATCAGACCGTCGTCAAACGGCCTTCGGAAAGGGGCGCACGATGAAATATGACAAGATATGCTGTTCCGGTTATCAGCTTGCCAGAATGCTCGAAAGAACGCAAAAAAGAATGAAGGATGGTCATTGCGAAGACCATTTCTGACTCTTTTACCCGGTTATTTTGAACCCATGCGGGCCATCGTTGCAGCGCTGTGGTCGAACTGGACAAGTTTCGCCCGATCAACGCGGACAGCAAGGAAGGTTGGCACGGATCGACCCCGCAAGTCAGATGCCAGCGGTCGACTGGGGGCGGCTGTACGACCTCAGCTGACAGATTCGCACGCTGTCTGCAAAAGGCTTGTCTTCCTCGCAAATATGGCGCTCAAACCAGTACTCGGCATAGCGCAGGAAAGAGTGAACATCACGCGCACCGTTGCGCACTTCGCCGAAGGCTTTCTGCAAGGCGTGCAGGTTGTCCCGGTGGATGGCGGCGTGGCTGTCGAAGTCGGCCCCGACCTCCAGAGCAAGACGCTCCTCACTGGCGAAGTGGTACTCCAGATAATCGAGCAGGCTTTCGAACTGATCGAAGGAAACGGGACCCGAGCCGAAACAACTTACCTTTAGTGACTCGATGCGCCGGAAGATCTCTTCATGCTGGGCATCAATCTCCGGCAGGCCGATCAGCAAGGCTTCCGGCAACAGACCGGCAAGTTTGATCTCCACGGCAGGGCTCCCCCGGGAAAACGGTCGATTTCTTTTTCCAGATGAGACAGTATAAAAAGTGGGCTTGAGAAATTCCAGTAAAATCAGCCAGACCTCAGCAAAATAAGCCGTGCAGAAGCCGCCTGCGGCATGGCTGAGACCGGGAGTGCGCTGGCCGGCACTTTTTCCCCATTGCCGGCCTTGTCGCTTCCGACACCGCCGGAATGATCTGGGCTGCCCGACAGCCGGCGAAAAAAGCGGCCTCGGGAGCGTCCGACAGGTCTTTCGAAGCGCTCTCAGGCAATCAGCAGCGAGGTTTCGCCGGCCGTCTTTGCGTAGTAAAGCCGGACGCCGACCCGATACTGGCGGCCGCTGGTCAACAACTGGTCAATGCGCGCGTTGGCATCCGTCCCGCTATCGTCATCGGCGGCCACCTGCACGTTGCCCGACGCAGTGACCTCGAAAAGCGCCATCACGCTATCCGAGCTGCCCGTTGTCGCCAAGCGGTAGATCCGCGTCTCGGCCGGAGTGAAGTCGAAGAGGCGAGTCTCTCCGGCGCCGATTGCCAGCTTTTGCGGCACGCCCACGACCAGCATCGGGTTCGGCGGCTGGGCCGCAGAACCCGGATAGGTTTGCAGGATCCATGCCTTGTCGGCGGCTGACAGTCCTCCCTTGGGCTGCAAACCGGCACGATATGCGACGGGTTCGACGATCAGCCCGGGGCCAAAAGCATACTCCATGACCGAGTCCGGATCCCAAGTACTGCCCTTGACTTCGGCAGGACTGATCTTCCGCAGGATGTTCCAGTCGATGTACTTCGCATCCCAGTTGTTCGGTGGACCCTGGAAGTACTGGCGAACCGCCTCGACGTTCCAGGTGATCCCGGCATACGGATTCTGATGTTCATGTTCAAGCCCCAGCGCATGGCCGATTTCGTGCATCGCGGTATCTCGCCCGTAGGGTGTATCAAGCGGCCAACCGAAGTTCATCGTTCTTTGTCGCGCTTCCCGGATGCCCAGATTGTCACGCCCGACGTAGGACCACGACCCACCCGTCTGGTCGAAAGCGATGCGCAGTCGGGCCTCTGCGGGGCTGGCAACCTCGCGAAAGCTGATGCCGATGCCCAGACCGAACCAGGCCGCAAAAGCCTGTCTGACCGCGTCGATGTCGCTCGCCTTGCCCTTCCAGGCACTTGCCACATCGTCGTCTGCCTGAAAGCAGTGAAAGGTCAGTTGTGTTCCGTTGACCCATTTCTTGCCCCCGGCAACGATTGCCCGGACGCGCGGTTGTTCGACGGCCGGATCGAACTGTCGGGCCTGTACGATCGGCTGGCAACAATAACGCAGGGTCGGTGACGCTTCCGCAAGCAATCCGCCGCGTTCAGTAAGGGGCTCGTTGGGCATGTCGTTCTCCTCTCCGAATCAATCGATCAGGCCACCAATGGCGGCCACTCAGGCCAGGCAACGCGTCGCGCGGAGCACTGTCGGTTGGCAGCATGCCGCGGGACACCGGCAGGGTCAAGTCGGCTTTCATCGGGTACACCAGACGGGCAGCGAATGAACGGCAGAAGGCGCAGCGGAGTTCCCGGGTTTCCGAAAACGGTGCGGGGCTCATTGACCCATGGGGCGCCAGCTTGTAGAATGCCGCCTTTCTCGGGGCGTAGCGCAGCCTGGTAGCGCAT
>ERZ761603.270-NODE-270-length-45168-cov-93.850952_pt1 | contig 45168 bp, 39 predicted proteins | sample MGYA00511879_ERZ761603 | MGnify/ENA primary metagenome ERZ761603 (study PRJEB28899, sample SAMN02850040) | bioreactor sludge metagenome | biome: EBPR Sludge; feature: EBPR Bioreactor; material: flocular biomat | place: Australia: Thorneside Wastwater Treatment...
CTTGTGCTGCGCGCCTTGCGGCGGGACGTGTTACTTGGTGGTGTCAAAGTCAGGCCAGAACATCAAGCGCGTGTGGTCGCTGACCTTCGAGAACAGACCGAAGTCGTGCTGCCTGAGTCGATGACGCTGCCCCTTCGCGCATGGTCGGCGCGAACCACATTCCCTTGATGGCCATCGTCAAAAGATTGGATTGGCGATAGCCGGCGATGCGTTGGTCAGCAGCAACTCTTCCAGCTCTATCGCCCGGTCGGGGTTGGGTTTGTCGCGATGAGGCGGCAGCAAGCGTGAGCACTTGATCAGCTGACGTTGCGTTGGGGCGATTCAGATTTCCTCTTACAGGATGTCGGATTGCCCATTATTGCGGCAGGTCAAAGACGATTGCCACGATTCGGGGGTACGGTCCAATCCTTTGCATCTTGCGGCTGAATGCTTGTTTGCCCTGCCGCAACCTGTTTCTGCCTGTTTCATGCGGTAAGGATATGACCGAGAGAAAGCCCGTAAGAGTGGATATCTTTGGAAGCGACTTCGAAGACCTGTTCCGGAAATCCGGCCTGACGCTGGCTGAATACGACCGGCTTGTGCGAATGGTGTACGAGGGCACGGCTGGCCCCACGCCATGGAGTGGGTTCCTCGAAGTCCTGCGTGACAGGCTGGACGCCAACTACGTGACCATGATCCTGCGCCCGCCGTCGCCCGAACACCCGTGGCAGGTTGTTTTCGCCGGTGAGGCAAAGCCGGAGATTGCGGAAACCTACAACAGCTTCTTTTACGCGGTCGATCCCTTCGTCAATCTGCCGGTGGGACGGGTAATGACGGTCGAGGAAGTGGTGAACGAAGAGGAGTGGCTGCGCAGCGCAATCTATCAGGAGTTCCTGTCGCCGCTGGAGGTCCGTTACTACTTGGGCGCTGACCTGGGGGATGGTGGCGAACCCAGTTGCCGATTCCGGGTCAGCCGTGCCGAACACAGCCAGAACTTCGGAGATGCCGCGCGAGCGACTTGCCAGATTCTGTTGCCGCACATTCGCTGCGCGGTCAGGCTGCGTAATCAGATCGACGTGACCGAGGCGGAGCGCCAGCTTTACGCCGGGACGCTCGAGCGACTCGCCGTGGGGGCGGTGATCCTGGACAAGCGCGGCAAGATCCTGCGCAGCAATGATGCGGCGATGGAGATCCTGCGTCAGCGCGATGGCCTGAGCGTGATCAACGCTGGTCTGCACGCCGCCTTCGGCGCCGAGAACAGAGAACTGCAGGGCATGATCGAACATGCAATCAGTGGCGAGACGTCTCCGCGGCCTCACCTTGTTTCGGGCATGTCTCTGACGCGGCCGTCGGGGCGCCCGAACCTGGGTATCGTGGTCAAGGCCGCGCCGATGACCGAGTGGTCCGACTCCGCTGAAAGCCCAGCCGTGGTGGTGATCATCCGCGACGTGGAGCAGAAGTCGCAGGCATCCCAGACCGTGCTGCAGCGGCTCTACGGCCTGACGCCCGCCGAGTCCACCCTCGCCCTCAAGCTGCTCGGAGGAATGACCGTGGACGAGGCTTCCGAGCAGCTGCGTGTCAGCCGGAACACCGCGCGGTGCCAGCTGCGCGCGATCTTTGCAAAGACAGGGGTGACGCGGCAGACCGAACTGGTGCGCCTGCTGCTCAGCGGGGTCGCGCCGCTGGCCTGAGAACGGCTCTGGCAAGCGCCGGGCCGAGTTTAGCGGTGGCCGCTTGCCAGACTCTCGGTGCTCATGCGGCGCGGATGCGCGCCATCAACGTCTGTGCGATCTCGGCGGGAGAGCCCGTGATGAACTCGCAATTGCCCTGGACCTGGGGCACGACTTGGCGCTGCAGCTCGATCTGTGGCGTCAGCGCGGCGGTATCGATGCCGAGGCCGTCGATCGGGACGATTTCCGCATTCATCTTGCGCGCTGCCATCTTCGCCTTGGCGGTCGGAAAGCGCGGGGCGCCGAGTTCGTTGCTGACCGTCACCACAGCGGGCAGCTTACCGCGCACGACCTCGTCGCCTTCGGGGGTCGCGCGCGTGACGGTCAGTAGGCCGTCGGCGAAGCTGACGTCTCTGGCGAGCGTCGTGACCGCATGGCCAAGGGTCTCGGCGAGGGCGAGCGGGACCACGCCCTGATCGTCGTCGGAGGCCTGGCGGCCGCAGAGCACGAGGTCGGCCCCGCCATTGTTGCGGATCCAGGCTGCCAGCACTCTCGCGACGCCAGTGGTGTCGAGGACAGTGGCGCCAGGGTCGATGGCGACGATCTCGTCGGCGCCCAGTGCTGCGCATTGCTTGAGCATCGCCGTCGCATCGCTGCCGATGGTGAGCGCCACGATGCGGCAATCCACGCCTGCGTCGCGCAGCCGCAAGGCCGCCTCGAGCGCCTGCTCGTCATAGCCGTTGATGAGCCGCGGGATGGCGGCGACGTCCGGGTGACGCCCGTCGGCGCTCATCTTGAGGCCGCCCGCAAGGGCGTAGTTGTTGACCGCGGCAGGGTCCAGCACTTCCTTCACGCACACCACGATTCGCATCATTTACTCCGTTCTGCAAAGTTGTTCGATCGTCCGCCCCGGGTCGGAGACCGGATAAAGGCTTTCCGCGTCGCACCAGACCGCGTCGTGGACGAAGCCGTCGGGCTTGCGTGTGAGCGAGCCCAGCAGGTACCAGCGCCATGGATACGGGCCGTAATCGCGGTAGTGTCCGGTCAGGCGGCCGGTGAAGGACTGTCGTCCGGCGAAGTGGGTGCCCTCGATCGGGCGGCCACCGTCGCATTCGGCCTCCAGGTTGCGGACAGCCGGCTCGTATCCGGCGCAGAAGGACGACTCAGGCAGAGAATCGGTCGAAGACATCGAGTGCCTCCTCTACGATGTCGGAAAGAATCTGGCGTGCCGGCTTCATTTCCTTGACGTAGTGGATACCCTGGCCGGCCGCCTCGGTCATCAGGTCCTTGCGCTGATAGTCCAGCGAGCCCTGGATGTAGTTCGATGACAAAATCATCTGCAGCGGCGGCTTGAGCACGGCGGGTGCGGCGTCGCTCATCCATTCGTCGTGCCACGGGCAGCGCGTGGTGCGCATGGTGTAGCCCGAGATGCAGTTCGAGTACATGGTGTCCTCGGTCTCGGCTTCGAGCAGGCGCTCCTTGAGCGGCATGTTGACGTCCGATTCGCGCGAGGTCAGCCACAGCGAGCCCGTCCACACGCCGTCGGCGCCGAGCGCGAGCGCCGCGGCCAGGTGGCGGCCAGTGGTGACGCCACCGGCGGCGATCACCGGGACGCCGGTGCCGCGCGCCGCGTCCACGACTTGCGGGACGATGGAGAAGGTGCCGATGTTGCCAGTGTGGCCTGCGGCGTCGTAGCCCTGGGCGATGATGACATCGGTGCCCGCCTCGATCTGGCGCTTGGCCTGCCGGGGCTTGCCGACCAGGCCCCATACCTGCATGCCAAGCTCGTGAGCGCGCTTGAGCAGGAAGGCGGGTGAGCCCAGGCCGGAGGCGAACACCGGCACCCGCTCGTCGAAGACGACCTCGAGCTGGTCGAGGGCGCGCTTCTGGTCGAGTCCGCCCCAGTGGTGGATGTCCGGCGCCACCTTGGGATCGGGGACGTTGTACTTGCGCTTGATCTGCTGCTCGAAATCGCGTTGTTCCTGCGGAATCATCGCCAGCAGTTCGTCGACGGTCTTTTCCTCGGGCACCGAGGAGGGCAGGACGAGGTCGATGCCGAAAGGCTTGCCGCCGATGCGCTCGCGAATCCACTTGATGTCGGCCGCGATCTGGTCCGGGGTGTGCAGGGCCTCGCCCAGCACGGCGAAACCACCGGCGTTGATCACCGCGACGGCGACGTCCTTGCAATGGGTGAAGGCGACGACCGGGTATTCGATGCCGAGCTTGTCGCAGAGTTGGGTGTGAAGGGGACTGTCCATGGGTCATTGCCTCCGGGTGCGGTTTCGATACATGTGGCGCACCGGATGTCGTGCGCCCGTCTTGTCGAGTCGATTCTATGCAGCCGCTTCCTGCCCGCTCCGGGCTTGCGATATCGAATGTGGCCGCTCCTGTTTCATTGCATGACGCAGCGCGCGCATTCAGCCGAGGGCGCCCTGCTTGCGCAGTTCTGCGACCCGTGCGGTGTCGTAGCCGAGAACCTTGTTCAGCACGGCGTCGGTATGCTCGCCGACGGTCGGCGCCCGTTCGGGGTCGGCTTCCGGCTCGCCGATGAACTTGACCGGGAAGCCGAGCATGTCGGCGCCGTGCCGTTCGTGCGGCAGGACGCGGAAGCGATCCTTGAACTGGGGGTCGTCCGCGATGTTCGCAGGCGTGTTGACGGGGGCGATCGGCGTGTTGAACTCGACGCCGAAATCGAGCCATTCCCGGGTCGTGCGCGAGCGGAAGATGTCGCGCAGGATGGCCTGCAACTCGCGATTGCCGCGCGCGTGGTCGGCATACTTGGAGCCCGGCCATTTCTCGAAAAGATCGATGCGGCCGACACCGGTGCAGAAGTTCTTCCAGAATGCCTGCTCGGATGCCATGAACAGCACGTGGCCGTCGGCGCTGTCATAGAGCTGATAGCGGACGCCTTCCTTCATGCCCGCAGTGGCGACCGGGCGGCGCACGTAGTTGTCGGCCTTGTTCCCGGTTACCACGTTCTCGGGGCGCGCATAGGCCATGTGGCTCTCGCTGCGATACCAGTCGAACGCGGCAGCCGCGTCGCTCTGCGCGAGTTCCATGAAGCAGCCCTCGCCGGTTTCGCGCGCGCGGATCACGCCTGCGAGCACGGCCAGCCCGCCGAACAGCGGCGCGGCGTTGATGCCGATGCCGACATGCTCGGGGATGTAGCAGAAGCCTTCCTCGTCGTAGGCCGGCTTCACGACGCCGCTCCAGGTGTCGTAGGCGATTCCGTGCGAGGGCATGTCCTTGTAGGGACCGGTCATGCCATAGCCCGACACGGTGCAGAACACGATCTTCGGATTGACCTTGCGTAGCGCCTCGTAGCCGAGCCCGTAGCGGGCCAGCGCGCCGGGCTTGGAGGCTTCGATGACGACATCGGCACCGCGCACCAGCTCGCGATAGACCTCGCGGGCGGCTTCATGCTTGAGGTCGAGCGTGATGCTCTTCTTGCCGCGATTGAGGTGGTAGTGCATCAGCGAAACGCCTTCGATGATCGGCCACGTCATTTCGCGGATGTAGTCGCCGGAGGGCGATTCGACCTTGATCACGTCGGCGCCCAGGTCGGCGAGGGCGGTGGTGATCGCGGCCGGGCCGAGGATGGAGCTCTCGATCACGCGGAGGCTGGAAAGGGGAGGAGGTGTCTGCATGCTCATGTCTCGTGCTCGTTTGCGGAATTGGGCGAGGCCGGCCGCGGCATTGCAGTCAGTCGCATGCGACATGGCTGGCCCGAGGTGGGGCGGAAGACGCTGCCACGGAGCCAAGATAAGAAAAAACCGCAGGGGCCGGGATGGCTGCAAAGTTCTGATTCGGCCTATTCGGGCGCAATTCAGGTCAGTACCCATGGGAGGCGTTGATGCGCACGCTTTGCATCGCACAGAATCGGCTCATCGACAGCGACGGCTGGATTGTTCGTTCCAGGCGGATGTCCGGCAGGTTCGCTGTCTTACCAACCCTGGATCGTTCGAGGAGCTGAAATGGCTGCGTTGAAAGCGGGTTCGCGACTGAAGAGTGCGGTATGCGATACCGAGGTGATGGTGGTTCGGGCCGCTGCGGACGATGTCCGCCTCGAATGCGGTGGCGCCGGAATGCTTGCGATGGCTGCCGAGAAACCGGCAGGGGTGACGCTGGATGCCGCGCTCGCCCAGGGGACGCTGGTGGGCAAGCGCTATACCGATGCGGCAGAGCGCTTCGAGTTCCTGTGCACGAAGGGCGGCAAGGGTGGCTTGTCGATCGACGGTGAGGCGCTCGTGGTCAAGCAGGCGAAGGCCCTGCCGTCGTCGGACTGAACCGATGAACGTGCTGATGACGCTGGAGATGGCGGCGGAATGCCATCCGGAACGGGTCGCGGTGACCTGTGGTGAGCGCGCGATACGCTACGGCGAGATGCTCGACGCCGCGCGTCGTTCGGGGGCGACGATTCGTGCGAGTGGTTGCCGTTACGTCGGTTTCCTGGACGTCAACAGCATTGCCGCGCCGGTGGCCTTGTATGCCGCGGCCTGCGCCGGGCTGCCATACGTGCCGATGAACTACAGGCTGACGAAGCCGGAGATCCAGGCGCTCCTGGCCCGGATCGCCCCCGCCTGGCTTATCGCCGATCCGGCCCTGCTGGAAGGCGTGGATATCCCTGCCGGTTTCACCGTTGTCGATCGCGAGACCTTCCTCCGCGATTCCCTCGATGCGAGCGTGCAGGTGGATGCCCCTGTTCCCGCAGAGCCGGATGCGGTCGCGGTGCAGTTGTTCACCAGCGGCACGACGGGGGCGCCAAAGGCGGCCGTCCTGCGCCACGAGAACCTGATGAGCTACATCCTCGGTACGGTGGAGTTCGGGGCGGCGCGGCCCGAGGATGCCACCCTCGTCGCGGTGCCGCCGTATCACATCGCCGGCATATCGGCGATCTTGAGCTCCACGTACGCCTGCCGGCGGATGGTGCAGTTGCCGAATTTCGACGGCAAGACATGGCTCGACACCTGTCAGCAAGAGAAGGTGACCAATGCTTTCGTCGTCCCCACGATGCTCGCGCGCGTGATCGAGTACGTCGATGGCGCTGGCGTGGATGCGGCGCTGCCCGGCCTGCGCGCGCTCGCCTATGGGGGCGGCAAGATGCCCGCGCCGGTGATCGAGCGCGCCATGCAGCTCTGGCCCAAAGTGGATTTCACCAACGCCTACGGTCTCACCGAGACCAGTTCCACCATCGCGCTGCTCGACCCCGAAGGCCACCGCGAGGGCTTCTTCAGCGTCGATCCGGAGGTTCGCAAGCGCCTGCATTCGGTGGGCCGCCCGATCGACACGGTCGAGATCGAGATTCGCGATGGCGATGGCAAAGCCTTGCCGGCGGGTGAGGTGGGCGACGTGTTCGTGCGTGGCGGGCAGGTGTCCGGCGAATACCTGGGCATCGGTAGCCTGCTCGATGCGGACGGCTGGTTCCCGACCCGGGACCGTGGCTACGTTGATAAATACGGCTTTCTCTATCTCGACGGCAGGGCCGACGACGTGATCGTACGCGGTGGCGAGAACATCTCTCCCGGAGAGATCGAGGACGTGCTGCGCCAGCATCCGGCGATCGCCGATGTCGCGGTGGTCTCGGTTCCGGACACGGAATGGGGCGAGACGGTCGGGGCGGCGGTGGTCATCAACGGCGATGCGAAGGTCAGCGAGACGGAACTGCGCGATTGGGTGCGGGCACGGCTGCGCTCCTCGCGCGTACCTGCCGTGATCAGCTTCCGTCAGCAGCTGCCCTATAACGAGATGGGCAAGATCCTGCGCAGGGTGTTGCGCGACGAGCTCTCCATCTCGACCTGATCGGCTGCGCGCAAATGGTTGGCGGACTTGCCGTGCCCTCCAGCTCGATCGCGGGGGGGCTGCTGTCCGGTCGCAGCTTCGTCCTGGCGGGGGAGGGGTGTGAGACCCGTTACGCGGCGCACCTGCTCGCCGCACTCGGTGCCGGTACATGCATCGAAGCGGGTCCGGCAGATCTGCATCCGGCGCTGGCCTGGGCGCGCAGCGGGCTGATGTGGCTCACCGGCGCCCCGCGAGCGCCCGGAAAGATGCTGCCGTCCCCGGTAGGCGCATGCGCGAACGGTGTGCTGAAGGCGCTTGCGGCGCTCGGTGCGCACCTGCCGCCGGCGTGGCGCCAGGCGGACATCATGCTCGCCCACCGTGCCGCCCTGCTTGGCCTGCGCCGGCAGGGCCCGGTCTCTCCCGGCGGAAGCTGCAGGCTGCTGCAGGCTGCCGATGGCATGCTCGCCGTCAATCTGGCGCGTGCGGAAGACTGGGAGCTGGTGCCTGCATGGATGGGGGGGGGCGTGATCGCCGACTGGGCGCAGCTTGCCTCGGGCGTTTCCGCGCACACGGTGGAGACGGCGCTCGAGGGCGCGCGGCTGCTCGGCCTGCCGGTCGCCGCCGCGGATTTGCTGCCGCGGGACGGCATCCCATGGTGTCGTGCGCAGCCCGTCGGGGTGCGCTCGGATCGTGCGCGGCGCCGGCGCGCTCCCCGGGTGATCGACCTGTCCTCGCTCTGGGCGGGGCCGCTCTGTACGCAGATCCTGCGCCAGCTCGGTGCCAGCGTGATCAAGGTCGAGAGCACGCGTCGGCCCGACGGCGCCCGCGCCGGCAACCAGGACTTCTTCGACGTGCTCAATGCCGGCAAGACCTGTGTCGCGATCGATTTTTCGTCCGCCGGGGGCGTGGCCCGACTGCGCCGCCTGATCGAGACGGCCGACATCGTCATCGAGGCCTCCCGGCCGCGCGCACTGCGCCAGCTCGGCATCGATGCCGAGGGAATGCTCGCTGACAATCCCGGCCTGAGCTGGATCAGCATCACTGGCCATGGTCGTGAGGAACCCGGCGCCGGCTGGGTCGCTTTTGGCGACGACGCAGGTGTGGGCGGCGGATTGTCGTCGGTGCTTGCGCGTGCCACCGGCGAGTGGGCCTTCTGCGGGGATGCGATCGCCGACCCGCTGACCGGCCTGCATGCTGCGCTGGCCGCTTGGTGTGCCCATGCCGCGGGGGGAGGGAGCCTGGTTTCGCTCGCCATGCGCGATGTCGTCGAATGCTGTGCGGCCTGGGAGCGGACGCCCGACGACGACGCGCTCGATGCGCGCATGCGGCACTGGCAGGGCTTGTCGGCTGCGGGCGGGCTGCTCGACTGCAGGCCGCAGCGCCCCATCCTGGCCGGCCCTGCGCGCGCGCATGGTGCCGACAACACAGCCCTGGACGAACTGCTCGCATGCTGATCGTCAATGCGAACACGCCGGAGCACACGTGTATCGCGCTCCGCACCGACGGCGAGCACATCGTGGCGCTTGCGCACGACCTTGCCCCCGAGCCGGGCGAGGTCGTGTTCGATGCCGCAGGGGGCGCGGTGCTGCCCGGCCTGCACGACCACCACCTGCACCTGCTCGCCTACGCCGCAGCCATCGACTCGGTGCATTGCGGGCCACCGCAGGTCGATTGCGCACAGGCGCTCGCGGCGGCGCTTGCCGAGCGGGCCGCAGGTTCGGCGGGCTGGATCCGCGGCATCGGCTATCACGAATCGGTGGCGGGTGACATCGATCGATGCTGGCTGGACCGTGTCCTGCCCGGGCGACCGGTCCGTGTCCAGCACCGCAGCGGCCAGCTATGGATCTTCAACTCCCTGGGCTTGCAGTGCCTTGGTGTGGAGGCGGCGGGCGGGGGCGATCCGTTCGAGCGTGTCGACGGCGTACCGACCGGGCGCCTGTACGGTGCCGATCCATGGGTTCGGGAGCGGCTCGGCGCGTCGATGCCGGCGCTGGGGGAGGCGAGCCGGCGACTTGCCCGCCTGGGCATCACGGGCGTGACCGATGCGAGTCCTGGAAATGGCCTCGCCGAGTTTCGCCATTTCGCGGCGGAGCGCGAGGCAGGGCACTTGCAGCAGAGCGTGTTGATGATGGGCAGTGAAGCGCTCGACCCGGCCTGGACGGTGCCCGGCCTGTCCGTCGGCGCGACGAAGATCCATCTGCGCGAAGCGGCCTTGCCAACCTTCGATGTCCTGTGCGACCGGATCGAGTGCAGCCACCGCGCGGGCCGGCCGGTCGCCGTGCATTGCGTGACGCTCGTCGAGCTCATGCTTGCGGTGACCGCGCTGCAGGCGGCGGGCGTGCAGGCTGGCGACCGTCTGGAGCACGCGGCGCTGGCCAGCATGGAGGCGGTCGATCTGGTCAGGGAGACGGGGCTGCGCGTGGTTACACAGCCGAACTTCATCTTCGAGCGTGGTGATGTCTATCTCGCCTCGCTGCCGGTGGACGAGGTGGAAGGGCTCTATCGTGCCGGGAGCCTTGTTGCTGCCGGTGTCGCCGTGGGCGCCGGGTCCGACGCCCCGTATGGAGACCCGGACCCGTGGCGGGCGATTGCGGTGGCGCTGGACAGGCGGACGCGTGCGGGGCGCTTGCTCGGGGCGGCCGAACGGCTCGCGCCGGCTACCGTGCTCGATCTTTACTGTTCGCATCCACTGCGCCCCGGCGGCGCCCGCCGCAGGCTGGAGGCCGGAGGCGTTGCCGACCTGTGTGTGCTGGACCGCCCGCTTGCACGGGTATTTGCGGATGCCGCCGCGGTCGATGTCCGATTGACGGTCGCGCGCGGTCGCGTCATCCATTCCGCGTAGCGCGCCCCTAGCGGACCGTAGCCGGCGTGATCTCGTCGATCAGGCCCCATTCGAGCGCGGTGGCCGTATTGATGCGGCGCGCCGAGAGCGCCAGGTACGCCGTGCGCTGCCGGCCGATCCGGCGCGGGATGCTGACGCAGCCTCCTGCGCCGGGAATGAGGCCGAAATGGATCTCGGGGAGGTGGAAGAAGCTGCCCGGGCTGGCGCTCAGGTGGTGGGCGAAGGCGGGCAGCTCGATACCCGAGCCGATGCAGGCGCCGTGCACATGAAACCGGGTCGTCGCGGTGCTGCGCAGCAGGGTGGCCGCGGGCAGACGCAGGCTTCGCACTGCGTGGGCAGCGGCTGGGTCGGCAGCGGTGCCGAACTCCTCGAGCGCCCCCCCGGTGCAGAAGCAGGCGCCAAGGCCGCTCACCTCGATGTGCCTGATGCCGTCGTCGATGACTGCAAGCTCGAACGCCTCGACCAGTGCGTCGCGCATCTCGATGCTCATTGCGTTGCGACTGGATGGACGGTTCAGCCGGATTTCCAGCGTGCCGCCGCGGCGTTCTATGAGGAGCGGTGGGGCGTCGTCGGCCAGGATCCGCTGCGGTTGCGGCGGGTGGGCCACCGACCAGCGGCGAAAATCGGCGCCCGACTGCAGGGTGGAGTAGGCGAGCGATTCCACCGTGAGCGCCTGCGCTGCGGGTATCTGCTCGGTCGCACGCAGGACCTGCACGAGCGTCATCGCCGCGATGGGCGCCTGGTGGATGTTGTCCAGCAGTGTGCTCAAGCCCTTGTCGTCATCGAGAACGAGATCGCAGGCTGCGCCGATGCCCTGGCGGGCGGCTTGCGATCCACCGATCCCGATGACCGGGCCAGCCTGCGCCGCCAGCCATTGCCGCAGGCGGGGCTGCAGTCCGGGCGTTTCGGTGCCGCAGGCGTCACTCAGATCGACGAGCAGGCAGGAGGGGGCGCGCAGCGGCGAAATCGCGCTCGAGTAGGCGGACGCGAGGGCGAGCTCCGCGAGCCTGCCTGCCGTGATCGAGGCGCAGCCTGAGGTCGAAGGCATAGAACCCGCTCCGATCTTGGGTTGATCGTGCCAGGCGAGACTGAATCAGGCGTGGCCGAACAGCCGGCGGAAGAAGCCGGTGATGCGATCCATCATGACCTTGAACACGACCGCGACCACGTTGATCGAGTCTTCCTTGGCCGGCCCGGGTGCCGGGGTGCCGGTCGCAGCGTGCGTGGAGGGGGCGTCCGCGCCCTCGTCCAGCGCTCCGGCAGGCGCCTCGCCGGAGGGCGCTTCCAGGAGCGCGCGTACGTTGCCCACGTATTTCTTGATGATCTGTGCAGAAACGCCCTCGATCATGCCGCGGCCCACCTGGACGATCTTGCCGGTGAGGTCGATGCTCGATTCACATTCGATCCGCGTCGAACCGCCCGAGGCGAGCGGCTCCAGCCGGGTCAGGATGGTTCCGCTCACGGTTCCGCCTCCGCGCTCGTTTCCGGCGGCAAGCATCTTGACCACATGCGCGGCTTCATCGCGATCGGCATAGGTGATCGTGCCCTGGTACTGAGCGCTGACCGCGCCGATCTTGAGCTTGACCATGCCGATGAACTGGTTCGCGTCGACGATTTCCTTGAGGCTGGCCCCGGGCATGCAGGCCACCACGTTCTCTGGATCGTTGATGAACGCCCAGACCTTATCGATGGGTGCGGCGACCTCGAAGCTTTCCTTGATCTCTAGGGCCATGGTGAGCGCCTCTTCCTATGTCCGGTGTTGGGACCACGTTAACAAGGAGGCGGTAGGCCCGCATCACCCACTTGGATGAAGGAGCGCCGCTCAGGCGCCGCTAGGATTCACGGCATGACACACGTTTCCTCGACTTGCGAGCGTTTGGCCCTGGGCGAGATGAGCCTCAATGTCCGCCACTGGGGGGCGCCCGATGCGCCGCTGCTCTTCATGCTGCACGGCTGGATGGATTGCTCGATCACCTTCCAGTTCGTCGCCGACAGGCTCGCGAGAACCTTTCATATCATCGCGCCCGATCTTCGCGGCTATGGGCAGAGCGACTGGCTGGGGCGCCCTTACGCATTCGTCGATCACTACGCCGACCTCGATGCGCTGCTGTCGCACTACGCGCCGCATCGCCCGGTGATGCTTGCCGGGCACAGCATGGGTGCGAACATCGCCTGCAATTACGCGGCAGCCCGCCCCGAGCGCGTTGAGCGTCTCGCGCTGATGGACTTCCTCGGGCGCACGCCGGCGCCCGGTATCGGCGCGAGCGACCAGTTGCGCACCTGGCTGATGGCTCGTGCAGAGGTCCCCGCGGCCCGGCCCTACCCGGATGTCGACGCCTTCGCAGCCCGGCTGCGCAAGGCGAATCCCCGGCTCGATCAGGCCCGGGCGCACTTTTTGGCGCGTCACCTCACCGTACCGCTGGAAGACGGCCGGGTGGCGATGGCTTGCGACCCCTGGCATCGCCTGCCGGCGCCCTACGTCTACCACCTGGAGGACTGGTTTTCGGCCTGGCGCAAGCTGCGTTCGCCGGTACTGTTGTTGGTCGCAGAAGAAGGCGAGGTGCGCGCGCAGTTCGGCATGAACGACCCGGAGTATCTCCGACGGCTCGCCTGCTTCGAGCGCGCAAGCGTGGTCGAGGTGCCAGGTAGCGGGCACAACCTCCAGCATGACGGGCCGGAACAGGTTGCAGCCGAGCTGGAGGCCTTTTTCAGCGCCAGTTGCATGCTTAGTCCCTATTGATGATGCCCACGGGCCCCGGGCTGCGCAGAATCGTCCAGGCAACGGGGGGGCGGCACCTCCGACATGACCTCTCGTGGCTTCTGGCATGGAACATGGATCGACGCTGAACGACGGGCGGCGCGCGCATTGAGGATGCCGCGCCGAAGCCGCACCGCAATCACCCCTGGAGCATTCCGATGAAATTCGTCCTGCAGCTCGGCTTTGCCAGCTATCGCCACTACATGGATATTGCCCGCGAGGCCGAAAAGGCCGGCTGGGACAGCCTCTCCATGCCCGACAGCCTGTTCTACCCCCAGGCGACCGAATCGGACTACCCCTATGCGGAGACGGACGCGATCCGTGGCTATCTGGAGCAGTCCGAGTTCATCGAGCCGTTCGTGGCGATGGCCTCCATGGCGGCGGTCACCACGCGCCTGCGTTTCTATCCCGGGGTGCTCAAGGTTCCGGTCCGTCAGCCTCTCATCCTGGCCAAGTCGCTCACATCTATTGCGGTGATGTCGGGCGGGCGGATCAGCCTGGGCGCGGGTCTCAGCCCGTGGAAGGAGGACTTCGTCTACAACGGGGTCAACTTCGACAAGCGTGGCGAGATCATGGACGAGTGCCTCGAGATCCTGCGTGCGGCCATGGGCGGCGAGTTCTTCGAGTATCACGGCAGGCACTTCGATTTCGGTCCGTTGCGCATGCGCCCGGTACCCGAGCGCCCGGTGCCGATCCTGGTCGGCGGGCACAGCAAGCCGGCCCTGCGCCGCGCCGCGCGCCTCGGTGACGGCTGGGCCTCGGCGAATACCGACCTGGAAACCCTGAGATCGCTGATCTCGCAGCTCAATGGCTTCCGTGCCGAGTACGGAACGCTCGATCGCGCCGACTATGAGATCCACGGTATCGATTTCAGCGCGAGGACGCTGGACGACTTCCGCCGCCTGCGCGACCTTGGCCTGACGCACGCCGGACTGGTCCCGTGGGACATGGGCTGCGGTTCCGACGACAAGCTTGCCCAGCTCGACGCCATTCGTCGCTTTGGCGACGAGGTCATCGCCCGGATGGATTAAGGATGTGAGCCCGGGTCGGTCAGACCGGCTCGAGGCTGCAAAGGCGCAGGCCAGGTTGGCCTTCGAGCACAGTGGCCGCCACCGTTGCGGTGAGGACGTCGGCGTGCAGCGGTCGATTGCGCAGGCGGGCATGTCCGCCATGACGGCCCCGCATCAAGGCCTGGATCTCGGCGCTGATGGCGAGTGCGACCTCGGTGGGGGTCTCGGCACCGATGTCCAGCCCGACCGGGCCGAAGATGCTGTCCTGCAACGCATCGTCGATGCGCGTTCCCCGTGCCTCCGCTTCCTCGATCAGGCGCTGGGCGCGGTGCTGCGGTCCGAGCAGTCCGATGAAGCGTGGCCGCACCGGTGCCAGTGCGCAAAATGCCTCGAGGTCGCGCGGGAAACTGTGCGACATCAATAGGACGACGCTGTTGCCGTCGGGTTGCAGGGCGGCCACCGCGTCGCGTGCCGAGCCGATATGGACGGCATCGGCCGCCATGAACCGCTCGCGCACGCCGAACCCGCCAGTTGCAGCAACCACGTGCATGCGCCAGCCGAGTGCGGTGCCGAAGGAAACCAGCGGCACCACGTCGTGGCCGGCCCCGAATATCACGACCTGGAGCGGTGGGGTGATAACTTCGATGAAGGCGGAGATGCTTCCGTGCGCGGTCTGCTCGGACCAGTCCCCGCCGCAGCTGTGCTCGAGGGCGTGCGCAACGGCGCTGCCGAGCGCGGCGGCCAGCCGCTCCGAGGCGATCCCGGAACTGCGGGGCGGCTCGCCCTCGATCATTGACACGCGCGCGCCGAGTTGTGCGCTCGCCCCGTCCTGGCACGCATACACGGTGGCGATCGCTCCCCGGCGGCGGCGGGCGAGGCAGGCTTGCTGGACACGCATCAGGTGCTCGACGTTTTCGTTGGCGGGCTCGATCAGGACGAAGACCGCACCGTTGCAGCCGAGCGCGAAACCTTCGGAGAGGTCCTCATCCAGCGAATCGTAAAGCCTGAGGGCGGGGACGCCGTGGGTGATGACCATGCTTGCCTGCCGGATCACGTCGCGCTCGAGGCAGCCGCCGCTCACCTGCCCCGTCTGCCGGCCGGCCTCGGTGACCAGCATGCGTGCGCCAGGGCGCCGGTAGGCCGAGCCGCGGACTGCGACCACGCTGGCGAGCGCGACGGCCTCGCCGTGGGTGCGTGCATCGTCAAATGCGTTCGTGATCAGCTGGTGCTCGTTCATTTTCGTTCACCCCGCGTGTGGAGCACCACTCTCGCACACGCCGGGGATCGGCCGCATCACCTCTATGCATTAACAGCGGGCGGCCCGCGATTCCGAGTTCCGCACTGGCAAGGGTCCGTAAATGAATCCCAATAGGCCGCAGGGGAGCTTAACTCGATCGGATGATGCGGCGTCCGCCCGGGCCTGATCAAATGCGGCCATGTCGACGCGGACGGTCGGGTGATGGTCCTGCAGTCGTCCTCAGGAGGGGGAACATGAGAGACCTGAAGCCCAAGAGCAAGATCGATTTCTATCTCGAGCGCATGCAGCGCCGGGGGTTCACCGCCGAGCAGGTGCTCGAGGGCACGGGGCTGAGGATCGATCGCCTGGACGACCCCCACGGTCGCCCGAAGCCGCCCCAGTATCGCCAGATCATCCTCAACATGCTGTCGCTCACCGGCGATCCGAATCTGGGGATCTGCCTCGGGCAGGAGTTCAAGATCAGCGATCTGGGCATCCTCGGCTATGCCGCGCTCAGTGCGCCGACCCTGAAGGCGTCGCGCGAACTCTATGACCGCTATCGGGACTTGAATGAGCAGCATGTCTTCGCCTCGCGGAACTACATCGCCAACGGGCGGTGGTTCTCCGAGATACAGGACGTTCACCGCCTGACCGACGTGCTCCGCTTCGGGATCGAGGAGTTCGTCAGCCAGACCATTGAACTTGCCTCGTCGCTGACGAACCGTCCCTTTCCCGTGCTGGAACTCCACTTGACCTATCCACAGCCGGCCGACGTCTCGCGCTATATCCGGCGCTTCAACTGCCCCATCTACTTCAACCAGCCGCGGAATGTGGTTGTCTTCGACATCAACCGCCTTCAGGACCCGATCAGCCTCGCCAACGACGAAGTGTTCAAGCTGTGCGCACGCAATTGCGAACTGCTTGCGGCCAAGAATCGGGACAAGACGGTACTGGCGGAATCCATCCGCAATTACCTCATGAACAATCCGGGCAATTTCCCGACCCTCGACGAGATGGCCCGGCAGTTGAAGATGGGCGCCCGCACGCTGCGCCGCCGCCTGGTCGAGGAAGGCATGAGCTACCAGCAGATCCTCGACCAGACTCGGCAGGATCTCGCCGTCCAGTATCTGAAACATACGACGCTGACGCCGAAGGAAATCGGTTTTCTGCTCGGCTATAGCAGCGTCAGCAATTTCAGAAGGGCTTTCAAGGGCTGGACGGGCAGGACGCTGTCGGACATGCGCGGCCTAGAAGGCTGATCCGCCGCCTGGTTTCGTGTCGCTTGCCGCCTTGCAGGGTGTCCCGAATTGGCATCGCAAAGGCCGCATCCGAAATTCCGGCTCCGCGAGCGTACGCCCCCGCTTCACTAGACTGGGCGCTGGGCTCATTTCTTCAAACTGGCTGGAGCACGTCGAATCATGTCAACAAACGATCGGGAAAAGATGGTGAAGCCGGACTACATGTCCGATACCGACTGGGAAGGGCTTAAGGCTGCGACGGCCTCCCTCGAGCGCATCCGCGGCGATGCGAAGGCCGATGTCGAGCGTTATCTCGCCAATCCGGACGGCTGGTCGACCGGCAAGGGGTCACCGTCCGGCCTGCCCACGCTGCTGCTCACCATGGTCGGTCGCAAGTCGGGAGAGAAGCGGACCACGCCCCTGGTCTTTCTCCAGGATGGGGAGAACATGGTGGTGGTGGCCTCGCTTGCGGGTTACGACCAGCATCCGGCCTGGTTCCTCAACGTGACCGCCGACCCCGAGTGCTGGATCCAGTGCGATCGCAAGCGGATGAAGGCGCTTGCTCACCAGGCGAGCGAAGAGGAACGCAAGGCGCTTTGGCCGCGCCTCGTGGCGCTGTTTCCGACCTGGGGCTATTTCCAGTCGCAGACCGATCGTCCGTTCGGGATCGTGGTGCTCGTTCCGACCGGTGAGGCCTGAGGTCGCTCGTAAGGCGGGCATGGATGGCCTCGCCTTCCGTGCCGCGCAAACCGAAGGAGACATCCATGAGCAATGTGAAGTTCGAGCACCTGTTCTCGCCGCTGCAGATCGGTCCGATGCGGGTGCCCAATCGAATTTGTGAAACCACGAACACGATCAACTCGTCGCGCGCCCCAGGGCTGATCGACGAGCATTTCATCGCCCACCACGGCGCGAAAGCCAAGGGGGGCACCGGCTGGATCGGCAGCGAGACGTGGCTACTGAATCTGCCCTTTCCCGAAGGTGCACCGGACGAGGTGTCCTTGCGTGGCGGCTTCGGCTGCCGCTTCGCGGCCTATCAGAATCCCGAGTTCATCGAGGGCTGGACGCGCTTCGTGGACGAAATCCATGCCAGCGGTTCGGTCGTGGTGGTCCAGTTGACGCATCTGAACGCCCTGTGGGCGCCGTCGCCGGTACCGGTCGTCGGCGCGCAGGACTACACCCCCCACGTGCTCGGCGAGAAGGAGATCGAGTTCCTGGTCGAGGGCTACGCCGACGCCGCAGAGGCGGCGATGAAGAGCGGGGCGGACGGGGTGGAGATCCACTGCGCGCACGAAACGGTGGGCTACAGCTTCCTGTCTCCGGTGACCAACCGCCGCACCGACCGGTGGGGCGGTGGGCCGAAGGAGCGCGTCCGTTTCGTGATCGAGGCCTTGCGCCGCGTACGCGCCCGAGTGGGCGACAAGCTTGCCGTCGGCATCCGCATCAACGGGCAGGAGTCGCGTGATGGCGGTTACGACAACCTCGAGCTACGCGAGATGCTCTACTACATCGCGGAGACCGGCCTGCTCGATTTTGTGGACCTCGACGTGGGGCATTGCTGGGGGGCGCCGTCCTACGTGCCCTCTTCCTACCATCCCCATGCCGAATACCGCGAGTTCGGCAAGGCTGCGCGTTCCGACATGTCCGAGCTCGATCGCAGGATCGCCGTCCTGTTCACCGGTCGCATCAACGACCCGGTACTTGCCGAAGAGCTGCTGAAGGGCGGTTTCTGCGACCTGGTGGGCATGGTCAGGGCCGGCATCGCCGATCCCGAGTTCGCCAACAAGGCGCGTGAAGGACGCCTGGGCGAGATCCGCCGCTGCATCGCCTGCACGCGCTGCATTGACGAGGCGTCGGAACCGCTGACGATTCCCTACGCGCCGACCTGTTCGATCAATCCCGAGATCGGCAACGAACTGCACTGGCGGGACAACTTCCGCCCTGCGGCGCAGCCGGAGCATGTGGTGGTGGTCGGCGGCGGGGCGGCGGGTTGCGAGGCCGCCAGGATGGCCGCCACGCGCGGCCACAAGGTGACCCTTCTCGAACAAGGCAAGCGCCTCGGTGGCCAGTTGCTGATCGCTGCGCGTGCCCCCGGGCGCGATTCGTTCGAGGATCAGGTCTATTTCGAGGAAAACGCTCTCGAGCGTCTCGGGGTCGACGTGCGCCTGCAGACGCGCGCCGATGTGGAGATGATCAAGGCGCTCGGTCCCGATGCAGTGGTTGTGGCCACCGGCGCCTTGCCGCGACGGCCCGATGAGGTGGCCGGCATCGATCTGCCGCATGTCGTTCAGGGCTGGGATGTACTACTTGGCAGGGTCGAGACCGGAAAGCGCGTGGCGGTGGTGTCCCAGGAGGACTATTACCAGACCCCCTGCGTCGCCGAGTATCTCGCCGCGCAAGGCAGGCAGGTCGAGGTGTTCCACAAGTCGGTCCACCTCGCCACCGAGGTTGCGCGCTATTCCATCGGCATGGTTCTCAAGCGCATGGAGCAGTGCGGGGTGGTGGTCCATCCGAACCGGGTGCTCAAGGCAGTGCAGTCGGATGGGCTCGAGTTCGTGTCGTCCTGGGGCGAGCGGACCTACCGCGAGCAGGGCTTCGACACCGTGGTACTGGTGTACGGCGCCATCCAGCAACCGGCCCTGTATTACCAGCTGAAGGCGGAGGCCGGCATTCCCCGCGTCTACCTGGCTGGCTCTGCCTGGGTGCCTCGGCGTCTGGCGGAAGCGACCCGCCATGGCGCGAGCGTCGGCATGCTTCTCTGACGCTTCCGCACGGTCGAAGGTAAAAGGCCACCGCCATGCGGTGGCCTTTTACTTTGGTGGCTGGAATGCATGTCCAGCCACCGTGCGTGTCGGCGCTTGAAAAAAACCTGCGTTCCCGTTGGGGGACGCAGGTCAAAAGGGAGAGAAGGTGCCGCCGGACGATGGCCCGGCGGTGGAGCCGGTGCAGGCTTACTGCCCGATACGACGCGCGGCTTCGGGGCCGAAATCGCGCTCGCTGATCTTGTTCTCGTTCAACCGGTAGGCGTTCGGTTGTTCGTTGATCAGGTTGAAGCCCAGATAGGTGCCCGCATTCAGATCGTGGTAGAAGCCCGCGCCCGCCTGCCAGGTGTTCATCTCGTAGGCGTAGAAGTGATTGAGCATCGAGGTCCGCCACATGGCGCCGCGGGCATCGTAGTTGTCGGCCATGATCGGGAACATGGTGTCGGCGTCGATGTACATGACCCGCTTGCCGTACAAGTGGCGGAAGCCCTCCTTCAGTTTGCCCTCGAGTACCCACACCCGGCGCAGTTCGTAGCGCATGTAGTCGGGTTTCGCGTGTCCCTTCATCAGGAGATCCGAGTACTTGATGTCGGGCGAGTGCACACGGTAGGCATGGAACGGGATGTAGATCTCCCGCTTGCCGAGGATGTTCCAGTCGTAGCGCTCGGGCGAGCCGTTCCAGATCCGCACCTCGTCGACCGTGATCGAGCCCCCGGTGCCGGGAAAGGACATGTCGAAACCGTAGCCCGGCGACTGGCGGACACGGCGGGTGCCCGGATCGTAACGCCAGCTCTGGCGCGGCTGCTTCTTGTAGTCGTAGAACTCGACGCCGGTATTGACCTCACCGCGGTCGCGCTCGGGAAGCAGTGTTTCGTTCAGGTACCAGGAGGCCGCGCGCTCGCCGACCGCCTCGATCATCCCTGGTTTGTGGCTGGGCCCCATGTTGCGCGATTTGACCCGACCCCAGTTGATATTGCCATTGGCAATCACATAGGCGTTATCCGAGATCAACTCCTCCGTGTATGCGCGGTAGGGGACCGTGATGTTCCAGAGCAACTCGAGACCATTCTTGGGGAATGGGAACATCACGCCGTTCGTGTAGGCATGCACGCCCATGCCGTCGTCGATCAGCTCGGCTTCCTGGGCGTTGCGCTTGGTCGACTCGCACACGGCGTCCGGGTAGCGGAAGTCGCGATGAGTCGGGTAGACCGGCATGCGGAAAGTATCGGGATACTTGGCGAACAGGGCCTTCTGGCCGTCGGAGAGGCGATCGGCATATTGAGCCATGTTCGCAGCGGTGATCTCGAACCGCGGCTTCTCGCCGGCGTAGGGATCGAGGGGATGGTTCCCCGTCCCCTTGAATTCGACGTGGGGCGGCACGCCGAGCCATTTGCCGCTCCACTCCGGGATCGTGCCGTCCGCATTTCCGGCCTTCTCGGCGCCGATGCAGTTGAGGTCCTTGCCGAGGCGTGCGATCTCGTCCGTGGTGGCCTTGGCGTGCACGGTGCCGGCGGCAAGAGGCAGGGCCAGCGCCGCGGTGACCGCGAGGCCGATGAGTCTGGGTTTCATGTTCGATTCCTTGTGTCGGTGCATCGCGGTCAGAAGGTGTATTTCGCGCTCAGCGAGACGTAGTCGCGGTCTGCCATGGTGCGGCCGTTTGCGATGCTCGGGGAGCCGTAGTAGCCGACGTAGGTCAAGCCGACGGTGAAGTTGCCCAGGTATTTGAAGTCCGCGCCCAGGGTCAGGCGCTTTTCGTCACGCCCCATGCCGCTGTAGGCGCTGCCAGCGAGGTTCTGCGTCCAGATCGCCTTGGTCGACAGGTCCCAGCCGGGGAACACCGAGGGGTAGTCGAAGATTGTGCCCAGGCCCATGAGGGTGGAGCCGCGGGTCTGACCCTCGTAGGTGTAGTCGTTGAAGCGGCCGAGGTCGAAGCCCCCGCTGGTGATCGCGAGATCGTCGACGCTGTGGATGCGCTGATGCACGACTTCGCCCATCAGGGTGGTCTGATGCGCGATCCGCGATGGTCCAAGCATGTAGAGCGCGTTCAGGTTGCCCTGGAAGTAGCTGCCGCGCGCCGGTGCGGCACCGAGCGGCGTGGACACATAAACCGGAGCGTCGTCGCGGTAGCTCAGCTCGGCGGCCCACTGCACCGCGTCGCCGACCTTCGAGCTCAGGCTGACGCCGGTGAGTTTGATGTCGTCGAAGTAGGCGAGCTTGTAGTACGGCGCGCTACCCGGCGACGCTTCGCGGCCGAAGCGGGAGAAGGACGAATAGGTGGTGTCACCGGTGAAGTCGAAGAACATCGCGCCCACGCGGTCGTGGTAGCGGTAGTGATAGACGCCGAGTTCGGTAGCATCGCTGATCTGGAAGCGCGTACCGACGCCCCACTGGCCGGAATCGCGCGGCTTGATCTCGCCGGTGAAGTTGACCCCGGTGTAAGTCTTGTCCGGTAGAGAATTCACCACTCCCGGGGCCATGCGGAAAAACTCGGCACCTGGGCCAAAGAAGTCCGAGCCGAAGTAGTCGCCCACCGGGTTGAGCCGTGTTTCCTCCCATTTGTATTGATAGAAGCCGGCCAGGGTCAGCTTGTCGTTGACCGTGAACGAGGCCGACAACTGGCCCACCGGCAGATAGCCTTCCTTGGCCTCGGTGCCGGGCACGTTGAACACGGTGGCATCGACCGGCGCCTGGCCCTGGCTGATGTTGGGCCAGAACAGGCTCTCGCCCCAGGCCAGCACGTGGCGACCCGCCTTCAGCGACAGGTACTGCTCCTCGCCCACTGCCCAGTTGCCATAGACGTAGGCGTCGAGGATGCGCGACGAGCGGCCGCTGTCGCGGCGCGTGATGGCGGTGAACTCGTCGTGCGGGCCGATCTTGTTGACCGTGCCGGGCGAGTCATTGTCGTTGCTGCCGCGATAGGCTCGGTCGTAGAAGCTGCTCGCACGCAGCATCGCGCCCAGGTTGTCGTGGCGCAGGCGAAGTTCGCCGAGCACGTTGGTGCGGTTGGTGATCAGGCTGCCACGGTCGAAGTTGCGCGTGCCGTCGTCGTAGTTCAGATCATTCAGGAAGGCCTCCGCGGGCTTGCTGAGGCGGCTGGAAAGCGTATGTGACAGCGTCAGCGAATAGGCCAGGGTGGTGTCTTCACCGAGCTGTATCGTGGGGCCGGCGTGCGCCGGGGATGTCGTGCTCAGGCCAAGCGCCAGCGTGAGTGGCGAAAGGGCGAGCGCCGCCCGCCCTCGGTGTCTCCAGTCCATTCTTCCGGTGGTCATGTCGATCCTCTTTGGTATTTTCGTCCGGCATTTTCAGAGTGCAGATTGCGGCCAGCGAACCGCGGGGAGAGCCTGTCAGCTTGTCCCCCCTCGATGCATCACCCATTTGGACGATCTTTTTGCACGGCCGTATTTGAAGTCCCAACGGCCGCAATTGAGCCAATCGGCAGGATTTCCCCCGGCGGATGATCACTAAACTGAGTTCAACCATTGTGGGGTGCGGGCAGGGATGCCGACCGTGGCCAGTCGACCGGCGGTCGCTTGGTGACCGTTGCCGCAAGTCCGTCACCGGGCTCCCCCATGTTCCGAACCGAACGAGGAATCCGAGATGAATCGTCCCCTCGACGACGTGGTTGTGATCGACCTGACGAGATTGTTCTGTACCGCGTTGAGCGCCGCTTTCCTGGCCGACTTCGGTGCGCGCGTGGTGCGCATCGACTCTCTTCCGCCGGTGCCGCATGCGGCGCGGAGCTGGAATCACGATGCTGATCTGATCCATCGCAACAAGGAGAGCATCGCGCTCGATCTGGCCGGCGACGAGGGCAGGGCGGTGCTGCGCGAACTGGTGGCCCGGGCCGACGTGCTGCTGACCGACTGGAGCGTGGCCGAGCTGCAGGCCCTGGGCATCGATCATGACGTCGCCACCGCACTGCGTCCCGATCTGATCTACGGTCGGCTGTCCGGGTTCGGTCCGCTCGGGCCCGATAGCGGCTTGCCGCCAATCGACGAGCTGGCCGCCGCACGTACCGGCATGATGCCGATCCTGCCGCAGCCGGGGCAGCCGCCGGTCTATACGGGCGCCGGGGCCATGCACTCCACCGCCATGCTGGCCTTTGGGATCGTCACGGCCCTGTTCCACCGTGTCGATTCAGGTGAAGGCCAGGCGGTCGATGTATCGCTGTTCGGCGCCAACATGTACGGAGCGGCACTCGACATCCAGGCCTTCCTGGCCATCGGCAAGGGTGACCGCCTGCTCAACCCGATCTCGCGCCTGGACGTTTCTAACCCGATGTCGGGTGCCTTGTATCCGAGCGCCGACGGGCGTTGGGTCACGCTCACCATGCCCGACACCGACCGCTGGTGGCCGGTGTTCTCGGCTGCGGTCGGTCTCGCCGAGGACGATCCGCGCTTCGATACGCACGACAAGCGCACCGAGACGAACCGGATCGAGCTGATCCACGCGCTCGAGGTCGCCTTCGCGACACGGCCCGGTGTGCACTGGCGCCAGGTATTCATGGAGAAGCAGATGTCGGCCGACGTCATCGAGCGCTTCGATTACCCGGCCTCCGATCCGCAGGCGCGGACGAACCGCTACATCCTCGAGCTCGAGCACCCCAGCTTCGGCGCGGTGAAGAGCCTGGGGTTCCCGATTTTCCTGAGCGAAGGCACCGCGCGCCTCGATACGCTCGCGCCCTGCATCGGCCAGCATTCAGCGCAGATCCTGCGTGACCTGCTCGGCTATTCGGAAGACGCCGTCCATGCCTGCCGACGCGCAGGCGTGGTGGCATGACGGCAAGCAAAGGAGGCTGACGTGGCACGAGCATTGGAAGGGATCCGCGTCCTCGACCTGACGGTCTGGTTCCAGGGGCCGGTCTCGGCACAGTACCTGGCCGATTTCGGTGCCGAGGTGATCAAGATCGAACGCCCCCAGGGCGGCGACCAGGCGCGTGGCGTGCGCTCGATCAAGTCGCTGGAGATCGGTGACTGGAACCAGTACTTCCTGGTCATCAATCGCAACAAGAAGAGCGTCGCGCTCGACCTCAAGACCGAGGGTGGGCGCGAGATCATGTACCGCCTCGTGGCCGAATCGGACGTGTTCCTGTCGAATCTCGCGCCCTCCCTGCTCGAGAGCTGGGGCTTGTCGTACGAGAAGCTGAAGTCGGTCCGGCCGGACATCATCTACGCCACCAATACCGGCTACGGCCGTCAGGGCGACGTGTCCAAGCCGTCCTTCGACATGACCGTGCAGGCGCTCACCGGGATCATGGCCCGCCTGGGCGAGCCGGGTGAGCCGCCGATCTACCTGGGCATGGGCTCGGGCGACGCGTATGGCGGCATCATGTCGGCCCTCGGCATCGTGCTGGCGCTATATCAGCGCAAGCGCACGGGTCGTGGGCAGTGCCTGGACGCCTCTCTGTACGGGGCACAGCTATTCCTCGCTGCGCCTTTCCTGCAGTCCTTCCTGGCGGGTAACGAATCCGCGGCGCTGCAGCAATCGCGCAAGCAGGTGGAGAACCCGCTGTGGAACCTGTACCCGACCTCCGGCAAGTGGGTCTACCTGTGCGAGCCGAACGAGGATGCACGCTGGGCAGCGCTGTGCCGTGCGTTCGGCGACAGGCAACTGGCGGCCGATCCGCGCTTTGCGAGCGCGGCAGGCCGGAGCGAGCACAACGAAGCGCTCATCGAAGTCATCGAAACGCATGCCCTGCGCCACGATCACGCGACCCTGATGGACGCGTTCCGCAGGGAGGGGCTGGTGGCGAGTCCGGTGAACAACCTCGCCGACGTCATCCGTGACGAGCAGGCGTGGCGCAACAACTACTTCATGAAGACCTGGTGCGAGGAGGTGCAGCGCGAGGTCGATATCCGTGGATTGCCCGTGACTCTGTCGAAGACGCCGGGCGAGGTGCACTGTCTTGGACCGCAGCTCGGTCAGGACACCGAACTGGTGATGATGGAGCTGCTCGGCTACGAGTGGGACGAGATCGAGACCATGAAGGCGAAGGGTGCAATTCCCTGAGCGTGTCGAACGCAGCGGCGGGCATGAGAACAAGAGAATGGAAGGGCGAGCGATGAGCGTGACTGAGGCAAGCGGCGCAACCGAGTGGAGCGCCTGGGAGCAGGTGGGCGGCGAGGGCCTGGATGACTTCGCCGAGATCATCTACGAGAAGAAGCAGCATCTGCCGAGCGGAGGGCGCGTTGCCCGCGTATCGCTCAACAAGCCGGACAAGATGAACACGCTCACGCTGGCGACGGTCGATGAGATGTTTCGTGCCTTCTACGATGCCAACCACGACCCGATGGTGGGGGTGATTGTCGTGGCGGGCAAGGGCAAGCACTTCGGCGCCGGCGGGGACGTGGAGTGGGAGCGCTGGGGTCTGCGCGAAGCCTTCTACAACCGTTATCCGCACAACCGGCTGATCCGCCTGTCGCGCAAGCCGGTGATCGCGCAGGTGCAGGGCTACTGCATCGCCGGACACAACCACATGGCCTACTGCTGCGACTTCACCGTCGCCGCCGACAACGCGGTGTTCGGCCAGGCCGGCCCGAAGGTGTCCTCCCCCGCGGACGGTTTCTTCGTGCCCTATCTCACCAAGGTGATCGGCGCCAAGAAGGCGCGCGAGATGTGGATGCTGTGCCGCAAGTACAAGGCCGACCAGGCACTCGAGATGGGGTTGGTGAATACGGTGGTGCCGCTCGACGAGCTTGAGGCCGAGGTGGATCGCTGGTGCGCCGAGCTGCTCGAGAAGAGTCCCGGCTGCCTGGAGGTGCTCAAGGCCTCGTTCGACCAGGAGATGGAAGGCTATCGGGAATCCTGCGTGACCTCGGCGGCGATGTACCCCGACTGGTTCGACATGCCCGAGGGCAAGGAGGGTGGTGCCGCTTTCCTCGCCAAGCGCAAGCCCGGGTTCTGGAAGCTGCGCGAGCGCGAGGCCAATGCACGACAAGCGCTGCTCGATGCCTATCAGGGCGAGCATCCATCGGCGGCGGCAGGGGACTGAGCCATGCTGCGCGACAAGGCCTGCATCGTCGGGATTGGCGAAACCCCCTTTTGCCGCAAACCGGGCTCCGGACTCTCGGAGATGGGCATCCAGCTCAAGGCAGCGATGGCGGCGATCGAGGATGCCGGCCTGAAGCCGGCGGACATCGACGGCATCATGCCGTTTCCCAACGTTGGCAAGGCGGAGGCGTTCGCCGCCGAACTCGGCTGCACCAACCTGCGCTTTGCCGCGACCCTGCACATGGGCGGGGCAGCACCGGTCGCCTCCCTGCGTGCGGCGGCGATGGCCGTCGCCACGGGGGTGGCCGAGCACGTGCTGGTGCCGGGCGGCTGGAACGGCTACTCGGGTGCCCGGGTGCGCGAGACGGCCGCCAACGATGTCGACTCGATTCCGGGCGGCGCGATTGCGCGCGACTTCTACCTGCCCTTCGGGCTGACGGCGCCGCCCCAGTGGTACGCGCTGATGGCGCGCCGGCACATGCACGAGTTCGGCACCACCGAGGAGCAGCTCGGCGCCGTGGCGATCGCGATGCGCCGCCACGCCCAGCTCAACCCGGCCGCGGTGATGCACGGCAAGCCCCTGGACATGGCGCAGTACCTTGCCGCACCGATGATCTCGTCGCCCTACCGTCTGTTCGACTGCAGCCTCGAGACCGACGGCGCGGCGGCCTTCATCGTGACCAGCGCCGAGCGCGCGCGTGACCTTCGGCAGCGCCCCGTGTTCATCATGGGCACGGCGGCGAGCCAGCCTTATCCGGCTGACGAGATCTGCGGCCGCCCGGACTTTCATCGCATCGGGCTCACCTCCGCGGCGCCCGAGGCCTTCCGCATGGCGGGTGTCACTCCACAGGATGCTGATTTCGCGCAGATCTACGACTGCTTCACCTTCGAGCTCATCCAGCAGCTCGAGGAAGCCGGCTTCTGCGCGCGCGGCGAGGGCGGCGCCTTCGTCGAGAACGGCGGCATCGAACTCGGCGGACGCCTGCCCGTGAATACCCATGGCGGCCTGCTGTCGCAGGCCCATGTGCTCGGCATCAGTCACGTCGTCGAGGCGGTGCGCCAGCTGCGCGGCGAGGCCGATGCGCGCCAGGTGCCCGCTGCCGAGATCGGCGTGGTGACGGGCTGGGGCGATTTCGGTGATGGCAGCATCGCCATCCTGCGCCGCTGAAAACTGGAGAGGACTATCCAATGAGCGAAGTGCCAGCCGGATACGGCAAGCCCCTTCCCGCACCCAGCGGCCTTGCAGGCGAGTTTTATCGATGGTGTGCGCAGGGCGAACTGCGCATCCAGCGTTGCACGGGGTGTGGGCGGCATCGGCATGTCCCGCGCGAGATGTGCGCGCATTGCGGAGCCTCCGAGTCGACGTGGTCGCGCGTGAGCGGAAGTGGCAAGGTGTTTTCGTGGACCGAGGTCGTGCGCCCGCTGCACCCGGCCTTTGCGGACGACGCGCCCTATGCGCCGGTGATCGTCGAGCTCGACGAGGGCGTGCGCCTGCTCACGCGGGTGATTGACTGTGCTCCGGCGGCACTCGAGGTCGACATGCCGGTGGAACTGGCCCTGACACAGGTGACGGACGGCGTCTGGCTGCCGTTCTTCAGGCGGGCCGGGGATTGAGAGCGGCGGGTTGCCGCCCCCTCCGATCGCGGCCCCGCCACACAATGACGACAGGAGACGAGATGGAACTGAATCTGCCCGAAAGTGTGGTTTACGAGAAGCGCGGCCCGATCGCGATCATCACCATGAATCGCCCCGACGCGATGAACTCGCTGACCAAGGAGATGTTGATCGGACTGGAGGTGGCCTTCGACGATTTCGAAGCCGACCCGGCGCTGCGCGTCGCGATCTTCACCGGGGCGGGGGACAGGTCGTTCTGCACCGGTCTGGACATGAAGGCCGCGCTGCCCGCCCTCAATGATGGCGATGCGCTCGGCTACGAGGACCCGGCGAAGCGCCCCTTCCAGCGCAACTTCAAGCCCATCATCACCGCCGTCAACGGCATGTGCGTGGCGGGAGGGCTGGAATTCATGCTCGGCACCGACATCCGCATCGCGGTCGACACGGCCAAGTTCGGCCTCGCCGAGGTCCGCTGGGCCGTGGTGCCCGCAGGCGGATCGCATATCCGGCTGCCGCAGCAGATCCCGTGGGCGATCGCGATGGAGCTGCTGCTCACCGGCAACACGATCGACGCGAAACGCGCCTACGAGGTCGGCCTGATCAACAAGGTGGTGCCTGCGGACAAGCTCATGGACGAGGCGCTGGCCTATGCGCAGCGCATCTGCGAAAACGGCCCGCTGGCGGTACGTACCGCCAAGGAAATCGCGCTGCGTGCGCTCAACAACGAACCCGCCTTCGTGCTCGAAAAGACGATGTCGGCACGCGTCTTCGCATCCGAAGATGCGCAGGAAGGTCCGCGCGCCTTCGCCGAGAAGCGCAAGCCCCACTACACCGGACACTGATCATCAAAGGAGAAGCGAGCATGGCAGAGAAGGACTATTTCGTCGCGATGACCGAGTTCCACTTCATGAACCTGCAGACCATGAGTGAGATCGGCTACTACCCCGGCATGCAGCACTTCCACGACAGCGTCAACGGCGTGTTGCGCGCCTGGGCCGGCCGTGACCTCGACAGCGAGTGGCCGTCGCCGATCGCGAGCGAGCTGATCAAGTACATGGACCAGGCCAACATCGACGTGGCGTTCTGCCTGCGCGAGCCGATGATGGACATCACCGGTGGCACGGTATCGATGTCCACCAACGGCTTCATGCTGCAGCAGATCGAGCCCTATCCCGGCCGGATGTACCTCGAGGCCAACTGCGGCCCGGTGGTCAAGCGTGGCCTGAAACATGCGATCTGGGAGCTGGAATACCTGGTCAAGGAGCGCGACGCCCGGCTGTGCAAGGTCTACGCACCCGAGGACGAGGCCGCGCTCAACGATCGCCGCATGTGGCCGTTCTACGAGAAGGCGCAGGAGCTGGGCGTGCCGCTCACCATCCACACCGGCATGAGCTACGTGTGCCCGCAGCCGAGCAATCGCTGTGCGGTCGGCCAGCTCGACGACATCATGCTCGACTTCCCCGAGCTGAAGGTGATCGCCTATCACGCCGGCTGGCCCGACACTGAGGAGCTGATCGGCCTGTGCGGCAAGCACAAGAACCTCTACATGAGCATCTCCGGCATCATCGGCTGGTATCAGCGCGCGCCCTACCGCGGCTATCACGCGATCGGCACCGCGCTGCAGTGGATGGCGTCCGAGAAGATCGTGCTCGGCTTCGACCTGCCGTTCGATGACCTGCAGCGCGTCACCGACTACATCCGCTACTTTGACATGCCGCAGGAGCTGCAGGAGAAGTGGGGCTACGCCCAGCTCACCGAGCAGGACAAGGCCAACATCCTTGGCCTCAACCTGGCGCGGCTGACCGGCATCGAGCCGACCAAGCGTGTGCCGAAGGTGGCCTGATGGAGAAGCTCATCTACGTGCTGTGGCGCGACCCGCGCAGCGAGGCGGCGGACTTCCACCGCCGCCTGCGCGAGGAGGTGGCCCCGCAGCTGCTCGAGCGCGGCGCGCGCGGCCTCGTCCTCAATCTCGCCGACGAGGCGGCGCGCGGTGCGGCGCCCGAGTTCCATGCCTGCGTGCCGGCGATGGAGGCCTTCGTCTCCGTCTGGCTGGATTCGGCCTGCCGCGCCATGCGCCAGCCTTTCGACGCGGTGCTAGGCAGTCTCGGCGGGCGGGTGGCGAGCTACGTCGTGAGCGAATCGGAGGCCGTGCGCAACACGCGCTTCCCGACCCCGCCCGGCGAGCGTACGCCCGGCTTCGTGCAGATCGCCATGTTCCGCCGTCCGCCGCGGGTGGCGCGCGAGGCCTGGCTGGACATCTGGCTGGAGTCGCACACCCAGGTGGCGATCGACACCCAGGACACCTTCCTCTACACCCAGAACGTGGTCGGGCGAGCGCTCGGCTTCGATTCGCCGCGCTATGACGCGATCGTAGAGGAGGGCTATCCCCCCGCGGTCCATGGCGATCTCCGCGCCTTCTTCGACGCGCCCGGCGACGAGGCGAAGTGCCTGCACAACCAGGCCCTGATGGGCGAGAGCTGCGCCCGCTTCATCGACTTCGACAAGCTCGACGTGGTGCAGACCAGCCAGTATGTCCTCAAGTCCGCAGGCGGATGACGCCGATCGGCTGACCGCCGTCCTGAGGTGGGTCCACATGACCCACCTGGTGGACTTCATGCTCTTCATGCCGCTCGCGCCGCAGCTGTTGCGAGCGCTCGGCATTCCGCTCGCCGCCCTCGGCGAGTTCGTCTTCGCCTACACCGCAAGCGCCGGCATCGCCGGGCTTGCGCTGGGCGCGACGCTCCATCGTTTCTCGCGGCGCAAGCTGCTGCTGATCGTCTATGCCGGGTTCGCGGCCTCGCTGCTGCTGACCGTGCTCGCGGGCAGCTTCGCCTGGCTGATTGCCGCACGCGTGCTGGCCGGTGCCTGCGGGGGCGTGCTCTCCTCGCTGGTGCAGGCCACCGTGGCGGATTTCGTGCCGCTCGAGCGCCGTGCGGCGGCGCTCGGGACCGTGATGACGGGCCATGCCCTGGCCTCCGTGATTGGCGTGCCGCTCGGGCTCGCGGTCGCCTCGGCGCTCGACTGGCGGGCGGGATTCGCGCTCCTGTTGATACTGGTAGGGCCGCTGATGCTCGGCATCCGCCGCCACGTACCCTGCGTGGACACCCCGGGGCTGCAGGCCTCCCCGGCGGGCGGTGCCAGGATGCCTGGCCTGCGTGAGCTGGCCGAGCTCTCGCCCGCATTCGTGCTGACCTTCGCGATCAGCGGATCGGCCTACGCGCTGGGAGCCTATTTCGCCCCGTACTGGGTGGGGAACGTGGGCATCAGCGAAGGGCAGCTGCCGCTGGTCTTCCTCGCGTCGGGGGCGCTGAGCCTCCATACCTCGCCCCGCATCGGTCGGCTGGCCGACCGCCATGGCCGGTTTCGCGTGTTCCTGTGTGCCGTGCTTGCCTCGGTGCTCATCATCGCGCTGGCGAGCCGCAGCGAGTCCCTGCCGCTCGGGCTGGCGGTGGTGCTCGGCGCGGCGTTCTTCGTCACCGTTTACGGGCGCTGGATCCCGACCCTCGCGCTGCTCGCGGAGTGGCCGCCCCCCAGCCTGCGCGGCGGGTTCATGATGCTCAATGGGGTCGTCACCCAGTTGAGCATGGGCGCCGGCGCGCTGTTCGCGGGCTGGTTGATCGGCTTCGACGAAAGCGGCCGCATCAGCGGCTTTGCGCGTGTAGGCGAGATATCGATCGTCGTCTCGCTAAGTGCGATCGGCATTGCATGGTGGCTGCACCGGCACATCGCCGCACGGTGCTGAAGAACCGTGCGGTGCAATGCCGGCGCGATGGAGCCCGGCCTGATCGATCCTGATGGCCGCTCGGCGCGGGCCTGCCGGCGCACGGCCAGTCCTGCCCTGAACTGGCGGGCAGGCCCCTCTCCCTGTAATCCGGCCTGCCAGCCTCAGCTGGCCAGTGTGCGCTCCGCGGCGCGGCGGGCGCGGCGTTCGGCGCGCTGGCGGCGCAGTTCCAGGTGGTCGGCTGCAAGACCGGAGGCGATGAGGGTGTCGATCGCGCCTTGCGCGTAGCCCAGCTCGGCGAGCAGCTCGCGCGTGTGTTCGCCCTGCATCGGCGGGTGCTTGCGGACTTCGACGGGAGTGCCATAGAAGCGCACCGGGATGCCGGTGACGTCGATGCGGCCAAGTTCGGGGTGTTCGACCGGCACGATCATGCGGTTGTGCAGGATCTGGGGATCCTTGATCACGTCCTCGACTTCGTTGATCGGGGCGGTGAGCACATCGGCCGCGATCAGCCTGGCGACCAGTTCCTCGCGGTCGAAGCGGCGCGTGTGCTCGGCCATCACGCGATCGAGCTCGTCCTGGTTCGCGAGCCGTGCGTCGATGTCGTGGAAACGCGGATCGGTGTCCCAGTCGGTGCCCAATGCCCGGCACACCTTGGCGAAGAACTTCTCGCCCGGGGTGGTGATCACGACATGCTTGCCGTCGCGCGTCGGGTACACGCCGGAGGGCGCGAAGTAGAGGCTGCGGTTGCCGGTGCGCTTCGGGCGGTCGCCGGTCGCCAGGTAGGTGCCGATCGAGCTTGCCTGCGCGTGCATTAGGGCGTCGAGCAGCGAGACTTCGATGCGCTGGCCCTCGCCGGTGAGCGTGCGCGCACGCAGCGCGGCGAGCGCGGCGTTGCTCACCAGCAAGGAGGTCATCACGTCGACCGCAGGGAAGCCGGTGCGCACCGGCTCGCCGTCAGGCGCGCCGTTCAGGGTCAGGACGCCGGTATAGCCCTGGGCGAGGAAGTCGATGCCCGGGCGGCCGGCATAGGGTCCGTCGGCGCCGAACGCGGTGACGCGGATCCAGATGATGTCGGGCCGGTGCTTGCGCACCTGCTCATAGTCGAGGCCGAGCTTGCTCAGCGCCGGCTCGCGAATGTTGGTGACGACGATGTCGGACGTTGCGGCCAGGCGGGCGAACACGGTCTGCGCTTCGGGCTGCTGAAGATCCAGCACGATGTCGCGCTTGCTGCGGTTGAGGCTGAGGTAGGGGCCGCGCTCCTCGCCGCGCTTGGGGCCGAGGTGGCGGCTTTCGTCGCCATAGGGGGACTCGACCTTGATCACGTCCGCGCCGAGATCGCCGAGCAGTGTGGCGCCATACGGGCCTGCCAGCATGGTGGAGAGGTCAAGTACGCGCAGGCCGGCCAGGGGGCCTGCGGAAAGATCGGGTGTGCTCACGTCGAAGATCCTCGTCTAGGGGGTGACCGTGGCATCCTGCGGCAGGGGCAGGCCGGGGGCGCCGTTGGAATGGATTCGGTGGACCGTGTCGCGAAGGAATGCCTCGTCCTCGCGCAAGGGGCCCAACAGCACCAGGGCCACCGTATCGAAGAGGCCTTCGCAACGTGCGCGCAGGCGCTCGGCGAAGGTGTCGCGGGTCGCGATCACCGCCCACTCGTCCAGCATTTCGTCGGAGATCAGCTCCGGCATCTCCTGCCAGCGCCCGGCGAGCGAAAGCGCATTCAGGCGCAGGCCGATTTCTTCCCAGCCATGGTGGGCGAGCACCGGGTGGTAGCTGCGCGTGGCGGCGTAGAAGGCGATCTGCTTGCGTAGCGTGTTGCGCGCGGCCTCGAGTTCAGCCTCGTCGCGCCCGATCGCGAGGAAGGGCGAGCCGATCAGCTCGAAGTCCTCGCGTTTGCGGTTACCGCGCGCGGCACCGGCCTCGATCGCCGGCAGGATCTCCTCGCGGGTGTAGCGGAAGGTGGCGATCGGGTGCAGGCGTGCGCCCTCGCACAGCTCGCCGGCGAGTCGCGACATGTGGACGTTGGCGACGGCGAGATGGATCGGGATGTGAGAGTGGGCGATCGGTCCCGGGTTGAAGAAGGGCGGCAGCATGGTGAAGCGATAGTGCGTGCCTTCGAACCAGGTCGGTTGTCCCGGGTCCTGGAAGCTGGCGAAGATCGCCCGCAGGCAGCGCAGGTACTCGCGCATGCGCGCGACCGGCGAGCCCACCCAGGGAACGCCGTAGCGCTGTTCGTTGTGACGCTTGATCTGCGTGCCCAGTCCGAGCGCGAAGCGCCCGCCCGAGAGTGCCTGCAGGTCCCATGCGGCTTGAGCGGTGGCCATGGGGCTGCGCGGGAAGGCGGTGGCGACGTTGGTGCCGATGCGGATGCGCTGCGTGTGCTCGGCGGCGAGCATCAGCGGCAGGTAGGGGTCGTGCCCCGACTCCGAGGCGTTCAGGCCGTCGAAGCCGAGCGCCTCGATCGCGCGCACACGCGCCGCGATGTGCGCGATGTGTGTGCGTGCCTGCGTGCGTCCGGCGTACTGCTCGCCATCGGGTGCGGCGATGCTGGTTTCAAGCCGCAGTGTCATGTTCGCGCAGCAGCTTCCACAGGCGGTGGGGCGATGCCGGTGTTTCGAGCAGCTCCTTGCCCAGCGGCGCAAGGGCGTCGTTGATGGCACAAAGGAGGGTCGCCGGCGTGGTGTGGATCGCGCCTTCGCCGCAGCCCTTAGCGCCGAGCGGCGTGACCGGCGACGGCGTGACGATGTGATCCTTCCTCGTCATCGGCACTTCATGGATGGTCGGGATCAGATAGTCGACGAAGGTGCTCACCAGCGGCTGGCAGTCGGCATCGTAGACGTACTCCTCGTACAAGGCCGCGCCGACGCCCTGGGCGACGCCGCCCTGCAGCTGGCCCTCCACGTTGGCTGGGTTGAGGCGCGTGCCGCAGTCGTCGACGATGGCGTAGTCGAGGATGTGGGTGCGGCCGGTGTCGCGGTCGATCTCGATCAGCGCAATATGAGTGGCGTTGGCCGCGGTGAGGTAGCTGCGGCAGCGGCCTTGGTCGTCCGGCGCGTTGCGGTTGGGCGAGACCCATACGTAGGTCGCTTCCGGGCAGGGCTCGACGCCTGCCGGCAGCAGGTCGGTGCGCGATAGCATCAGGCCCGCGATTTCGGCCAGCGACATGGAATGCTCAGGTGCGTCGATACGGTGCAGGCGGCCGTTGCGCAGCGCCACCGCATCCTCGGGCGCCTGCATCACGTGCGCCGCGACCTTGCACAGGGTCGCCCGGAGCTTTTCGCATGCGCCAAGGGTCGCGCCGGTCACAGCAACGCCCAGGCGACTGCCGCCCTGGCCGAAGTGGGGCAGGGCCACGTCCGAGGGCGTATTCGCGATGCGGACCTGCGCCATCTCGATGCCGAAATAATCGGCTGCGACCTGCGCGGCGACGGTGAACTGCCCCTGTCCCTGGAGGTTGAAGCCCACGGCCACGGTCACGTTTCCGAACAGGTCGACCGCGACCTTCACGCCTTCCGGCACGCCGACGCCGGGGACGCCGACCGTGGCATAGGCGTTCCAGTCGAACACGCCGGGCTCGACGGTATTGACCACGCCGATGCCGACCAGCCTGCCCTGGGCGCGGGCGTCGGCCTGGCGTGCACGCAGGGCCTTGTAGTCGGCCAGCTCGAGGACGCGATCCAGTACGGCCTCGTAGTCGCCGCTGTCGTATTCGTTGCCGCTGGGTACGGTGTAAGGAAATTGTTCCGGCCGGATGTAGTTGCGTCGGCGCAGCTCGGCCGGGTCGATGCCCAGTTCGCGCGCGGTGCAGTCCATCAGTGACTCGAGCACCAGATTGTGCGGCGGGGGACCGTAGCCGCGGTAAGGGTAGGTCGGCGCGCGGCTCGTCGCCACCAGGGTCAGATCGTAGCCGGCCGCCTCGATGCGATAGTTGCCGGTGAAGGCCGCCAGGGGTTTCGCCGCGGAGATCGTTCCATAGCCCTCGGCGCCCGCGCCCTGGTCGTCCACCAGACGAACGCGGAAGCCCGTGACGCTGCCGTCCGCCTTGACCGCGAGCGCGGCGTCGTAATGACGGTCCCAGGACTGCCCGCCACCGGCGAGCAGGTACTCCATGCGGTCCTCGATGTACTTGACCGGGCGTCCCTGCGCCTTGCGCGAAAGCAGGGCGGCAATGTCGGTGCCGCGCGGCCCGCCCTTGCCGCCGAAGCCGCCACCCTGCGGGTGGGTGACGATGCGGATGCGGTTTGCCGGCAGGTTCAGCGATGCGGCCCTGCCGATGGCCATGAAGCGGGGGGTCTGGTAGGAACCGTGGCAGGTGAGGCTGTTGTCGGCCAGGTCCCACTGGCAGATGCAGCCGAAGGTCTCGGTGGGGTTCGCGCCCACGCGGTTCCAGCGGAAGCGCCGGCTCACCACGCGGTCGGCTTCCGCGAACACGCGATCCACTTCGCCCCAGGTGTAGGTGCGGCTCAACATGACGTTGGTGCCGCGCTCCTCGAAAATGACCGGCGCGCCGTGCGCCATCGCCTGTTCGGGGGTGGCGACCGGCGCCAGCAGCTCGTATTCGATTTCCACCAGTTCGAGCGCGTCCTCGGCCAGGTAGCGGCTGCTCGCCGCGATGGCCACGACCGGCTCACCGACGAAACGCACCTTGTCCACCGCCATGCAGTAGTTGCCCCAGCCTTCCGGGGCGGTGAAGCAAGGGTTGGTCCAGCGCCGCACGTCCTCGCCGGTGAGCACCGCGGCGACGCCTTCGGCGGCACGTGCGGCGACCACATTGATCGACAGGATGCGGGCATGGGGATGCGGGCTGCGCAGGATCGCGCAGTGCAGCATGCCGGGCAGGGAAAGGTTGTCGATGAACTGGACGGTGCCCGACACGAGGGCGGGGTCCTCGACGCGATTGACCGCCTTCCCGACGTAGCGCGGGGCGTCGTTCGGCATCTGTTCCGGCAGGGTGGGAATTTCGATGGCCATGGTCTTGTCGCTATGCTGGTTTGCGTTCGCCTCGAGCGTCCGGCGCTCAGGCAGGGGCGTTCGATTTCATGCGCTGTGCTGCGAGCCTGACCGACTCGAGGATCGACTGATAGCCGGTGCAGCGGCACAGGTTGCCCCCGAGCGCTTCCTTGATCTGCTCGTCGCTCGGTTCCGGGATGTCACGCAGCAGCTCGAGCGTGGTCATCATGAAACCGGGCGTGCAGAAGCCGCACTGCAGTCCGTGGCCGTCCACGAAGGCCTGCTGGATGGGGTGAAGGGCGCCGGTGTCGCGGTCGCGAAGGCTTTCGACCGTGCTCACCTCGCTGCCGTTGGCCTGCACCGCCAGGGTGAGGCAGGCGCGTGCGCTGTGCCCGTCGATCAGGACCGTGCAGGCGCCGCAGATTCCATGTTCGCAGCCCACATGCGTGCCGCCGAGGTGGAGTTCGTGACGGAGGAAATCGGCGAGCGTCAGGCGGGGCTCCACCTCACGGACGTATGTCGTTTCATTGACCCGGACTTCGATGCGCTGTGTGCTCGCCATGTGTGCCTCCCAGAATTGTTTGGTCAGTGTGTGCGTGCAGCGGCTTCGCCGAGCGCGCGTGCGGTGAGGACGCCGACGAGATGGCGGCGGTAATCGGACGAGGCATGGATGCAGCTCATCGGATCGTCCAGCGCCGCCGCGGCGACCTTGCCCGCGTCCTCGAATGCGATCGGCTGCGCGGGGCGTCCTTCGAGCATCTGCTCGGCCGCAGTCAGACGGACGGCGGTCGCCTCGACGCCGAAGGCCGCGATGCGCACGTCGCGGCACAGGCCGGCTTGGATGTCGAAGGCGAGGGCCACGCCGGCGAGCGCGAGATCGCCGTTGCGGCGCGCGAACTCCTGGATCGCCCAGCGGCGTCCGGACGGGAAGGGCGCGAAGCGCACGGCAGTGAGGATCTCGGTGGGCTCGAGCGCCGTCGTCATGTAGGTGACGAAGAAGTCCGCTGCCCGGATCCTGCGTAGACCGTCGGGTCCGATGGCGTCGAATTCGGTGTCGAGCACCAGCGCCACGGCGGGATATTCCGATGCGGGGTCGGCATGGGCGAAAGAACCGCCCACCGATCCCCTGTTGCGGATCTGGCGATGCCCGACGAGTTCGGTGGCCGCCTGGAACAACGGTTGCGCGCTCCTGACCAAGGGCGAGTCCGCCGCAGCCTGCTTGCTCGTCATGGCGCCGATCGCAAGCGTGCCGTCGTCTTCCTTGCGGATGTAGTCGAGATCCTCGAGCAGGCGAAGGTCGACCAGGGCTTCGGGGCGCGCCACCCGCAGCGCGAGCATCGGCATCAGGCTCTGGCCGCCGGCGATGATCTTCATGTCGCATCCGTCGGCGTCGAGCCTGGACAGCAGGTCCACCGCGTCGGGTAGCGAGGAGGGGGCGTAGTACTCGAAGGGTGCCGGTTTCATGGCTTGATCCTTGGCGGGGTGCCGGGGCTCGGGCGTGGCGTTGGATGTCCCGAACCATATTGCGCTGGGCGCCTGACCGCATCACCCATACATGTGAACGCCGAAGCGGCTTGGCGTGGGCGTGCGCCGGCGGTGGAGCGCCGAAGGCGCGGAGGCCTCAGGCAGGGGTCACTGGGCGTCCTTGCACAGGGCGTCGGCATGGCAATCCTGGTCGACGACGCGTCCGTGCTTGCCCAGGTAGTGCACCGTGATGTTCGGCAAGGTTCCCATCGGCGTCACGATCTCGTAGTGCCGCGTGTAACGCGTGCTCGCGATCCGCCATTGCCCGTCCACCTTGCGGTAACGGTCGTGGTAGAAGGCCGTGCCGGTGGTGAACAGCTTCGCGCGCAGGTTGTAGAAGTTGTCGTGCAGGTACCAAATACCTTCCGCCTCGGTGTCGCTGACGATGGTGATCTCGGGGTGGTGGCCGTTGTGCTGCGCGATGACTTGCGAGTTGAAGTTGCGGCTGATCGCCTCGACGTACTGGTCGCGCCCCTCGAGGCGCCACTCGTAATCGCCCCCCACGAAATGAACCTCGATGTCCGGGGTCACGAGCGTCTTCATCAGCTCGAGGTCCGCGCTGTCGATCGCTCTGAAGTAGGCGTGCTTGAGCCGCTTGATCGCTTCGATGTCCTGCAGCGCCTGCACCTGTTTCTGCAGCGCCGCCAGCTCGACATGCTGATCTTCGGCCACCGCCGGGGTGCAGGCGAACAGGGCGCAGCATGCCGCGAGCATCAAGCGGGCCTTGGCTTGGGGGGAAATCATCGACGATTCCTGTTGCGGTGGGTTCAGATGCCGCGGTACGCCGGCTTGCGGCTCTCGAGGAAGGACTGCGTGCCTTCCCTGGCATCGAAAGTCGAGGCCACGATCACGCCCGCGATGCCCTCGTAGTCGAGGATCTGCTCGAGGGTGGCGGTCTGTCCCATCAGCACCATGCGCCGGGCCATGGAGACGGCGACCGTGGCGCGGCTGGCGAGCGTGCGTGCGTATTCGAAGGCCGCCTCGAAGCTCTGGCCCTCGGGGACGAGTTCATCGATCAGTCCGAGCGCCTTGCAGTCCTCGGCCTTGAAGACCTTGCCGGTCTCGACCATCATCAGCGCGGTCGGGAGCCCGACCACCCGCGGCAGGAACCAGGACAGGCCGCAGTCGGGGGCGACGCCCACGTTGGTGAAGATCGCCGACATCTTGGTGGTGGTGTCACCGAAGCGGCGGTCGCAGACGACCGCGTAGGCCAGGCCGGCGCCGACCGCGTGGCCGTGGATCGCCGCTACGATGGGCTTGTCGACTGCCACCATCTGTCGGGTCACGTCCATGAAGGGGCCGCCCGGCGTCATGCGCTGGGAGCGCGGGATCGGGCGCGAAGGATCGGAGGTGCCCGGCATCGGGCGGTCGCTTTCGCCGGAAATCCAGTCCACGTCGCCGCCGGCACAGAACGAGCGTCCGGCGCCATGGAGCAGGATGCAGCGCACGTCGTCGTCGTAGCGCAGGTGCCGCAGCAGGGCGGCAAGCTCCTCGGCCAGTTCCCAGCTGAGTGCGTTGAGCTTTTCGGGGCGGTTCAGGGTGATGATTCCGACCTTGTCCTCGGTGCGGAATTTCAGGTAGCGCAGATCTTCGGTCATGCATGCGTCCTCGTCAGATTGGTCATCGCCGCCAGGCGTACCGCGATGGCCGTCGTTCGTTCAGCGGAAATTCGGGATGATTTCTTGGTCGTACCACTCGATCCAGTCGAGGGTTTGCTCGATGGAGTCGAAGCGTGGCGGCATCACCTGCACCGAGGTCGCGCCGGCCTTGCTCAAGGCCTCGATCTCGCGCAGCACGCTGTCGCGGTCGCTCGAGATCTGCGTCTCGCCGGATTCGGCGTGGGAGTAGTCCTCGACCTTGTATGCGGTCGTGGTGACGAGGATCTCGAAACGGTCTGCCTTGGCCTCGTAAGCGGGCAGGCTCTTCATGTAGGCGATGCAGTCGGGCAGGTCCTCGCTGGTGACCAGCCATGGGATCCAGCCGTCCCCGTGTTCGGCGGCGCGCCGCATGGCCGGCTTGGAGTTGCCGCCGATGAAGATCGGCGGATGCGGCTTCTGAACCGGCTTGGGCTCGACGGTGATGTCTTTGAAGCGCACGAACTCGCCTTCGAATTCGGGCTTGTCGGAGGTCCAGGCCACCTTCATCGCCGCAAGGTATTCGTCGGTGATCGCGCCGCGCTTGTGGAACGGAATCCCCAGCGCTTCGAACTCCTTTTCCAGATGACCGACCGCGGTGCCGAGGGTGAACCGGCCGCCGGCCAGGAACTCCATCGTGGCGATCTGCTTGGCCAGCATCAGAGGGTGCCGGTAGGGGAGCGGCAGGATGTAGGTGAGCATGTGGATGCGTTCGGTCGCCCCCATCAGGGTCGCCGCGGCGACGATGCTCTCGGCCCAGCGCGGCCCCATGACCTCCTTCATCTCGCTGGGCATCACGATGTGCTCGGGCAGGGTCAGCCAGTTCCAGCTAAGGGCGTCGGCCTTGCGCGCATAGCGCAGGATCTCGGCCCCTCCCGCACGCGGCTCCCAGGGAGCCATCGCGGCGGGATAGGTGTTCAGTGCGGGCGTTGCCAGTGCGAACTTCATGGTCGTGTCTCCGTATCGTTTGCGCTCGGACCGCCGAACGGTCGACGCAGGCTGGGTGCGGCGAGGGTCAGTAGATGACTCGGCTGTCCTTCAGGCGCTGGTACTCGTCGGCCGGCAGCTTCAGGATCTCGAGGAAGGCGTGGTCGTTGTCCTGCCCCATGGCCGGGCCCGGTCGTACCGTTGCGGGTGTGCGGCTCATCTTCACATAGGGGCCGTAGATGGTTTCGCGGAACCCGAGCGGGTGGGTGAGCTCGATGAAGGTGCCGCGCGCCCGGTAGTGAGAATCGTCGAGCAGATCCGCGACCCTCAGCACAGGCGTGGCAGCGACGCCCGCGTGCTGGAGATGCGCGGCCAGCGTGTTGACCTCGAAGTCGCACGTCCAGGCACCGATCGCGGCGTGGATCGACCCGATCGCCTGCAGCCGGCCGGCCGTCGTCGCCAGCGCTGGATCGCAGGCCCAGTCGGGCCGATCCATGATCTTGATCAGAGCCGTCCACTCGGCGTCGCTGGCGACCGCGATCGCGATCCAGCGGTCGTCGCCGCGACAGGGAAAGACCCCGTGGGGCGCCATCGCCGCAGTTGGATGCTCGTTGCCCTTGGGCGCGCCCGACCGGCCGTTGAACAGATAATCCATGTAGGCCGGTCCGACCATCTGCATGACCGCTTCCTGCTGCGAGAAATCGATGTGCTGTCCCTGGCCCGTGCGCTGCCGGTTGCGCAGCGCGGTCAGGATCGCGAAGGCGCCGAAGATGCCCGCGAAGGGGTCGGAATAGGCGTTTTCCACCGGGATCGGTGGGCCGTCCTTATAGCCCACGAGGCTGTCCAGGCCAGTGAGCGAGGTCAGGCTCAGGCCGTAGGTGCGCACATGCTCGAGCGGACCATAGAGGCCGGCGGCGGGCATGGAGAAGAGGATGATGTCCTCCCTGACCGCACGCAGGGCCTCGTAGCCGAAACCCAGCCGCTCGATGACGCCCGGGCCGAAGTTCTCGATGACCACGTCCGACTCCGCGATCAGGCGCAGCGCCAGGGCGCGGCCTTCGGCGTGCTTCAGGTCGATCGTCACCGAGCCGTTGCCCGCCCAGCAGGCATGGTTCGAGAGGCTGCGATCGGGGTTGGCGATGCCTTCGGCGAAGGGGGGCAGGTTACGCGTCATGTCGACGCGGGCGCGCGACTCGATCTTGAGCACCTCGGCACCGAGGAAACCGAGCGTCTGGCCCACGACCGGCCCGGCCCACACCCAGCCGAAGTTGATGACGCGGATGCCTTTGAGCGGGAGCTTGTTCGACATGGCTTGATCCTGTGTGCGTGCTCAGATGGCGCCGATCGCGCCGAGGTGCTCGAGTTCGGCGGCCGTTCTGCCCAGCAGCCCCTCGAAGACCTCCCGGTTGTGCTCGCCGAGAAGCGGCGCCGGCGTGCGCGGTCCGCCCGGACTCGCGGGCAGCTTGAAGGGGGCGCCGAGGCAATGCAGACGTCCTAGCTCGGGATGCTCGATGTCGACGAAATAGTCCCTGGCCTGGAGGTGGCGGTGGCGCGCCGCCTCCTCGATGGTGAAGACCGCGGTGACCGGGCAGCCGGCCGCCTGGCACTTCTCCATGATCTCCATCTTGCCGTGCGCCATCAGCCAGTCGCTCATCAGGCCGTAGATCAGGTCGGCGTTCTGCGCGCGGGTGTACATGTCGTTGAACATCTCCAGGCTGGCCCACTCCGGGTCGCCCATGACCTTGCACAGCCCTTTCCACTGGCCCGGCTCGAGCGCGAGCATCCAGACGTGGCCGTCCTTGCATGGCAGGATTGTCGCCGGGGCGCCGAGCGGCATGCCGACACCGGTGCGCGAGTCCCAGCGTCCGTCCTGCGCCAGCCCGCCGATGTTCTGTCCGCCGACGAAAGCCGCCGCGATCGCCTCGGCGCACGACACATCGACCTGCTGGCCGCCGCCGACCAGATCCCGCCCCATTACCGCCGCGAGCCCCCAGGCGGCCGCGGCGACCGAGCCGAAGTAGTCGGCGGAGAAGGTGCCGTGCTCGAGCGGCATCTCGTCCGGGCGGCCGCAGTAGCGAGCGCTTGCGCCCGACAGGTGGTAGGCGTTGAGATCCTGTCCGTGCCACTCGCTGTAGGGGCCGGTCTGGCCGAAGGGTGTGATCGAGATCATCACCAAGCTCGGGTTGATCGCCGCGAGAGTCGGGTAATCGATGCCCCATGCGCGCATCTGCGCCGGCAGGTTGTTCTCGATCAGCACGTCCGCCCGCCTGACCAGGTCCATGAACAAGGCGTGCCCCTCGGGGTGCGAGACGTCGCAGGTGACGCCGCGCTTGTTCGTGTTGTGAAAGAAGAACAGGCCGCTGCGTTCGGGGTGGGGCTGATCACCCGGGTAGGGGCCGCTGCTGCGCGCGGCATCACCGTGGGGGGGCTCGATCTTGATCACGTCCGCGCCGAAGTCCGCGAACAGACGAGCGCAATGCGGTGCGGACACGCCCTGGCCGAAGTCCAGGACGAGCAGGCCGGCGAGGGCGCCCGTTTCTTGCGGTTGCTTGCTGTCGTTCATTCCGGATGTCCTCGTTCAGGGTTCGAAGCGGAGCAGCTTTTCGGGGGTGCGGGTGAAATCGCGGACGGTGCCGGCACTGCGCAGTGCGCGTTCGACGGCGCCGTGGTTGTAGGAGTAGCAGCAGCCTTGAGGCATGCCGTCACCGATTCCGGGGTTGGCCTCGGGTGGGTCGAAGTCGTGGCGCCTGCTTTGCGCGACGAAGTAGGCCCGCTGAAGCGCGGTTGCCGCCTCGAGTCCGGGCGCGTCGAAGGCGCGCGAGGCCCAGGCGTGGAAGCCGCGCATCATGGGCTCGCCGGCCAGGCTGGACGGAGAAACGATCCGATGGTCCCTGACGGTCCATGCATGGACGATCCGCCCGTTACGCTGGATCTCGACCCGGGCCGGCGTCTCGTTTTGATCCTCCACCGCCATCAGGTAGTCCAGCGCGAGGTCCGTCTCGCCCGCATGCGCGATGGCCAGCGCGGCCATGTCGAACATGTGCGTGCAGTTCTCGCCCGGCACCGCCCGGTCGCGCAGCGCCTGCGGGGCGTCGCCGAGCTGGAAGCCGACGATGCGGCGCAAGGGCGTGATCGCTTCGGTGCAGGTGTTGAACGGGTAGCGGACGGTATCCACCGTGATGTCCGTCACCCGCTCGCCGTCGTGCGCCAGCCGGACTCGAAAACCATGATTGCCGTCCTCGAGTTCGACCTTCACGGCGCCGGGTTCCCCGCGCACCAGGATGCGCCGGCGGAAAACGCCCTTTCCGTAATCGGGATTCGGTTTTGCCATGGGTGCGCTCGCTCGGGGATGGGGGCCAGCTGTGTTTACACGGTGAAGGGGTCGTCGATGGCTCGGCCCGTGCCGTCGAGGATCTCACCGGCGATCAGTTGCTCGAGATGGCGCGAATCCCACCAGTTCATCTGCAACTGCTTGGCACGACGGTAGTAGAGCTGGATGTCGTAATCGAGCGTGAAACCGATGCCGCCGTGGACCTGTTGCGCCATCGAGGTCACGTCGCGGAAGGCCTTGCACGCGAAAAGCTTGGCCATCGGTGCGAGTCGCTCGATCGGCTTGCCGGCGCTGTGCGCCCAGGCGGCCTCGAGCACGAGCGTCTTCGCACCGTCGACCACCGCACTGGCGTCGGCCATGTAGTGCGCGAGCGCCTGGAAGGCGCCGATCGGCTTGCCGAACTGTTCCCGGTCCTTGGCGTACTGGACCGTGATCTCGAGCGCCCGCTCGGCGCCCCCCGCCGCCCAGGCGGCGAGCAGCACGATGCCCTCGTGCATCGCCGCGTCCCAGGCTTTCCAGCCTGCGTTCTCGCGGCCGACCAGGCTCGAGTGCGGCACCTTCACCTGCTTGAAGACGAGCTTGTACTGGGTGTCGGAGGCCATGCTCATCTGTTGCGTGTATTCCAGGCCGGGGCTGTCCGCGTCGACGATGAACAGGGAGACCGCATCCTCCGCATCGCCGGTACGGGCAAGGACCAGCAGCTTGTGGGCGGCGCGGGCGTGGAAAACATGGCGCTTGACGCCGTCGAGCATGTAGCCGTCGCCTTCCCGGCGGGCACGCATCTGCACCCCGGCCGCACCGAAGCCGTTGTCGGGCTCCGTCCACGCGGGGACGACGATCGTCTCGCCGGCGGCGATCGCAGGCAGCAGCCTTGCCTGCCAGTCGGCGTCGGCCGAGTAGACCAGCGCGCCGGCGCTCATGACGGTGCTCGAGAAATACGGCCCCGGGGCGAGGAAGCGGCCGAACTGCTCGTAGATCACCGCGCAGTCGAGCAGGCTCAGCCCCATGCCGCCGTGCGACTCGGGGATGCGCATGCCGAGCAGCCCGGTTTCCTGCATCTGCGCCCACAGCGCCGCAGGCATGCCGGTCGGGTCGTTCTCCATCTTGCGCACCACGTCGACGCCGCTGTAATCCGCGCACAGGTTGTGCGTCATGTCGCGGAGCATGTTCTGCTCGTTGGTAAATTTCAGATCCATGATGACC
>ERZ761603.271-NODE-271-length-45110-cov-18.457463_pt1 | contig 45110 bp, 44 predicted proteins | sample MGYA00511879_ERZ761603 | MGnify/ENA primary metagenome ERZ761603 (study PRJEB28899, sample SAMN02850040) | bioreactor sludge metagenome | biome: EBPR Sludge; feature: EBPR Bioreactor; material: flocular biomat | place: Australia: Thorneside Wastwater Treatment...
CATCTCAAGGCTGTAGTTATAGTGTCCGGGAGCCGCCGGAGTCAGGGTCAGAGCGGCGGGCTTGGTCGCCGCATAGCGGCCATTGCCAAGTTCAATCCGTGCGGCAGGCACCGTTGCTGTAAAGCCATCGCCCTCAGCGGTCAGGGTAATGGCCTTCTCGAACCGGATATTGGCCGGCCCGGCGAGGCGGTTGCTTAGCAGATTGGTGAGCTTGGCTTCAAGCTCGCTGGGCGTCGGCAGCGTATCTGCACCCACCGGGGCGGGCAGGGCGACAGCCGCAAGAAGACAAAGGGGCAGCAGGGCAAGGCGCATCGGGCAGTTCTCCAGTCGTGTGTTCTGCTTACCCTGTCGCCGGATGGCTTGCAATTCGGATAATTTACGGTCACTGTGCAGTATGAGTAAACTGATCGCCATTTTAGGCCCTACCAACACCGGCAAAACCTATCTGGCGGTCGAGCGGATGTTGCGCCACGCCACCGGCATGATGGGCTTTCCCCTGCGGCTGCTAGCGCGTGAGAACTATGACCGGCTGTGCAAGCAGCTTGGCCCTGCCAAAGTGGCTCTTCTGACCGGCGAAGAACGGATCGTGCCGCACAAGCCGAGCTACTGGGTCTGCACTGTTGAGGCCATGCCGCTGGATAAAGAGGTTGATTTCATCGGTATCGATGAGGTCCAGCTGGCGGCAGATCCCGAGCGCGGTCACGCATTTACCGCGCGTATTCTTGGCGCGCGCGGACGCAGCGAGACGGTGTTTGTGGGTGCCCAGACCATGCAGCCGCTGCTCGAGCAGATGTTCCCCGGTCTTGAGGTCATCACCCGGCCGCGCTTCAGCAAGCTGTCCTATGCGGGTTACCGCAAGCTCACCAAGTTGCCCGAGCGCGCGGCTGTTATCGCCTTTTCGGCGGATGATGTGTACCGCATGGCCGAGCTGGTTCGTGCCCGGCAGGGCGGCGCGGCGGTGGTCATGGGGGCGCTGTCGCCGCGCACCCGTAACGCGCAGGTGGGGCTGTTTCAAAGCGGCGAGGTGCAGACCATCGTAGCCACCGATGCCATCGGCATGGGCCTGAATATGGATATCAGCCATGTCGCTTTTGCCCGCTTGTCCAAATATGACGGCCAGCGCCTGCGCCCGCTGCGCGCGGATGAGCTGGGGCAGATCGCCGGTCGGGCCGGGCGTCATACCGCAGACGGGACTTTTGGCGGTACCGAGGTGATCGAGACCATTGGCGAGGATCTGGTGGAGCAAATCGAAAGTCACTGCTTTGCCCCAGTCACGCAGCTGATCTGGCGCAACAGTGAGCTGGACTTTGCTTCGCCCCGTGCCTTGCTGCTCTCGCTCGACGAAAAGCCACCCTTGCCTTTTTTGCGCCGTCCGCCCGCGCTGGAGGACACCCGTGCGCTAGAGGCATTGCTGCAGGATCCAAGCATTTTTGGCCGCGCCAGCAAGCCCGCCGAGTTGGCCATGCTGTGGGAGGCCTGCCAGATTCCTGACTTCGAGAAAATTCTGTCCGAGTCCTATCTGCGCTTCATTAAGCAGACCTATCTGCACCTGACCTCGCACAGTGGCGTGTTGCCCGAGGATTGGGTCGCCGAGCAGGTAGCTCGCATCGACAGCACCGAAGGCGAGATCGACACCCTGACGACGCGACTGGGCCGCATTCGCACCTGGACCTATATCGCCAATCGCGGGGGCTGGCTGGCGGATAGTGCGCACTGGCAGCAAAAAACCCGCAGCATTGAAGACCGCCTGTCGGACGCCCTGCACGATAAACTCACCGAGCGCTTTGTCGAGCGCCGCGCCGGTATTGGCGGGCGCGGCAAGCTGTTCTGCCATGTGACCGATGATAACGCGGTGATGATCGATGGCACCCGGGTTGGCTGGTTCAACGGCTTTCACTTTAATCCCGATCATGAGGCGCGTACGGCGCTGGAAGCGCGCGAGGTGCTGCGCAGCATTCGCCCGGCGCTGCTGCATGCCGCGAGTCAGCGGGCGCATGAGCTGGCCGCCGCCACACCAGAGTCCATTGTGTTCACCAGTAAAGGTGAGCTGCAATGGGGGCGGGCGATCGTTGGTCGTGCCATCAAAGGGGGGGCACTGCTCAAGCCGTCCGCCGTTGCGGTGGAGGACGAATGGTTACAGGGCAGTGATCGCCAGAAGGTGGAAGTGCGACTGCGTGAGACGGTTAGCGCATGGTTCACCCAGCACCTGGGCGCCTTGTTGCAGTTGCCCAAGCTGGAGCTGTCCGGTCCGGCGCGCGGGGTGGTGTTCCAGCTCATTGAAGCGCTGGGCAGCTTGCCGCGCGACACGGTAGCCGGGATGGTCGATGCTTTTACCAAGGACGATCGTATCACGCTGGGTCAGCATGGTGTGCATCTGGGTAGTCACCTCATCTGGATTGATCGTCTCTGGACGCCTGAAGCCATGCGGGCCCGTGGATTATTGTGGGCACTCTGGCACGGCCAGCCGCTGCCACCACCACCACAAGGCAAGACGCTGCCTGTCGGCGACCTGCCCAAGGCGGCCTGGCATGCCTTGGGTTATGCGGTAGTCGCGGGTCGCGCTGTGCGCTCGGACGTGCTGGAGGAGTTCATTCCGCTGCTGCATCAAAGCCCCGCCCCGCCGGCCGAGAATCTGGCCCGTAATCTCGGGTTGTCGGCTGGCGCGCTGCCCGCCATTCTTAAAACGCTGGGTTATATCAGCCGCACCCGCGCTCTCAAAAGCGGTGACAGCGTGACGATTTACGTCAAGAAGAAAGCCGAGAGTGCCCCGGCCGCGCCCGCGCCCGCCGATCCAGCCGCCTTCTTACGCGGGGCGTGGAGCTGAACTGGTTGTAGGCCAGCAATACGCGTGCAAACGCTCCCGCTGCTGGTCGTTGCGCAGCGATAGGGCGCCGATCCAACTCGCATCCTCAAACCGATTGGTGTCGGCGCACAGGTAATACCCTAGGGATGCGCCTTGAATAGGGGTTGTCGTATCACACAGCGTCCAGAAAGCCGTCGGGTCACGGCTTTGCAGAGCACGGTGCATGTTAAACGCAACGTGCGGCGGTAAGTCGGATTCGATGAGTTCCAGTCGTGACCAGATTTGCTGTTTCAGATGGCCGTTCCAATCGCTCGCACAGGGCGCAAAGCCAGCGCGCCCCCATAGCCACGCCCCGACACGGGTCGCCGTCAGGTCAAATGTCGCGATACCCAGCATCGGGGCAGCCGCGCACAAGCCGCGTAGCAGATGGCGGGCGTACTGACGCCGGGGAGAAAAAGCATTGACGCTGATCAGGGAGATCGTCTGGCCAGGCGTTACATGAAGCTTGGCTTCAAAGCGAGCGCCAGGCTTGACGTTGATGATCTCAAACCAGAAGCCAGTGTCGGTGCTGTGCGGCCAAGTGCACACGCTACCTTTCGGGAGTTCGGCGGTCAGCGCGCGTGACAGGTGCTTCCAGCACTGTTGCAGATCTGGCGCAACGTCATTCATCGGCATCGGGTGTCCATTTCGCCGCATCTCCTGTCTGGCAAGCTAGCAAATCAAGATGAGTTAAAGCAATACATCGACGCGTGTTCACCTTGATTTCCGTTGTCATCTGCGCTATCCCGCCAGCAGAGTTAAGGAGTTTGCCATGCCCTACATCGTCACCGACGCTTGCGTGCGCTGCAAGTATACCGACTGTGTGGAAGTCTGCCCGGTCGATTGCTTTTATGAAGGCGAGAACATGCTGGTCATCAACCCGGACGAGTGCATTGACTGCGGTGTGTGCGAGCCCGAATGCCCGGCTGGTGCCATTTCACCTGATACGATCCCCGGCGGCGAGAAATGGCTGGGCATCAACCGCGAGTACTCGGCCAAGTGGCCCAATATCACTCGCAAGGTGGATGCTCCCGCCGATGCCGACGCGATGAAGGATGAAAAAGGCAAGTTCGAGAAGTATTTCAGCCCCAACCCGGCTAAGCGCTAGTTGCACATTATATATGCACTTCCTGCAGTCCCGGATTTTTCAGTGTTAACTAATTTAATTGCTTTGCTAATGTTACCTAAAGGTAATGGAGAGAGACTCTGCTGAATCACAGTGAATCAAAGAGTTAGCAAGTAACGCCCGGTTTTACTGAAAAACCGTCAAGTGAAAAATCAGTCCTGCGACAATAAAAAGAACATTAAAAGACTGTAAATACCCGTCCAAATGGTGTATATTCAGTAAGGTTTCAGGGCGATATTAACGATTTGCCCGGGAGCGGCTTTTGTTAAAAGTCCGTGCTCTTTTACTTTGGCAACTTGCTTGCCGGAGTCCGCGGACTTCTCCCAAGAGTCAGGGGGCATGAAATTCCATCCGGGTTCATGCCGTAGGGTCAACATCAAACGACAGGCGAGAGAGAAAAATGGCATCCACCACCCGTAAAGCTACTGTCAAGGCAACCAGCACCCGCACCAGCGTGGTCAAGAAGGCTGCGGCTAAGGCCGCTCCGGCTCCGGCCACCAGCAAGAAGGTCGCTGCTCCGGCCGCCGCTAAGGCGCCAAGCAATGTTGTCACCCTCGCCGCGCCCAAGACCGCGCCCAGCGCCGCGGTTACCAAGCTGATGCCCGCCAGCGTGCCGGCCAAGGCTGCGGCCAACACGCAGGATAACAAGGTTGAGTTTGTGGCGGGCGACTATGTCGTTTATCCCGTGCATGGTGTTGGTCGTATCGACCGCGTTGAGACCATCGCGATTGCTGGTTTTTCGGTCACCACCTACGTCATCACCTTCGAGAAGGAGCGTATGACGCTCAAGGTGCCTGTCTCCAAGGCCAAGACCGCCGGTTTGCGCAAGCTCTCCTCCAAGGATCGCATCAAGGCCGCGCTTGAGACCCTGTCGGGCAAGGCGCAGATCCGCCGTGTGATGTGGTCGCGCCGCGCGCAGGAATATGAAGCCAAGATCAACTCGGGTGACCCGGTCGCTATCGCCGAGGTTGTGCGCGATCTGCATCGCGCCACTGACCAGCCGGAGCAGAGCTACAGCGAGCGCCAGATTTATCAGGGTGCGCTGGAGCGTCTGGCCCGCGAACTCGCCGCCATCGAGAAGATCGATGCCGACAAGGCCGCCGCCAAGCTCGAGAGCGTTCTCGCCAAAGCCGCCTAAGCCGGAAGCTTACGGTGTCAGCCGTCCTGTCCAGTGCAGCACCTACCGGCGCGGTAGGGTTGCGGCAGCCCGCGGGGGCTCAGGCCTACCGCGGCGCCGCGGCGCCAGCCAACTCCGGTCTTCCGGCGGCGGCGCTGGTCAGCTCCAGCAAGTTTGCTCCTCTCGGTAAACCCAACCGCATCTGGGTGGTGGGTTCGGTGCATGCCGAGCTTGAGAAGCTGCAAATCCTGCATGATGAAATCGGCACGCTGTTCCGCCCCGGCGATCGGTTGATTTACCTCGGTAACTTCATCGGCATCGGTAGCCAGATCATCGAGACTATCAACGAGATGCTCGATTTCCGCCGCGCCCTTATCGCCACGCCGGGTGTACTGGCGCATGATGTGGTCTATCTGCGCGGTGGGCAGGAAGAGATGTGGAGCAAGCTGCTGCAAATCCAGTTTGCACCGAACCCGCCGGATGTCATTAACTGGATGCTCGGGCAAGGTGCGCTTGCCACGCTGACCGCTTATAAGGGGGTGCCGCAACAGGCGCTCTCCGCCGCGCGCGAAGGCGTGATGGCGATGACCCGCTGGACCAGCCAGCTGCGGGCCGAAATTCGTGCCCATCCGGGGCATGAGCAATTATTCAACGCGTTGCGTCGCGCTGCGTTTACCGGCACCGATATCGATCGTCCCGGCAGCTTGCTGTTTGTCAACGCCGGGCTTGATACCAGCAAGCCGCTGGCCACGCAGGGTGATGCCTATTGGTGGGGGGCGCCCAGTTGGGGCCTCATCACCCGGCCCTATGGTCCGTTTGGCAAGATCGTGCGCGGGTTTGATCCCGGCCATGGCGGCCCGGCCATGACCACCTATACCCTCACCATCGATGGTGGCGCGGGCTACAATGGCGCGCTGGTCGGCGCCTGCCTGACCCCGACCGGTGAGGTAATTGACATCATCGAAGTGTAATGCCCGCCCCTGTTCTCATTTTTTCACACGGGTTTGGCGTTCAGAAAGATGATCGCGGCCTGTTTCCCGACATCGCTGCTGCCTTTGCCCAGTATCAGCCCATCATGTTCGATTATAATAGCGTTGATCCTGATATATCGGGGAATCTCACAGCGCGGCCGTTCTCCCATCAGGTTCGCCTGTTGCAAGCGCACGTAGCAACGGTTCGGACTCAGGCACCCGCGGCACCAATCACCCTTGTGTGCCACTCACAAGGCTGTGTGACAGCCGCCGTGGCCGAGCTTGCGGGTGTGGAGCGCGTGGTCTGTCTGACTCCACCCGACCGGATTGATGTTGACCGGTCAGTGGAGCGCTGGAGTCAGAGGCCAGGAAGCTCTATCGATCTGACCGGCGTGTCGCACCTTGCTCGCGCCGACGGCTCGGTGACGCGGGTGCCCGCAGATGTCTGGCAGGAAATGCGGGTGCTCGCGCCGCAGCTGCCGGAGTTGTTTATGCGCCTCGCCGAGCGCACCGCTCTGCATATCCTGACTGCGCAGTCCGATGAAGTTCTGGGTCCGACGGACTTTTCCTTTTTGGGGCAACGGGCACGGGTTCACGCGCTGCCCGGTGATCATAACTTCTCCGGTCCGTACCGGCCGGGCCTGTTGCAGGCCCTAGCGCTGGTATTATAAATAATGATGCTATGCACCAAGTGAATGGATTACCGTTTTTTGCATTGTGAAAAACGCATGCGCGACATTCTGACACTCTGCAAAAAATAAGCAAAAACAATACATTAAGGTTTATTCTAGAATTTCTAACTGATTCGCTCTGGTAATTTTTATAAACACTTCCAATGTGTACAAAGTCAGTTCACTATTCTGTGGCACTCTCAGGAAGGACCATTCATGACCCAGCTCGAGACCAGCCCTGCGGATCAGGATTATCTGCGCGAGACCATGGCGCTGCCGCTGCTTAGCCGCGAGCGCGAACTGGAACTGGCCAAAGCCTGGAAAGAGCAGGGGGATGTGAAGGCCATGCATGAGCTGGTGCGCGCCTACGGTCGTCTGGCGGTCGCCATGGCCGCCAAGTTCCGCCACTACGGTCTGCCGCTGGGCGATCTCATTCAGGAGGGGAATATCGGGCTGTTACAGGCCGCGGCCCGTTTTGAGCCCGCGCGCGAGCTGCGCTTTTCAACCTATGCTATCTGGTGGATCCGCTCGGCGATGCAGGACTATATCCTGCGCAACTGGTCGATTGTGCGTACCGGCACCACGGCTTCGCAAAAGACCCTGTTTTTCAATCTGCGCCGCTTGCGCGCCCGTATTGCCGGGGCAACCGGGGAAACCTCACTGAGCGAGGTCAGCCGTGCCTTGATTGCCAAGGAGCTGGGTGTGCCGTTGCACGATGTCCGAGCGATGGAGCGTCGTCTGTCGGGCGGGGGTGACCAGTCCCTCAACGCACCGTTGGCGGTGGATGGTGACGATGATGCGATGGACTTTTTGCCCGATGAGCGGCCGAACCCGGAAGATGTCGTCATCAGCCTCAAGGATAGCGCCACGCGTAGCAAATGGCTGAATCATGCGCTCGAGCAGCTGGATGCCCGTGAACGGGCCATCATCAAGGCCCGCAACCTGCACGAGCGGGATGTGACGCTGGAACAGCTCGGTAAAAAGCTGGGCGTGAGCAAAGAGCGCGTGCGCCAGCTTGAAGCCCGGGCCATGGCCAAGCTCAAAGCTACTCTGCTGCGGCTGGTGGGCGGCAAGCGCGAACTGCTGCTCGGGCAGGGGTAAGCTGGCGAATTCCCGCCTAACGCCCTGATGTTCAGCAAAAATCCCATCTTGCCGAAAGGGGCGACTATGCAGATATTACCCCCATGGCGGCCGGGTCTGCGCGGTTGCCCTTCAAGGAGTTTTTTCATGCGTGCTTTTCTTCCGCTTCTCGCTCTGGTCATTTTCGGGTTGACCGCTCCGGCTGCTGCGGCCGAGCAGAAGCCGGTTGACCTGCTGGGCAATTTCAAGAATTGGAGCAGCTACAGCTATGACGATAACGGCAAGGTCTGCTTCATGGCCAGCAAACCCACCAAGAGCTTGCCCGTGGGGGCCAAGCGGGGCGATATCTACCTGATGGTGACGCACCGCCCGGCGCTGAGCAGCAAGGGGGTGGTCAGTGTCGTTGCGGGTTATCCCTACAAGCCGGGCAGCGAGGTCACCTTGGCGATCGGCAACCAGAAGTTCACCCTCTTTACCGAAGGGGATACCGCTTGGGCGCGTGATGAGGCGACCGATGCGTCTATCGTGCAGGCCATCCGCACCGGTGCCTCTGTCACGGTGACGGGCACCTCCACCCGCGGCACCAAGACCACCGATACCTACTCGCTGAGCGGGTCGGGTGCGGCGCATGACGCCATTAACAAGGATTGCGGCGTTAACTAAGCGGGAAACCTGTTGCTTCCGGCCGGGTGAAGCTGCTAGTTTGCCCGCCTTATGAGTGCTTCCAGCCATGCCTCCGTTTTTGCACCCACGCCCCGCCCAGACGGGCTGATTAATCTTGTCGGCTTGTCGAAGGACGAACTGAAGCAGACCGTAGTGCAGGCCGGGCTGCCTGCGTTTCGGGCCAAACAGATCTGGCACTGGATTTACCATCGTGGCACGACTGACTTCGCGGCCATGAGCGATCTGAGCAAAGAGCTGCGCAGCTCGCTTGGGGACCGCTTCATTATCGACCGGCCGGTGATCGACACCAAACAGGTCAGCGAGGACGGCACCACCAAATGGCTGCTGCGCTGGCCGGACGGGCAGCAGGTGGAAAGCGTCCTCATCCCAGAGACGGACCGCGGTACGCTGTGTGTCTCCTCACAGGTGGGCTGTACGCTAACCTGCCGCTTTTGCCATACCGGGACCCAGCGGCTGGTGCGGAACCTTGAAGCCGCCGAGATCGTCGGTCAGGTGATGCTCGCGCGCGATGAGCTGGGTGAGTGGCCTTCACCCAATGAGGGCCGTCTTATCAGCAACATTGTCATGATGGGGATGGGCGAGCCGCTGTTTAATTACGACAATGTTGCCAAGGCCCTGCGCATTGTGATGGATGAAGAGGGTATTTCGCTCAGCAAGCGGCGCATTACCCTGTCCACCAGTGGCGTGGCGCCGATGATCGAGCGCTGCGGGCGCGAACTGGGCGTCAATCTCGCCATCTCGCTGCATGCCGTCACCGATGAGCTGCGCAGCCGTATTATTCCGCTCAACAAGAAATACCCGATTGCTGAAGTGCTGCAGGCCTGCCGCAATTACCCCTCGGCGGGCAACACACGGCGCATTACCTTTGAATATGTCATGCTGGCGGGTGTTAATGACAGCGATGCCGACGCCCGCGCGCTCGTCAAACTGCTGCGCGGCCTGCCAGCAAAAGTGAATCTCATTCCTTTTAACGAATGGCCGGGCAGTCCGTTTGCATGCTCAACGCCAGAGCGGATTGAGAAGTTCGCCGCGATTGTCAATGATGCCGGCTATGCCAGCCCGGTGCGCACGCCGCGCGGACGCGATATTCTGGCCGCTTGTGGACAACTGAAAAGCGCCAGTGTACGCATTAGTACCGCCGAGCGCGCGGCCATCAGCCAGCTGATGGCGGACAAAGAAGCAGCGGTGGGGCTATAAGCAGGGAGAGGGTCGTGGCCAAAGACTATATCAGCCCGGTAAAACCGGTGTTCGATGCGTTCGAGCATATGCTAAAAACCTATGATCGAATGGGCGAAGAGCGCCGTAAGGATCCGAAAAAATGGGGGCCGCCAGCGCAGGAAGATCCCCGTCTGGCATTTCAGATTATCGTCGATAATCTGGCTCCCCCCAATCGGTCGGGTGAAACCTACTGGTATGCGCGTATTGCGCACTGGTTCACAATTAACGATCCGCGCCCGGCCAGCGAAAAAAGTGGCCAGCTGATTGTTCAGGCCATTCCCCATTTATTCGCCAACGACAAGCGCGATGGCCTGATTGCATTCGAGTTTGTCGAATTATCCGGCAATGATCTCCATTTTTATACGCGCAGCTTTAAAGTTGAGCCGCCGAAAGCCATCACGGAGACTCCCGCCAAATTCTCCCGCTCTGGTGAAGGGCTTGTCACACAGACTCTCGATCAGCTTGACGAACATCTCAAGGCGGCGCTCAAATGGGGCGAGCACCGACCCATCGCTGCGTTCGCTGCACTTGTACGCCCCGCCTATGTTTGCAAGAATGCCCTGCCGCGCTTTCAAAAAATCATGCATCCCGATGCCGTGCCGCTGGCAAAGCCAGCTCCCAAATAGGTGCCCTGATGCCGCTCTGGCCGACCGATCCTGAACTGCGCGATCTTCTGGTGGTGCTGCTCACGCTTTACCCGCTGGCGCGCATCCTGCGGCGGCTGGGGCTAAATCCGGCGGTGGCGTTACTGAGCCTGTTTTCGGTTGTCATGCCCTTGCTCGGGCATTTACTGGTAGCGCTCTATGCGGTTAGCCGCCGCTGGCCCGCCTTGCCAACCCCGCCTCAGTCCGGGCGTCGGAGGACAGCATGATTAGCGCGGCGCTTGGCTTACCATTTCCTCTGGGCCTTGCCCTGCTGCAGCTGCTGCCCGCATGGGCGGGATATTTGTTGCTTGGTGTGGTGGTGCTGGGGTTGATCAGCTGCGCGGGATTTATTCTCGCCCGGCTGGGCCGCTCACCACTGTGGGCGCTGCTGCTGGTAGTGCCCGTTTTCCAGATTCTGGCGGTCTGGGTGCTGGCCTTTCAGCGCTGGCCGCGTGAACGGCATCGAGCGACTGCTGCCGAATAAGCCTTGCGCTTTTGATGGTGCTGCTTCACCCTGTCGCCAACGGGGAGGGGTTCATGCTGGCACGTCTGGTTTTTATAGCACTGCTTTGTCTGCTGCCATATTCTGCGCAGGCGCAGGACGTATCTTCCTCCAGCCTTGATGGGCGGATCAACACGGCGATTGCGCCGGTCGCCGATTTTCTCTCTGGCCTGATTTTTTATGCCGTCCCGGTGACGGTTGGTACCGATAATCTCGCTACGCCGGAGGTGAATGAAGGGGTGGCCCAGGTCCCGCTCATTGTGGTGTGGCTTATTCTCGGCGGACTGTTCTTTACGCTCTATCTGCGTTTCATCAGTTTGCGCGGATTTCGTCACGCATGGCATCTGGTGGTGGGGCGCTATAGCGATCCCAATCATCCGGGCGAAGTCACCCATTTTCAGGCCCTGGCGACGGCGCTGTCCGGTACCGTGGGTCTGGGTAACATCGCTGGCGTAGCGATTGCCATTTCCATGGGTGGGCCGGGCGCGGTGTTCTGGATGATTGTGGCCGGGTTTTTGGGGATGTCGCTCAAGTTCGCCGAGTGCCTGCTGGGTGTGAAGTACCGCCAGCACAATGCCGATGGCACGGTGTCCGGCGGTGCCATGTATTATCTGTCCCAAGGCTTTGCCGAACGCAATGCGAAACTCGCTGGCCTGGGTAAACTGTTCGCCGTGCTGTTTGCGGTGTGCTGCATCGGCGGCGCGCTGGGCGGAGGCAACATGTTTCAGGTTAATCAGGCGCACCAGCAGGTGGCGGATCTGTGGGGCGGCAAGGAGGGGTGGCTCGCGCACAATGGCTGGGCCTTCGGCCTGCTCATGGCAGTGATGACCGGGGCGGTGATTATTGGCGGCATGAAGAGCATTGCGCGGGTGACAGGCAAGCTCACGCCGTTCATGTGCGGGCTGTATCTGATCGCTGGTATCGTCATTCTGGCGGTCAATTATGACCGTGTCCCTGCTGCGTTGGGGGTTATATTAACGGCCGCGTTCAGCTTTGATACCAGCGCAGTCGCGGGTGGTCTGGTGGGGGCGCTCATCGCCGGGTTTCGGCGCGCGGCGTTTTCGAATGAGGCCGGTTTTGGCTCTGCCGCCATTGCCCATGCGGCCGTACGGACCAACGAGCCGGTGACCGAAGGGATGGTCGCCCTGCTGGAGCCGTTTATCGATACGGTCATTATCTGCACCATGACAGCGCTGGTGATCGTGACCAGCGGCGCCTATCTGACGCCCGGTCTGGACGGGGTGAGCATGACCAGTCAGGCCTTCGCTACTGTATTGCCGTGGTTTCCCACGGTGCTGGCGGTGGTGGTGGTACTGTTTGCCTACTCCACCATGATCAGCTGGAGTTATTACGGGTGCCGCGCGTGGGGCTATCTGTTTGGCGAAAGTGCCTCGGCCCGTCAGCTGTATAACCTTCTCTTTTGCCTGTTTGTCGTGATCGGCGCGAGCATGGAACTCGGTAAGGTTGTCGATTTTTCAGATGCCATGATGTTTTCCATGGCGATCTTCAATCTGGCCGGGTTGTATGTTCTGGCGCCAATCGTCAAGCGGGAGCTGAACCATTACTGGCAGCGTTATAAGGCCGGGCACTTTGTTCGTCAGCGTTAGCCGCGGTCGGTGTTTTCAAACCGGGCCATCAGCCAGAAACAGCCGACCATGGCTGCAGCGATGGCGCCGCCGATCCAGAGCGGCCTGTCCGGCGTCAGGATCAAAAGGCCGAGCAGGCTGACCAGAAACGAGAGTAAATGTAGCGCCAGTAGTCCGCGCGCCTGCAGCTGGCGGCGCAGCAGATAAGCGAGCACACCGATGCCGAGCAGGAGCAGAAAAAATATGTGGGCAATTGTGAGCATGTCCGGTGTCATCGGGGTGCCCCCTGCAGTTCATCAAGATCCGTCATTAATGGCTGGCCAACCGCGGGATTCTTGAGTTTCCAGATCACGCCATCGACAAAGAAATGGTGAATTTGCACGGCCGCAATAACGATTCCCCAGGTTTGAAACGGCTCGGCTGCAAAGCCAAGCTGCTGCGCCCCGGTGGGAAGGAGATAGAACAGAAACACTCCGCCAGCCACATTGACGGCCAGCCAGCGCAAAGTTTCCAGCCGGACGTAGCGCCGGGAGGGGGCGAGGTTGCGCTCGACCTGCTTTTCCCGCAGTTGCATGATCCAGGCGATAAACAGATACTGGAGTGAATGGTACGCCGGTACAAATTCACGGAAGCCCTCAATGGCGCCACCGGGAATGAACCAGACAAATTGGGTAACAGCCGGGACGAAGATGAGAACAGAGACGCGCTGGTGTGTGGTTTTAGCGCAGCGGGCGATCAGCAGCACACTGGCCACCGCGCTCAGTGCCAGAATCCACTGGAAGACATCCCATAGAAAGGGTGGCAAGCCCAGCAGGGGCAGTATGATGCCATAATAATTGGACGGCTCGGCATAGCTCTCGGCGCGTAGGGTCGGGGCCAGATAGGTGCTGAAAATAAAGATCGCGAGGGCGCGCCGCGCCAAGGGTGTGAGGGTCAGGCCGTTACGCCGGGCGTACAGAACAGATACCCCCAGCGTTTGCGCCGAGAAATGGTAGGAAGACCAGTACATAAACAGCTTGGTAAACCAGGGCGCAACGATAGTGGGATAGGCCATCGCGAGCAGGGCAAACACTGTGACCAGCACCGGGATGCCAAGGGCGGTAACCGGGAACTGCATCATCAGGCTGCGTGAGCGGTAGAGGCGGGCTGAGGTGGCCGAGAAGTGCGGGTGGTTGACTGCCCAAACCAGATAGGCTGCGACCCATGCCCCTGAGATCGACACACCCAGCAGGTTCTCCAGTCCGGCGTCCATAGCCGTGACCGTTGGCATGAAATAGCGAAAGAGCAGATAATGCAGGAGCGAGATACCGCCAATAGCCAGAAAATCCCAGAACGGAGAGACAAAAGCAGTACGCGCGGCGGTTGTTGTCATGATTGCAGTTAACCATACACAGGATTTGAATTTACCAAAATGGTTATGTTAGGGTGGGGCATGGATCATTGGTTTCTTTCTGATCTTAAGGACGACGAGAAAGATCGCTGGTTCTGGAGTCAGCCAAAAGACCGCCAGAACGAAGAGTACTTCAAAGCCAGCCGGAAGCAGGCCAAGCGTCAGGCAGGGCGTGACTTATACGCAATTGATCCGCTTGTGGGCCGCTACATCGGTATGAGCCGGTCGCTCAAACATCAGTTCGATCTCAACAATAACTGCTACGCGTGGGCCAGTGGCAGTGTGTTGGTGGGAGCGCAGCGGCTGGCATTGCCAAATCAAAAGCGGCTCTGCCCCCATCCCGGCGACAGTCTGGGTATCCCTTATTTTGTTTTGAACGGCACACCCTCCAGTGTCTTTGGTCGCCTGAACATGATCCGGCATCTGTGTCAGTTCGATCAACTGACCCCCCTTCGTGTTGGGCGGGCTGAGCCGCTGCCCGAGACGGCCGCAGATCAGAGGCTGATCGGTATTGCCCTGTATAAAGATGGGAAGGGACGAGATGATTTTCATTGTGTTGTGCGTAGCGCGGGCGCGACCTATATGAGTCATAAACCCGGGTTTGAATTGCCGCCCAGTATGCTTGATTATAGTGGGCGTCTGTTCAGTGATCCCCGGCAGGCCAATCTGGGGCGGCCACTGAGCCGCTGGGCGTTTTTTACTGCGCCGCAAGCCGGGGTCACTCTCAATTTTGTCGAGGCGATCAAACCTGAGTTGCAGGCGTTACTGCTCGACCCCTCCCGAGCGGACCGACAGGACACGATCCGGCGCTTGGGCGAGATCGTGCAGCAGCGTTCCCCTCGCTTTGCCCGGCAACTTCTGGCCCTTTAGTTACAGCCCGGACTGTCCACGCAGCTGAGCGTCCACCAACTTTTGCAGTTCAACATAATCGGTTTTCCCGCTCCCCAGCAATGGCATGGCCGCGACCACCAGTATATGCCGCGGCAGCATCAGCTCGCTATGGCCATGAGTTTTCAAGGTGGAGAGAAGATCAGCGGATGTTGCCCCCGCCCTGGTCGTCACTAGCACCAGTTGCTCACCTTTGCGAGCATCGGGCAGGCTCACCACGGCGTGAGCGGCACCCGGATAGGTTTGCTCACACAGCTGCTCAACCGCGCCCAGACTCACCATCTCGCCGGCAATCTTGGCAAAACGCTTGGCCCGGCCAAGGATACGGATATAGCCAAGGTCATCCATGGCGCAAATGTCACCGGTATCATGCCAGCTCGAACCATCCTCTTGGGGTGGCGGCTGCAGCACACCCGGCGCATCAAGCATGAGATACCCCATCATGATGTTGGGGCCGCTGACCCACAAGCGGCCGCCTTTGGTGATCCCCGGTACCGGCGAGAGCTTGGCGTGCATGCCCGGCAGTAGGCGGCCAACGGTCCCTGCTTTGTTATGCATCAGTGTGTTGACGGCAATCACCGGAGCGGTCTCGGTAGCGCCGTAGCCCTCCAGTATCCGCACGCCATATTTATCGGCATACAGACGGCGAGTTTCGTCCTTCACCTTCTCGGCTCCGGCGCAGATGAAACGCAGCGAATAAAAGTCATACGGATGCGCCGTACGCGCATACCCGTTCAGGAAAGTGTCGGTACCGAACAGGATGGTAGCGTTGCAGTCGTAAGCCAGCAGTGGCACAATGCGGTAATGCAGCGGACTGGGGTACAGCATGGTGCGTGCCCCCGCCAGCAGCGGAATCAGCAGGCCACCGGTCAGACCAAAGGAATGAAACAGGGGCAACGCATTCAGCACGATATCGCGCGGCGAGAAATCCAGCCGGGCGCCGATCTGCCAGCGGTTGGCAATCAGGTTGCGATGGCTGAGTACCACACCTTTGGGCACACCTTCCGAGCCGGAGGTGAACAGCACGACTGCCGCTTCGTCCGGCGTAACCGCATAGCGGCGATGGATCAGGCGGGCGAAGGGACGGCGCAGCCACGCGCCGAGTTTGTCGAGCCACGAAAAACCATCGCGTAGATCCTCGAGGTAGACCAGAGTCACGTGCTGGGCGAGGCCCTCGGCCAGTGTTTCCAGCCGCGCCAGTTCAATGAATTTACGCGAGGTGATAATATGGGTGAGTGTGGCCGCACCACAAGCGGCCCGGCAGCTCGCCAGGCCGGCGGTAAAATTTATCATCGCCGGTGTACGGCCAATGAGCTGCAGGGCAAAGAAGCTGGTCACGGCGGCAAGACTGCTCGGCAGCATCAGGCCAACGCGGCCACCGCGCGGAGCGTAGGCCTCGAAACGGCGGGCAAGCAGCAGCATGCCCAGAATCAGGCGGGTGTAGCCGATCGGCTTGCGGTCACGGTCTTCCAGAACCGGTTTTTTACCACCGTGCAGGTCGCGCGCATCAAGCAGGGCTTCGACCAGTGTTTCATCCACGGCGCTGGTGGCAAAGATGAGATTGCTCATCAGGTCATAGAGTTTTTGCCCGGCCAGATTACGCCGCGCCCGTCCCACCACGTCCTTGGGTAAGTCAAAGCGTTGGGGCGGCAGTACGGTGAGCTTCACACGCGGGAAGGTGCGGCGGCGCACCATACCCTGAAGGTACGACAGGCGGGTATACTCCGCGCCTTCAATGCGGATCGGCACAATCGGTGCGCCAGCCTTATCGGCAATCAGGCCAGGTCCTTCATTGATCTTCATCAGTGCACCGGTAGTGGTGATGCGTCCTTCCGGAAAGATCACACACTGAGCGCCAGCGGCCACACGGGCAATCAGCCCTTTCATGGCTAGTGGCTGGGTCGGGTCAATCCGGTAGGCCTCAATGAGGGCCAGAAACGGTTTCACCCACCACCGTTCGGCGATGAAACTGTTGACCGCAAACAGGGGCCGCCCCGGCAGGAAGGCGGCAAGCAGCAAGCCGTCAAGCAGTGAGACGTGATTGGCCACAATCACGGCCTTGGGGCCCGCCGCCTGTAAATTCTCAAGGCCTTCAATTTTGACATCAAAGGCGGCCCGCAGCAGGCGCTGGAAAACCTGCTTGAGAGTCATGTGCGGAATCAGCGTGATAATGACTGGAATGGCGATAAAGCTGGCCAACGCCACCAGCAGCCAGATGGTGGGGATCGACAGGCCGATGAGCAGCAAGGCCGAGGCAAACAGGCTGGCCAGCACCATAGCTCCGGAATCCACAATGTTACTGGCGGCAATGGTGCGGGCGCGCAGCGCTTCTGGCGCACGGGCCTGTAACAGGGCGTTGAGCGGCACAATATAAATACCGGCAAACAGCGAGAGCAGGCCAAGCAGCACGATCACCAGCCAGCCACTGCCCATGGTGAGGATATCCAGCACGTCAAGCTGCATCTCATCACGCGGAAAATGATCAAGCGCAATTGCCAGCGCGGTTCCGCAGACGGCCAGCCCCAGAGCGCCCAGCGCGGTAAAGCGGCCATCCAGTTCGCGGCCCAGCATTCGCCGCACCGTCAGTGCACCCGCCGCAATACCGACCGAGAAGATCGTAAAGAAAAGGGTGAAGACGCCCTGTGTACTGTGCAGGACACCCTGCACCATACTGGGCATTTGCCCGACATAAAGGGTGGAGACGAACCAGAACCAGCTGTGTCCGAGGATGATGAGCCCAAGGGTCGGTACACTCAGCACGTGCCGGATCAGCCAGAGGGTTTCTGTAATGATATTGAAGTTCAGTTTGAGATCCGGTGCGCCTGCCGGGGCGGTCGGTATGAAGAGCGAGCTGATCCAGCCCAGTATGGAGATCATCACCATAGCTGCGGCGACGATATAAACGCCATGATCCACCAAGATCAGGATACCACCACAGATGGTGCCCAGCAGAATGGCCAGATAGGTCCCCGCTCCTACCAGTGCGTTACCGGTTAGCAGCTCCTCCGGCTTTAAGTGTTGCGGTAAAATGGCGTATTTGACCGGGCTGTAGAAGGTCGATTGCAAGCCCGCCAGAAACAGGACGACGAACATGAAGGTGATATGGCCGAGGATCAGCGACACTCCGGCGAGCACCATCAGGCCGATATCGATGAATTTCAGGCGGCGCATCAGCTGCGCCTTATCAACCTTGTCAGCGACTTGCCCGGAGAGGGTGGAGAACAGGACGTACGGCAGCATGAAGACACCGGGCGCGAGGGCAACCAGTGCGGCGGCATCAAATCCCATCTGCTGCGCCAGGCGAAACTGGATGAGCACTACCAGCGCATTGCGGAACAGATTATCGCCAAAGGCACCTAGACACAGGCCGGCAAAGAGAGGGGCAAAGCGGCGTTCCTTGAATAGAGGCAAGGCGGCAGGCGGGGGGGCGGAGTATTCAGACATTTGCCTTCTCCTTTACGCCGCCCTCTTTGCTCAGGCCCGCCAGATAGATCTCGAGAAAATGCTTGCTCAGGAGCTCAGCCTTCGGTGCGCCGATCAGGTTTAGTCGGCCACTGTTATCGAGGGTCGATAGACCATAAAGGCCACTCCAGAGCACCGCCACATCCCGCTTGATCTGTTCGCTGCTGCGTTTGGGGTAGAGGGATTTCAGCTCCCGGCCCACCAGTGTGGGCAGCGCACCAATCAGCGCCGCGTAATCCGCGGGCAGTTCACGCCCGGCAGCCAGGCGATGCGAGAGGGCCAAGCCCCACAGAGCGCTGTTCTTCTGGCAAAAATCCAGATAGGCCTCGGCCAGCTTCGTAATGCGGGCAGGGCCGGTGACCTCCTCCAGCGCATCTTCCAGAGCGTCCATCAGCCGGGTCAGGGTCCGGGCGTTGATAAGCAGGACCAGTTCGTCCAGATCGCTCACGAGGTTATAGACATGCCCCAGCGAGTAGCCGATATGGGCCGCCAAGGCGCGGGCGGTCAGGGCTTGGGTGCCGCCCTGCAGCACCAAGGCCTCCGCCACGGCAATCAGTTTTTCGCGTAGCGCATCGCGATCCAGTGCTCCCTTGCGGCGGGCCATGGGGTGTCCTCCTGTTTTGGTCTTAACATGAACATAGTTCATTTTTTGTCAATCCCGGCAAGTACGAGTCGCCTGTGTACGCCGCACGGCAGGGGGGGAGGCCTATGAAAGTTGCGCAATCAACACAAAACGGGAGTTACTTTGGCTCGCCTTAACAGCAGGTTGATCCGCACAGATGGCGGTTACTCTTTTGGTCAACTGGTGGGCAAGAGTTCAATACATGAAAGCTAATGAATGTAGACAGATGATATTTCAGTAGCTTGGCGCCTATTCTTTAGGCGATATCAGCGGTTTATAGTCTGAATTAGAATTAATATTACAAATTAGTATAGATTTATAATATATAGCTACCGAATACAAGCTCACAAGTATAGAAATGTGGTATTTATGCACTTTAATGTTGTTGGCTAATCACGGGTTATTTTTACCTAAATTACTAACAGTAATTCTTAGTCTCATCTTGCCTGATCTTTGCCAGAATAAGACTTCAATACTTGCGGCTTGTATCTGATTCTCAATGAGATATTCCGGTTGACAGTCTGACTACAGGAAGGCAATTTCCCGACCATGACAGCGACCTATTCGATACTTGAGCCGAGCCCAAAGATTTCTTTTTCGCGTCGCCGTCGGCGGTCTGCCCGCAGCCGGATGCTATTGGCCCTTACGTCGTTGGTGATCGGGGTCCCGTTGGCGCTGATGACGGCCAACTACCTGCTTAACGATAACCCCATCAGTGGCGATGACCCGGCTGTTACGGCCCTGCAATTACCGCCCTTACCCCAGATTGATACCCCGGACGTCGCTTTTGACGGCGCATTGGCCAGCGCCCCGGATATGAGCCTTCCGGCTCCGGCGACCCCGCCGGATGATCCCTCCCGCCGCGTTATCCGTTTGACCTGGGGCGATACGCTGGTGGGTCTGCTGGCCAAGGCGGCGGTGCCCTCGGCCGAGGCGCATGAGGCGATGAGCGCCCTGCGCAAAGTCTACGACCCGCGGGACCTGCGCGCCGGTGAGGAAGTGGTCCTGCGCTATAATGACGATGGCAGCTTCGGCGGCTTCGAGTTCGAACCAGCCGCAGACCGGACCGTGCGGGTGGAGCGTCACCAGAGCGGTGATTTCAAGGCCTCGAGCGTGGTGCGTCCAGTGTCGAGTAACGTGGTGGCCGCGCTCATCAATATCGAGGGCAGCCTCTATGAGTCCGGGATCAAAGCCGGCATTCCCGCGGGTACCATGAGCGCACTGGTGAAGGCACTGTCTTACGAAGTCGACTTTCAGCGCGATATTCATCCCGGCAACAGCTTCAAGGTAATGTATGAAGTGTTCCGCAATCCCGAGGGCGTGCTGGTTCGCACCGGCGATATTCTGTATGCCGAGGTCAAGCTTAATAACCGCAGTGTACCGGTCTATCGCTATCGCTTCACCGATGGCCGCACCGCCTATTATGATCGCAAAGGCCAGTCGGTGCGCAAGGCGCTGATGCGTACCCCGGTCAATGCCGCCCGCATTTCGTCGGGCTTTGGGATGCGCCGCCACCCCATTCTCGGTTACAGCAAGATGCACAAGGGCATGGACTTTGCCGCCCCGACGGGAACGCCGATCTACGCCGCCGGTGATGGCATCATCGTCGATCGCGGCTGGAAGAACGGCTACGGCAATTATATCCGCATCAAGCACAATGGCTCTCTGGCCACCGCCTACGCGCATATGAGCCGTTTTGCGAGCGGGTTCAACCGTGGCTCACGCGTGCGGCAGGGGCAGATTATCGGCTATGTCGGCTCCACTGGGCGTTCGACCGGTCCGCATCTGCACTTTGAGGTCATGGTCAATGGTACGCAGGTCAATCCGCTCAAGGTAGCCAACATGAACACCGGCGAGGCGCTGAGTGGCGCGCATCGCGATCGCCTCAAGGCGATTGTGCAGGCGGTGGACAAACAGTTTGAAACACTGACTCCCGGTCAGGCGGTGGATGTGGCGTTCAGCTCGCTCACCGGCATGGCTATTCCGGCGCCCAAAACCGCCGCGCCTTAATCTTGGTTAACATACTGATTCGCTGATATTTTCTGCTTGTCCTTGGGCGCGTCTTTGGCCATAGTCGCGCGCACAGGGAGAATAAGAATGACTCATAATTTGAATCTGGTTCATGCGCCGCTGTGCGCAGCCTTTGCTGCATTGGCTGTTAGCCCGTCCGTACAGGCGCTTGGTGAAAATGACAAAAGCTGGTGCAGCGGTGAGGCGTGGTACAATAGCGCTTTTGGTTCGCGCCATTACGATACGCATCAGGGCCGCTTTGTGCATGTGAATAATATCCTGCCGCTTTACCGCGAGAACAATCCCGGCGAGGGCGTAACCTGCTACCAGAAGGACGGGCGCGGCAGTTACAGCTTTGGCTGGTATCCCAACAGCAAGAGCCATGTCACCGATCTGATCCCCAAGCGCACCGACTATATGGCGCTGGGCTATGAGTATCTGCGCTGGCAGCCCGGCCCCACCACCTACGCGGCGGGGCTGTTTGTCGGGCTCATGACCGGCTATCCCAAACTGGCGATCGAAGAACTGGGTCTAACCATCGTACCCGGCCTGAGCTTCTCGGTGCGCGGGCAGAAGCTGGGCTTTGAAGCCAAAGTGGTGACCGATCTCAAGAAGATGACCGGTGGCCGTGGTGACAAAAGCGCCATTGTCGCCATGAGCTGGATGATGAAGTTCTAGACAGCTGTTTTAGCTGGGCTTTTTGCCCTGTTAGGTCAATCGCAAGCATTTGTCCGGTATTCTGTTCAAATACAACAGAACAGGGGTAATGTTATGGAATTGATCATCGCCATGCTGATTTTGGGCATGATGTCCTGAGCAACGCTCAGGCCGTTTTGTTCTCCGCCTGATAGCGGACCACGCCCTCTTCAATGGCGCGGCGGGCATCCGCCGCTTCACCCCAGCCGCGCAGTTTCACCCATTTGCCCGGCTCCAGGTCTTTATAGTGGGTAAAGAAATGCTCAATCTGCTGAATGAGCAGTGGCGGTAAATCGCGCTGGCTTTGCACCGCGCGGTAGATGGGTGAGAGCTTGTCCACCGGCACGCCGATCAGCTTCAGGTCTTCGCCGCCATCATCTTCCATGTTGAGATAGCCAATCGGGCGCACGCGCACCACCACACCGGGCAGCAGCGGGAAGGGGGCCACCACCAGCATATCCAGCGGGTCGCCATCGCCACCCAGCGTCTGCGGAATATAGCCATAGTTGACCGGGTAATGCATCGGCGTGCTCATGAAGCGGTCGACGAACAGCGCGCCGCTCTCCTTGTCCACCTCATATTTGATGGGGTCGGCATGGGCGGGAATCTCGATCACCACATTTACGTCATTGGGAATCTGCTTGCCGGCCGGCACGTTCATCAGGGCCATGTAAAATCTCCTTGCGGGGGCTATATATTGCGCCGCAACATAGCCGAGTCTGACGTTGAAAGGCAAGGCTTTTTACGGAAAAAATGCATCAAGATTGTGTGGAACGATGGTAGCGGAGGAAGTAACTGTCTTGCCTCAACCCTAAGTTCTAACACTCTTACTCAAAGAAGTTTAACCAAATATCAAGAGGTATCAGTGCAGGGTGTCTATGTTTAAGTGGCGCTACAGTCATGGTCGGTACATGCGTTGGGATGCGAACCCATATAGCCGCGAGGTTTGTTGATGAACTTGCTCTCCTTTAGCATTGAAACCAAGCTATCTGCTGACGATGTCATTGATTTGGTTCGCGGTGTTAGGAATACCTCAAGTCTGTCGAATACAGAGAGGAAAGACATTATAAGAGCTTTCCCCGCATCACATTGGCCAATGCCAAACATATTATCCACGCACCCCGATTATGGCTCCCTTATCGCCTTCTCAAGACGAAATAGGACACTGTATTTGGGGCGTATTATTCCATCCGACAGCGGCAGCGGGACTGTAATAATTTTTGGAGTGGACCAAGCAATATTAGCAATCGTAGCCTTTATAGGGCTTTCTTTGTTTGCAATGGGAATCTCAAGAATTCCCGGTGTTAGTGTTGTCTTTGCGTTATCTGTTACACTCCTGTTCATGGCGATGCTTTATCTTGGAATGCTTTACAAGCTTAAACAGTATCGACGTTTGATCAATAAAATGATCAGCTTTGACAAGATCGGCTAGAGGCCTTTGTAGTGGGTAAAGAAATGCTCAATCTGCTGGATCAGCAGCGGTGGCAGGTCGCGCTGGCTTTGCACCGCGCGGTAGATGGGCGAGAGCTTGTCCACCGGCACGTTCATCAGGGCCATGTAAAATCTCCTTGCGGGGGCTATATATTGCGCCGCAACATAGCCGAAAAAACAGTCTTTTGCAAGGACAAATAGCCCGCACAACAGCCGATATAACTCAATAAAACTTAATAATCACGGTAAGTAGCATCAATATAGGCATAAGGCGTAGCGCAGGCAGAAGCAAGAGCGTCCAGATCCAGAGTTCCAGAGCCCGCTGTTCTGATAGACTGATACCCGCCTATCATAACGCGTACGCGGGCCCACTGCACCGAGTTCCCTAAATCCCAATACATCTTGACAGCATCAATGCAGGCTTGGCGGGGGAGATCATTCCAATTATTACCATAGAACTCGATGTTAAACTCGTTTTGTCCGTTAGGCGGACGATAAAGATATCCATAATGATTAAACCCAAGATAGGGGTCAGTAATGTATGTATCGCCAGCGGCCGGTGTCCAAGAGCTATCGTATATTCCCATATTTCTAAGATCGCGGAAATCCCCAACAGTATAATGTCCAGCGCTATTATCCTGCATGGCGCTGATTGCTTTTCTTGCCGCTGCTCCGGCATGAGAGAGATATTGGCTTGTTTTGACTCTCGTCATTACAGTTTCAGCTGCAATCCATATTCCGCCGATAACAAGCCCCACAACTCCTAAAACGATAGCCGCCTCAATTAGACTGAACCCGCGAAGCGACGTGTATTTGGTAGAGAGAGCCATGACAGAAATACTCATTCGCAATCAAATTTTTGTCAATTGCAATCTCCGTCTAACTCCCATCAATGCACCCGCTTCACCTTCGCGGCTCCTGCCTCAGCTGAGCTGACACCCGTGCGCGATGCGGCGCCCGAAAAAGTTTCGCCCCGCGCGTTGGTCAGCACCAGTGCGTCGGCGGTGGGGCTGGGGGCGCTGACCTTCACCACTTCGCCATCGGCAATGTCGCCCGCGAGCAGATGTTGCGCCAACGGGTTTTGCAGCGCGCTTTGAATGACGCGTTTGAGCGGGCGTGCACCATAGACCGGGTCGTAGCCCGCTGCCGCCAGCCACTCAAGGCCCTTGGCGTCTACCTCGAGCCGAATATGCCGCTCGGCCAGCAGCTTCTCAAGCCGCGCCAACTGCACCTTCACAATGCCCGCCATGTGGGCGCGGCTCAGGCGGTTGAACAGCAAGATTTCATCAAGGCGGTTGAGGAACTCAGGCCGGAACGCTTTGCGCACCGCCTCCATCACCGCCGGGCGGGCCTTGTCCACACTCTCGCCATCCTTCAGGTTCGCCAGATGCTCGGCGCCCAGATTGCTGGTAAGGATGATGAGCGTGTTCTTGAAGTCCACCGTGCGGCCTTGGCCATCCGTCAGGCGGCCATCATCGAGCACCTGCAGCAGCACGTTGAACACATCCGGGTGGGCTTTCTCGATCTCGTCAAACAGCACCACCTGATAGGGGCGGCGGCGCACCGCTTCGGTCAGTAGGCCGCCTTCATCATAACCGACATAACCCGGCGGCGCGCCGATCAGGCGGCTCACACTGTGCTTTTCCATAAACTCGCTCATGTCGATCCGCACCATGGCGGTATCATCATCAAACAAAAACGCTGCCAGCGCCTTGGTCAGTTCGGTCTTGCCCACGCCGGTCGGGCCAAGGAAGAGGAAACTGCCAATCGGGCGGTTCGGGTCCTGCAGGCCGGCGCGGGCGCGGCGCACCGCATTGGCAATAGCGGTAATCGGCTCCTCCTGCCCGATGACGCGGGCGTGTAAAACCTCCTCCATCTTCAGGAGCTTCTCGCGCTCGCCTTCCATCATCTTATCGACCGGAATGCCGGTCCAGCGGCTCACCACGGCGGCAATATCACTATCGCGCACCTCTTCGTTCAGCATGCGGCCACTGCTGGCCTGCGCGTCCTCCAGCTTTTTAGTAAGGTCAGGGATCACGCCGTAAGTCAGCTCGCCCGCGCGGCTCCATTCGCCTTCGCGCTGCGCTTTTTCAAGGTCAATGCGGGCCTGATCGAGCTGCTCCTTGAGCTTTTGCGCTGCGCCCAGCTTGTCGCGCTCGGCCTGCCAGCGCGAGGTGAGGGTCTTGGACTGGCTCTCCAGCTCAGCCAGCTCTTTCTCGAGCTTCTCAAGGCGCTCGCGGCTGGCCTTGTCGCTCTCCTTCTTCAGCGCTTCGCGCTCGATCTTCAGCTGCATCAGGCGGCGATCAAGCTCGTCCAGCTCTTCGGGTTTGCTGTCCACCGCCATGCGCAGCCGCGCCGCTGCTTCATCGACCAGATCAATCGCTTTGTCCGGCAAAAAACGGTCGGTGATGTAACGGTTACTCAGCGTGGCCGCGCTCACCAGTGCACTATCGGTAATGCGCACGCCATGGTGCAGCTCGTATTTTTCCTTGAGGCCGCGCAGGATGGAGATGGTATCCGGCACGCTCGGCTCGCCCACAAACACCGGCTGGAAGCGCCGCGCCATGGCAGCATCCTTCTCGATATGCTTGCGGTATTCATCCAGTGTGGTGGCGCCCACGCAGTGCAGCTCGCCGCGCGCGAGAGCCGGTTTCAGCATATTAGCGGCGTCCATCGCGCCTTCGGCCTTGCCCGCGCCCATCAGGTTGTGCAGCTCATCGATAAACAGGACAATGCCGCCCTCACTGGCCGCCACCTCCTGCAATACGCCTTTCAGGCGCTCTTCAAACTCGCCGCGAAACTTGGCACCCGCCACCATCGCACCCAGATCAAGTGACAACAGCTTCTTGCCGCGCAGGCTGTCGGGTACATCACCCTTCACGATGCGCAGGGCCAGCCCTTCGGCAATGGCGGTCTTGCCCACACCCGGCTCGCCAATCAGCACCGGGTTGTTCTTGCCCCGGCGCGAGAGCACCTGAATGGCGCGGCGGATTTCCTCATCACGGCCAATCACCGGGTCGAGCTTGCCTTGTTCAGCCGCCTCGGTGAGGTCGCGCGCGTATTTCTTGAGCGCGTCATACTGCTGCTCGGCACTCTCGCTGTCCGCTGTGCGGCCCTTGCGGATTTTGTTGATCGCCTCGTTAATCGCCTGCGCTGGCGCACCTGCCGCCTTCAGGGCATCGCAGCTTGGGGAACCTTCGTTCATCGCCAGCGCGAGCAGAAGCCGCTCGGCGGTCACAAATTTATCGCCCGCCTTTTTCGCCAGCGCCTGCACCAGCTCAAACAGCCGCGCGAGTTCGGGGGTGGGGTAAAGGCTGCCCGAGCCGGAGCCTTCTACGCGCGGCAGAGCGTCGAGCGCCGCGTTCACCTTGCCCAAGGCCAGCTCGGGCGTCCCGCCCGCAAGGCGAATGAGGTTGCTGGCCAGCCCCTCGGCATCCTCCAGCAGGACCTTGGCGATATGCTCGGGCGTAAAGCGCTGGTGGCCGCGCGCCAGCGCCTGCGTTTGCGCTGCCTGTAAAAAGCCGCGGGCCCGTTCAGTATAGTTGCTAAAGTCCATCATCACCCTCCGGAATCAGAGATGGGGAGCCGCCCGCCAAACTACAAGGCCTATTGATTATAAACGAAAATCAGGCCATCGTGGCCCAGATTTGATCCCTTTCAGGAGCCTTTGTCCATGTCCGTTCTGCCGATCGTGATTGCCGCCGCCGTGGGTGTGGCGTTTTCGGTGCCGATGAGCGATTCCAACACCAGCGGCCTGCCGACTGACCCCACGCCTACCATTGCTTTCGGCGCAGGCATGTTTGATATGCTCGATAATACCGAGCAGAACAAGGCGGCTGATTTCCGGGCCGAGTGGCGCGGTGCTCCCTTCTATTATGTGTTCAAGCCCACGGTAGGGTTTGAAGCGACCAGCGATGGTGGCGGTGGCGTATTCCTCGGCGTGGAGGCGGACTGGCTGATTCATGACCATTGGGTGTTTACTCCCAGCTTTAGCGTAGGCGCGTGGGGCGATGGCGGCGGCAAAGAGATGGGCTCGGTGCTCGAATTCCGCAGCCAGATTGAGGCGGGATATCGCTTTGACAATGGCTGGCGCCTGACCGCGGCGTATGGCCATATCAGCAACGCCGAGATCGGTGATACCAACCCCGGCGCTGAAATCGGGACCATTTACTTGCATATCCCGGCCGAGAAGATCTTGCCGCGCTAAGGGCGATGACTCAACCGCTCATCTCCGTTGTTGTGCCCGTGCTGAATGAGGCTGAGAATATCGAGCCGCTGGTGCGTGAGATCGTTGCTGCGCTGAGTGGTAAGTATGCTTATGAAATAGTCTATGTCGATGATGGCAGCACGGATGACACGCTCACGATAGCGCAAGGCCTGATGCCACAGGTGCCTGCGCTGCGCATAGTGCATCATGCCCAGCGCACGGGGCAAAGCTTTGCGGTGCGTAGCGGTGTCAAGGCGGCGCACGGTGTGTGGATCGGTACCCTTGATGGGGATGGGCAGAATGATCCGGCCGATCTGCCCCGACTGCTTGATCGTGCCCTCGCGGGTGGCGAGGGCTTGGGGCTGGTGGGCGGCTGGCGCACCCAGCGCAAGGATACCCTCTGGAAAAAAATCGGTAGCAAGATCGGCAATGGTGTGCGTCAGTTTTTCCTGCGCGACAACTGCCCGGACTCTGGTTGTGGCATCAAGGTCTTCCGGCGTGATGCGTTTCTTGATCTGCCGGCCTTTCATGCGCTGCATCGCTTTACCCCGGCGCTGATGATCTCGCGTGGCTGGCAGTGCACGTATGTGCCGGTGAATCACCGTTCGCGTGAACGCGGCGTGAGCAAGTACAATAATTTGCAGCGTGCGCTGGTGGGGATTGTTGATCTTGTGGGCGTGGCGTGGCTACGCAAGCGCGCCCGCATCGTGAAAAGTAGAGAAATCAGCCGTTCGTAGGGCTATTACCGCGCACGCGTTTTTCCAGCTCTATGTAGGCATGAGTAAAACTATAAACCTGCCTCCTCCCGGTGCAGGCCAGCCTGAACCAATATTGTGCGAGTGAAAGGGCCTCAAACTCGAAATCTGCCTCTTGCGTTACCATCTTGGGCCCGATCTGTTTACGCAGGAGAGCGCCTAAGTGCTTTGGCCTCAAGGTTAGCTCCAGTCGTACACTCTGTGCTGCATAATCCAGCACTGCAGTCGGACCAAGATTTGGCTGCCGCAGCTTGTGGTTACTGGCTACGGTTGCGACACGCTGGGCAATACGCATAAAATTCTGCTGCGGGGTGCTGTCCGCGCCGAGCAAGCTGAGGTGAGGCCCGAGATGACTCGCCCGGTCGAAGAACTGCTCAAGACTACTCGGCGGTGGCAAAATGGTGAGTTCACGTGAGAGTTGCTCCACCCGGTTGCGCAGGAAGGCTTCCCCGTGGGCGTCATAATCTCGGCGGATTTCTTGTAGCACCTTGTTGATCTGGAGATACCTGCCGAGTGCAACCACTGAGGTTGAAGCAAACAAACTTGCCGCAATCGTGCCTGTCAGCAGTTCGGCCCCCAGTAAGGTGCCGCTTCCCAACCCGACCGCCAGTGCTCCGATCATGGCGGCGCTGGCAATCCAAAAGCCTGCTGCACCATCAATAAATTCATTGCGCACGAGCGCGGTCGCCGCTGCAACGCCGGACCCCGGCCGACCATCAGGTCTTTTGGTCAGTCGGTCACGGTATTGGTGTTGGTGATCAAGAAAATACAACGTACGCCGGGCCAGCATCAGATAGTCATGTGGATGAGGCGGGGAGGAGGCTTTGCCCATTGTCATATCTCTTTGTTCAGAGGAGCAGGACATCCCAGGCTATCCGGAAAGTCAAGCGCTCGGTCGCTAGATGCGTAAATTGGGCGCATAAACGCTAATAATCAAAGGGGCTTAGGGCTGACTCCTGCACAGGGCTGTGCTATGACATATTACATTCCAACTTGCCGCAGGAGCTGAACATGGGTGGGTTTATTGCCGAGCGACTAGGTGCCGTTGGCTATCAACTGATGCACTTCCGTGAACGTCCGGATGCGCTCTGGATCATCATCGGTTTTGTCGGGCAGGCGCTGTTCATGATGCGCTTTCTGGTGCAGTGGATCGCGTCCGAAAAGGCTAAAAAAAGCGTGATCCCCGACTTGTTCTGGTTTTTTTCGATCGGGGGTGGGGCCGTATTGCTGAGCTATGCCCTCTATCGCGGCGATCCGGTGTTCATCTTCGGTCAAGCTCTCGGCCTGTTTATCTACTTCCGCAATTTGCATTTTGTGCTGCGCGATCGTAAAGCCAAAAGGGATGCGGCGTGAGCCGTACTGCCCTGCACACGGGTTGGCTGCGCAGTATCGCGCTCGCCCTGTTGTGTCTGGCGCTCTGGTTGCCGGGCTTTTTTACACTGCCGCCGTTTGACCGCGATGAGGCGCGTTTTGCCCAAGCCAGCAAGCAGATGGTGGAAAGCGGCGATTATCTGGATATCCGCTTTCAGGATCAGCCCCGTTACAAAAAACCAATCGGCATTTACTGGCTGCAAAGCGCCAGTGTTAAACTAACCGGCGCGGTGAACGAGATCTGGGCGTACCGTATCCCCTCACTTCTTGGTGCCCTTGCGGCTGTCTTGCTCACGGCGGCGATGGCCGCGCGGTTTGTGAACCCGCTGGCGGGCTGGCTCGCGGGTGGGTTGCTGGCCACCTGTCTGCTCATGGGCGTGGAGGCCCGTATGGGTAAGACCGACGCTGTATTACTGGCTACTGTTGTTGCTGCGCAGTTTGTGCTTCTACGCCTATACCATGAGTGGACCTTGGCGACGCCCTTTGCGCTGCTGTTTTGGTTTGCCCTTGGTATCGGCATCCTCATCAAGGGGCCGCTGATTATCCTCGCTGTAGCTGGCCCAGTGGTTTTTTTAAGTCTACTCCATCTCTCGCCCGCGTGGCTCTCCCCGCTGCGGGTCAAGTGGGGCGTGCCGCTTCTGCTCCTGATTGTAGCGCCATGGCTTGTCGCCATCTCCATCAAATCACATGGCCAGTTTTGGGCTGAATCCGTCGGCAAAGACCTGATGGCCAAAGCTGTGAGTGTGCAGGAAAGCAAAGGCGCCCCGCCGGGTTATTATCTGGGCACCTTCTTCCTCACTTTCTGGCCATGGGCACCGTTGATGCTGATGGGCATCGTTTATGCATGGCGCAATCGGGCGCTGCCGCTGGTACGCTATTTACTGGCGTGGATACTACCCTTCTGGTGGCTGTTCGAGCTGTTCCCCACTAAGTTGCTGCACTACACGCTGCCGACCTTCCCAGCCATCGCCATTTTGCTTGCGCTCATGCTAACCGATGCCCGTGTCGGCTGGAATCAATGGCTGCGGCGGAGTGTTGTTGCTGTGGGGGGAGGACTTGCTCTGGTTCTCGCGGCGCTTCCGTTTCTGGCTATGAGCATCCCCGCTGATCCCCCACCTAGCCCGTCCTTTCTCAGTATCGGCGGAAGCTTGCTGCTTCTCGCGTCCGCTGTTGTCGCTATTCGGATTCAGACCCAACGGCCATGGCTGGCCTTAGGAATCGGGTTGGCCGGGCTGCTTAATTTTTATGCTGTGACCTATGCGCATACGCTGCCGCGTCTCGATGCACTGTGGGTGAGCCGGAGCGCAGCCGAGCTTGTGGCACCTCACCGCTCTGCGTGTCCGGGTCCGCTCTCCAGCGTGGGGTATAGTGAGCCATCACTGGTCTTTTTTCTGGGAACAGGGATAAGACTGCTCCCCGCGCGCACAGATCTGCCGCCTCCACTTGGCTGCGAACTGGTTTTTATTGAGGCGCGACAGCTGGGCGCAGGGCAAAAACCCGAACAGGCCCTTGGCGTAGTGCACGGTTTCAACTATTCCAAGGGTGATCCTGTGACCCTTTATTTGTTCCGGCGTGAGCCTGCCTCCCCATGATCCGTTTTAACCGTTCTACCCGTACCCTCATTATCAAACTGCCCAGTTGGCGCGATCGCCGCTGGGTCGCCGGACTGCTCTTTGTCCTGTTGGTCGATATTCTTGTTTCCTTCATCGACCGTCCGTTGGCTGAAGCGATGCGGAATCTGTCGGATGAGACGCATGCCGCACTGCAGGTTGTCACCCACATGGGGGATTCCAAGTATATTCTGGTCACGTTGGTGCTCGTATTGCCGTTCCTGTTTGCTGCCCGGCAGGCTCTGGAGGAGGGGTCACTGCGTCGGATGCTGACCTGGGGGGTACAGTCTGTCCTGTTTCTGTTTGTAGCGATTGCCGGTTCGGGCCTGTTTGTGGATTTTCTGAAGGGGGTCGTCGGTCGGACCCGCCCCAAGCTGTGGTTTGAGGCCGGAGAGTATGGCTTTGCTCCGTTTACTTTTGCTGCTCATGACTTCAATTCGATGCCGTCCGGGCATAGCAATACAGCTCTTGCGTTTGCCACGGCACTTGGGTTTTTCTTTCCCCGGTTACGTCCATATCTTTTTATCGGCGCGACTGTTGCGGCATCCAGTCGCGTCATTATCGGGGCACATTATCTGTCCGACGTGCTGGTCGGCGGGCTGATCGGTGTCCTGACAACGCTATGGCTGCGGCAGTATGTTACCCGCAAGGGCTGGGTCTTTGTACGCCAACGTGGGGCCTACCGGCTGGCTGCGCCGGGGTACCTGCTGGGCATCAAGTTGCGTGGTGCGCTCTGGCGCTACCTGCGCATCCCCGATGGGGCCCGTGGCCGCCTACCTTAGCCTTTCGGCTGTGCTGCGCGTGCCAGATAGACCGTTTGCGTTGGGTAGGCGAAGGTCAATCCCAATGCAGCCAGTTCTTTCATCAGGCCCAGCAAAATTGCCTGATGAGCGCTCATGCAGGGCGCATAGTCGCGCCGCCCGAAGAAATAGACCGCTTCAAAATCAATCGAGCTGGCTCCAAGTTGCACCAGATGGGCACGGTCAAAACGGCACTCCGGCTGGGCGCGGATCAGCCGCTCGATGACGCCGGGGACCTGCGCCAGTGTATCGGGCGGGCTGTCGTAGGTCAGGCCAATGCGAAAAAGCATGCGCCGCTCGCGCATCTGCTGGTGATTGTGGATGGTTTCGCCCAGAAGTTTATTGTTAGCCACCACAATCGTTTCGCCGCTGAGTGCGCGTAGTCGCGAAGTTTTGAGGCCGATGCGCTCTACCGTGCCTTGCTTATCGGCAAAGGTAATGAAGTCGCCCCGCACAAACGGACGGTCCAGAATGATGGAGAGGGCCGAAAACAGATCCGAAATAATACCCTGTGCAGCCAGACCCAACGCCAAACCGCCAATACCTAGGCCAGCCACCAGCGCGGTGACGTTCACACCCAGATTATCAAGCAGCAACAGGAGCGTGAGGGACCAGACGCACAGACCCACCAGCCAGCTGATAACGCCCAGCGCATGGCTCACGGGCTGATCGCTGTCGGTTGCGCTACGGCCCAATCGGCGCTCGATAATCAGCAGAATGATCTCGCGGGCCAGCAGGCCCATCTGGAAAAAACCGGCAATCTGCAGAGCCAGATTGAGGCCCGAGACCATGCCTTTGGGCAGCCGGATATATTGCGCGGTTACCCAAGCTCCCAAGACGAGCAGAAACAGCACGCTGCTGGCGCGGATCAGGCGATAGGTCACGGCGGCCCATCCCCGTCGGGGTGGCTCGCTGCTCTTGCCACCGAGCAGTCGCAACAGGCTATAGCGCAGTAGCGCCAGCAGAACTCCGCAGCTAGCGATGATTCCGAGCATTAGCAGGGCGTGCAACGGCGACTGCTCCAGCCAGCGCAGCAGGGCGGTAGAAAAATCGACAGCCGTTTCCTGCATCACCAGCAATGGGGCGGCAAGGTCGGCCCCGTCCGCGGGGCCCGGAGTGGCAGGTGAAGGTGGCATGGTGATGGATGTTAACACGCCGGACTCCCAGATAGTAATCCGGCGAAATGGCGCCCCGAAGTGATACTAACTGCTTCCAGTTATCCTTTATTATAAAGGAAAATGCAAATAGCTGTTTTGCCTTTATACACAATTCTATACGCAAGCCATGCGGATTGGGGTGGATGTGAGTGGACAGAAGGGGCAAACCGCTCATAATTCGCGCACACCATTCGGAGAGATATTATGGCTCAAGTGCCAGTGGTACGCGCACGCGAAAGAACCAGAAAGGCGAACCTCCAGTCGTTCAGGTATCTTGCTGCAACATGGCGACCAGACTGGAAGGATGCCAGCGCCTACACCAAGAAGCGTACCTTTGCGGAGTGGGCTTGGGAATTCTTACGCCGCAGCCCACATTATGAACAGTTCTATCTTAGCCGTATGTCCAAATATGAAGCACAGCCTCAGTTAATACGGGAGGCAGAAAGGATCACTCTGGAACGAGATGAAAGCGGAAGCTTTCCGGATGCTCCTGACGATCCTCAGTTGGCAAAATTCTTCACTATCATGGAAGGGGCAAATATCAGTTTTGACCTTCTCAGTTTTCCGCGTCCGCCATGGCAGGACAAGGTTGAGCTAAAAATTGAGAGCTTGGCCTATTGCCTCGGTGGACGGAGTGCAAGCCTCGAATTCATGCATCCACGAGAGGATGAGGTGTTGTGCTTGTTCGGATTGCACCTGCCAATAGATGCACAGCTACGTCAGATTAAGGATGTGCTGGTCAGAGAGAAAAAACGCCTCGGTCTGTCCGATAAAAAGAGCCGCGAATTGGTCTACGCAACATATATCAGGTTGTTGGATGCCGAATATGCAGGGGCAAGTCGGGGGGAAATGGCCTCAGTTCTTTTTCCAAAAAAAGAAGGGAAGATCATTAATAATTATAACGCCGAAGGCTCTGTCAGCGATAGCCGTGATGCCGCACATGCACTAATTAACGGGGGCTGGCGCAGTTTGCTCTTCAAGTAGCAAGAGGAATGATTGTCCTATCAATCAATCCTCAGAAGGCAATAGCCATTCTCGGTAAGCTTCCACCTGTCTCAATCAGTACAGGAGGATAGATATGGACAGTCAGAAGCAGTTAGCAGGTGTGAAGATTATCCGGTTGCCGCAGGTTATGGAAATAACAGGGCTGGCGCGCTCCACCATATACAAGTGGATCAAGCAGGGGAATTTTCCCGCGCAGGTCAATCTTGGCCCCAATAGTGTTGGCTTTCTTTCTACAGAGATTAGCGAATGGCTGAGTGATCGCGTGCAGCACAGCCGCGCCAGAGGCTAATTTCATATCAATCACTGAGCAGTCAGCCACGTCTCTATAGATGGTTGCATTTCAGGAATTACTATGTCGAAAGAGCGCGTTCGAGACCGCCAGAGGTCGGAATTTCCTGCCTTGGTTGAACCGGGGTTCATTTTTGATGCCAATCGTGCTCGGTGGGATAAAGTACAGATCTCCATGGATCTAGCCGCGTGCGGAAGTGGGCCGTCCAAGGTAACGCACGCTCTCTTTCAGCGGGTTGCTTCTTCCGGTAATGGTTTGAGGAGTGCGGGGCGACCGCACATGCCGAGGTTAGTTACTTCTGCCCAAGGGAATGACCGCCTATACAGTGTTAGTTTGCGCTATATCGCGGCTAACGAATTTAGAGCAAGCAAGTTACGCGCTGATTTTACGATAAACCCTACCAGACACTATGCATTATATCCGGGGATAACACCGATTGATATGGCGCGTGGTCGGCTTTTGCTCCTGCAAAACCCTGAGGCCTCCTTGCGGTTAAAGAGTTTAAGCCTTGATGGGAGTGATAACTGGATCATGCCGAATGACCTTATATTGTTTGAGGGCATGAATTGGGACGAGTATTTAACTAGCATTCTGAAATATGCCGCAGACGACCTGATGAGAAAAATCATGCTCCACGTGCGTACTGAAGAGATTAGCCAGTATCCTGATCGCTTGCGCTCTTGGTCTGTTAGAGCGACTGAGCTGTATTGTGAGTATCAGCACCAGTGGGCCAGACAAGCTGTGGATGATTTTTATCATAGTGCTAAAAACGTATTCACTGAAAGTTCGGAAGCCTCGCATTCCCGCGCAGGTGAAAGTCCTAGTGGAAATAGCTTTACGTTTGCAACAAAACGTAGTGGGCTAGAGCTTGCCACTTATGCGAAGACAGCAAGCCGAGTAAGGTTTGAGCTGCGCCTCAAAAGATACCCACGACAAATCTTTCCAAGAGAATTACCTCGAGCAGACTATCCCGATAGTGGCCTACATGAACTACCGCGATTTTTGCGAGGTGTTCGTGAATGTTGCGGAGTGGTGGCTGAAAAAATCTGTACAGGCTTAAGTGCTATTCCCCAGAGTTATGCAGCACCAGAGGACCGTATAAAGCTACTGTATGACTTTATGCATATTGGTGAGGTTGGTCGCCAACAGCGATTAGATATTGCTACTGCGCTGGCAAGTAGTGGGCGCATTTCGGCCGGATATGATCCGCAAATGGCGGCGACACTTGAGCAGATGCATACGTCAGGCTTGCTAATCAGATACAGGAAAAAGCCTAATCGCCCACGTGCGTATGGCGCAGTGCCAGAGTTACAAAGATTACTGGGGTCTATCGTAACCAGAAGGCCGACTACATGATGAATAAACTGTAGTGAAAAGTTTCAGGAAACTATGGGTTTTTCAGTAACTCAAAACAGTGATTTTTTCCTCAAAATGCTTGCATACACGATGTTTTGTGCCCCTAAGCGCAGAAAATAAAAAAATCAGCCAAATCGATAAATAATCTGAAGCAGCGGTGGGGTGATTTGCCCCCTGCGCTATTACCATAATCAGCTCTTTATAATCCTGCCCGACCTGCTAACTTGTGGGCGGATAGGCATCTACGCGGATGCCTGTCTGGGGCGTAGAAACCCCGACTATAGCGCGTGGCACTCGATACGTGCCGCCTTCTCGACCTTATGGTGCAGGAGGCGGTAGGGATATGGGTACTTGTACCTATGTCGGATGTCCAAGCCTTGCGGCTAAAGCCTGCCGCGCCGATCTATAGTTCGGTTTCTAACTCCTGCGCCGCCAGAGATTTTGCTCTGGCGGTTTATGTGCTTTTGGCCGGGAGGAAACAGTATGGCGATCAAGTTTGGCAATGCAGTGGGCGTGATGGCCCTTACAGTGGCACTAAGTGCCTGCACTACTCTTAAAATGCAACCGATCCCGATGCCGGATGGGGGCTATGACGCGATACAGTTTCTGCAATTCACGTCCGTGCCAGACCACGGCATAAACGTGTATAGCTTTATTGCTGGTACAGTGCTGATCCAAGACCGTGAGGTAAATGGCGTGCCCATGTACTGTGGCCGTCACAGTATTAATAGCACCGCCATTGAGAGTTGTTTTGTTTTTGAAAAAGACACCATGGTGATCGGCTACGGCAGCCTGCTCAAGGAAGTGCGCCGTGATCTGACTGGCAAGATTGAGCATATCCGGGTTAACCTCTCGGAGAAGCGATAGTCATGACCAGCGCCAAGACACCGCCTCGGCAGGTAATTTCCACAGGAAGTTATAAAGCCGCCCTCTACAGCCTGATTTTGCCCGGTACCGGCCAGTTGATGCTCGGCAGACGTAAGGAGGCCATTTTCGCTTTTATTCTGATGGTATTTTGGGGGTCTCTATTCGGAACTATGGCGCTCGGCGTATATTTTGATACCTATTCCGGTGATAACCGCTTTATCTCCTATGTTCTTCTTGGCATTGCTTTAATTCCGAATTATCTGGCCGCATTTTATGCTGCGCGCCCGGTCTATGCGCCACTGCCCGCCGCGCCAGTCGTGGCAAAGCTTGTGCCCTGCATCGCCTGTGGCACGGAACTGTCTGTAGCTGCCACTGTCTGCACTAAATGTGGGCATCCGGTACAACGGCAGGAGGCTGCCAACAATGCGACCGCCCGAATTCTACTGATTGCCAGCATTGCTGGTGGCATCTGGTGGCTTTGGGGCGGTGGGTACCAATGGTACTTGAATGGTATCAGCCGGGATGTGGCTGCTGACGCTGTTGCGCAGTACCGCATGGTAGAGAAAACCGGCTCGAACATGGATCGGTGCGTGCAGGCTGGCTTTGTGGCTGCCGCCTACCTACAGGCTAAAGACCAACGGAATTACGAAAACTGGCATTGGATTGAAAAAGCCGCCTGCATGAATGCTGGGGTTCTGAAATAGGAGAAGATTGAATGCAGCAAAGCTACGTCTGCACAAATTGCTACCATGTTGGCGCGGGCAAAAAATCTGGTTCGCTATTGCTTGAGTTGGCGCTATGGCTAATCTTATTCCCGGTTGGTATCTGGTATTCCCTATACCGCTCCAAGCACCGGCACAGCGACTGCCCACAGTGCAAAGGCTCCAAAACCATGATCCCGGCTGCTACACCGAGGGGCCAAGAATTGCTTCAGAAAGCCGGTTTGGATTTGCCCGCCTCCCACACGCCCGCCACAGGCAATACCCCTTCAGTGCCTTTGTATGGCAGCCAGAAGCCTAAATCACGGAAGGCGTACTGGATTGTGGGCGGACTTCTGGCCTTGGGTGCCTTGAGTACTGAGATGGATCGGCAAAAAGAAGCCAGCACCAGTTCAAATCCCGTTCCTGCCGCCTCCGTGCAGGTGGCCCGACAAACTCCAGCGGCCACACAAGCCAGCCAGCGCGAACAGGCGCAAATCGGCAAGGCCTTGGCGGAATGCAAAAGCGCCATTGCCAATCATCTCGGCACGGATGGCTCCGGCATGATCCCGGACGTGAAAAACTTCGGCTCCGGCAATGAATTTGTGTTCGGCTGGCCCAAAGGCTCATTCCAGATGCATACTGCTGTAGGTTCTGTGGATGTGAGTGCTTCCTGCGACGGCACCCTGCGTCCGGTCAAGATCATGTCGTTGTCGGTGAATGGGCGAAGCATGATAATAAATGGGCGTATAACGAATTGAACCCGGGTTCAATTACGTATGCATGTCTAGCGACACATCTAGCTGATTTTTTGTTTAATTTGATCTGCAAGTGATGGCTTGCTAGCATCTACCGTTGTCATCAGGAATAGCGCCATTCCGCCACTCTTGGCTTCCCACAGTGCGCCAATAGCGGCCTTGGCCTTGGCATCATCAGCAGACACGCGGTCCGCCCCTTTATGCTCAACCACAAGCAAGCGGCCATCTTCGAGCAAGGCCACAAAGTCAGGATAGAATTTACCCTTGGCAAGAGGTAGCCAGAAATCGCGCCGCTCAAGGTTTCGCACCCAGTATTTTACGGCCTTACACATATCGAGCGCCTTGGCGCATTCAAACTCTTCGCCCGCGTTTTTCAGCTCGCCTATCGCTTGATAGAAGTGCTTTTTGAACTCATAGGGGTGGCCGATATAGCTCCAGTGCGGGGCGTTGCCGTTGGCGGTAAAGCTAAACGCATAATCAAAACTGGCTTCAACAGCAGCCTTCGGGTTATCAAAGAGGGATTGCTGATAACCTGTTCCCGCTGCCTTCTCACGGTTCTGGTGAATGCGTTCGGTCAGCATCTTGGCCAGAATGAAGCGCCAGCGCACCAATGCGGTGAGTGGCAGTTGGCGAGTATCAAGCAGATACACCACAGCGCGGCGAACAAACTCTAACAGGATGGGCTGTGTTATATCTGCCTGCCGCACCTTGCGTTCTAGCCACTGTACAAGCTGGCTCTGAGGCCAGCCTGTATCGATCAGGTCAAGGTCGGCCTGTTCAGTTTCACCCACATGCCGCTCAACAATGTGGCCCTGACGCAGGTCAATTTCCCACTGAATACCTGTTTCGGTCAGGCGGAAGTCCTGCTCTGTTAACTCGGCTGAATAATCCGTTAGGTTCCACCCCGTTGCATCCAGAATATTCTCAACAGGCTCTAGCCCATCGCCAAGGTCGAGGCATAGCTGAGGAACAGAAATCACCTCACCGCGCTGGGCGGGAGAGGTATGCGCTGCCCATGCCGCTTGGTGCTGCTTGACTTCGACTTCAAAAACCTTGCGTGTTTCGGCATCCTGCACAGAAGCAATCATGCGCTTGAGCGTATCGGCGGATACACCACCCGTGAGCTTAACAGTGCTGCCCGTTGCCGTTTTCTCAATGACAACAGCGGCCTTTTCTTCTTCTGGCAGGAGGAAGCCGCTTAAATCTTCTGCCAACTCAAACACCTTGGGCGGTGGGGCTTCGGGATAACGCACACCTTCACCACCCTCTAACTGCATCTTGGGGGCATCTTCAACGGCAGCCAGTGCCTCGCCATCCTCAAAGCCCATATCCACCAAACGGTCATGGAGCTGCTTCACCGCATTAGGCCATGAGGTGGCTGATACATGAGCATAGGCGCGGTTGAGGTTTTCATCAGCGCGGCGCTTGGCGTAAGGCATACGCAACACACGGCCCAAAATCTGCTCCACATCCTTCTTGGACTGCACAGTGGCGACGGAGCAGAACACATAAGCAAACGAGCAATCCCACCCCTCTTTAAGCGCCTCTACCGTGATGACAAAATCAATCGGGCAATCGGGCGCAAACAGGTTGATACCGTCCAGTTCCTTCTGGTCACCCGTCACAATGGCAATCTTGTTGCGAGGGATATTCTGATCCAGCAGGAATTGCAGCATCACCTCTTTGGTGATTTCTTTGCCTTTATCCTCAGCCTGCAACAGTACGATGGGGCGGATGTAGGCGGTATCTTTCTTGGCAATATCATGCAGCCATTGGCGGGTATTGATACTGTCCAGCACGGCATCTTCCCACCGCTTATGCTCGGTCAGGCGAATGGGCAGTTTGATCATTTCAGCTGCTTTCAGCTCAGTGGCTGAAACATTGTGCAGCACATTACTGTCAGTGGCAGGCGTTGCGGTAAACTCCACCACACAAGCAGCATTTACACGCTGCAAAACTTCATAGCTGAGGCTAGATGTGTTGTTGTGGGCCTCATCTACAATTACCAACGGACGATGCAGCGCCAGCAGGTTGCGGAATGAGAATTTGAGATTGCCCTTGTCCTTGTCCTCACCCTCTTCAATGATTTCCAGCCCTTCGGTTTTGGTTACGCCTGTAAAGTGCCTTTCAAGGTTCTCATTATGGGCATAAACATTACGACCCTCGGTGCTATTCACACGGAAGGTCTGCATGGTTCCCACAACAATGCAGGCGCGTGTTGCCAAGTCGGCGGGGGTAATGGCTTTAAAGTCAGCAATATCCCAAACAGCAAAGCGACCATCAAAAGCGGCGCTCAAGGCTTCATAGTTCGGGTTGCCCGGTTTCTTGAGGGTTTCAAGGGTCTGGTTGCGGATGGTATTGGTGGGCACGAGCCACAGCACCAACGGGAACTCCCGTTCCAGATAGGCATCCGCTGCAATCTTGACGGTATGGGCTGAAAGCAAGGTTTTACCGCCGCCTGTGGGCAGGCGCAAACACACATACGGCACGGCTGGCAGGCCTGTAAGAGGCTGATAGGCTTTATGATCGCGCACGCCCACTTTATCGGCCTGCTCGAATGCCTGCTTGGCCCCCACAAGGCGGGCAGCGGCCAGATACTCGCGCAAGGCATCGAGGGTTTGGGTCTGGTAGCTCTTGAGCGTAATCATGCTAGCGCGCCTTTACGTCATAAGGGGTTTGCTTGAAGGTAATGCCCAGCGCCTTGAGGCGGGCGGGGCCAAGGCGGCAGGCTTCACCGTAAATGACCTTTGGGCCATCATGTGCGGCCAACTCGGCCAGCACCTTGCCCGTTAGCACGTTGCCACCATCGGGCCGCTTGTCGCCCAGAATACCGTTGTAAAGCAGGTAATAGGCTGTGCCGTTATGCACACCGAGCAGCGGCTTGGTGGCTTTCTTGTGCAGTGCCGTGTGGGTTTCTGAAAACCAGATATGCGCGGCCAGATGCGCGAAGCGAATGTCTGGGTTGATCCGTCCTTCGGTATCAAACACAGTTGAGCCGAGTTTATAGAAGCGGAAACCGCCGCCGCCCTGCCATTCAAAAGCCTCAGATATACCACCCTGTTCCCCCTCAATCACCTTTTTGAGGCGTGGGGCGCAGTGGGTAACAGCGTGGTCGCCCATTTCAATCCCAATCCACCTGCGGCCCATCTTGTGCGCCACGGCGGCAGTCGTGCCTGAGCCAAGGAAGCTGTCCAAAACAATGTCATCTGGCTCTGTGGCAAGGCTGAGTATCTTTTCAATCAGGCGTTCTGGTTTCGGGGTATCAAAAGCTTTGCTGCCAAAAATCGCAACAATTTCTTTGGTCGCATCAGTCGTTGTGGCCAAGTCGTATAATATCGTGCGCTCCTTAACCGTCTTTACCTTATCTTTGACCTCATCGTAGTAGATTACTTCATACGGAATAAAGCGCCCGTCTTTTTCCACCCATGTTTTATGCTTTTCATCAAGCTTTTCAGGCTTAACTCGCCACCTGCCATCTCGCCCATCCGGTGCTTTAGGGAAATATGGATTATTGTTCGGGTCAGGAATTGAATAATGAAGTGTCGGGCGGTCTTCTTTATGCGCACTCGCGCCCCACTTTTCCAACTTCATAAATTTACATTTTTTGCCATGTAAGCTTTTGTTGAAATCAGCCTCTTCTATGCCCTTCTCATCAAACAAGAGCTGGAAGTTACCTTTTTTATAACAAAGAATGTATTCATGTTCGGTAGCCATATACTGGCTGTCTTGCCCGCCACCAGATTTTTTGCGCCAAATCAGAGTTGATACGAAATTTGATCTGCCAAAAATCTCATCCATTATCACCTTAAGGTAATGAACTTCATTATCATCTAGTTGTATGAAAATGGCACCACTCTCTGCCAGCAGCTCACGGAGCATCTGAAGCCGTGGGAACATCATGGCCAGCCATTGGCTGTGTTCCAAGTTATCATCATACTGCTTGAAAGCACTTTTGGTGTTGTAGGGGGGATCGATATAGATGCACTTCACGCGGCCAGCGTAGTAAGGCAGCAGTGCCTTGAGCGCCTCAAGATTATCGCCCTGAATGAGCATGTTGGGGCTGGCCTCATCGCCCGCGCTGTGGGCATCATCCGCTTGCAGCAGGCGATACGGCACACCCTCGGCGGCTTTTACATGCTTGTCCCTGTCCAGCCACTGCAATATCGGCATACCCGGCTACCCCTATAATTTACTGTTCTACCCACAGGAATACGCCATAAATCCTTAATCTTCAACTTGATGAAATTAATTATATGTTCTCCTGACGGGTGGTTCGTATGGAATAAAATTTGGCAATACGAATGAAACTGCTGGTGGGCTCAAGTTACTTGCACTTTCCAAGTAAGAACATATATTGATCTGGGGGAGCGCATGTCGTCAAAAAAGACCAAATCTATAGATTGGCGAGCAGTCACATTTTCTGTGTTCTTGGCTCTGGCTTTGGCTGTGATCTTTGATTTTAGCCCAACATTCAGAGTGTCTAACACAGTGCATAACGAATTTGATACCAATTTCACGTACTTTGATTTAGCGGCGTTTCTACTTGGCTCTGTTGGCCTTATTGTCGCTGCAATGGGTGTCGTATTTGCAGTTTTGGCAATCTGGGGATACGATCAAATTAAAAAGGCTTCCATTTCTGCTGCTGTTGAGAAGGCATCTGAAACTGCCCTAAACCACGTTAAGGCATCCATTTCAGATGAAAATGGCGAATTATTCAAGCTTGCAAAGAAAGAGGTGCAAGAAATAGCAACAATGCATCTGAGGGGTACAGAGTTCTCAAGCGAGGTACTCGAAGAGGGGGAGGCTGAGCAAGAACATGACGAATAGCTCTTCCTACGGATCAAATGAGTGGCGCCGACTTGATCAAAAAACTCAAAAGCTAATTGAGGCATATCAGACTGAGCCGATGGTTCCATTGGGTAGAATAGCCAATGAGCTTGGTATTACGGTCTTAGTCTCCACGTTACCTGCTAATGTTTCTGGAGAAATTCGACCAGCTGAAAGCGGCAGCTACGTTATTAAAATCAATCGCCATGAGGCACGGTCTAGACAGCGTTTTACCTTGGCACACGAGCTATCGCATTTCTTGCTACACAAAGATCGAATTGGTGAAGGTATTAGTGATACTGTGCTGTATAGATCGTCTCTTACTGATAGCGTGGAGGCTGAAGCTAATAGGCTTGCGGCTGACTTGATCATGCCAGTACCAACTCTGAAGAAAATTATTAAAGGTAAAAATATACACGATGAGAGTGTATTGGCGGCATTGGCAGAGCAGCTAGGCGTATCCCAAATAGCCTTGAAAATTAGATTGGGGCTAGGAAATTAAGATGCCGCTGCCTCGCGATATTATATACTTACCGATTTTGGCAGTTAGGCCGTCTGAAATGGCAGCTTTACATGAGTTGCCAGAAAAAGATAAAGACTTACTGTTGCCAGCTATTCAGCTACAGCCATGGCTCTCCGCCAAAGAGTTTGAAAAGGCTATTGATCGTGTGGTTTCGGCTTTTGGGTCAAACCGGCCTTGGATTGCAAATCTTAATCAAGAATACACTGGCCCCAAAAGCGGTGCTGATAGGCTTGCGATTGATGACTTTTATAAATTGAGGTTACCTAAAGGCGGGTACGCTAATTGGTGCGCCTTTATAGAAGATCATCGTCAGTTAATTCCCACTGTCCAAATGGAAGATATTTCTCAGTTTGAAACCCAGTCCACAAGACTTGCAGGGTTTGGGCGGGGGCTGGTATTGCATCTCTCTGCGAACACTACTTTAGCTGATGCACAGCTTAGTCATTTGGCTTCAGTGTGCGATCCGGCTAATGTGATTGTAATAGCTGATTGTGGTGAACTAGCTAATAGGCTGGAATTTAACTTGGTAATCAATGAGTGGTCTGGCGTTTTTGACAGGATTTCAAAACACCTTCCCAGTTGTAGGATTGCGCTATCTAGCACTAGTTTTCCTCATAGCTTCGATGGTGGCGAGGTTAATCAACAGATTAGGCTGCTTAGCCAAGATATTAGGGAGCGCCAGCTTTTTAATGTGGCCGCTGCATCTGCTCCGGCTCGTCCTAGAGGGATTACGCCTTGGAATTTAATATACAGTGACAGAGGGAGTGTGCGCATAGCTCGCCATGGCGGCGGCGGCTCGCCCTATCCAAGAATTGATTATCCTACGAATAGCCAATGGTACTCATTCCGCTATGAAGTGCGTGATGGTGATTACCAGCAGGTGGCCAAGGCTGCAATTGGCAGCCCGTGCTGGAATAAAAATCTTCGTTTGTGGGGTACGCAAATGATAGAACGTACCGCTGGAGGTGATGAGACTGCAATTAGCTCTCCGGGTCGCTCAACTGCTGTCAGAATAAACATTCATTTACATCAGCAGCTATTCTATTCGCAGCCAGATGATCTATTGGCAACTGATGATGTGTGGGTTGATTAGACTTTAGTTTTGCGCTTTGTTCCAGAGTGAGGAAACTTTCCGAACAGCTCGCCACCGCTTTGGGTCGCTAGCTGACTTAGGTACACATCATCTACAGTAGGCCCATCAACTCTTTTAGTGTTACTTCGCACTCTACCTAATTCTCTTCGCCTAAGTGCAAGCACATCAGAAGCCTTTATTTTCTTATTCTTGGAAAATGCAGATATTAGCTTTTGGCTGAATTTACTATGACGCTGCCTAAGGATGTCTAGAATGTACTTTCTAAGTCTTGTGAGAGGGATCTCTTTAGCTAAAAGCACCGCATGTTTTCTGCGCTTTCCTGAGGCTTTGATACCATTGGTGCGCAATATGCTTCTAAGCTCATCTAGGTTTACCAGATCAATCAATTTTTCTTTGTCTGCCAGTTTGCTCTCTTTGCCAACCCGAACAACACTAATCGATAAGTCATCATTGAGTTGCCAGATGCCAGAACACTTTGGAGCTGTTTTTAGCACATTCTGGACATGCTTCTTTGCGCATAGAATTATTAGTTTATCGCAGTAGTAGGAAAACGCCTTGGCTTGTCCTTCCAGCCGTGTAAGTTTATCTGACTTGCTTTTGATCTCAAAAAAAATGATTTTTTTATCTATCAATGCAATGTCAACTCTGCGTGAAAATTTATAAAGTGGCAGTTCATTAATTATGGCAGCATTAGCATTAAGCATCTTCTTTTTAAAAAGCACGCTAAGCAAGCTAGCCTTAGCTTCTGTTTCTGGTGAAAATTTGCCTTGGCGCGACATTCTATTCTATCCAATTCATAGTAATTATTAGCTTGTTTTACTCAGAACCATTTTCACTCTCTGACTACACTGGGA
>ERZ761603.272-NODE-272-length-45087-cov-15.260104_pt1 | contig 45087 bp, 32 predicted proteins | sample MGYA00511879_ERZ761603 | MGnify/ENA primary metagenome ERZ761603 (study PRJEB28899, sample SAMN02850040) | bioreactor sludge metagenome | biome: EBPR Sludge; feature: EBPR Bioreactor; material: flocular biomat | place: Australia: Thorneside Wastwater Treatment...
TTCCGCGGCGAGTTCATCAGTACGCTGAAGATCCTCGACGCCGGCGACATCGCGACCGAGCGCAGGCGGGCCGCCTGGTCGGCCGGGGCGGTGGGGGGCGCTGCTGTGGCCGTGAGTTCGGTGTGAGAAAGCGTGGTCAAGGGCCTGGGTCTTCCTCCAAGAGCGCCGAGAGTGAGCCGTCCAGCATGCACCGCGCGAGCGCATCGGACCGAGCGAGACGCATGTCGGCGGGCACTTCCTGCCCAAACGTCACGAAACTGATCGGGGCTGACGCGCGCTCCGCAAGCCCGAGGCTCATCCCCGCGGACCCGGCCTCGTCGAACTTGGTGATGATGAGTCGATCGGGACGGGCGGCATTGAATGCGCGGATGGCCATCGAGTTGGAGTCCCACGACGCGGCGGCGGAAAGCACCAGGTGCGTTTCGTGCGGATCGACCGCTCCGGAGAGGGCGGCGAGTTCATCCATCAGGGGCCCATCCCGGGGGGCGCGCCCGGCCGTGTCCATGATGATCAGATCCTGGGTGGCGAGTTCGTCCAGCGCCGGACGCAACTCGGTCCGGTTCGAGGCGATGGCACAGGGCAGCCCCATGATTTCGGCGTAGGTGCGTATCTGATCAGTCGCGGCGATCCTGTATGTGTCGCAGGCCAGAAAGCCAACACGCATTCCGTTGCGAATATGAAAGTACGCGGCGATCTTGGCGGCGGTCGTGGTCTTGCCCACGCCCGTGGGGCCGATGAGGGAGATGATGAACGGACGTCCAGCACTACGCACTGGGGTCGAGGGCGCGACGGGGATCCGGGCGGCGAGAGCGCTGAGTATCGCGCAACGGCACGCCTCGATGCTGCCGCCCCCACCTGCGGTTGCGCGGGCTTCGCGGATGACTTGGTCGACGATATGCCCGGGGACGCCAGTTTCACGCAACCGCACCATCGATGTAAAAAGGGCATCGTGCAGCCCGCCCGCCTCGAGGACCGGCGCGGAGGGAGCACCAACACGTGCCGCGGCACGGAGTTGGCTGACAAGCCGGCCGATCGAGGCGATTTCCTCGCGGATGGCTTCCGCGGCGGCATGGTTCGTGGGACGAAATGGGGCGGGGGTCGCCTGTGCAACCAGCGGCGTGCGAGGTCGCGGGGTAAGTGTGGAACCGGGAGGAGTGTCTGTGCGTGATGGCGGTGGGGTTTCGACTCGGCGGCCGAGCAAAGGAACTTCGGGCTGAGCGGAAGCGGTGATCTCGACCACTTCGCGGCCGCCGATTCCCAGGAAACCACCGGTACGGATCGCGCGGGTGCGGAGGACGACCGCGGACGTGCCGAGATCTCGCGTGACCTCCGCGAGCGCTTCGGCCAGCGTCGGCGCACTGTACGTCCTGGCTTCCATCAACGCCTTCCCTGGCATGACCGTTCAGTGTAGCCGCATGGAGTCAACGCTGAGTAAACTTAATCGTTGAAGCGGGAGTTTCTTGAGTTCTCGCAAGGTCGATGTGCCGTGATTGAAAGGAGAGAGGCAGATGCAGTTCTTTCGTATGGTCAAAGCCATTTGGGCGGGCTTGTTCGTGATGGCGGCCTGGGTGGTTGCGCCTGTCTCGGGCCAAATCACCCTGCCCCCAGGGGGCACCGTCACGCCCCCCAACGCCAGTCCATCATCGCTCTTTCTGTCGAGTCAGATCGTCCCGTTTTCGATCATGAGCGGGACCACGCTGTTGTACAGCGGAGAGATCAATAACCGGGTGTTACGAGAAAACTCGACCTGGCGGCTGGTCTTTTCGACGCAGTTGCGGAACCCTCAACCCGGCTTGAACGGCATCGTCGCTCGCGTTGTGACGTCGAGTTTTGGCGGGTTTGATACCGCGGTGTCGTGGCGCTCCGGCTCCGGATCGATTGTGCCCTCGCTCGCGTCTCGATCCGTCGGTCTCGGGCATGATGTCACCTGGACATTCAGCCCGGGGGTTTTCTCGAATCAGGACACCGTGCCGTGCGAAGTCTTTTCGACCGCACCCGCCTTCGCCAACACCGGACGGACCACCATCATCCTGACAACCGGGCAGAGCGTCACCGTCACAACCTACGAGCCGGTGATAGGAAGCCCGGTGGCGCAGATCACATCGCCCGCGGCCTTTTCGTGTGTGTGCAATCCGGCGACCATCACCGGAACGGCATCGGACGGGGGAAGTCTTCAGACGTGGTCGTTGGAGTACGCTGCAAACCCGGCGGGGCCGTACACGGTCATCAACAGCTCGACGTCGCCCGTGACGGACGGTGTGCTGGGTGTGTGGAATACGACCCCGGTGTCTCAGGGGTATTACTTCCTGCGGCTGACCGTGGTCGCCACCGGCGGTCGGTCGGCTGTCGCGTTTACCACGGTCTTTGTGGACAAAGTCTTTGATGCGCTCGTGCTCCGATCCCCGTTGTCGAATGGCGTGTTCGGTGGGGCGGTCTGCTTCGACGGCACGGCCAGCGATCAGTGTTTCCGTTCGTACACGCTCTCGTACAGACCATCCGGTACTTTGTTCTTTAACACCATCCTGACCAGCACCAGCGGCGTGATCAACGACCCCCTGGGAACATGGAACGCGGGTGGCCTGCCCGATGGGAACTACCAGGTGCGATTCAGCGGCGAAGATCAGTGCGGCAACACCGCGACGCTGACCAGGAACATCGTGATCGACAACACCCCGCCCTCGGTGAACATCACAAGCCCGACACCGTGCGAGAGCATCCGGGGCCGGGTCCGCATCACCGGGAACGTCGTTGACACGAACATCACCCTTTGGGTGCTCGAGTACACCGGCGGGAGTTCCTCGGGGTGGACCACGATCGCTTCCGGATCGGGCAACGTCATCAACGGGGTGCTCGGCACGTGGGAGACCAGACTGCTCGAGCCGTGCTGTTACACGCTGCGGCTGCGGGCGTACGACAGCGCTGTGGTCAACTGCAGCGGAGGCCACTACTCGGAGTACCTGGTCAGCATTGACGTCGGCGATGCCTTCTGCGGGGCGGACTTCAACCAGGACGGCGGGATCGACGGTTCCGATGTGCAGGCCTTCTTTGAGGTTTGGGAGAACGGCGGCTGCCTGCCCTGAGAACGAAATATCGAACTTGGTGCAACTGTCCCTCCCCGCACGGCAGCCGCCGGGCGGGGTTTTTGTTCGGATGATCGGATTAATTGGTCCAGAATCGCGCCCGCGTCTTGCAAGAAACCCTCTTCTGCTGTATTGTGTACAAGAACGAAGAAAACCTGAAGCGAGCATCTGTTCTCGGGCCACGCGATCCTGTGGCGTTCTGTTCACGATAAGGAAAGTCAAACATGCGGAGCACGAGGCGGGGCATCGGTGCGTGGATGGTGCTGGCGGGGGTCGGCGTATCGGCGGGCATGGCCCAGACCTGGCAGGGTCTTGGCCCCGGCCCGGCGCTCGACGGGCAGATCGAGGGGATGGGTGCCCAGCGCAACCCTGCGACAGGGGCGGTGCGCATCGCCGCGCCGCACCCGGTGGACCCCGAGGTGATGTACGCCGGCACCGTGAACGGCGGTATCTGGAAGACCACCAACGCGCTCAGCCCAAGCCCCAACTGGGTGCCGCTGACGGACTATGCATCTTCGCTCTCGATCGGCGCGCTTGAGTTCGACCTGCTCGATTTTACGGATCAGACGCTGGTCGCCGGGATGGGTCGATTCAGTTCGCTCTCCTCTCTCGGCGGGGCGAGGTCGGGCCTGCTTCGAACCACCGATGGGGGCGAGACGTGGACACCTCTGGGCACGGTGGCGCTCGCGGAGCGCAACATCAGCGGTCTGGCCGTCCTGGGCGAGACGATCCTCGTCGCGGTGAACACCGGCACGCAGCCGGGCCTGTACCGCAGCGGCGATACGGGACAGACATTTCAGTATCTTTCGGGGAACGGATCGAGCGGACTGCCCAGCGGCGCGGTGACGGCGGTGAAGGCCGATCCAGCCCGATTCGGGTTCTTTTACTGCACGGTAATCGGTGCCAACGGCGGCGTCTACAGCAGCAATAGTTTCGGTCAGCTCTGGACCAACATCACCGCGGGCCAGAACGGATCGGTCATCGGTCTGAACACCGCCGGCAACGCCAAGATCGCCCTGCACTCCAGCCCCGGGCACGACATTGTGTATGTGTCGGTGGTGCGCGGCGGGCAACTCAACGGAGTGTACCGTTCCGCCGATCGCGGGGTGGACTGGGAGAGCCTGGGCTTTCCGACCACGCCCGAGGACACCTGCGATGTGGGCATCAATCCCGGCGGCCAGGGGAACATCCATCAATCCCTCGCGGCGGACAGCCTGAACCCCAACATCGTCTACGTCGGCGGGGACCGACAGCCGACCACCAACTGTGACGGCGGGTTCTTCCCCAACTCGATCGGTGCCCGCGACTACTCCGGGCGTCTCTTCCGGTTTGACCGAGAGCGTCCGCCCGGTATGCAGTGGCAGACCCTGACGCACGAGGATACGGGGAGCAACAGTTCGCCCCACGCCGATTCCCGCAGTTTGTCGATGAATCCGCTGGGCGACCTGATCGAGTCCGATGACGGCGGGATCTACAAGCGTCTGAATCCTCGCTCACCCGGCAGCGACTGGACGTCGATCATCGGGAACATGGCCGTCGGCGAGTTTCACTCCGCGCAGTGGGACCGGTTGAGCGGGGTGGCCTTCGGCGGCACGCAGGACTGCGGCACCAGCGAGCAGGAGTTCGAGGGGAGTTATGAATGGCGCACGGCCTTCGGCGGGGACGGGGGCAAGGTGGCGGTCGATTACAGCGAGCCGGGAGTCTCGATCCGCTACGGGAGTTTCCAGTACCTGGGCGCGTTCAACCGACGCACCGTAAGCCCATCCAACACGTTGCTGGGCTTCGATTTTCTGTCGCTCATCGTGGCGGGCACCGATCCGCCCCGGGGTGCCTTTGATCTCGACTCGCCCCAGTTCTATTCGCCGATCACGGTGAACCGAGTCTTCGGACCCGGCATGGGCTTCCTGACCAGCCGCAGAGTCTTTGTTTCCTACAACCGCGGGGACTTGGTGTACGACCTGGGCGCTCCGGGCGGCACTCCCTCGGCGATCGTGCTCGGAGGTAGACGCAACGGAGAGGATAACCCGCACGCGATCTGGGTCGGTTGCACCAACAGCCGCCTGGTTTTCCGCGATACGTTCAGCGGTGTCCTCACCCAGATCACCAACTACCCGGGGGCCTCCAACCAGACGATCCGCGGCATCGCCACCGACCCGGAGGATTACGGAACCGTCATCGTCGCCGACAACACCCAGGTCTACCTCAGCCGCAACCTGGGTGCCTTCTGGTCGAACATCACCGGCGATCTGAACACGGTCCAGAACACCCGCGAGCCGGCGATCCGCTGGGTGGAGTTTGTCGACTCGCCTGTCTTCGGTCGCCGGATCGTCGTGGCGGGTACCAACGGCGTCTTTTCCACGTCAGCCTCCGGCCCAGGTGTGTGGACCAACGTGGGTGAAGGCTTGCCCAAATGTCCGATCCGCGAGGTGAGGTACGACGAGGTGGATGACCTGCTCATCGCGGCCACGCTCGGCCGCGGCGTCTGGATGCTGCGTTTCGACGCGTGCCCGGCGGACTTCAACGGCGATGGCGGGGTGGACGGCGGCGATGTCGAGGCCTTCTTCCTGGCCTGGGAAGCCGCGGAGGCTTCCGCCGATGTCAACCGCGACGGTGGAATCGACGGCGGCGATGTCGAGTTCTTCTTCGTGCGGTGGGAGGCCGGCGGCTGCTAGGCCGGCGTGTGAGCGATCCGCGCCGAGAAATGCGGACAGCGATGTCCTACATTCAGGCATGACGACGGACCCGGCGAAGGCGTACGCGGCTCGCCCCGGATTGGCGGGCGCGGTGGTGCTGGGCGGGCTGTTGGGCGCGCTCGTGGGCGCGGCGGGCTACACCGCGCACTACGCCGATGCCACGGCGTATCTGTCGGACGATCCCGCGGCGTGCATCAACTGCCACATCATGAACGACCAGTACCATAGTTGGTCGTCATCTTCGCACCACGCGCGGGCGACGTGCAACGACTGCCACGTGCCGCACGATTCGTTTCTGCACAAGTATTACGTCAAGGCCGAGCACGGCTACCGCCACTCGAAGGGGTTTACCTTTCAGGATTTTCATGAGCCGATTCAGATCACGCGGCCCAGCCGCGATGTGGTGATCGCCAACTGTGTCCGGTGCCACGAGTCGATGGTCCACGACCTCCGGGCCATCGGCGGAGGGGCATCAGACACGGGGGTATCCGGCGGGGTTGATTGTCTTCACTGTCACGCGAGCGTTGCCCACGGGGCGCCGAGGTAACTCAGGAGATTCAATGATGACTCGATCGTCACCCCGCTCCCGCGCCGCCGCCTTCTGGCTCGCGGCGGTCGTCTGCGCCGGCGGCACGGTCGCCGCCATGCTGCTCTACGGCAACATCGCCGCGAGAAAGGCAGAGGCCACCAGCACGGTCCTTCGCATCGCCGACATCACCGAACGCACCACGGACCCCGCGGAGTGGGGAAAGAACTTCCCTCGTCAGTACGACGGGTACATCCGCACCGGCGACAATGAAAAGGCGCGGTTCAAATGGAGCGAGGGCCGCCCGCCCGAGCATGAGGAGGAAGGCAAGGCCGAGTCCAAACTCGTGTCCGACCCTCACCTGAAGACCATCTTCAACGGGTACGCCTTCGCCATCGATTACCGCGAACGTCGGGGCCACGCCTTCATGCTCCACGATCAGCGCGAAACCGAGCGTGTGAAGCAACGGCCGCAGCCCGGCGCGTGCCTCAACTGTCACGCCTCGAACGTGGTGGCCTACCGCGAGGCCGGGCTGGCGCACGGCGCGCCGGGCAGCCTCACCGATCCGCTCGAATCAGAGAATGGTCAGAAGCAGCTCTTCGCCGGGTGGGAGCACGTGAACCCCATGCCTTACGCCGAGGCGACGAAGCTGGTGAGCCACCCGGTGACCTGCCTGGATTGCCACGACCCCAAGTCCATGAAACTCCGCATCACGCGCCCGGCCTTTATGGAGGGGATCGCCGCCCTCGCGGCCTCGAACGACCCCGTGCCGCACCTGCCCAGCATCGAGAAGTGGCGGAAGGGCGACCGTCGCGCCGCCTACAACGCCAACGAGCTGGCGAGCCGGCAGGAGATGCGCTCGCTTTCCTGCGCCCAGTGCCACGTCGAGTACTACTTCAAGGGCAAGGAGAAACGCCTGACCTTCCCCTGGCACAAGGGTCTGAAAGCCGAGGCGATGGAGGCCTACTACGACGAGGTGGGATGGAACGATTGGAAGCACGCCGATTCTGGGGCTGATGTCATCAAGGCTCAGCACCCGGAGTTCGAACTCTGGAGCCAGGGCGTGCACGCCCGCAGCGGCGTCAGTTGCGCCGACTGCCACATGCCCTACAAGCGCGAGGGAGCCATGAAGTTCACCGATCATCAGGTGCAGACGCCCATGGCCCACGTGAACCTCTCGTGCCAGACCTGCCACAACTACACCGAGTCGGAGATCAAAGAGCGGGTAGATATCATCCAGTCCCGGACCAAGTCACAACTCGACCGGGCCGAGCAGGCCGTGGTCGACCTGATCCGGGCGATCCAGGAGGCCAAGGCCGCCGGGGCAACGGATGAACAACTCAAGCAGGCCAGGGCGCTTCAGCGCAAGGCCCAGTGGCGGGCGGACTTCATCAACGCCGAGAACTCCATGGGCTTCCACGCACCCGCCGAGACGCTGAAAATTCTCGGCGAGTCCATCGACTACGCACGCCAGGGAACCACCGAAGTGGCCAAGTTGGGGGTGCACAAGAAGTAGGCTTCGGGCATCCTTCTACCCTTTTCCTCACTAGAATCTCGGCCCCGCGCACACCGCGCAAGTGGGATTGAAAGGGCCGAAGATGACGATGAAGCGTGTGCTGGTGCTGGGCGCCGGGAAGGTTGGCAAATCCGTGGCGGAGTTGCTCTTGGCCTGCGGCCGTGGAGCCTACAGCGTGACACTGGCCGACCGGGATGAGGCACCGCTCAAGGAGGCGGAGGGCAATCTCCAGCGTCTGCGTCAGCGGGTGAAGCACCCCGTCGAGTTCTCGACACAGCGGGCCGATGTGACCGACGCGGCGACGGTGAAGCGCCTGCTCACCGGGCAGGACTACGTCATTTGCATGCTGCCCTTCAACTTCGTGGCGGGTATCGCCGAGGCCGCGAACGAACTGGGCGTGCACTATTTCGATGTGACCGAGGACGTGGAAACGACCGAGCGCGTGCGCGAGATCGAGCGGCAGGGGCGGGCGAAGGTGGCCCTGGCCCCCCAGTGCGGGCTGGCACCCGGCTACATCGCCATCGCGGCCTACGACATCAGCCGCGAGTTCACCGAGGTGCACGGCCTGACACTCCGGGTGGGAGCCCTGCCCCAGTTCCCCACCAACGCCCTGCACTACAACATCACATGGAGCACCGCGGGCGTCGTGAACGAGTATTGCGAGCCGTGCAACGTCATGCTCTCGGGGCACATGGTGAAAGTCCCGGCCCTCGAAGGGCTGGAGAACTTCTCCTTCGAGGGGATCGAGTACGAGGCGTTCTACACCTCGGGCGGCGTGGGCACGCTGATCGAGACCATCACCGCCGAGAAACGCACGACCGAGGAGACCAACCTCGCGTACAAGACCATCCGCTACCCCGGGCACCGCGACCTGATGAAGTTCCTGCTCGAGGACCTGCGCCTGGGGGCCGAGCACGCCAAGCCAACGCGTTCGGGCAAGGTCTTCGACCGTTCACTGGCCGTTGAACTTCTCGATCACGCCATCCCACGCACGGAGCAGGACGTGGTCGTCGTCTTCATCAACTGCATCGGCATCCGCCACGGGCGGCGCGAGCAGGTGAACTTCCGTCGTGCGGTGCGGGCCACACCCCTCTTCGGACGCATCTGGCCCGCGATCGAACTGACCACCGCCGCGGGCGTGTGCGCCATGGCCGACCTGCACCGTCTGGGGAAACTGCCGCAGAAGGGCTTTCTGCGGCAGGAGCAGTGCAGTCTCGACACGTTCAACCACTCGGTCTTCGGTCTTGCGTATGAAGCGCCCGAGCGGCTGGAGCAGGCGATTCTCGGCGGGGCGTGAGGCAGTTTCAAGCGTGTTTCAGGCGAGGGGCAAAGGCGAGGAGCGCCACCCCGGCCAGGATCATCGTCACGCTCAGCCACTGCCCGCGCGAAAGGCCCATCAGCTGCTGCACCGCCAGGTGCGCATCGGGCAGTCTGTAGAACTCCGTCACGATGCGTAACGCGCCGTACACGATCAGGAAAACGGCCGTGATGACGCCCGGACGTCTGATCCTGAACCAGAGGGGCAGCAGGCACGCGAAGAGCACCAGCCCCTCCGCCGCGGCCTGGTACAGCTGCGACGGGTGACGGGCCGAGACCAGGGGGGCCAGTTCCCGCGCGATCTCCGACGCTCTTGTTCCGGAGGATGACTGAAGCGCGTGGAGCACGCGGTCGTACGCGGCGGCATCGGATTCCTGCCCCAGGCGATGGGCATCAAGGAGTCGTTCGAGCCGGGTGCTCTGCTCCGGTGTCAAGGTCGGGGCGTGGGCGCTGAACATCTCCTGCGGGAACTTCACGGCCCACCATGGGGAGTCCTCACCCGGGCGTGCCACGACGCGGCCCAGCAGTTCCCCGTTGATGAAGTTCGCCAATCGACCAAAGAACAAGCCCGGGGGGGCGGCGAACGCCGTCAGGTCCATCACCTGGAGCATCGGCACACGCGCGGGGCGGGTCCCGTCGGCGGCTTTCGGACCGCGGCTGATGTACCAGCACGCGACCAGCACGCCCATCATCCCGCCGTGGCTCGCCATTCCACCTTTATTGATCTGGAGCAGACCCCACCACGGCGGTGAGTTGCTGAATGTCCAGAGCAGACTGGGTTCGTAGAACAGCACATACCCCAGCCGACCACCGGCCACCACGCCAACACAAAGGGCGAACATCGCATCGGTGATGCGTTGCTCCGAGAGGGGCGTCAGCCCGCGCCGCGAAAGCCAGCGAAGCAGGAGCCACGCGGCAACGAATCCCGCGGCGTACGCCGTGCCGTACCAACGAAGTCCAAAGCCGCCCCCGAACTGAACGATGTATGGAGACAGATCGTGCAACCATGCGGCCAAGGTGGAAGAGGGCATCAACCAATGCTAATGAGCAAAGAGCAAATGGCAAATGATTCTTTCCATGAAGGCCGTCATGCGGCCGAAGGCCCCGCGAATGTGCCCGATCGTGGGTCAGGGAGTGGATGAGTCAAGGTAAGTGAGCATCCGAATCTTGTTGCGAATGAGTCTCAACTGCGCTATCATTGGTGTTCACCCATGCTCGACCCCACCAATCCCACAACATCCGGACTTCCTTCAGCAAATACGCCAAAGCAGGGCGCTTGTTGTGCTCGTGAAGAGTGTTGTCGAGTCGCCGCGGCCACGAGGCCGGTGACGGCGTTGCGCGTGGGCGAATGCGGCCTGATCTGTGAAACGTGCCTCTCGGATGCGGATGCGGCGATGCTGAGGGCGATGGGTCTGCGGCCTCAGGCCCGGATCCGTGTCTGCCGATTAGGTGAGCCATGCATCGTGGAGGTGTTGGCGTTGACGGATGGTGGGTGTGGGTGTCGGATCGGTCTCGCTCGCCCGTTGGCGGAGCGCATCATGGTGGGGCCTGAACGTTGAACACCCCGGGGATCGAACAAACCGCCATGAGCAAGGTCAACACACCGACGCCCAGGCGCATCGCCCTTGTCGGGAACCCGAACACAGGAAAAACGACGCTCTTCAATCGCTTGTGCGGTCTGCGGCACAAGACGAGCAACTTTCCCGGGACCACGCAAGAAGCGCGGACAGGGTGGGTCCGGAGCAAGGTGGAGTGTCAACTCATCGATCTGCCCGGTGTGTACTCGCTCGAACTCGAGATGAGCGAGGCCGAGGTCTGCCGCGGCGTGCTGGGCGGCACGCTCTCGCCGCCGGGCGTTCACGTGACATCGCCGGACGCGGTGTGCGTGGTCGTGGACGCAACGAACTTGGCGCGGAATCTGCGGCTGGTAGGTGAGGTGCTTCGTCGTCGGCTGCCGACGGTTGTAGCGTTGAACATGATCGACCTGGCGAGGTCTCGGGGTCTGCACATCGATGTCGATCAGTTGGAAGCGGGATTAGGTTGCCGCGTGGTGGCCTGCAGCGCCAGGAGCGGTGAGTCGCTGGAAACGCTGAAGCGTGAACTGGATGAAGCCAGGATCCCGAACCACACCCCGCCCGGGAGTTTGGAAGGGCTTGAAGCGTGGGCAGACGACCTGAGCGTGTCTGCCTGCCGAGCCGGTGCCGCGCCGAAACGAGCGGCCATGACCGACGTGCTGGACAGCGCTGTGACACACCCGGTGTGGGGGCTGGCGATCTTCACGGCGGTGATGGCGGGCCTGTTCTGGGTGATTTTCAGTGCGGCTCAGATCCCCATGAACCTGCTCGATGGGTTCTTTGGCGGCAACTCCGCGTGGGTCGCGTCGTGGCAGCCGGCGTGGCTGCAAACATTACTGGGAGAGGGGATGGCGGGCGGGGTGCGGGCGGTGCTGCCGCCCGGGGTGCTGGCCGATTGCATCGCTGATGGAGTGGTCGCGGGGATCGGAGCGACGGTGGTGTTCCTGCCGCAGATCTGCCTGTTGTTCTTCCTGATCACACTGCTGGAGGACACCGGCTATCTGGCGCGAGCGGCGTTCGTGATGGACCGGGCGCTGCGACCCTTCGGTTTGCCGGGGCATAGTTTCGTTCCGCTCCTGTCCAGCCATGCCTGCGCGCTCCCTGGGATCATGGCGTGCCGCGCTATTCCCGATCGGCGTCAGAGGCTGACGACCATTCTGGTGGCTCCGTTCATGACGTGTTCGGCGCGTCTGCCGGTGTATGTGCTTCTGACGGGAATTCTCTTCCCGGGTCGGCCCGCGGTGGCGGCACTGGCCTTTGTCGGCTCCTACGCGGCGGGTATCGGCGCTGGGGTGCTGAGTGCCCTGCTTGCCCGGAGGACGATTCTGCGCGGGGACAGTCCGCCGATGGCCCTTGAACTGCCGACCTACAAGAGGCCGAGTCTGACCAACGCCGTAGCGACAACATGGGAACGGGCCGCGATGTTTGTCAAGAAGGCCGGCACGAACATCCTGGCCATCTGCATCGTGCTCTGGTGGTTGGGGGCGTTCCCCAAGGTGGAGACTTCAGCGAGGGCGACTGAGTTGAGGGCGGCGGCGCAATCGGCGGGCAGTGATGCTGAAACGGCCGCGCTCCGAATCGAGGCGGATCGGGCCGAGGCCGGTCACGCGAAAGCGCGGTCGTACATCGGTCGTCTGGGGCATGCCGCGCAACCCCTCTTCGCGCCTCTGGGATTTGATTGGAAGTTGACGGTGGGAGTTCTCACGAGTTTCGCGGCGAGAGAGGTCTTTGTCTCAACCATGGCGGTGGTAACGGCGGGGTCCGAGGATCCCGAGGAAGATGGTGTGCTGGAGGCGATCGCCACCGCCCGGCGTGACGACGGCGGGCCGGTCTTCACGCCCGCGGTGTCGTGGAGTCTGCTCGTCTTCTTCGTGCTGGCGATGCAATGCCTGCCGACGTTGGCCGTGACGGCCAGGGAAGCGGGGCATTGGAAGTGGGCGCTGCTTCAGTTGGGGTGGATGTCGGGGTTGGCGTACGCCGCGGCCTGGGTGGCCGGGCGCGTGATGGGTTGACTCCGCGCTACTCCCGGCCGGCCAGTTCCTTGTACAGCCCTTCGTACTGATCCATGAGCGTCTTCTCGTCGTAGGTGCGAAAAACGAATGGCTTAGTCGCTTCCTTCATGCGTGCGAGGCGAACCGGGTCCTCGATGAGCGCCTTGATCTCGGCGGCGAAGGCATCGGGGGTGCGTTCGACGATGCTGGCGCCGCCGCCATCCTTGAGTTCGCGCCAGATATCGACACCGGTTGTGGTGATGATGGGGGTGCCGCTGGCGAGGGCCTCGGGGAAGACGAAGCCGAAGTTCTCCTGGCTGGTGGGCAGGGCAAAGAGGTCGCACGCCTGGTACAGACTCACCTTCAGCGGCCCGCCGACATGCCCGACGAAGTGGACGTACTCATCGAGTTCGAGTTCGCCCACGAGATTCTGCATGGCGCTGGCGTACTGGGCATCGCCGGTGCCCGCGAGGATGACGTTGCAGTGAACGCCGGACTCGCGCAGTCGGCTGGCGGCCTGGATCAGAACTTCAACGCCTTTCTTGTAGTGAAGGCGCGAGAGAAAGAGGACATTGGGCCGACCGTTGGTGAGGATCGGGAACTTCTCGCGGGCCAGCCCCGGTCCCGGCGGCGATCGAAAAGGATTGAGGTCCAGAAGATTGGCGATCACCACGCCGCGGCCCTTGGGGAACCACCTGCCGGACTGGTCAAGTTCGGCCTGGGCGGTGCAGTGCACCGCGCCGGCGCGCTCCAGGTGCGCCTTGACAAAGACGCAATGAAAGAAGCGTTTCTTCAGGGCCTTCTGCTGCACGGACCAGTCATCGAGCATTCCCCGGAGACTGACGAGGTAGGGTTTGCCGCGCGCGCGGGCCATCCGTCCTAACTGCGCGTTGCTGTAGTTCCACACGCCGTGCACATGAACAATGTGGGCCTGATCGACGCAGGCCGCGGCGATGGCTTTGTGCGAGGCGGCAAAGGGTTGGCTGTTGATTTCCGGCGCTGGCAATACGGTTACGACGGGTTTGGATGTGTCCGCCCCGTCCCATTGAGAGGGAGCATCGCCACGATCGCAGGTCAGGAGGGTGACGTGGTGGCCTCGCGCGGCGAAACCGCTTGTCAGGTCAAGCACCGCCCGTACCGGGCCGCCCTTGGTGAGAGAAAGCGACGGCAGGTAATGAAGGATTCTCATCGGGCGTGGCACCGAGCGTGTCGAAAGGTTAATCCGGTTTTCTCCATACCGATACCGCGCACCGGGTCAGGAGTTCATCCATGGAGTAGTCGGCCAGTTCGCCCGCCTCCCTGAGTTTTTCGGCCTCGGGGCGGAGGTGATCGTCGAGTCTGTACGTCCAGGTTGTGCCGGGCAGCGTCCGGGCGAAGAGATCGTGCCATTCGGCAAGACGCAACTTGTTCAGATAGGCCCCCGTTCGGCAGACGCCGGCGTGCGTCGGGCGGAGGTGCGGCCAGTACGGCAGACCCTTGCGGTCGCCGCTGATGATGCGGGGATCGTGGTTGCCGCTGTCGCTGGTGTACAGGTGCAGATCGGTCAGGATGCTGCCCCCGGGCCGGATGATGCGGGCGCATTCCCGCAGCATGGTGGCGGGGTCGGGGACATGCTCGAAGACGCTGGATGAATAGACGAAGTCAAAGGTGTTGTCGGCGAAGGTCGTCTTGGTCGCGTCCATCCGCGCGACCGCGGGTGTCGGGAGGCGGTCCACGCCCAACTGGCGCTTGTACTCGGTGAAATACTTCCGGTCGATCCCGAGTGCCTTGCGGCCCAGAGTCTTGACCACGCGCCTGGCCCCGTTCTCGCGGAACATGCGCCAGTAGCCGAAGGGGTCAAAGCCAACCGGGAGAACATCAAGGTCGATGGCGGTCACGCGGCAGAGTCTCGCGAAGTACAGATACTGCGAGTACCACTGGCCCGGGCCGATCTCGAGGGCGTGGCACCCGGCGATCGGGCGTCCCATCGCTCCCTCGATCGCTTCCTGATACTCGCGGCACCATCGAAGCGTCGTTTCGATGTCGCTGCTCAGCCGGGCCATCATGACACGCGAGGCGTGCCTCAAGTCGGCCAGTTCGGTCAGCGCGCCGACGCCCCCGCAACTGGACGCGGTGGCGTTGTGACGTGGTGCGGACATGGTGGCGAGTATAGAACGCGGCGAAAGCGATGTTCACCCCCTTTTCGCGGGGTGGTGCCGATCCGGTGTTCATCGCTGCTCGATCAGACATCATCTCCGGGTGGGGCGTCAACCGACGGTCGTCGAACTGATACCGGGCGGTGATGTACCCAATGCTCCTTAGTTGGTGTGAAGGAGCCCGCGGAGAACCGCGATGCCGGCACGGGTCGTTGATCGTGAACCAGCGAGTGTTCCTCATCGGACAAGTCACTGCTTGAGGTCGAATCCAACGAGGGTCTTCTGCCCATTGTCCGCCTCGATCTCCACCCAGAGTTTACTTGATTCCGGCAGCGGGTTTGGAATCTCGGCGTGGGTGTGCCAGTTATCTTTCTCGATCTCGGCCTTGGCCTTGAGCGAGCCTTTGGCGTCCTGCGTGCCGATCCAGAAACGGACGGCGGCTACTTTCACGGTGCCGCCGGTGACCCACACATCGATCGGGGCATCACCTCCGGCCTTGATGCCGCCATCGCGCGAAGCTTTGACCAGGAATCCGTCCGCCGACAGCTCGCCGAGTTGGGTGGTCGGGCCGTGGTCGTGGTCATCTCCGTGGTCGTGCCCGTGGCCGTCTTTGTGGTCGTGGGCGTTGGATTTCGCGGAGCCGCCCGCCCCGGCTACGGGCTGGGCGGGTTCGGTCTTTTTATCGCAGCCGCCAATGAGCAGGGCGACGGCGGCCACGGTCACGACGGACAACAGAGCGAAGACACGAATATTCTGTATCATGGATACTCCCTTATGAAAGACTGGTGGACTCGGACTTCCTGCTAAAACGTGTGAAACGCCGGGCCAGAACGCCTGGCCGGTCTGTGGAAGGAAACCTCACTCGAAACGCCAGCGCGTAGCCGGCGGGAATGACAAAGAGGTTCAAGAACGTCGACGAGATGAGGCCTCCCAGCACGACAATCGCAAGCGGTGCCAGCAGTTCGCTGCCGGGCTTGCCCTTGGCGAGAGCGAGCGGCACAAGCCCGAGCATGGCCGTCAGCGCCGTCATGAGGATTGGCACCAGCCGTTCCATCGACCCCCGGATGATCGAGTCCTCGATGGTCCTGCCCTCGCACTTCTGGAGGTAGTCGTAGTGGTTGACCAGCAGGATGCCGTTACGCACGGCGATGCCGAAGAGCGTGACGAATCCCACCATGCTGGCGATCGAGATCACCGGCGCGATGTAGCGTTCGGACGAGAGTCCGATCAGCGCCGCCGTGTTGCGCAGCGGCGAAGGGGTATCGGTCAGGTACATGGCCGCGATGCCGCCGATCAGCGCCAGCGGCAGGTTGAGCATGACGAGCAGCGCAACCCTGCCTTTGCCTGTGGAGAGTTGCAGCAGCAGGAACATCAAGACCGCCACGCACGCACCCATGATGTAGATGGTTCTGCTTGCCGATTGCTGGGCCTCGAACTGCCCGCCGTAGTGGATCGTGTACCCGGCCTGTTGCACGACGGGGTCCACTGTGCTCCGCACCGCGGCGACCAGCTGCCCGAGGTTATACCCGTCGGCGACGTTGGTCGAGATGACAGCCTTGCGCTGCGCGTTCTCGCGCGTGATGAGGTTGCTGGTTCTCTCCGGGCCGATATCGGCGACATCGCGCAGCCGCACCCGTGCGCCGCCAGCGCCGCGGAGTTGGAGGTCCATGATCTGGTCGAGACGCTCACGCTCGCTCTCGGCGAGGCGCACCACCATCTCGTAGCGGCGCACGCCCTGGTTGATCTCGGCGACGCGTTCGCCGTACAGGGCCTGCTGGACCTGCTCCGCCGCGGACGCGGGCGAAAGCCCCGCCGCCGCGAGGTCCTGCGCCCGGTAGCGGATGGGCAGCGAGGTGATCATGACTTCGCGGTTGGCGGCGACATCGCGCGTGCCGGGGATGGTTTTCAGTTCCGCTTCGATCCGCTTGGCGAGCGAGCGCAATATGTCGAGATCGTCCCCATACACGTTGAGTGCAATCGCCGCGGGCGTGCCGGAAAGTACATGGCTCAGGCGGTGTTCGATCGGCTGACCCACCATCGTCGTGATGCCCGGGATGTTGGCGATGATGCGGTCGATCTGCGCCCGCACCGCGTCCTGGCTCGCGCCGGCCTTGATCGTCACCTCGATCTCGGAGTTGCTCACCGGCTCGGCGTGCTCGTCTCGCTCGGCTCGGCCGGTGCGCCGCGTGACGCTCGACACGCCCTCGATGCCGGCGAGTTGCTTCTCCACGCCCACCGCCAATCGGTTGCTCTCCCGGAGCGACGTGCCCGGCGGGGCGAAGAGGAAGACGGTGAATGTACCCTCCTTGAACCCTGGGAGGAACGAGGTGCCGAACGTGGACATGAGCAGAAGCGAGGCCACGGTCAGCGCACTCGCGCCGCCAAGCACCAGCCCGCGGTTGCGGACACCGGCGCGGAGCAACGGCTCGTAGACGGCTTTGAGCGTGCGGACCAGCCATCCGTCGTGTTCGCTCCGATCCCCGCCGGCCTCCGCGAACCTCGTTTTCATCCCGAACGACCCGCCGAACAGGATTTTGCACATCGCGGGCGTGACCGTCAGCGCCACGATGAGCGATGCCATGATCGAGAGGATGTACGCGATTCCAAGCGGCTGGAAGAACCGACCTTCAAGACCCTGCAGGAACAGGAGAGGGACGAACACCATGCAGATGATGACGGTCGCGAACACGACCGAAGAGCGGATCTCGTTGCTCGCGGAGTAGATGATGTCGACAAAGCCCTTGCGGTCCCGCTCGGGCAGCCCGGCGTTTTCTCTGAGTCGCCGCAGCACGTTCTCAACGTCGATGATGGCATCATCCACCAGTTCGCCGATGGCCACCGCCAGACCGCCCAGCGTCATGACGTTGATCGACAGCCCCCAGGCCCACAGGAGCAGGACCGCGACCGCGAGCGAGAGAGGCAACGCCGTGAGCGTGATGATCGTCGCCCTCGCGTTCATCAGGAACAGAATCAGAATCACGGCCACGATGACGGTCGCTTCCAGCAGGACTTTGACGACGTTGTTGATGCTCAGGTCGATAAACCGCGCCGCCCGGAAAGGGTCGCGGTTCAGCACCAGCCCAGCGGGCATGGCCTTCTCCGTCTGATCGAGCACCGCGTCGATCTGCCGGGTCAGGTTGAGCGTGTTGGTCCCGGGTGATTTCTGAACGCTGACGACAACACCCGGGAGACCCCGATCGGCGGCGGTGCCGCGTTTGGGCGCGGGGCCGAGTTGCACATCGGCGACCTCTCCGATCGTGACCGCCGCGCCGTTGTGGTGCTTGACGAGCACCTGCCCGATGCTGTCGGTGCCTGTCACGCGGGCGATCTGGCGGATAGGAAGTTCCTGGTTCTCCCAGTCGGGGACATACCCCGCACTGGCCGTCGAGTGCGCGTTCCTGGCAGCATCAACCACATCGCCGATCGTCAGCCCGTACAACGCCAACTCATCCTGCTTCACATTGATCTGGTACTGCGGCAACTCGCCCCCGATGGCGACCACCTGGGCCACACCCGGCACCGCGAGTATCTTGTTCCGAAGTTCAAACTCCGCGAACGAACGCATCTCCAACGGGCTGACCGTGCCGTCGGGCGAGGACAACGCCAGGAGCATGATCTCGCCGGTGATGCTCGTCACGGGTGTGATCTCGGCGTGCGCGTTGGGAGGCAGCGCCTCACGCACGGCGGACAATCTCTCCGAGACCAACTGCCGCGCGCGGTAGATATCGGTGCCCCAGTCGAACTCGACCCACACGATCGACAGACTGGTGGCCGAGGCGCTGCGCACCCGGCGGGTCCCGGGCAGTCCGTTCACGGAGGTTTCGATGGGGAACGTGACATTCAGTTCCACTTCATCCGCCGCCAGCCCGCCCGCCTCGGTCATGATGACAACCGTGGGGGCGTTGAGCTCGGGGAAGACATCAACGGGCATGTCCCTGATCTTCAGCCCCGCGAAGAGGAGCAGCAACCCCGCCGCGACAAGCACGAGCGAGGAGTTCCTGAGCGAGAAGGCGATGAGTCGTGCGAGCATTTACTTGTCTTCCCCTTCGTGGAACGTGCCGTCGGGGTGGAAGTGCCCGCCCTTGGGCGCCGAGCCGCTGGTGGCGAGCATCAACTGGTAGTTGCCACCCAGCACGATCTCGTCACCTTCCTTGACACCGCTCTTGATCACGATCCATCGCCCGTCGGACAGACCGATGTCCGCCTCCAGCCGGATCGCCTTGTCGGGGTTCGCAGGGTCACGCCGGAAGACGATGGGCGACACTCCGTCGCGCACGACCGCCGACAACGGGACGGCGAGTTCTTCACCGCCGCCGTCGAGTGTTACTTCCAGATGAGCGGAGACACCGCTCCTTGCCCACGCGGACAGTGCATCGGGCACCACCACGAGGTCCACGGTTCGTTCGTCCGCATCCGCCCGGAGGCCGATCTGCAGCACACCGTTCATGGTGTCCTGCAGCGGCAGACTCCCGCCCTGCGGCGGTGAAATTCTTGCCGCGAGCCCGTCTTTCAGCCGGCCGAGGTCGGATTGCAGCCCCTTGGCCCTGAATCTGATCTGGTCGGGTTGAACAAGAGTCATGATGTGCCCGTTCTCTTCGGCCAACCCGCCCGGCGTGATGCCGATGGTCTCGATGACGCCGGGAGCGACCGCGCACACCGTGAATCCGTCGCCCGCATCCCGGCCTTCGTGATGGTCGCCGCAGTGGCCGCCTCTCACGAGCATGTCGTGCCTCGACGTGAGCGATCTCAGTTCCGCTTCGGCCTGCTTCTGCTGGGCGTGAAGTTCCGCGTCCTTCTCCATGACGTCGGCGAGTTCGGCCTGCGTGGCGTTGAGCGCAGCGCGTGCCTCGGTGAACTGCGAGGCGCTCCCGCCACCGGCCGTCCGCAGTTCTTCGAGTTGCTTCAGCCGGTCCTGCCAGAGGGTGACCTTTTCCTCCAGGCTGTGCTCGTGGCGGCGATGGGCTTCGCGGAGCGGTCCCATCGAGTCGACTCGCGCCTGCATCGCCGCGATCTGCTCGTGCAACTGACGCCACGCGGCGGAGTCAACGCTGTAGAGGGGGGTGCCCGGTTCCACCTTCTGATACTGGCTGACAAGGAGTTCAACCCGACCGGCCATCGGTGTGCGGTACTCGCGTCGGGCCGTAGGGAGGAGTTCGAACCGGCCCGGCACACGCAATGTTCGCGTGACGTTCCGAGTCTCGACCCGCGCGAACGTGATGCCGAGGTTCTGCCGGACGGACGCGGGGATATCAACCCGGTTGGACGGTGAGGAGGAGCCGGACCCGGAGCCGTGGTCTTGCTCGCCCCCGGCGGGCTGCTGTTCAGCCCTGCGGTCGCACCCCGAGCAGAGTGTCGCGGTGGCGAATGTCGATGCGAGCAGGATGAGTGTGTGAAAGAAGTTCATGGGACTATCGGTGGGGTGATCGGTGGCTGTGCCGCGCGTTCTCATGGAGTTTCACGGAGGGGTGATGGTGGGGGAGCGATCGGTCCAGAACCCGGCGGGTGTGCGGCGGGAGAGGGTGGAGGCGCGGGACCGACGACTTCGACAAGATCAATCCCGGTCAACGCTTCGTGACGGGCCGCCTCGATCAGCCCGATCTTGGCATCCTGCTGACGTTTGAGACTCTCCAGGAGCACGAGCGCGTTGACTTCTCCGAGTCTGGCGACCTGCCTCGCATCGCTGTACTGCGCATCGACCAGCGGCACGATCTCTGACTCGAGCGCGTGGCGGTGCTTGATCGCCGCGGCGAGCCGGACTTCCGCCGCCCGCAGCGCCGTCATCGTCTGCTCCAGAGTTGCCTCTGCGTCGGCGCGAGCGACCTCTCGCCGCGCCAGAGCCTCTGCGATTCCACGCCGGTTCGCGTTCAGGATCGGGATCGGCAAGGACAGCCCCAGCAGCAACTGATCCTGACCATCTTCACGCCCGTACCCCGGCCCGATGTGCAGGTCCGGGTACTGCTTGCGAACCTCCAGTTCGAGGGCTTTTTCAGATGCTTCATACTCGGCCGCGGCGACCAGGACAGCGGGGCTGCGGCGCTCGATCTCCGTGGGGTCCATGCGCGGAATCGCGTCGGTTCGTCCCGGCCCGATGCCGTTTGTATGAAACCGCAAGGGGGCATCGGGCGACATCCCCATGAGATGGCGGAGAACGAGGTCCGCCTCGTTCAGCCGCGACTCCAGCACGGCGAGTTCAAGCGACTTGGTTGCTTTCTCGATGCGGAAAAGCCTGGCCTCCGTACGTGCCAGTTCTCCCGCCTGCTCCATCTTGTCAACAAGAACAAGGATCTGGTCCACCCGATCCAGAAAATCGCGCATCGCCGCGAGTTGCGCTTCCAGCGCCGACCACTCGCTCCACGCCCGGCGGATCGACATCCGCACCGACCACTCGCGCTGCGCGACCCTCGCGAGTTCGGCCGCGTGCTCGAACCCGGCCCGCTGTTTCTCGATCTCCAGGCGTCCCGAGATCGGGATGGTCAGGCCGATGCTGGAGAAGACTTTCCATTGGTATGGTGTGCTCTCGATGATGCGCGCCAGCTCGACACCGATGGTCGGGTCTTCCCACAACCCTGAGTTATCCGCCGTGGCCTTCGTGACACCCGCCCGCAGACGTGCAAGCCGAAGATCGGCGTTGAAGACCAGCGCCACCACTTCCGCTTCAGCGCACGTGATGCCGTCGGTCGGGTTGTACGGCGACCCATCGCCGTGGCTGCATGTCGATCGAACCGCGAGGTCATCGGCAAAGGTCCTAACCGCGGTGCTGTGGGGTGTTCGTTCAAGGAATGCGGCGTAATGACCTGCCAAGTTCAACGGGCGACGCTCGAAGGACTGGCAGCCTCCGGTCACGACGATGCCGAGCGAGGCCCATGCAAGGCCCCCGTGCCGTGGTTTTCCTTTGCAGATGGTGTAGGAATTGGACAATGACTGCCTCCAAACCGTCGAACGATCGGTCGCTCCGCCGCTGTGATGTACCCGTTTCGCCTCAGGCAACCGGAACAGCGATCTGATCCTTGTAAACGTTGTTCGGGAACCGCCGAGCACCGCGAGAATCGCAGGCCGCGAAGGGGTTGAGAACGTCCCTTCCCGTCGGACAAGCGTCCATCGGGTCAAGGTGATGTACCCGTGCTAGATGAGAAGGCGGGTCGTCTTCAGCGAGCGTACCTGGTCCGAAATGCTGAAGTCCGACTGATGGAGTTGATGGGTGTCCGCCCGCGGAGGTTGGCTCTCCCACCTCATGACGAGTTCGACCACCTGCGCAACGGTCAACGCCTTGAGCTCAGGAGCGCCGTTCCGCGGGGCGGAAGGGGCCTTCTCGTTGCTCGGAACCGGAAGGTGTACATGACACCCGCACTGGTTCATAAGGTGCGAATCCAGACCGCATGAACCATGAATGAGGGGTGGCCCGGTCCAACTTTCAGCATATTCAGAGTCACACTCAGATTCGCAATGGTCGCAAGTCGCGGGTGCCGCTTGGACATGAGTCCCGCACCTCTGAACAGGAATGCAAATCGTGCGCCCTGGAATGAGAGCCACTCCCCCCTGCACGATGAGCAGAAGTAGAGCGACAATCTTGACAACGGCGGAGTGCATGTGAATCAGAAGATCGGCTGAAGGGGAGTATACCACCAGCGGCAGGAGCATGCGTAACTGCGGGGGAACAAGATCCTGATAGGTCCGCACCATGTTCCGGGTGGCTACGATTCTGCTCGCGGAGGCGAACCGACAAGACGGAAAGGCAGTTTCGTCATGTTTCAATGTCGGATCTATGCGTGTGTTCTCGCCTTGGCGGGGACGGCTGGGCTGGCTCAGGCCGCGAACACCACAAACATACTCATCACGGGGTATTGGCCTCCGACCAATGAGATGTTGCGTCCGTGGAGCACGAACCCCGCACAGAATCCCGGCGGCTGGCAGGGCGGCAACTGGGAAGGACGCGGGTACGACATTTTTTCATATTTCCCGGAGTTCCCCGGAGGCACGGGGACGAACCCGCGCGGGACGGGTGATTTTCAGGTGGATTACCAGGCGGCGAGCGCGGACTTCTGGCGGGTGGTGGGTGAGTTGAGGCCGGTGGCGATCATCACATTCAGCCGGGGCAGCCCGGGGGCCAACTGGGAACTGGAATCCCGCCATCGGAAACTGCCGCTGGGCTCGTGGACGCCCGACTACCTCGCGCCGACACGACCGACGGCCGACCTGCCGATCGCGGCGGAGCCGGATTTCACGATTCGGACTTCATCACTCCCGATGACGCGGATCCGAGACGCGGTGAACGCGGCGGGGGTCGGTTTTTCATCGTTCATCGACACATCGGACAGTTTCGGCGGCACCTTTGTGAGCGAGTTCACAGGGTATCACAGCGCGTGGTACGCGCAGTTGCACGCCTCGCCGGACGATCCGTTCCGCGCCGTGGCGGGGGGGCACATCCACGTCGGGATCGACACTCCCCTCGCGGGAGCGATGGAGGCAACACGCATCACGCTACGAGAACTCACCGCGTACGTGGACACGGTGATCCCATCGCCGTGGACGGGCGCTGTGTTGCTCGGACTCATGACGCAAGGCCGCCGGAGGCGCTCGGTAGGATTCTGAGTACCGACCGCAGCGGCACGCATGCGGTGCAAGCCTGCCCAACCGAAGCGGACAATGCCGCGTAGCGGTCGTACTCTGACATCATGCCACCGATCCGACGCGCGCTACTCTCCGTGACCGACAAAGCCGGCCTCGCCGAGTTTGCTCAAGGCCTCTGTTCCCACGGGGTTGAGATCATTTCCACGGGGGGCACGGCGGCGCTGCTGCGTTCGGCGGGTGTGCCGGTCATACCGATCGAGCAAGTGACGAACTTCCCGGAGATCATGCACGGGAGGGTCAAGACACTCCACCCCAAGGTCCACGGAGGGCTTCTGGCGCTGCGTGACCATCCCGAGCATATCGAAGCGATGAAACGGCACGAGATCGCCCCGATCGACCTGGTGTGTGTCAATCTTTACGCCTTCGAGGCGACATGCTCGAAATCAGGATGCACGCGAGAGGAGGCTATCGAGCACATCGACATCGGAGGGCCGTCCATGATCCGGTCCGCCGCGAAGAACCACGCCTTTGTGACCGTGGTGACCCGCCCGGCGGACTACGGACGAGTCTTGGCCGACATGGCTTCCAACGGGGGAGACACCACACCGTCGCTGCGGGCCGAACTCGCCGCGGAGGCGTTCGCCACCACCGCTCGGTACGATGCCGCCATCGCCGCGTTTCTGGCCGCGAAGCCCGCGGGTCGGTGCCCGCCGCTTCTGTCCATGCACTTCGTCCGCGTGGATGAACTCCGATATGGTGAGAACCCCCATCAGTCCGCGGCGGTCTACCGCGATCCGGGCTATCAGGGTCCCGGGATCGCCCGGGCCGAGCAGCTGCACGGCAAGGAACTCAGTTACAACAACATCAACGACGGCGCGGCGGCCCTTTCGTTGGTCGGGGCGTTGCGGGCCGTCTTCCCGAACGAGCACGCCGCGTGCGTTGTCAAACACACCAACCCCTGCGGCGCGGCGATCGCTCCGAGCCTGCGCGATGCGATCGATGAGGCCATCGCGGGCGATCCGGTCGCGGCCTTCGGGGGGATCGTGGCCTGCGGCTCGGTCGTGGACGAAGAAGCGGCTGCGCGATTGTGCGCCAAGGACGCCTTCTTCGAGGTCGTCATCGCGCCGGGGTATACACCCGGAGCGCTCTCGGCCCTGCGCGGACGCTGGACCAATCTCCGCATCCTGGCGGTGGGGGAGTTGACCGGGGCTCCGCCGCACGAGCAGGAATGGCGTTCGATCCCCGGCGGGGCGCTCGTGCAGGAGCGTGATGCAAAGTACGGTGGTGAGCGTGTTCACGCCGCCGGGCCGGCCCCCGGCAAAGAGCAGGAACGCGCCGCGGCGTTTCTGGAGGTGGTGGGGCGTTCACTCTTCAGCAACGCGGTGGTGCTGGGCGGACCTTCCCCCTCGCGTGCCGGGGCGGTACGGATGTTCGGCGCGGGCGCGGGGCAGATGGACCGCGTGACCAGCTGCAGGCTGGCCGTGGAAAAGGCAGGCCCACTGGCCAGGGGAGCGGTGGCCTATTCCGATGCCTTCTTTCCCTTCGCCGACGGGCCGACGATCTTGGCCGATGCGGGCGTGTCGGTCATCGTGCATCCGGGCGGGAGCAAACGTGATCAGGACACCTTCGAACTTTGCAAAGCCAGGGGCGTCTGCTGCCTGACCACGGGCGTGCGCCATTTCAGGCATTGACGCCCCAGCGCCAATCGCCTCCGCGGCGGTTCGGGTACCCTCATCCAGCATGTCACCGCTGATGTTGTCCGTGTCGGGTTGTCGGGGTGTGGTGGGAGAGAGCCTCACGCCGGAGGTCGTTTCGCGGTTTGCCGCGGCGTACGGGTCATGGCTGCGCGATCGGGCGGGCACGAAACGCGTGCGCGTGGTGCTGGGTCGGGACGGCCGCGCGGGGTGCGGCATGGTTCACGCCGCGGCGACCGCGGGGCTGCTGGGATCCGGCTGCGAGATCACGGACCTTGGCGTCGCGATGACGCCGACGACGGCGGTGATGACGGACTTTTACTCGGCGGAGGGGGGGAACTCCACTTCGGAGTATGTCGCCGGCATGGTCCTGACCGCGAGTCACAACCCGCAGCAGTGGAACGGGCTGAAGTGCCTCCTGGCGGAGGGTGGCGAGTTCGGCTCCGCCGCCTGCGCCCCGCCCGCGGCGAGCGCCGAAGAGATCATCGCCCGGTTCCGTGCCGCGGCGGGAGGAAACGCCGGCTTGTACACGGGTTGGTCCGAGGTGGGTGAGCGGATCGAAGACCATTCGGGCACCGAAGCCCACGTTGATCGCCTGATGCGTGCGCTGGAGGAATCGGGTCTGACGGACATGGCCTCTCACCTCGGGCACGGCGTACGCGTCGCGGTGGATTCGGTGAACGGATCGGGCAGCGGGGGCGCGAGGCTCCTGCTCGAGAGCCTCGGGTGCGACGAGATCCTCCACCTCCACGCCGATGACACCGGCCGCTTCCCTCACCCGCCGGAACCGACGAAAGACAACTTGTCGCAGCCCGGGGGATTGCGCGACGCGGTGGTGAACGCCTGGTGTGATGTCGGGTTCGCGCAGGACCCCGATGCTGACCGCCTGGCGATCGTCGACGAGCTGGGTGGGTATATCGGAGAGGAATACACGCTCGCGCTGGGGGCGATGGCGTTGCTGTCATCGTCGCGCGAGGATGATCGGTCGCCGGTCCTGGTCACGAATCTCTCCACCTCGCGGATGCTCGATGATGTGGCGGCCGCGTTCGGCGGCAAGGTGCTGCGAACGCCGGTGGGCGAGGCGAACGTGGTCGAGGTGATGAAACGAGAAAAGGCGCTGGCGGGGGGCGAGGGGAACGGGGGAGTCATCTGGCCGCGGGTCGCGTACGTGCGAGATTCACTCACCGCGATGGCCCTCACCATCTACCTGCTCTCTCCGCATGGTGCGGGCAAGGGCGCGAAACGGGCGTTGAGCCGGCTGGTCGCCTCGTGCCCGGCGTACGCGATCCACAAGCGAAAGGTCGATCTGGCTCGGCGCGACGATGCCTCGCCCGCCGTGGCGGCGATCGCCGCGGCGTACAAGGACCATCGCGTGGACCTGCAGGACGGGGTTCGGGTGGACTTCCGCGACAAGGCGGCGTGGTTGCACGTGCGGGCGAGCAACACCGAGCCGATCATGCGCCTCATCGCCGAGGCCCCGACCGACGATGCCGCCGCGATGATCCTCGATGAAGCCGCGCGCGTCATCGCGGGGTAGGCCTGCCGCTACAGTGCGCGCGTGAAGAAGATCACCACCGCCGCCGCTCGTCGCAAACTCCTCGCCCGCGTGGAACTGCTCGTCTTTGATTTCGACGGGGTGATGACGGACAACAGCGTGATCGTGCTGGAAGACGGTCGCGAGGCCGCGGTGTGCAACCGCTCCGACGGGTTGGGCATCGGCATGCTCCGATCGGCGGGTCTTCCCATGCTGGTGCTGAGTAAAGAGCGCAACCCGGTAGTCTCCGCCCGGTGCAAGAAGCTCGGGCTGGAGTGCCGCCAGGGGATCGACGACAAGGCGGCGGTGCTCTCGGCCATCCTCGATGAGCGTGGTATTACGCCGGCGCGAGCGGCGTACGTGGGGAACGATGTGAACGATCTTGCGTGCCTGGCGTTGGTGGGTGCTCCGATCGCCGTGGCCGATGCCTACCCGCCGGTGCTGCGGGCCGCGAGGCTGGTAACGAATCGTGAAGGCGGGCGCGGGGCTGTGCGCGAAGTCTGCGATTGGTTTCTCGACGCCAGATCCGTCAAGTTGCAGTAAAAACCCCCGGGCCTGCGCCCGGGGGTTGAACAGTTCGCTGGGATCACGACTCGGTCAGATCAGCAGCCGCCCGCTTCCCATTGACCGAAGAATGCTTCAACATCACCACCGTCGACGCCGCCGTCCTGGTTGACGTCGCCGCAGCCGGCGCCGGTCTCCCAGATCGTGTAGAAGGCTTCAACGTCGGCGCCATCGACGCCGCCGTCCTGATTGAAGTCCGCCGCGCAGGGCGGGCAGCAGGTCTCGGCGAGTCCGGACTGGTACACGTCAAAGTTGGCGGGCAGGCCCGAGCCGGATGTGCTGTACGCGGCCCAGCGTCCGTCGAAGCCTTGCACATCGAACAAACCGACGCCAAGCCAGTAAACACCGGCCTCGAGCGAGCCGTTCTGACCCTCGAAGGGCAGGCCGTCGCCGAAGGGTGGGCGCGCGGGAGAGACATCGCCGAACGAGAGTTGCGAGAAGGCGCCGGGGCCGCTGTCATTATCCTCGGCGATGATGTCGCCCGCATCGTTGAAGAGGATGCAGTCGGTATCGCTTCCGGGGAAGGAGCGGTTGAAGGCGAAGTCAACATAGGGGCCGCTGGCGTTGTTGTCACCGTCATCGGCCACGCCGGGGCAGACCTCGAAGCGGTACCAGACGACGTTGCCGTTCTCCATGTTCGCCGCCGGCGGGACCGAGGTCATCGCCGCGAGGTTGCCAAGGTCGAACGATGCATCGACGAGACACGGACGCACGGAATCCCCCAGCGGAGAACCGTTGGTATTGCTGCAGATATTGAGGCTGACATCGCCGCCAGTGCCGGCGCCGGAGACAAAGAAACCAGAACCGAAGGTGGCATCGCCGGTAGTGATGCCCACGATGTACGAACCCGCGAGCATGGTGTTGCCGTCGCGACCGTCGTAGCAGCGTCCATCGCCCACGGGAGCGCGGTTACCCAGGCCGAAGGTCAGCTGGGCGTTATCGCCGCTTCCGTCGGCGGCGTCGCTGCGGATGATGTTGCCCGTGCCGTTGGCTTGCCAGATCGCCATGCTGGCGTTGACCGTCGAGCCTTCGGTGTCGAGATCGAGGAACTTGCCCAGGGCGCGGGTGGCATCGTCGAGCGTCGTGAACTTGTAGAACTTCGTCTCGCCGGGTGCGAGGGTCACGGTGATGTTCTCGCAATCCTGATCGAGGTTGCCGAGGTCGATCGTTCCTGCGGGGTCGGGGATCACCACTTCGCCCGAAAGGATCATCCAGATGCCCTTGCCGTTGGCCGCGGCCGGGGGTGTACCGGTGCTGGGCGGAAAAGCCAGGTTGCGGTGCTCGGGGGTCGTTCCCGGGGCGGCCGCCACGCCAAACCCGCGTCCGGGGTTCGGGTTGCCGGTGAAGTGCGGGGGTGTATTCACGTTGAAGGTATTGAGGGCGATATTCGTCGTGCCGCTCCCGACAGTCAGGTCATTGGCCAGACGCCAGCGGAAGGCCTCCGCCGCGCCCGTCCAGACCGTGCTGGTGTCGTTCTGATTGTGAATGGTGGCACGAACGTAGACTCGGTCGATCCCATCGGGGATAGCGACATTCGCCCCGGCGGTGTACCACGTAAAGATCGCCGAGCCGCTGTAGGTCGACGCCACGTTGAACAACTGCGTCGCGAAGGGGGCGACGCCAGCTGTCATGTCGGTTTCGTTCTCGAACCCGCCGCCCGCCGCTTCGACCGCGGTCGCGTCGTAAAAGCGGAAGGCGATGGTCGCGCCGGGGGTTCCTACGGCCGCCTGGCCAAGGCCCCAGTTCATCTGGGTGATGACGCGGCCGGTAGCGCCTTGCCACGGGCCGCCTGTAAAATCGATATCGTCGAAGATATCCCAAAGCGACGCGTACGTCGTCGCGTTGACCGGGCCGGGAAAGCGCGCATTCGACCAGACCGGTGAAAGACGGGCTCCGTACCCGGGATTGCCGATCACGACGGAGGTGGCGGTTTCGGTCGCGGGATCAACCGCTACCTGACCCATGGACGAGGCGGCAGCCCCGGCGAGCAGAGCGAACACGAGAGGACTCTTCATCGCGATACTCCTTCAACAAAATTGGGACACGCTTCGGCGATCCCTGACTGCGAAACACACACGCACACGATTGCCGGTTTGGGTTCGCAGCTCCACGGGGGATTGACCGTGTCGAAGGTTTGTCGAGTCTGCGCGACAGTGCCAGAACGGCCGAGCCTCAGACTCAACTACGTGATCTTACACAGCAGCCCACGCGGGGTTACGACATGCCCCGGCTTGTACAAACCAGCACAGGAGGCGGATGGAACTCACTGCGACGGTCCGTGGAGTTCAGCATATCCAATACCAGCTTGCGCTGCAAGACAATTTCGCACCAACATGGAAGGATTTTGTTTGCCGGAATGGGGTTTATTCAACGAATTCGCGCCATGACCCAAGCTCTGGTGCGATCATTGCATTCAAGAACCTGTTCCAAGTTGTCCTGCGGCCCTTCAGGGATGCACTCCAGCGCCTCCGTCACCAAACTTTGAGCCATGCCGAATGAAATCCTATTTTGCAGGTACGCCTGCACCAATGCTTCATTAGCCGCATTCAGAACCGTCCCGCCGCGGCCGCTCCGCCGGATGATCTCAAGCGCACATCCAATAGCGGGGAAACGCCGGGTATCGATCTCTTCGAACTCAAGTCGGCTGAGCTGATTGATGGTGAGCCGGGCCGCGCACGATGGAGCATGATGAGGCCAGGCGAGCGCGGCGTGGATCGGCGAACGCATGTCCGGCGCGGCCAGATGAGCGATGACCGACCCGTCCGCCTGCTCTACCAGGGCATGAACGATCGATTGCGGGTGAATCACGGCGTTCAGGCGATCCGCTCCGATCCCGAAGAGCCAATGAGCCTCGATCAACTCCAGCGCCTTGTTCATCAACGATGCCGAGTCAACCGTGACTTTCGGCCCCATGACCCACGTCGGGTGCCGGAGGGTCTGGGCGGGTGTCGCGGACTGGATCGCCTCTCTGGTCCACGTACGGAATGGGCCGCCGCTGGCCGTGAGTGTGATCCTCGCTACTTCCGGGCCGCAGCGCAGTGGCGGTGAAAAACTCGTGGTTCGATCCATCGCGCCAAGGAGGCACCGCCACACGCCCGCGTGCTCACTGTCAACAGGGAGCAGTTTCGACCCGGACTTCATCGCGGTCGGGATGATCAGCCCGCCCGCCGCCACCAGCGTCTCCTTGTTCGCCAGCGCTACATCACGTCCCAGTTCCACCGCTGCCAGGGTCGCCGGCAGCCCCGCAACACCCACGATCGCGGCGAGCACCAGGTCACACTCCACCTCGCGGACCAACGTCTCCGCCGCGTTGCTTCCGGAAAAAATCACGGTGTCTTCGGGTGCCGATACGCCCGCGCCGCCGCGGTCTGCCAGCGCGATGTGCCGCACGCCGAGCGATGTCGCCTGCTCGAACGCGAGGGCTGCGTTCCGCCCAGCGGCCAGCCCGACGACGCGATACTCGAAGGGGAACTCGCCCCGGCGGTGCAGAACGTTGAGGTGGTTGACCACTTCGACGGCCTGCGTGCCGATCGATCCGGTGGATCCGAGTATGATGAGACGTCGCGGCAAGCGGCGGGTACAAAAAAATGATCAGATCATGCCCAGGTCACGCGCTTTCTTCATCGTCGCGGCGTCGTCGCTGCGGATCAGCACCAGATTGAACTCGTGAAGCCCGACAAAGGTGTACCCCTGCCGGGTGACGAGGTCCAGGAGTTTTCGGTTGCGTCCGAAGGTGTTGTCCTCGATCATCAGGATGCGGGGCCGCCATCGCCGAAGGTCAAAGCCGTCGAGGAGGGCCTCTTCGTGCCCCTCCACGTCGATCACGGCGAAGTCGATGGGGCCTGAGTGGTCTTTCAGCACGTCGTCCATCGTTGTCAGAGGCACCTCCACCGTCACTTCCTCGCAACGCTGGGACTTCACCAGCGCCGCGTGGTCGGCCGTGGCCGTGCCGGCGATGTACGACAGCATGCCCCCCCATTTATCCTTGGTATAGGTAAACTTCGTGGTCCCCAAGGACCCCTTGCGGGAAAGGGCCGCGTTGACGCACCGCGCGGCCGGGCGACGCGTGCGGCATATCTCGAATCGCTCCGGGATCGGCTCGATCAACAGTCCGTTCCACCCGATCGCGTCGAACGCGTAACTCACCGAAAAGTCGTACCCGTCGAACGCGCCGACCTCGATGTAATAACCGTCGAGCGACGAGTCCAGCAAATCCCAGAGGAGCATGTCCTCACCGACTTGTGAACGGAACTCGATGGGGGAACGCGGTGTGCGGTCCGCCGCGGCGAGCCTGGACGCCGCATCGAGCGAGAAGATCCGCCGGCGTGTCGAGAGCAGCGTGAACGCCATGGTGCGGACGGCGCCTCTGGCGGATGCCATGTCGGCTTCGAGTTGAGCCAGCCGTTGCTGGGGTGTCGCGAGCGATGGAGGGGGCGGCATAGACGTCAACGGTAGCCGGATGGGATCGCGGCACGTGGGCTAATCCTGCACCAGCCGCATCGCCATCAAGTCCTGCACATCGAGGATGCCGACAGGCCGCCCCGACTCATCGACGACGGGAATTTCGTCCTGTCGGTGCTCGCGGAACATTTTCACGGCATCGCGCACCTTGTCCGCATCGGTCAGGGTGCGGGGTGAACGAGTCATGATCTCTCGGACCGGTCGTCGCAGTTCGCCCGGATCGCGAAGGATCAGGCGGCGAAGGTCCCCGTCCGTGAAGATCCCGGACAGCCGCCCCGATTGACGGTCGATGAGAGTCAAGGCGCCGGGACGGCGACCGGCGGCGGCGGCCATCCGCAGGGCCTCTTCCGTGGTGCAATCGTCGTGCACGAGCGGCAGGTTCTTCCCCACTCTCCATCGGAGCACCTCGGTGATGGGGCGGAGCAACTCCCCCAGCGAGCCGCCGGGGTGGCGGCGTTGGAAGTCCTCGTGGGTGAAGTTGCGTCTGCGTGCGGCCGCGAGGGCCAGGGCATCTCCCAGGGCCAGCGTCGCGGTGGTGGAACAGGTCGGGGCCAGATAGCCGTGTCCTCCATCGTCTGATACACCAAGAGTCAAGGAGACACTCGCCAGCCGCTCCAGACTCGAAGGCCCCTCGATCCCGATCCGGCCACCCGTGATGGAGATGATGCTGATTCCATCCTGACGCAGGACCGAGGCCAGGTTCACAACCTCGTCAGTTTCGCCGGAAAAGGAGATGCAGATCACGGTATCCGAGGGTCGGAAGCGGCCCAGATCCCCGTGGAAGGCCTCGGAAGGGTGGACGTTGTGAGAGGGAATCCCCAGCGACGCGAGCGTGGCCGAGATCTTGGCCCCGATCAGGCCGGACTTTCCAAGCCCCGAGACAAGCACGTTCCCGCCCGAATCGGCGCAGGCCACCAGCAGCGCAACCGCACGCGAGAACGAGTCCCCCAGCCGTCCGGCCAGCGTCTCCAGCGCCCCCGACTCGGCTCGGATCACGGCTTGAGCGAATGCGAGTTCGTCCGCGTCGGCGTGGAGGGGCGCGGGGGGCGGGGTAGCCATGCGGCATCGTACGCGTGGAGGTGGCCGATTCGGCCGCGGCGGGTCAGTGCCGCGTGGCACTCGTTCCTGCACAGTGACGCCGAACTTCGCTACCATCGCGTGAATGTCGAAGATCGAAGAACTCCGGACCCGGCTTTCGCACGTCGGGCAGACTCACCTGCTGAACTTTACAGAACGGCTCGACGCGGCCGGCCGTGAGGCGCTCCTCGCGCAGATCGGCTCGATCGACATCGAGGCGCTGCCCGCCTTGATCGACGGGTACGTCAAGAACAAGCCCGCCTTCGTACTCCCCCCCGACATCGGCCCGGCGCCTTACTACCCCCGCAAGGCCGATGCTCCCCTGCGTCCCTGGGACCGGGCAGGGATGGAGAAGGCCGGAACGGAACTTATCCGCGCCGGCAAGATCGCCGCGTTTACCGTCGCGGGGGGGCAGGGATCGCGTCTTGGGTTTGAAGGGCCCAAAGGGTGCTACCCCGCCGGTGCCGTGACCGACAAGAGTCTCTTCCAGATCTTCGCCGAGCATTTTGTCGGTGCCCGTTCTCGTTATGGTGTCCGCGTTCCGTGGTACATCATGACCAGCCCGCTCAACCACGAAGCGACCGTGGGCTTTTTTGAGCAGCACGGCTACTTCGGGCTTGCCAAAGGGGATGTTTCGTTTTTCCGGCAGGGGGTGCTGCCCTCGCTCGACATCCGCGACGGGCGTGTGCTTCTAGCCGGGCCTGGAGAGGTCGCTACCAACCCCGATGGGCACGGAGGCTGTGTCAAGGCCCTCTCCGTCTCCGGCTCGCTCGCCGACATGCGTCGGCGCGGCATCGAGCACATCAGTTATTTCCAGGTGGATAACCCGCTTGTCCGCCCGCTCGACCCCGCCTTCATCGGTCTGCACGCCGCCGCGCCCGATTCCTCTGGCGAGATGTCGAGCAAGATGATCCCCAAAGCCTACCCGGAGGAGAAGGTGGGGGTCTTCTGTCAATCCGCCGGCAAGGTCGAGGTCATCGAGTACAGCGATCTGCCGATGGACCTGCAGAAGCAGCGTCTGCCCGACGGATCGCTGCGATTCATCGCCGGATCGATCGCCATCCACATGATGAGCGTCGAGTTTGTCGAGCGGCTGGCCAACGACCCGAAGTTCGCTCTGCCCTATCACAGGGCCGAGAAGAAGATTCCGTGTATTGATCCCGAAACAGGCGCGCCCGTAAACCCGACCGCGAACAACGGCGTGAAGCTCGAGAAGTTCGTCTTTGACGCCCTCTCGCTCTGCCGGGCCAGCATCGTCTACGAGGCCGACCGCACCGAGGAGTTCGGCCCCATCAAGAACGCCACGGGCTTGGACAGCATCGAGACCAGCAAGGCCCTACAGACAGAGCGGGCCGCCCGTTGGCTGGAAGCCCGCGGTGTGCGAGTGCCCCGAAAGTCGGCCGGCACGCCCGATTGCGTGCTCGAAATCTCACCCCTCACCGCCACCTGCGCTGCCGAACTTCCCGCGGCGAAACTGCCCGCATCGATCTCGCCCGGCGCGGCCATGGCGTTCTAACCACCAGATGCTCGACTCAGATCCCGTACCGCCGATCCGTACCAACGCACACCGCTCGGAGTTCATCCCCGCGGGGGCGAACCGGCACGGCCGCGTCGCCTTCACCTTGATCGAACTCCTCGTGGTCATCGCGGTCATTGCGGTGTTGATCGCCGTTCTTCTGCCCTCGCTGGCGGGGGCCAGGAGCACCGCTCGTACCACCGTCTGCGGCGCCCGTCTGGCGCAGCTCGGCGTCGCGCTCGCGGGGTATCTCAACGATGACGACAACACCCTGCCGCAGCGGACAGGCCCGCTCCCCGGCGGAGGCGAGGCCGTCATCGCGTCCCTCTTCGGCGGGCAGAAGGGCCGGCTGCCCTTCTACGGTATCGACACCATCGGGGCTTCCGGTCGTCCTCTCAATCAGTACGTCTATCAGGGAGAAGTGCCCGACGACAAGAGCGCGGGGGTCTTCCCCATGCCGCAGTTCCTTTCACCTATCGACAAGGGCGCGGCCAACACGGGGATCCCCATCCCTGGCTTCGACCGCACAGACTTGATGTACGAACTGATCGGGTCAAGCTACACCCTCAACGATCACTCTCTTCTCGGCGATGAGCACCCCACGCTTATCCCCCGCGGCGGCGGCCGGATGCCGGTGCTCAGGCATCCCAGCCGGACGTGGGTGATCGGAACCCACACGATCTACAACTTCGACCGCGGAGGCGACCGCGGCATGCGCTGGCTGCACAAGGAACAGGTCCACGCCAACCTTCTCTTTCTGGACCTGCACGCGGCGATCAAGGTACGAGTGCCGCCGGGCATCGAGAATGAAACGGCGGACTACTCGTTCCTTCCTTAACCCTGCTGCTGCGTGGGGCCGCTACCGCTCTCGCGGGTCTACGGGAGCATCGGGGTGTTCTCTCTCGCCGCGGGGGCGTAACCTCCACCGATGCCACTCTTGTTTTCATGCGCCGCACTCACGCTCACGTGCTCAGTCTGGGCGAACGATCCCGCCGCTTCGCTTCCACGCCCCACCCCGGCCCAGGCCGCATGGCACGACCTGGAAGTTGGAATGTTCATCCACATCGCTCCCCAGACCTGGCAGGGGAGCGAACGCGATGATCTTTCCACCCCTCTCTCCGCCATCAATCCCGCGCAACTCGACACCGACCAGTGGGTCAAAGTCGCGAGGGACATGACCGCGAAGTACATCATCTTCGTCGCCAAGCACGAGGGGGGGTTCTGCTGGTGGCAAACCAGGACCACCGACCACAGCATCGCCCACACTCCGTGGCGGGAGGGCCGGGGCGATGTGCTGCGGGATCTCTCCGAGTCCTGCCGGCGTGCCGGGATGAAACTCGGCGTCTATCTCTCTCCGCAGGACAGGAAACAGAACGTGGGTGTGGGCGGACGGGCGGCCGATCCCGCGCGGCAGGCCGACTACGAGCGGCTCTTCCGCGATCAACTCACGGAACTCCTGACTCAGTACGGCCCGATGATGGAAGTCTGGTTCGACGGCAGCCTGATCTTCGACATCGGCGACATCCTGGCCGCGCACGCCCCGGACGCCGTCGTGTTTCAGGGACCGCAGGCCAGCATCCGATGGGTGGGCAATGAAGACGGCGTCGCGCCCTACCCCGCATGGAACGCCGTGAAGTTCGGGGTCAAGAAGTGGGGGGACTACACCGCCGCCGACGGCGATCCCGATGGCGACCGCTGGCTGCCCAACGAGTGTGATGCGAGGATCCGCTCCACCTGGTTCTGGAATGAACGCAACGCGGGTACGCTCAAGAGTCTTCACGACCTCATGGACATGTACGAGCAGTCCGTGGGCCGCGGGGCGGTCTTGCTCCTCAACCACACCCCCGACACCACCGGACTCATCCCCGCCGCCGACGCCGCGCGGGCCGCCGAGTTCGGTGCCGAGATCCGCCGGCGTTACGCCGTTGCCGCGGCGGACACCAGCGGCATCGGCAAGGAGTTCACGGTTCAACTCTCCGCCCCCGTGCGCACGGATCGGATCATCATCATGGAGGACATTCTCGAGGGCGAGCGCATCCGCGCCTACGAACTCGATGGCGAAGTGGGTGGACGCTGGACCCCGCTCGCCCGGGGAACGGCGGTCGGGCACAAACGCATCGACGCCTTTGAGCCGGTGACAATCACGGCCGCCAGATTGCGGATCATCGAGTCGGTCGGCACACCCATCATCCGCCGCTTCGTTGTGTTTCCAGCACAGGAGGTCAGGTAAGCCGTGCCCGCCGGCGTTCCCGAACCGAGTCTGTTCCCCCGGCGTGTGCTGATCGAGCTCGCCGTGGATTCCGCCGCGGACGCGGCCCGTGCATTTCGCGCCGGTGCCGATCGGATCGAACTCGCATCCGACCTTGCGTTGCAGGGGCTGACCGCCTCATCCGAACTCATCGCGGAAGCCAGGTCGGCGATGCCCCTGCCGATCGCCGCGATGGTCCGCCCCCGTGCGGGCGACTTCTGCTTCGCGCCCACCGAGCATGATCAAGCCCTCCGGGAGACCGCCGCGGCGGTCGCTTCGGGCGCATCGGCCATCGTCTTCGGCTGTCTGACCAGCGCAGGGTACGTGGATCGCGTGCAGACGCGAGAGATTATCCGCGAGGCCTCGGGGCTGCCCACCGTCTTTCACCGTGCCTTTGATTTCACGCCGGATTGGTCTGAATCGCTCGAGGAACTGATCGCGCTGGGCGTCTCTCGCGTGCTCACCGCCGGCATCGGCGGCTGGGCCACCGGCGGCTCGGTCGAAGAGCGGGCCGAGCGCGTGCGGGCGCTCGCCGAGCAGGCCGCCGGGAGGATCGAGGTCCTGCCCGGCGGCGGTATCCGCCCCTCGAACGCGCGTGTCTGGCTGGAACGAACCGGGCTTTGGCAACTGCACAGCGCCTGCCGTTCACACGCTCCGATCCCCTGCGGGCTTCCCGCTTCGCTCGATGCCGAACTCGCCGCCGACCTGCGTCGCGTCTGCGACGGGTTCATCACCGCTCAATCACCTCATCCATGACCATGCGCCACCACACCCTTCTGCTCGCCGCCGCCTCGTCGTTACTTCTCCCCGCGTGCAAGACAAGGCCGAAGGAGGCGCCCGCACCGACGCCCGCCGCACGCGCCGAAGCCCCGACGAGTCACGATGCCCGCATGGTCTGGTGGCGGGAGGCGCGTTTCGGCATGTTCATCCATTGGGGCATCTACGCCGTCCCAGCCGGCGAATGGAAGGGCCATCGAACCAAGAGCGTGGCCGAGTGGATCATGCACACGGAGAAGATCCCGCTCTCGGAGTACGAGCCGCTGGCCGGGCGCTTCAACCCCACCGGGTTCAACGCCAAAGAATGGGTGGCCATCGCCAAGAACGCGGGGATGAAGTACATCGTCATCACCAGCAAGCACCACGACGGCTTCGCGATGTTCGACACCGCCACCACGACGTACGACATCGTGGACGGCACGCCGTACGGCCGCGATCCGATGAAGGATCTGGCCGAAGAGTGCCGCCGTCAGGGACTGCGCCTGTGCTTCTATCACTCCATCCTCGATTGGCGGCACCCCGACTACATCGCGGGCCGCATGGAAGAGGCGTACATCCCCTACATGAAGGCCCAGCTCGGGGAACTTCTGACCAACTACGGCCCCATCGGCGTCCTCTGGTTCGACGGCGAGTGGGATGCTCAGTGGACGGAAGAGCGCGGGGCCGACCTGGCGTCGTACGTTCGAGGCTTGCAGCCCGACATCATCATCAACAACCGCGTCGGCAAGGCCCGGGCGGGGATGTCGGGGCGTTCGTCCTACAAAGGCGCGGGCGATTTCGATACGCCCGAGCAGGAGATCCCCGCCACGGGCATCCCCGGCATGGACTGGGAAACCTGCATGACAATGAACGACACCTGGGGATATTCCAAACTCGACCACAACTGGAAGAGCGAGCGGACGCTGATCCGCATGCTCTGCGACACGTCGAGCAAGGGCGGCAACTTTCTCCTCAACGTCGGGCCGACGGCCGAGGGACTGATCCCGCCCGAGAGCGTCGAGCGGCTCGCGGCCGTGGGCCGATGGATGAAGACCAACAGCCGGGCCGTCTACGGCACCTCGGCCGGACCGATCGGCCGCGTGCCCTGGGGCCGCTGCACCGCCGACGGCGACACGTTGTACCTGATGGTCTTCGACTGGCCGAGCAACGGCGAGCTGCTGGTGCCGCGGCTCAAGAACAATCCCAAGCGAGCCTCGCTCATGGCGGGCGGCGCTCGCCTCACCGCCCGGCGCACCGATGGCGGCGTGGTGATCTCGCTGCCGAGCGCTGCGCCCGATGCCGATGCGAGCGTCATCGTCCTGGAGTTGGACGGGCCGCCGCTGGCCGAACCGATCTTCATCGGGCCGGGGCCGGACGGCGTCTTCACGCTCGACTGCACCGAAGCCGACACGACCGCCCGGCTGGAGGAGCACGCCGGCCTCCACAACATCGGATACTGGACCAGCGCGGAACAAAGGGCATCGTGGCAAGTTCGCTTCCCCGCGCCCGGGGCGTTCAAGGTCCGGTGCCTGATCGCCTGCCAGCCCGGCGAAGATGGGGACGCCTTCACCGTGTCGTGCCAGGGCCGAAGCGTCACGGCGACCGTGCCGGCCACGGCGGGGTGGCGCGACTACACGTGGGTCGAGTGCGGCACGCTTTCCATCTCATCCGCGGGCGTTGGTGTCCTGACGGTCGCCCCCGCGCCGGGCTTGAAGGGGGCGCTCATGAACCTGCGTGAAGTGCAACTGGTTCCTGCGGAGTGAGGCGCGACGCGTACGCTTGTGTGACCAAACAGGAGATGCCCGTGAAGGTTCTGATCGCCGACAAGTTCGAGAAATCCGGGCTTGATGCCCTGGCCGCTCTGGGGTGCACGCTCGTGAACGAGCCGGGCATCGGGTCGGACAAGATCGGGCCTGCCCTCGCCGCATCGGGCGCCGAGGTTCTGATCGTCCGATCCACCAAGGTGCCAAAGGCCGCGATCGAACAGGGCAGCGCCCTGCGTCTGATCATCCGCGCCGGCGCGGGTGTGGACAACATCGACACGCCCGCCGCCACCTCGCGCCAGGTCGCTGTCTGCAACTGTCCCGGCATGAACGCCGTCGCGGTCGCGGAACTCACCATCGGGCTGCTGCTCTGCTGCGACCGCCGGATTCCCGATCAGACCGCCGACCTGCGGCTGAACAAGCAGTGGAACAAGAAGGAGTACTCGACCAAGAGCAAGGGCCTGAAGGGACTCGCGCTCGGCGTGGTCGGCGTCGGGGCCATCGGGCAGGAGGTCATCAGGCGGGCGGTGGCCTTCGGCATGAACGTAGTGGCCTGGTCCCGCGGCATCACCCCGCAGCACGCCGCGGCGCTCAACTGCGAGTTCGGCGGCACCGACACCCCGGCCCTGCTCGCGCTGGCGCGGCGGTGCGACGCCATCACGGTTCACCTCCCCGCAGCGCCGACCACCAGCAAACTCTTCGGGGCCGAGTTCTTCAGCGCGATGAAGCCGGGCGCGTATTTCATCAACACCTCGAGGGGGAGTGTGGTGGACGAGGCCGCGCTCCGCTCGGCCATCAAGGAGAAGGGGCTTCGCGCCGGGCTGGATGTCTTCGAGGGCGCCCCCGCCGAGGCGCAGGCGCAGTGGGACTGCCCGACCGCGTCCCTGCCCGGCGTCTACTGCACACACCACATCGGGGCCTCGACCGACCAGGCGCAGAACGCCGTGGCCGAGGAGACCGTCCGCATCGTGCGGGTCTATAAAGCCGAGAAGCGATTCATCAACTGCGTCAACGCCGAAGGGCTGGAACAGGCCGGCTGGCAAGGGCAGGGCGTGGCGTAAAGAGTCGCGGCCAGGCACACACGGCTCCAAGATCGTGGAGGCACGATCCTACCCTTGACGTTCACCATGCCCGACGCGACCCGCATCTACCTCGACAACGCCGCCACCAGTTTCCCCAAGCCTCCCGGCGTCTATGAATCCATGCTCCGCTACGGCACGCGGCTGGGCGCATCGCCCGGGCGAGGACACTACGCCGAAAGCCGCGAAGGGGCTAGGCTCATCCGTCAGTGCCGGGAACGTATCAACACGCTCATCGGCGGTGAAAGCCCGGAACACGTCGTCTTCACGCTCAATACTTCCGATGCGCTGAACCTCGCCATCAAGGGCGTCGTCAGGTGCGCAGTTTCGCAGGGCAAGCCCGTCGAGCTGGTGACGACCGCGATGGACCACAACTCCGTGCTCCGCCCCTTCGCGGCCCTCGCCGAGGACGGCGCCCGCGTGATCCACGTCGAGGCCGACCCGGTGACGGGGTTGATCGATCCCGATGCGTTCGCCGGGGCGCTCACTCCGCGGACGACGCTCGCCGCGGTCAACATGGTGAGCAACGTGACGGGAGTCATTCAACCCGTCGCCGCGATCGGTGAGGTCTGCCGAGCGCGGGGCGTTGCCTTCCTGGTCGATGCGGCCCAGGCGCTCGGCCATGTGGATGTGGATGTGCGAGACATGCACATCGACCTGCTCGCCTTCCCGGGGCACAAGGGGCTTCTGGGCCCGCAGGGGACCGGCGGCCTCTACCTGCGTCCCGGTATGGAAGCACGCGTCGCCACGACCCGCGAAGGGGGGACCGGCTCGCTCTCCGAGCACGATGTCCAACCCACGACCATGCCGGAGAAGTACGAGGCCGGCTCGCACAACACCATCGGCATCGTCGGGCTTTCCGAGGCGGTCGGGTACCTCTTGGAACGGGGCATTCCAGCGATCCGTGCGCACGAACTCGAACTGATCCGCTTCGTGCTCGATGAACTCCGCGATGGCGGCTGTGCGCTGGGGGGCGGCCCGCCGGGCGATGGTCCGTTGCGGGAGTTGAGGCTCCTGGGGCCGGCCGAAGCGGCGATGCGGGTCGGTGTCTTTTCATTCTCTCACGACACGCTCGAACCCGCGGAACTCGCCATCATCCTCGAAGAGCGCTTCGGGATCCTCGCCCGCTCGGGCATCACCTGCGCCCCGAGGGCCCACGCGGCGCTGGGCACGCTCGATTCACGCGGATCGCTCCGGCTGTCGATCGGGCCGTTCAACACCGTCGGCCATGTCCGCGCCGCGTGCGCGGCGTTGCGCGATATCTGCGCTTCAGTCGCCGCGTGCGCCTGACCTCGCCCGGTCCATCACGTGGCGCATGTGCCGGGCGGCATCGGCCAGCGCCGCACGCTCGCTCAGTGCGCTCCCTTCCTTGAGGTACTCCACCAGCATCCGGGTGATGGAGTCCTGCAGGTCCGCCGCGAACCGGTGCGCGTGGATGAAAGCAGGCTCGCGCCCCGTCGCCGGGTCGATCTCGTACGCGGCCCGCAGCCACGCCACCTTGTCACCAAAGTCGCGTACTTCCAGCGGCGGCACATCAAACCCGCGCGACCCGTCTGTCGCGCGAATGCCATTGGCGGATCGGAACTCTTCCGATGCGATGAAACTCAGATTCGCCGGGGGCGCAACACGCAGCGCATCCCAATACGCCGCCGCCGCCTCATCACTCACCAGATAGCGGATGAACTCCCACGCCGCGTCCTTGTCCGGCGCGTACGCCGAGATCGCCCAGAGGCACGCCCCCGACGGAACCGCCGCCACCCTGCCCCGCGGCAGCGGCGCGACGGCGTACCGCAGGTTCGGCGCGGTCGCGTCGAAGTTCGGCACCCGCCAGCATCCGTCCATGTACATGGCCGTGCGCCCACCGGCGAACTTCGCATCGGCCCCCGCCCCCGCCAGGTACCCGGAGATTGTCGGCGAATAACTCCGGTCCTCGCGCTGCATCGCGCGGAGAAAGGCCAGCGCCTCCACCCCCGCCTCGCTGTCGATGAGGCAGTCATGTCCGTCATCCGACCACAGTCGGCCCCCGGCCTGCGCAAAGTAGGCCATGAACGTCCACGCCCAGACCGGCGCATCGAACCCCGCCACCTCGATCACACCGCCCGGGCTTCGCCGCGTGAGCTTCGCCGCGGCACGACGCAGATCCGCCCAGGTCCATCCCGCGTTGGGGTACTCGATCGGGTCATCGGGGTTCCCGGTGTTCCACTCATCGAAGATCGTCTTGTTGTAGTAGAGTCCGTACTGGGCGTTGTCCTGCGGCAGCGCGTAGATCTCGCCGTCGATGTCCAGCATCCGCATCAGGTGCGGCGGGAACGCGGCTTGTTGAGCGGCGGTCAGCCCGCGGCTCGGGTCCCGCAGGCGTGCGGAGAGGGGCTCGATCAGCCCACGGGCCGCGAAATCGTGGTACCACGTCGCCTCGATGCGCATCACACCCGCGCCGATCCCGCGGGCGGCCCAGGCGTTGTACTTGGTCCGCACGTCCGAAGCGCGAATGTACTCCACGGTGGTACCGGGGTTCGCGGCCTCGAACTCCCGTGCGTACCGATCCCGGAAAAGACGGTCCTCGAAGGGCATGCCCCAGACGACCATCCGGAGTGAACGCCCCGACGCCGGGCCGCCGGGCAGGAACAGCACGCCGAGCGTGACCAGTCCCAGCACCGCCGCCGCGATCGTCGATGCCCGCATGTGTCCCCTTACCTGAGTTCCACGTCGGTGCGGCCCTGCTGGCGGGACTCAAGATACTTGCGGAAGGCGGTGCGGAACTGATCCATGCCTTTGGGCTCGGGGAAGACCTCGGAGAACTTTTCACCCCCCGTCCCTTCCGGTCGGGCGTCCATCTGCTCCTGGAAACGGGCCTGGAGCACGTCGTAAGCGAACTGCTTGAGATCATTGGGGCAACGGTCGTAGAGGGCTTTCGCATCGTCCACCGAGACCGAGGTCAGGACGTTGACCAGGATGACGCCCGCCTGCACACGGAAATCCGGCTCCATCTGGTCCATGCGGACGTAGTCCTTGCTCACGATGACGCTCTTGCGCTGTTGCTCCATGAAGTACTTGTGGGCACGCTTGGCGTACTCGAACTGGTTGGTGAAGAGGTCCTGGTTCCCGGCGAGCAGACCGCTGGTGTACGCCCCGGTGAGCGCGCCCACGACCATCGCCACCGCCACGTTGGGTGAGGTCAGACGATCGTTGAGTTCCGCCTCGACGAACTCGTTGAGGGGGAGCGTGGTGTTGTGGCGCCGATCGGGGTCGTTGACGTTCAGGCCCCCGTACGTGCGCAGTTTGCCCAGCCAGTGCTCCGCTTCGGCGTAGTCGCCTCGCCGGTAGAAGAAGCAGATGGAGTCTCGCAGGAAGTTCTCGTACCCCGCCGTCAGCGGCGAGTAGCCGCGGGCGTCGAGTTGGTCGGCCCAGGAGCGCTGCCGCACCTCCGAGTCGATCAGGTCGCCGTAGGCGCGGACAAAGTGCCCATCGGGTGCGCCGATCCAAAGCGTGTACTGCCCGATCATCGACGCGAAGAAGTCGAAGTAGACCTCGCCGGTACGGAAGAGTTCCTGGAGGGACTGCACGGTGATGCGGTCGGTGTTCAGGGTGTCGAAGTCCCGCCGGTTGTCCTTGGTGATGCGGACAAATCCGTTCTCGACGCCGGTATGCGACCAGTACAACCCGTGCGAGCCGTGATGCCGCCAGTCGATCGGGCCGAACTTGCGGGTGTAGCGGACCATCCGGTCCGGGTCCATCTTGTACTGGTCGATGAGCAGGCGTTTGCGGATCGTGGGGAGCAGGGCCTTCCACGCCTCCTCGTTCCCCGCATCGTCCACCAGTTCGGCGAACCGCTCCATGGGCGATGGCTCGGTCTCCACTTTCCGGCGCTCCTTGAGCGCCGCCAGGTAGTCCGCCCGGTACATGGACCCTTTGCTGGCCCTGTGCATCTCGTAGCGGCCCAGCAGTTCCTCATCGAGTTTGATCCCCAGTGCCTTGATCTTGTCCGCCAGGGCCGCCGCCGCGGGGTTGGCCGCGAAGACGTCCTCGAGCCGCGCGGGGGCATCGGCGATCAGGCTCAGCCAGTCGGCCATGACCTTGATGCGGTGCTCGCGGTCGCGGTCGGCGGCGGTGCGGGGCGGGGGCGGGCCGAGCACGATCGTCCATTCCTGGGCCAGTTGCCTCTTGTAGTAGGCGTTGGCATCGTCGGTGTACCCGCCGATCTTGTGCATGAAGATCCAGCCGAGTTCCTTGTGCAGGAGGATGTCGTTGGGGTTCGCGGGGATCGCCTTGTCGCGGAGCAGCCGTATGCCCGCGTTCACCCAGTTCCACCGTTCCTGCTCGGTCTGGGTCATCACCGAGATGTTGTACGCCATGTTCCACGCGTGAAAGACCCACACCCGCGGGAAGCGCGGCTGCAAACGGGTGATCGCGCTCGCCAGTTCAATGGCGTCGAAGTACTTGCCGTCCTCCTTCATCGCGTTGGCGCGGATCCACAGGAAGTTGACGAAGATGCCGCGGAACGCGCCCATCGCGATGCCCGCCGACACCTCCCACGGTTGCCCCTCTTCGGCGCGGTCGGTGGCGACAAGTTTCTCGCGCCCTTGGATCGCCGTGAGGCCCGTGGCCAGCGTCATCGACGTGAGCACGCACACGAGCAGGGCCGCCAGCGCGCCGATCTGGGTCTTGGTATCGCGGGTCATCGTCCCGATGGTACGGTTCCCGGGCGGGTCTGGTTCGCGCTCGCGGGCACCGGGCACGGCGGGTGGATCGACCGTGGAAAAGGGAGTCGGCAGGGTGATCCGCGTATTCGATCGGGTGGTGCTGTACGATCGGGCCTTCCGCCCACCATGGCCACCGCAGTCACCATCGGCAACTTCGACGGCGTCCACCTCGGGCACGCCGCCCTCATCCGCGCGGCCCGCGAAGCGGCTGGCCAGAGCGGCCGCGTGGTGGCGATGGCCTTCGACCCGAGATCGGAAGAGCGTCGTGTAGGGAAAGAGTGTAGATCTCGGTGGT